>Ga0073928_10009160_pt1 | contig 12146 bp, 11 predicted proteins | sample PaiPotPPA55metaG_FD_76969 | JGI IMG/M metagenome (GOLD analysis project Ga0073928, IMG submission 76969) | Iron sulfur acid spring bacterial and archeal communities from Banff, Canada, to study Microbial Dark Matter (Phase II) - Paint Pots PPA... ...
AAACGTTTGCCCTGGACATAGCGGCGGAAAAGGTAATCAGGCAATATCGTCAAGAGCGAGCAGAACATGAGCTCAAACATTGCCACGCTCCCTCTCCTTGGTGGCCCCTGTTTTCTCCGCCGCCAGCGGATTGTCGCGGCCGACGATCTGAGCGGGCCCGGCTTCGAGTTCCGCTCCACCTTCTCCTTCTGGCGAATTGTTCGCGATCTTCTCAACCGATCCCGCAATGCTGCGCAGCGGCGTGCCAAAATCGGGAATGTCGATCAAAGCCAGGAGCAATCCTGCCACCCAGAACAAATGTATATGGGTGAACAGCGACAGCAGGCCGAGGATGGCCACGATCTCGAACTGCAGCTTCTCCGATTTGTGCGCCATCCGTTCGGGCAGGCTGTGCAAACGCCAATAGAGCGTACCCACCCAGAGCACGGTGGCGACCAGGAAGATTCCCATCACCACCATCAGCACATCGGTCCCGCTCCCCGGGGCGAGGTAGAAGGGCAGATGATGCGGAGCGATCGGATGAATCTGCTCGCTCAACGTTCTCTCCCCACACGGAGCCGGGCTGGTTTGCAGGCTTTGTCGTGCGCACAGTGCGTACCCCTGTTGGGATTTGCTTGATTTGGATCAAAGGAACGGCATCGACCCCACCTAGCGTCGAGGTAGCGCTGAAGCACAACAGCTCAGGAGCCATCCGCCATGCCGGATAACATCGACGACCTCATCCCTCATGCGACGCAGATCCTGAAGGAAGCGGCTCTCAAGGAAGCCGAAAAGGCAGACGAATACGCGCGTCTTGCCGCTGCCGCCGAATCCGAAAAACGGGCACTGATCGAGCGGCTTAACCGTCCGTCAGGCAAATCCGAGGAGGAAAAAATCAAGCTTGCCTCGACCATCATCCAGCGGGCGGTGCGAAACGGATTGACGGAAGTGCAAGTGTATCGGTTCCCCAACTCGATGTGCACCGACAAGGGCCGCGCCATCAATCAGCAGGAGCCGGGCTGGGAAAACACGCTGACGGGAATTCCAAAGGAAATATTTCAGCTCTGGGCCGACTACCTGAAACCGCGGGGCTATCGCATCAGCTACCAGATCATCGATTATCCGGGAGGCGTGCCGGGCGACATCGCCGTCACCATTGCCTGGGGAGACTGAGGGCAGTTCGGCCGAATTCAACTTTAAGCAACGGAACGGTCAGCATGTCAGCCGAAGTGCCCGCGGCACGGATGAAACGCAAAGTCTACGAGAAGAAGCTGGAGAAACTCCAGGTCGAGCTTTGCCAACTCCAGGAATGGGTGAAGGCGAACAAGCTTCGGGTCATCGTCCTGTTTGAAGGCCGAGACGCCGCCGGCAAGGGCGGCACGATCAAGGCGATCACGGAAAAGGTAAGCCCGCGCGTTTTTCGTGTGATCGCTCTTCCCGCGCCGTCGGATCGCGAAAAGACGCAATTGTTCCTTCAGCGGTATATGCAGCATTTTCCGGCTGCAGGCGAGATCGTACATTATCGAAGGCGGCATCATCCTGATCAAGCTCTGGCTCGATGTAGGGATGGACGAACAGGAGCGACGCTTTAAGGCGCGGATCGCGGATCCGCTGAGACAGTGGAAGCTGAGCCCCATGGACCTGGAATCGTACCAACGATGGTATGACTACTCGCGGGCGCGGGACCTGATGCTTAAGGCCACCAGCACCAAGCACGCGCCATGGTACATCATCCGCTCCGACGACAAACGCCGGGCGCGCCTGAACTGCATCGCGCATCTACTAAAATTGATTCCGCACAAGCGCATAAAGAAGGACGAGGTCAAGCTGCCGGAGCGTTCTCAGAAGGGACGCTACAATGATCAGGCCGGACTGCGCGGGGTGAAATTCGTCGCCCAGCGATACTGAGGGAAGCCACGCAGCAGCGTGGCCTGTCGCTTCGCGCCTACTTCAAGCGTATGCTGACGCCGGCCGCGGCGGCCGAAAGTTCGACTCCGATCTTGGGGCCGCTGAGCTGCAAGATCACGTCATTGGTGATCGCGCCATTGGCTTTCCGCAACCGAACGCTTCCGGCGCCGCCGGCAAGTGCGCCACCGACGCCGACCGAACTGTAGGTGCCTTCAATGGACCCCGGGCCCCGCAAGTTGAATGCCAGTCCAACGAGCTTGGTGGTCGAGACGCCAATGGTGCCGCCCACACTTATGCCTGAGACAGTGAATGGGTAATGCGCGCCTCGAAACGTCAGCACGCCCTCGCCTTGGCCTACACCGAGGATAAGGCCGCCCTTGGTAAACACGACGGCGACAGATCCGGTTTCCGCGCGCAATGCTGTGCTGATGACCGCCAACCAGAGGATGCCCAGTAGGGCAGCCAGGGCAACATGTAGGCAAGATTTCCTCATGACTTTCTCCCAAGAAAGCTCAGGTGCCGACTGCGAACCCACTCGGACAATCGCAAATTATCCGACCACGGCGAGCACAATGCCGAACGGTACGCATGCGGGGCCTGGGCTCCTCTGACATGTAGCCCACTCGACCTGCGCGATAGCCACGGCGCAATCGTAGTTCCCCTCCCGCTAGCCCCCTTTGATCCAAGTCAACGCCCTTGGACCCAAGCCAGTCGTTCCACTAGCCCTGGTACGACTGCCGCGGGCCCGCGACCAAATGCCATTGCGACCAGTTCGACACATGCGCCCTGGCACATCATGCGCTTCGACGACAAGCGGCGGCGACGTGGGCAAGCCGCCAAGGCGTTCCATGAAGGAACGCTACAACGCCAGTTCACGTGGATGACGCTCGTTGCGGAGCGTTACTGAGCACGTCAGGCGGCGCAGTTGCGCGGTCAGATCGCTTTGATCTATTTCAAACGTACCGTTACCCCGCCAACCGCAGCCGACACTTCAGCGCCGACCCTCGGGCCGCTCAGCTGCAAGATCACGCCATTGGCATTCTGCAATTGAACGCCTCCCGCGCCAGCCGCAATGGCACCACCGGCTCCGACTGCGCTGTACGCGCCTTCGATCGAAGCTGGTCCCCTCAAATTGAGGGCTCGTCCAACAAATTTGGTGGTCGAGGCCCCGATCGTGAAGCCGATGCTCATGCCCGATACCGTGAACGGATAGCGCTTGCCACGCAAGATCAGCAGGCCCTCCCCGCCGCCGACTCCGACGATGAACCCGCCCTTGGTGAAGATGACTGCGACCTGACCGGTTTCGGCCCACGATGGCGTACTGATACCAGCCACGCCCGCGAGTAAGGCAACCAGGGCGACGTTTGTGCAAAATCTTCTCATGACCTTTTCTTTCCTCTGAGGATATTGAGTTCGACGCCGACTATCGCGCAAGGAAGATCACGAAATAGCCGACAGGGAGAGCACAATGCCGGACACGGACCGAGAATCCGGGCCCAAGTTCCCGGCTCCATTGTCAGACCATCCCACGTTCACTTCGCTGGAACGACATTTGATGCCTCGTACATGTCTCTGTAGCCCCGAGCGATCATCCGTACGCCCCGCCCGATCTGCTCGTAGGCTTCATCGGGCAGATTCGCCAATGACACGCGGAGCGACCAATTAGGCGCTTCGAAACCGCCCCCGTTCAGCAGAACGATCCCGTACGCCTCGGCAAGGCGGAAGGCGAGATCGAGCGGATGGATATGCTTCTTCAGGTACTCAACAGCTTCGTCGCCGATATTCTTCCGTGCCCAGAATTCGAAATCAATCAAGCCGTAATAGGCGTCGTAATTCGGATTCGGCGTGAGTTGAAGTTCTATGCTCTCGATCAGGGCCCATATGCGCCGATTGACGATCTCCTTGCAGGCCGTCTGGTAACGCTTCTTGCTATCCATCATCTCGGATAGCGAGAAAAGGCTCATCATCACCTGCTGCGGAAGCGACAGTCCCGCCGTGTGGTTCAGCGCGACATCGCGGCTGTCGGCGACGATCCGATCGATGAACTTGATCTTGCGCGGCTCCAGCGTGAGTGCCCCATAGCGCTTATCCAGCGCTTTCACATCCGCGTCCGGCAGCTTGGCGATCATCTTGTCAAAGATGTTGTCCTCGTGCACGGCGATCACCCCGAGCCGCCAGCCTGTGCAACCGAAATACTTCGAGTAGGAGTAGACGCCGATCGTGTTCTGGGGCAACTCACCGAGCAGCGAGCGGAAATCGTCGACGAAGGTTCCGTAGACATCGTCCGTCAGCAACATCAGGTCAGGACGCTTGGTCTTCACCAGTTTTGTGATCTTGCCGATGGTTTCCTTGCTCATCGCCATGCCGGTCGGATTGCCGGGATTGACGATGAAAAACGCCTTAATCTTCGGATCTTCCAGTTTCTTGATCTCCTCGTCGGTGTACTGGAAGCGGTTCTCTTGCGGCGCTCTGACATGCACGACCTTGAGATCGTAGTCCTCAAGGTGAGTCATTTCCAAATAGGGCGTGAAGATCGGCGTACCGAGCGCGATGGTGTCGCCGGGATGCAACAACCGATTGGCCTTCAGCGACTTGAAGATGTAGCACATCGCGGCCGTGCCGCCCTCGACGGCGTAGAGATCGAACTTGCCCGGCGGCCGGGGCTCGCCGCACATCGCCCATTGCAGGTACTCCTGCACGATGCGCTCGTTGTGCACCAGCATGCGGTCCGGGACCGGGTAGTTGTCGCCGATGATCGAATCGGCGAGTTCGTGGACGAAGGCGTCCGGAGCAAAGCCGAACTTTTCGACGGCGAACTTCGTCATTTCAGAAAGGAACCCGGCGCCCGGCATGTCCGAATGTTTCTCAAGCCATGCGGCGAACCGGGCGGCAATGCCATTAGCTTGCGGCATTCCGCCGATCCCCGCAGGATGCTCCATCACACGTTTGCTCTCGGTCACTGCGAACTGTCCAAGGAGGAAAAACCCCTCGCGAGGGGTGGTCGCAATCCAATTTGGATTTCCACGGCCCGCATTCAGGAAAGCGGACTGACTCGTCTTGGACGTTGCTTTTGCGAGATTGATCAGTTCATCCTTGATCTCAAAAGGGCTCAGAGCCTCAAACTTCTTCAGCGTTTTAATGTCAGCCATGATTCGCTCCCATTGCGTTTCGGAATATCGGCGATTGGGTCGTCACAAAGCCGAACGCACTGAGAGTGGCTTTGCGGATGCGCGACAAGAGGATTTGTTCAGCTTCAAGTCAGCAGCATTACGATCACCATTCCCCAGACCGTCAGCAACGTGTTGCCGACGGCGTAAGTAACCGTGTAACCCAGGCCAGGAATCTGACTCCCGGCACGGTCGTTGATCATGCCAAGGGAGGCCGTCGTGGTGCGGGCGCCGGAGCAGCATCCGAGGACGATCGCGTCGTCGAACCGGAACAGGTATTTGCCGACGTACATCGCCAGTATCAGCGGCACGGTCGTGACAGCCACGCCCCACAGGAATAGGCTGAAGCCGAGCTGTTGCAGCCCGGCTACAAAGCCCGGCCCGGAGGATATGCCGACGACGGCGATGAACACGTTCAGGCCGACCGAGTTCATGAACCAGACCGTCGATGACGGAATTCGGCCGAAAGTGGGATGAACGGAGCGCAACCAGCCGAAGAAAAGACCGGCGATCAATACGCCGCCGGAGGTGGAGAGCGTAAGCGGCACGCTGCCTACTTTATAGACCAGCGCACCGAGCAGCGCTCCGATCGTGATTGCTGCTCCAATAAATGCCACGTCCGCCACGTCTGTCGCCCGGTCCGGATAACCCAGCATCTTGGTCGCAGCAGCCACGTCCGGGGTGCGTCCAACGAGCGCAACGATGTCGCCCCGGTTCAATTTTGTGCCAGCCAGGATAGGAATCTCGGTCGCGGTCGCGCCGCGGACAATTTTTCGCAGGAACACGCCGCGCGCGGCCGGCCGGGTCGCCAATTCAGCCAACGTTTTTCCGGCGACGTCCTTGCTTGTCACATAGACATCGATACCTTCGATCGGTACCGCGAGCAGTTGGCGATCGTTGACCTCTTCCGCGGCGGAGCCGACCAGGTTCACCAACACCTCGCGCCGCCCCGCCAGGGCCACGACGTCTCCGGCGTGGATCACGGTATCCGCCGTGGCATCCAGGATCTGGTCGCCGCGCCGAATGCGCTGCACGAACACGCTTGATCAGGAAGCAGCGCCTCCACTTGCTGCACCGTCTTTCCGACCACGGGGCCGCGTTCCTTGACTCGGAACGCGCGCAACTCGAACTGGTGCCAGGCGGTGCCCGGCCCGCCGGCCTCCTTCTTGCCGCCGTGTTTCTCTTCGTACCGCTTGCAGGCCGCCGCAAGGTCGATGCCCAGGAGCGCCGGCCCCAACAGCGCCAGGACGATCGCGGAACCGATCGTTCCGAAAATGTAGGTGACGGCGTAGGCGACCGGCATCGCATCGAGTATTTTCTTGCTCTCCTCGGGTGCCAGGCCGAGGCGGTTGATCGCGTCGGTCGCCAACCCCATCGACGCCGAGATCGTCTGCGATCCGGCGTAGAGCCCGGCCGCCGAGCCGACGTCGTAGCCCGCCAACTTCGCGCCCAGATAAGCGGATCCGAGACAGAAGAAGCACACCACGACGGCAAACAGCGCCTGGGGAATTCCGTCCTGCGCGATGCCGCGCACGAATTGCGGCCCGACACCGTAGCCGATCGCGAACAGGAACATCAGGAAGAAGGTCGGCTTCAGCGGGCTGCCGATCTTGATCTCGAGCTGGCCGATGATCACCGCCGCGATCAGGGTCGCGGTGACCGCTCCGAGACCAAGTCCTTTGTAGGTAAAGGATCCGAAGTAGTAGCCGAAGGCCAGGGAAAGGAAGATGGCGATCTCAGGGTAGCTGCGAAGCGTTTGTACGAACCAATCAATCATGATGTCACCCTCCCGATCACAACGTCCTATTCCGCGGCGGCCTTCATCCCAGGGGCGCGCGAATGGCGGTCACCAAGTTTTGCCAGCGCCTCGGGCCGCACGAGTTTCAGTCCTTCGGCCGCTTCGTAGCCATGGATCTCCTTCACATCGAGCTTGCGCATGAAGTCGATGGTTTCCTGGGTGATGACCTGCCCCGGCACCATGATCGGGAAACCCGGCGGATAGGGGATCACGAAATTGGCTGAGACGAGGTCGGGTCCATTCTTCAGCCGGCGGTCGATTTCCGGATCGGCGAGTCGGATATATTCGCACCCTGGGGCATCATAGGCCGCGTAGAAGCCAGCACGAATGTCGCCCTCGTTGGTCTTGTTACCGGCATCGCCGCGGAAACTCTGGTGGAAATGCGAGAAGTTCGGCAGGTCGGGCACATCCGTCATGAGACTCTTCACCCGCGCCTCGAAGGTCTTGCGTGCATTGGCACCGCCCTGGCTCAGCCCGCGATCGACCTCGCCGCCAATCTCGGCCAGTACCCGGATCAGATGCGCGACGTCGCTGCGTGTGTTGTTGATGTTGGACTGAAACAGCACCGAGTTGCGCGAGGTCTTGTTGACCTGGATGCCGTATTGGTTTGCCAGGATGCCCTTGAACTGCGTGCCGTCGAAGCCGGCGGTGCCGCACACCAGAGTCATGCGCGTCGGGTCGAGGCAGAATTCATCTTCCTGCAGGCTGCGGAGCGCAATAGCCCAGTTCGAGCCGGCCGCCAGGTAGTCGACAAAGCCGGTCTGCCGATACTGCGCCGGCACCATGGCGTCGGCGCCGAGGATACGGAAGTATTTCGAGATCAGCGGATTGCCGTTGACCGCCTGACGGATCGCAAGCGCGATCTCCATCGCATTGGACACGAGGCCATAGCCCTCGAGCTCCATCTGTCGCCGCGCGACATCGAGGCTCCCTATCAGCTGCTGGTTGGGACTGGTCGAGGCGTGGGTGAAGACCGCCTCGTGGAACTGGGCCTCGACCGTGTGAAATTCGACGTCCTTCACGAACAGCATGGAGCCCTGTCGTAACGCGGACATCGACTTGTGGGTCGAGTTGGTCTGGTAGACACGCAGCCGGATCTGGCGCGGGTCAGGGATGAGCCTGGTCTTGAGTAGCAGCTCGTCCGATGGATTCTTGCCGAGCTCCGCCTGCTGCTTGTCATAGGCCGCGACCGATTTCGGGTCGTGCATCCAGGCCTCGATGTCGTTGGCGGCGCCCATCGCGGTGCGCGGCCGCAGGAACGGCGAGAAGCGCGCAAAGCCGAACCAGGCTTCATCCCACAGGAAGATCAGGTCCGGCTTGATCGCGAGGCATTCCTCCATCACCCGGCGGGTATTGTAGATGTGGCCGTCGAAGGTGCAGTTCGTCAGATCGACCATCTTGACCCGATCAAGCCGGCCGTCCGCCTTCGCGCCAAGCAGCGCCTGCTTGATCGTGCGCAGCGGCACGGCGCCGTACATCGAGTATTCCGTCATCGGGAACGCTTCGACATAGAGCGGTTGCGCACCTGCGAGCACCATTCCATAGTGGTGCGACTTGTGGCAATTGCGGTCGACGATCGCGATGTCGCCCGGCGAGAGCAGCGCCTGTACCGCCATCTTGTTCGAGGTCGAGGTGCCGTTGGTCACGAAGAAAACGTGGTCCGCCCCGAACGCGCGCGCCGCCTTGTCCTGTGCCTTCTTGATGTTGCCGGTTGGCTCCAGCAGGCTGTCCAGACCGCCGGTGGTCGCGCTGCTCTCGGCCAGGAACAGGTTCGGACCATAGAATTCGCCCATGTCGCGAATCCAGTCCGACTTGAAGATGGATTTGCCGCGCGCGATCGGCAGCGCATGGAAGGTCCCGATCGGTCGTTGCGCATACTTCTTGAGATTGTCGAAGAATGGCGTGTCGAAGCGATCCTGCACCCCTTCCAGAATGCAGAGGTGCAGCTCCAGGAGCTCTTCGATGGAATAGAAGATCCGGCGGGCCACATTGGCTTCCGGATTTCCGGCCAGCTCCTCCACGTTGCGATTGGACATCAGATAAAGATCAAGCTCGGGACGTACCCGCTTGAGGATATGGGCGAGCCCCAGCGCGGAACGGTCGGATTCCGTTTGCGGGCCCATCGAGGCCATCAGGGTGCGAAGCACGGGCGCGTCGTGGCGCGAGCGAAGCGCAAAGCCTTCGTTGATCACGACGGCGGCGAGATCGGGGTTCAGGATGGCCGCGCAGAATGCGTCTTCGAGACTTCCGACGATGACAGGCTCATAGACGAACGAGTCGATCGGACGCCTCAGCTTGCGCCACTCCGCGCAGAGATCCGGCCAATTGTTGGAAGAAACGCCGGTAACGATCAGGGTCTCGAAATATGGACGGTGCCCGCCATGCTGACCGAATGTTGGCGGCAACAGATCGGGAACACCGCCTTCGCCTTCATCCTGCAAATTCCAGTCACCGGCATGCTGGCGGAAGGATCTCGTCTGCAAGGCTTGCACAATCCGTGTCGAAAGCGCGAGCGAGGTTGCCGCATCGCCGGCCGCGGCAGCTTCATTCAAGGCCGCCATCAAATGGAGGCCCGGATAGCCATGAAACTCTTCCGTCACCGACAGGGCGGACAGCGCCGCATCGTAGTTCGCGCGTGCCCCGCCCTGAGCCCATGCCTTTGCGGCTTCCACCAGATCACGCCAGTCGTCTGCTCGCCCGCCGGGACCGGAAAAGAATTGATCGATGCGTTTCTGTGCGGGCTTGGAGTCGTTGGACATGTCTCTCTCCCGATCCGTTCGAAGGTAATGGCTCGTTGGATCGTGGCCCCCCGCCGTCCCGTTCCTTTGATCCAAGTCAATGGTCCGCACTCTCTCGATACGAGACCTCTGCCGACGACGCAGGACGCTGCCCGTCGCAGCGCAAAATACTCAGAGGCGCCTGACCACATCTGAACGTCAGTTGATGTGTAATTTCGATCCCCGCCGAACGCGGCAGCGCGGACACGGCTCGGTCGGCTGTTCCCATCGAAACCGGATCATTCCGCGGCCTTGCCCTCGCCCAGCACGCCGTCGAGCGTCTGAAGCCACTCGCCGCTGTCCGTCTTCTCAGCCAGTCCTTCCGCGCGTAGCAGATCGCGCAACTGTGCATGGGCACCGACGATGCAGAACGCCACATGGCGCGACGCCAGCTCTTCGTAGAGATCGTGCAACATACGCGCCCCAGCCAGGTCGATGTAGGGGGATGCCGAGAGATCGCAGGCAACCAGCCTGATTTCAGACGATTTTCGGAGCGCCTTCAAAACCGCATCCAAAATCGTTTCGGCATTGATGTAGAGCAGCGAGGCTTCGGGGCGGAAAGCGATGACGCCGGCCAGCGGCTCTACACCCTCGTGCCGGGCGATATCGGAATAGCGACCCGTTCCGGGAAGCCGTCCGAGAAACGCTACGTTGGGCTGCGACGCGCGGCCAAGCAAAAGGAATATGGATGCGAGGGCCGCAAGCAGCACACCTTGCAGAATTCCAAGCAGCAGCACGGACACGAGCGCGATAGCCGCCGCATAGAAGTCGATCCGGCTGACTCTCCACATGCGAAGCAGTGCATGGACGTCGACCAGTCTGTAAACCGCGGCAAACACAATTGCGGCCAACACGGCCTTTGGAAGGTTGGTCAACAATCCCGTAAAGAAAAGCAGGCAGAGCGCGAGGGTAAACGAGCAAAACACCAATGCCAGGGGCGTGCGCGCTCCCGCCGTGTCATTGACTGCGGATTGCGACAACCCGCCGGCGACGGGATAGCCATGGCCAAACGCAGCTGCGAGGTTGGCGGCCCCGAGCCCGAGAAATTCCCGCTGGACATCAAGGCTGTATCCATGCTTCGCGGCAAAACTCCGGGCGGCCGAAATACCTTCTATATAGGCCAGCAGCAGACATCCGGCCGCGATGGGAAATAGCTCTTCGAATTCCAGCGTCCCGACCGTGGGTACCTCGAAAGCCGGCAATCCTTCTGGAATGTTTCCGGTGACATGTATGCCCAGCGACGGTAGCCCGAATAAGGTTGCCAGGAGAATCGAGAAGGCCACCACGGTGAGCCCGACCGGCCTGCCCGGTAGAAACCGTTCACCGAGCAACAAGAGCAGGATCGCGAGGACTCCAATTGCCAATGCGAGCAGATTGATGTCGCCGAGCTGACCTGCAAGCCGGATCGCCCGGTCGAAGAAGTTGTGGCCGCCACCGGCTACACCGAACAGGCTTGGCAGCTGACTCATGATGATTGTGAGCCCGGCTCCCGCCTTGAAGCCGACGAGAATGCTGTCGCTGACCAAACGGACGAGAATGCTGAGCTTGAAAAGCCACGCGATCAGGCAAAGCAGAGCCACGGCACATGCTGAAAGGCTCGCGATCTGCGCGTATCGTACCGCATCCTCTCCGGCCAGGGACCCGACGGTGCCGGCGATCATCAGCGAGATCGCGGAGGTCGGGCCGACCGCAAGCTGGCGCGACGATCCAAGGAGCGCATAGCCGATGCCACCAAGCATATAGCCGTAGATGCCGACCTGGGGCGGCAACCCGGCAAGAGCCGCATAGGCCAATGATACCGGGATTGCATAAGCGGCGAGCGTCACTCCGGCGATCGCGTCCTGGCGCAGCCAGGAAGCCTTGTATTCGGCGAGCCAGGTCAAGGGAGGAAAGATCCGTGTCCAGCCCGTTCGCTGCACCGAGCGGAACTTCATATGCGTTGCTCGTTGCGCTGTACCTCGCAGCGCAGCAAGACGATCAGCAGTGCCACCACGGGTAGGCCAAGCGCCAGGTCCGGGATGGCCTTCGTTGCATAGGCGCCGACAGCGGCCCCTATGCCAAAAGCGACGCACAATGCTGCGAAGATACCAGAGCGGCGAAGCGTGTCGGACTCGCGGTCGCCGGAGACCGCGGCGAACACGCTTTCGATCGCCTGGCGCATGTTGCCGCGGCGTATCGGCGGACTGACGGCAATATACAGTGAGCTCATGTCAAGGCGCAGGCTGTCGCGGGGTCCGGTTCGGCTCCATGAGCAGCGTTTCGACCCCGGCAAGGATTGATCTGGATCAAGCCTTCCGCAAGTTCCCTGAAATCCAATCGCTGCGCATTCGAACAGGGCACCGGGGTAATGCGGCCATGGTCACTGTCAGGTGGATCATCTCCACTGCTCCGGAAATCTTTCTGCTGTTGGCGGTCGCCATTGGAACCGTCTTTGGCCGTGTCAGAATTCGCGGATTTTCGATCGGCACGACGGCGTGCACGCTGATCGTCGCCGTCCTCATCGGGCAACTCGGCACC
>Ga0073928_10009161_pt1 | contig 12144 bp, 8 predicted proteins | sample PaiPotPPA55metaG_FD_76969 | JGI IMG/M metagenome (GOLD analysis project Ga0073928, IMG submission 76969) | Iron sulfur acid spring bacterial and archeal communities from Banff, Canada, to study Microbial Dark Matter (Phase II) - Paint Pots PPA... ...
CGGCATCGTCAGCTTCGCCGGCTGGAGCAACGGGTACGGCAAGCTGCTGATCGTGGATCACGGCAATGGCATGGAGACCTACTACGCGCACTTGTCGCACATCGGCGTGCTGGAAGGCCAGGAAGTGCGGCGCGGTGAACAGATCGGCGCCGTAGGCTCGACCGGCCGGGTCACCGCCCCACATCTGCATTATGAAGTGCGGCAGGGCGGCGCGCCGGTGAATCCGTATCACTACCTCGCCAAAGCCGGTGTCGTGGAGTTGGTGAAGAAGGACCTGCCGTTCTAGGCCGCACCACAGAACTACGGTTTCACCGATTCAGTGCGGTTATACCCAGTACCGCGCTCCCGCGAAATGAACTGCATCGCGTCACTCCGCCAGTGGTATACTAGGACCCGGCTGTCCGAAATGACCCGCGCTCTCATCCTCGCCGCCATCGTGGGCCTGGCAGGCTGTGGCGGGCCGGAGGACCGCAGCCTGCGCCAGGAACTCCGTAGGCACTCCGCCGAAAGCGGCCTCGCCCTGATCCAGGTTGACGGCGACCGGGCCGCCGTCATCCCCTTCGATTCCGGAGATAGGTACTTCGATCTCAACTACCGACAGCCCCTTACAACTGTTGTGGGCCGGGACGGCCGGGCAGTGGCTTGGTGCGGCCATCCCCTCCTGCCGAGCATCATCGACGGGAAGGATGACGATCCGGCGCGCCTCGGCAGAGCCATTCTGGCCGGCAACTTGGTCGTGGAGACGATCGACGGCTCGCCCCTGGCCCAGGACGAAATTGCTTCGGATTCCGAGCCCATCGCGCTGAACGCGCAAGCACGGCTCCTGGCCTTTGCGGGGAACCCGGCGGGCAGCCAGACGCAGCCCGGCATCTACTGGCGGTCGTTCGATTTTTCTGCGGGTGGCTCTGTGGATGAGGGCGGGTCCATCTATGTGGACTGGTCACCGGACGGAAAGGCGTTGGCCTACGAGAAAGATAACGAGATTCGCGTCTTTAGCATGGCGAGCCACACCTCCAAGGCCATCGCCGCGGGCCACTTCCCCAGTTGGAGCCCGGACGGCGCGTCGATTGCCTTCCAAGCACCAGACAACCACGTCTCCTTAGTAAGCCCCACCGGCACGCCGCTCCACTGGCCTCTAGAAGGCCTGCTCACCAAGGGGCCGGTGCAGTGGTCGCCCAAAGGCCAATTTGTCTCGCTCTCCGCACCCAGCGACACCCATTTCCTGATTTTCGGCGCGGACGCGCGGCTGCTCGTATGCCGCGCGGTCGACGGAGCGTGCGTCAGCGTCCGGGACCTCTCGGGGTTCAAGCGCCCGGCTTGGTTTGGGTTCTACTGGATCGAACATTACCGGGAGTTCTGCCGGACATGTCGCCGTGGCGATCCCTGATGAGCGCGGGAGCTACGCAACGAACGGAAAACCTGTGTTCATTCTGGATGCCGCGACCGGGACACAGAAGAACCAGCCTACGTTGCCGGGTGAGGCCCAGGGCGTGATCGCGCTTTCCTTTCCACCACAAACACCGTGGATCTGATGAATACGACAACGGGCCAATTCACGGTGGCTCCGGTTCCCTACACGCCCGAAAGCGTGGTCGTGCTGCCCGAAGGGCGAACTACGGCTTGACCAGCTTCCACTGCGGGTCGGGATCGTACTCCGTCATCGCTCCGGCGATCTGTGCGGTCTTCGGTCCCAGGTTCTTCTCGTAAACCCGCCCCTGCTGGTTCACGATGAACGTCATCACTCCGGAGCTGCCCCACTTATCCGGAAAGGCCACCAGTGCGTAGCCCGCGATCATATTGCCGTTGATGATGTAACTGAACTTGCCGCCCGGCGCGTGCGGACCCTGGCGGGTCAGGATCTTGAAATAGTAGCCGTGATACGGCCGCCTGGTACTGCCTTTCGGGCGAGCTTCGCTGACCGGATAACCTTCCGCCCGAGCTTGCGCCACCAACGCGCCCAGCGGACTCGGTTTGGCGCGGGCCGGCGTGTCCCAGTACAGCCCGTCGCGATGTCCGGGGGTGCTGAAGAACTTCTGTGCGTAGACCGCCAGCCCATCCTGTGACGTGCCCATAGCATGGGTGTAATATTCCCATTGCGCCATCACGTAGGCGCGGCAAGTCATGATGGCGGATAATTCGTTGTCGCCAATGTGCCGGTTGAGTATCTCTTCCAGTCCAGCCGCCGTGTCGAAGCGCCACTGGCTGCCATCCTTCACGATAGGGATCGGCGACGGCCACTTGTCCGCACCTACCAGCAGAACGAACTTGCCTTCGCCCGCGCTCTCCAGGCCGTAAGCCGTTTCGAGATTGGCGGAAAAACGCTCCATTGCATGGTTGTCTTCGACCGGATCGCCGGTGAGCAGCATGGCGCGGTCGGGTCCGAAGATGGCGGTGAGCGCTGCTTGATCCTTGGCCTTGGCGGCCTGCTTGAGGGCACGCACGGCCTCTTCGGGCGAAGCAAACAGCGATTGCCTGGCGGGCTTCTCAGCCTGCATAGGCGCCGCGAACCAGAGCGCCGGAACGAGCACAGCGGCCGCCATGAAACGGGTAGTCATCGGTGCCCCCCTCCGCCGCCGCGAGCGGGAGGGCTGGGCGCTCTAGGTGGCGGAGCGGACCGCACCGGTTGCGCACGGCTGATCTGCCCGCGCTGGCTGGATTCCCTCGGCGTGAAGTTGCTGCTGGGCCGCTCAAACGCCGGATTCCGCGGCGGCTCGGCCGGGCGCGATGGCTCCTCCGGGCGCGCGGGCGCGGCCTCCACTGGGGCGTGCCCGCGATACTCATCGATCCGCGAGTCACCCACATTCACGTTGCGCTGGATCATCTTATTAGTCGTGTTCACATTCGGCGCTGAACTCGCGCCGCCCGCCGACCTACCATAAGTCACGTCTTCGTGGACGCTATTGTACCGGCTCACATTATCGTAATTTACCCGCCGGCTCACTACGCCGCGATTGACCGTTACATTCCGAAGATTGTTATTCACGTACACGTTGTTGAGGTGGATATAGGGGCGCGAACGCGCGATCCAACCGGCGCCGCCCGACCAGGCATGATAGTAAATCTTGTGATGCCGCCAGTCGCAGTCCAGATTCAGCCAAACACCGATCGGAAAGCCGGTTCCGAAGGTGATGACCGGTCCGCCGAAAATCCCGCCCGAGCCGAAGAAGACTATGGATGGGTCATACACTGGCACGTAGAGATACTGCGGCTGGGCGGGCCAAATATCGATATTTCCGTCGTCGACGGTCACTTGCTCTTCGGGATTCGTTGCCAGGTTGCCCGCGGCCTGGGCCTCCTGCCGCAAACGCTGCACGGATGCCATGACATCATCGGGCTGATTGACATAGGCCTGCCCGAGCGCGGTGGTCCAATCCAGGCGGTCCGCCATCATATAGAGAACGGTAGGGTAATGCGCGACGGCGCGCACACTGACATCCCACGGCTGCGCGTCAATATCGTCCGGATTGGAGCCCGCGCGCGTGAAGCGTGCCGCTTCGTCGATCTGATCCGGATAGGTCGCGGCTACCAGCACCTGTGCCAGCAGCGGGTCCGGATAGAGGGCGACCGGCGCCAGCAGGTTGTCCAGTTGATCCGGCGAGAAAGGCTGATACGAGTCGTCGTCCTGAGACCGGAGCAGCGGCGCGCAGGTGAGAAGGACAAGAGCGAGTGACATCGCTGCGATTCTGTGCATAACGCCTTCCTACCGTCATTGTAGATGCTTCACAGTTGGCAGGCGTTTCGTACCGCACGTATTCGTGATAAAGTCCGTGAGGGAGGGATCATGCCATCCTACCAGCTTCGGCTGCTCGCGGCCGTCATCGGCGTGCTTCTGCTGACTGCGGCCTATCATCGCCTCAATACATCTTCAGTCATGGCCGAAACCGCCAATCGCTTTCTCGCGTCTCTCACGCCCGAGCAGCGCGCCAAGGCGGTCTTTGCGTTCGCGGATGAGGAACGCCGGAACTGGCACTTTATCCCGCGCGAACGCAAGGGCCTGGCGCTGCGTGACATGACGCCCGCGCAGAAGCATCTGGCCTCCGCGCTCCTTAGCGCCGGACTCAGCCAGCAGGGCTACCTCAAAGCCGAAACCATCATGAGCCTGGAGGACGTCCTGCGCATCCTTGAAAATGGCAGTGGCCCGGAACGCGATCCGGAGAAATATTATTTCTCGATCTTTGGCGAAGCTTCGGCCAACGGCACTTGGGGCTACCGCGTGGAAGGCCATCATCTCAGTCAGAACTACACCGTAGTCAATGGCAGAGTCGCCGGCGCGCCTAGCTTCTTTGGCGCCAACCCGGCGGAGGTCAAGGACGGCCCGCGCAAGGGCCTGCGCACGCTGGCGGACGAAGAGGACATGGGCCGCGCCGTAATCCAGTCGCTCGATGCGGAACAGCGCAAGGCCGCGATCGTCAATTCGAAAGCCTACCCGGATATACTGACGATGGCCGATCGCCAGGCCGCGCTGAAAGGCCAGCCCTCAGGATTGCAGGCGGCCAAGATGAATGCGCATCAGTTCGAGCTACTACAGGCGCTGATCGAGGAGTACGCGCGCAATATGCCGGACCAGATCGCGCAAGCGCGCGAGGAGGTGATTCGCAAGGCCGGCAAGGATGTCTACTTTGCTTGGGCTGGCGGCATCGAGAAGGGCGAGCCGCACTACTACCGCGTGCAGACCGCGGATTTTCTTATCGAGTACGACGACACGCAGAACGACGCCAACCACATCCACTCAGTCTGGCGCGATTTCAGCGGCGACTTCGGTTTGGATTTGTTGAAGCAACATTACGAGACGAGTCATCGCCGGCAAGAAACCCATGAGTAACCCCAACATACTCGGAGGCGCCATCCCTGTCTTCCCCGTGGCGAGCCTCGAAGCTGCCATCAAATATTACGTGGAAGTACTCGGATTCAAATTGGATTGGGAAGGGGCGGGGATCTTCGCTTCCGTCACGCGCGACAAGTGCCACATCTTTCTGTGTCAGGGAGACCAGGGACATCCCGGCACGTGGACCTGGATCGGGTGCCACGACGCGGAATCGCTCGCCGCGGAATTTCGCGAGCGCGGAGCCAAGATCCGGCATCCGCCCACGAACTACCCGTGGGCATACGAGATGCAGGTCGAAGATCAGGATGGCAACGTGCTTCGATTTGGTTCAGATCCGAAGGAAGGCGAACCGTACGGCGAATGGCTCGACATGCCCGGTCGCACGTGGCCGCCCGGCACGAGCTAACCGGGCTTCACGCCAATCCCAATAATCGAGCACGGCGGCCATGGCAACGACTTGTCGATGCGCCGCCAAAGCCACACGAATTTGTCGAAGATGCGAAGCTGAAACCGGCTGATGTTGGTCCGCTTCAGGATGCGGCCCGTCACGTACCAGGCGGGCCGCGAGATGCGATTGAACTCCAGCATTTGATCCACACGGAAGCCGGCTTGCTCCATTTTGCCGCGCAGTTCCTCGTGCGCATAGCGGCGATAGTGGCCCAGCGCGGTGTCCAGCGTGCCGAAAATTTCCTGCCCGTGCGGCACCAGCACGATGGCGTGACCGCCGGGCTTCAGCGCCGCGTACATGTTGCGCAAGCCCTGCATGTCATCTTCGACGTGCTCGAGCACATTGAGGCAGATGATGGTATCCAGGGCGCCTGTGAATTCTTCGAAATCGCGCGCATCGGCTAAATCGCAGTGCCGCACTTCCAGGTTGGGCCGCTGGCTGAAGCGGGTGTGCAGGCGCGCCAGATGCTCCGTATCGATATCCGCCGCCACGTAGCGCTGCCGGCGCGGCAGCAGCATGCGAGTCAGATTCCCGATGCCCGCGCCAATCTCCAGCACGCGCTTGCCGACAAACGGCCGTATGGTGTCCGCCATCCAGCGGTTGAAACGCTCGGCGCCCGCCAGCGCGTCCAGAATGTCCGGCCCGGCGTCCTTATAAATGTCCTTGGTGAAGGCGTAGCGCAGGATGATGTAGACCGCATCGAACGCGTCCTTCAGCCCGATTTTCTTGCCTTCCTCGTACGTGCGGCCGTGATAGCCGATGGGCGTTTCGTAAATGCGCACCTGGCGCTTGGCCAGCTTGATGGTCAGTTCCGGCTCCAGGCCGAAACGGTCGCTACGCAGCGGAATACTTTGCAGCAGCGACGTGCGGAAGGCCTTATAGCAGGTCTCCATGTCGGTCAGGTTGAGATCGGCCACGATGTTGCACGCCGTGGTCAACAGGTGATTGGCCACCGAATGCCAGTAGTAAAGCACGCGCCGCTCGCCGGAAATCATGAAGCGCGAGCCGTAGACCACGTCCGCCTTGCCTTCCAGCAGCGGGCGCAGCATCTGCGGGTATTCGCGCGGATCATACTCCAGGTCGGCGTCCTGAATAATGGAGAACTCGCCGGTAGCGTGTTCGATGGCCGTGCGAATGGCCGCGCCTTTGCCCTGGTTGCGCGGCTGGCGCACCAGGCGCACGACGTCGGGATGCGCGGCGACGATGTCCTCCACGATCTCGACGGAGCTGTCGGTCGAGCCGTCGTCGACCACGATGATCTCGCGGCCAAGTCCATCCGGCAGGGGCGCCGCCAGCACGCGCGCAAGCAGCGCACCCACGAATTCTTCCTCGTTGTAGAGCGGAACTAGGATGGAGACGGTGTGGGAGGCCATGAACGCGAGAAATTCTATTGTACAGTAGCGGTCAGTGGAAGATCCCGCCGAACGGCCGTTTCGGAAACCCTTCCAGCATCCGGAGCGTGCGGCGGTCGTTACGAGTGGCATACACCAGGCTCTTGCCGTCAGGAGAAATGCTGAAGCGGATGCCTTCGTCCATGTCGGATGCGGGTCGATTCGCAAGGCCCAGGTCCGCAACAATGTTCTCCTTATTGCCTTCCAGATCAAACGAAATCAGTCGCACCTTCTTGGGCTCGTCGCATACGAACCAAATCCGCTTGCCATCCACGGAGAACGTGATGTGCTCCGAGTGGAAATCGCCCAACTTACGAGTCATCTTCCCATCGGGTGATGTAAGATTCCAGCCGTCGTGCCAGTAAGAAATCCAATTGCCGGTGTGCGACCAGTCCGGCACATACGAACCAGCCTCCTGTATCGCGACAGGCGCCGACTGCCCCGTGGTCCCGACTTTCATTAAGTGAGGCCTGCCAGCCGAGCTTTCAATATAAGCGAACCACTTTCCATCCGGCGACCATGACCCGCCCATTTCCTTAGCCAAGGTGGAATTCGTCAGCCGAGCCGGAGCGTCACCTTCGAGAGAAGCAATCCAAAGGTGGGCGCCCTCGTTACGTGTGACGCAGATGTAGACGATACGCGATCCGTTTGGAGAAAGCGTCGGATTCATGGGACTGATGCACCCCGGAGGCATCTCTCGCGCGCCAATGAGCACCAGGTCGGAGCCATCCGCGTCCCGCACCCAGATCTCTGGCTCTCCGTTGCGATCCGAGACGTAGACTAGGCGGTTCGTGCGCGACGACCAAGAGGGCATGCTTTCAGAAGCCTCTGTAGCGATCAAATTGGAAACCTTGCCGTCAGCCAGCGCGACAGAGGTTATGTTGAGGTCAGACTCTCTGGCTTCAAAAATCAGCTTTTGTCCATCGGGCGAGATGCTGGGCCTGTATTCGGATCCCAGCCCCATCGTGAACTGGCTGATTCGGCCGGATTCCGTGTCGGCAATATAGAGGTGACCCCAGGACGCGGCCGTAATCGGAGAAATCACGATATGGCGGTTGTCTGGCATCCAGGCAAACGGAACGTGATATTCGGCGATTCGGTCCAGATCCGGCAGAATCAGCTTCGGCTCGCCCGAGCCCGACGGCCAGGGAATCATCCAGCTCTGCCGCTTACCGTCGCCGGCGAACATTAACAACAATTTGTGTCCGTCCGGCGAAAACGCGAGCGTGGGAGCCTCCCTGAGCGCTCTTGTCGCGAATGGATCCGGCATGTACGGGCGGAGTTCATGGCCGGGCAGTGAGAACGACCAAAGAGTGATGGCCTCCCTGGCTGCACGTCGCATGAAGGTGGCTCCAGTCTTGCCGTCCGGGGCCAGTGCCAGCGCCTCACCTAGTTTGGGAATTTCAATTTGCTCAGGCTTGCCAACCGGGATAGGAATGCTCCACAGCTTGATTTCCTTGCCCTCGCTCGTAGCTGCGAATATCTCGCGGCTATCCGAGGACCAGTTGATGATCCCTCCAGGCTCCAGGTGCGGGATCTCGGGGAGACGGATGTCCCGACCCCGGTCAAGATAGCGCAGGTAAAGTCTGGGCTTATCGGCGGTGGATCCGATGTAAGCCACAGCCTTCCCATCGGGCGACCAGGCGGCGCAGCACTGCCCGGCATTAGCGGTGGCGAACGCGCTGAACTTGTACTTGGATAGCATGGCGGCCGGGTCCTCGATTTCCCCAGCATCCGACCTGAACACGAACTCACCCACGAGGCTGGAGACCGACCATGGAACCTGGCTTCCCCCTGACTTCGAAGTAACGTATTCACGTACCTGATTGAAAACCTGATCCAGCGTCAGGTTTGGCTCTCGCAGCACTCCCACGAGTTCACCGGTAAACAGCCCGTTGTGACCTCGTGGATTGTCGTCTGCTGTCCTCCCCGGAGCGGTCGAGAATGCGATGTAGGTCCCCGCGGCCGCATTCATTGCCGCCAGTCCGCCTCCGCCGGACCGCCGGCCTGTAAATGGGTTATCCCGGCAAGCATCTAGAATAATGATTCTGACACTGGCGGCTGAACGCTCCAGTTTCTCGAGAACTTGCCCGGCGGGCACGCTATCGTACTTCAGGTCCGTTTGGTCGACGCCGTTAAAGCCCACTGGCACTAAGTAGTTCTCCCCATCCACCTGCGCGCCATGGCCGGCGAAGAAGAAGAGCGCAGTGCCCCCCGGCGGTAACCTCTCAACGAACGCATCAACCTCGCGCGCCATTTTCTTACGGTCAACGTTCAAGGCAAGCGATACATCGAAACCAACTTCCTCGAGAGCCGCGGCCATTGCCTGGGCGTCGTTGACGGCATTCGTTAATGGCGCCCGCTCGTACGTGTCATTGCCGATCACAAGAGCAAGCCGCTTCAAATTTGGCTTCGGCGGCGTGTGCACCAGGATTCGGTCTTGTGCGTAAGAATAGCCGCACGAAGTAATCAAGAGCAGAGCGATCTGACGAAGGAGCATCGTTCCGTCCGTAATCCGACTACGCGACCTACTTACCATTCAACAATCCCGCCGCCCGCAAAATCCGCCGCACTTTCTTAGGCGAAACCGAAAGCCGCGCCGCCACCCGCGACACCTTGCGCTGCTCCCGCTCCCACACTTTCGGAATAATGATGTGCGCGAAATCCTCCGTAATCTGCTGGAAAGTCTTGTCACCCACCAGCCCTTGAGACCATTCGCGCAGCACCGTATCGATCGGCCCGCGGCGCAGGATACGCGCCTTCAAATCCTGCAGGTCGTCGAAGATATAGTCCGGCCCCGGCGATTTCAGCAGCGCAGTGGCCAGGTCGCAGCACTGGCGGGCGGCCTCCGCGTTGTCGAAGAAATCGTTGGCGAACGTCATCCCCTGCGCCACGTAGGCCCGCGCCAGCAGCCGCCGGTTCTGTGTATTCTTGGCGAACTCGACGGCTTCGGCGGCGAAATCGTGCGCAAGCTGTGCGTGCCGCTGCGTGCCGGCGGCTTCCTCGATCTGCTCGTCAAACTTGCTGTTTTCGACAATCGACTGCAGCATGCGGGCGCGCGCCATCAGGATGTTGTCCGCCTTCTCCTTGCCCAGGCGGAAAGCCTCCGTGCCCTCCGCGGCTGCGCGATCCAATTCGCCGGCATCCAGCGCCAGGAAGCCGCAATGAATGTGCACCGCGCCCATCCCGCGATGATTGTCCTGGCTCTCGTAAATCTCGCGCGCGTCTGCGAGCTGCGCCAAAGCCCGTTCGCGCAATTGCGCCAGACGCGAACGCTCGCGCGCCACGGCCGCAGTGTGCTCCTTGCCAGCGACGCCTTTGCGCCGGGCCACCATGGCGTCCAACTTTTTGCGAAGCTGCAGGCAGATTAGCCGCTCCGCCGACGACATGTTCACCAGCGAGCGCGCCACGTTGGGATGCCGCGGATTGCGCTGCCGGTACTCCGCGATGGCCCGCTCGAAGTATTCCAGCGCGCGCTCGTGCCGCCCTTCGCGCCGCGCGATCCGGCCGTATGCCGAGAGCAGATTGCCGCGGCTGAGGTGATCATCGGTCTGGCTCAGCCCGGCTTCGGCTTCCTGCAAGATGCGCGCGGCATCCTGTAGCTTGCCTTTCTGAAAAGCCAGCCAGCTTTCGAGCACTTGTATGACGGCCGCCATTTTGTCGTAGCCCAGCTCTTGCGCCATCAGCCGGCCCTTCACCGTGAAATCCATGGCGTCGTCGTAGCGGCCCTGATTGCGCAGGCAGCGCGCGATCCAGAAATTCGAAACCGCCAGCATCTCGCGGTCGCGCACTTCCTCCTCGACCGCCTCGACGAATTCGAAATGCTTGACGGCCTGCTCGAACTCTTCGTCCGCCATGGCGGCCACGCCCTCGGCCATGCGCAGATGCAGATAATCGAGCAGTGGCAGGCTTGCCCGCGCATCTTTCGGGAAGCGCGGCAGCAGGCGCTTCAGCAGCGGCAGACCTTCGAAGCCGATATCCACCCACTGCGCCAGGTATCCGACCAGCGATCCCGCATGCATCTGGGCGGGATCGAGTGACTCGAACAGCCCGCGCTGCGCTTCGAGACAGCGCATGCCGCTCGAGATGTTGCGGTGCGCGATGTCTTCGCGCAAGCGCTGGACGAGATCGCCGTAATCAGCGAGATGGGCCATCATTTCTGCAACTCAAGCTCTTCCCGCATGTGCCTGCCCAGAACCGGAATGGTTAACTTTCCGCGGTCGTCGACCAACCCACGACGCATCAGCCACCGCCGAACGGGCAGCGGTGTCGCCACACTGCGGCCAGACACGAGTTCTTCAAGTGCGCACCGTTCCGCCTCCGGTGCTGACTCGTACGTGTGGCGGAGATAGTACGTCCCTTGGCTCATCGCTTCTTCCTCGACCGGTGCGATGTCCTCCTCGGATGCCTGGCGACGGCCCGCATTATTCAATCGCGAAATGAGAAGCGATCCGTAAAGTTGCAGCAGGTACGGCTGCCCGCCCGTGCGCTCGTAGATGCGGTCCGCGACTACCTCAGGCACCGAATCCGTTGGGAAGCCCGGCACAGGGTGCATCAGCAAATCCAACGCGGTGGGGCGGTCCAGGTGCCCAACGCGTATTTTACGAACGTTGATAAAGTGGTCGTTCCAGATCTGCCCGAGCTCATCGAAGGGAGCAACTCCGGAGACCAGCAGCCGTAGTTTCTGCCTATGCTGAATGGTGGCGCGAAACAGTCCCATCAACCGCAATAGGTCCTGCCGGTTGCCGGGGAAAAGATCTTCCAGCCGTTCGAATTCATCGAGGCACAATAGGACGCGGACGTCGCCAGCAAGGCCGTCCAGCATTTGAAACCATTCGGCGGCTGCGGCAAAAGTTCCACCCGCGGGCAGCGACGGTATTTCGACGCGGCGATCCCGGCGAGCCTGTTCGCGCGCTCTGCGCTCCAGCGCCTGAAAGAAGCTAGCTGTAGAGTCGACGGGGTTATCCTGCAGGTCAAAAAAGATGCACACGCAATCTGGCAGCATCGCTGGCAGCATCTGTAGCAGAGACGTCTTGCCGCAGCGGCGTGGACCGAGCAGGGCAATGGAGCCGCTCTGGTTGGCATCGGCGAGTATGGATTCGATCTGGCGGATGATCGGCTCCCGCCCGCGGAACACCGCGTCTCCTTGATTGGGCCGCAGCGGCTGGCCCGCTCGGAAAGGGTTGGGTAGTAGGCGGGCCATCAGCTCCCGCGCCAGCATCAGTTCCCTTCGCGTATAATCCTTCCACACCTCCAGCGCCCTGGGTAGCTCTTCAGCGAGAGGTGTGCCTTCCGTTTGCAGTTGGTTGCCCGCAGCGATGAGCGCGTTTTCGGCGCGCGTGAGGTGCTCGACGGTGTTGAACGCACTCGTTGAGTTGCGTGCGGCAATTAGATTCCTGGCTGCCTCGCGGAACGCGAGGAAAGGAGGCGCAGCTTCCGCGACGCCAGGCAGCCATTCTCCCCCTAACGCCACCACTTGC
>Ga0073928_10009164_pt1 | contig 12138 bp, 3 predicted proteins | sample PaiPotPPA55metaG_FD_76969 | JGI IMG/M metagenome (GOLD analysis project Ga0073928, IMG submission 76969) | Iron sulfur acid spring bacterial and archeal communities from Banff, Canada, to study Microbial Dark Matter (Phase II) - Paint Pots PPA... ...
CGAAAACCGAAGGCACCATGTAATCGGGCAGCTTTTCCTTGATGGCCAGCCGCAGCTCATCGGCATTCGCCGGCTTCTCCGCGTGCGACACGATGTAGGCCGCCAGCCGTTTGTTGCCGGGCGCGTCCTCTCGCGCTATGACGATCGCTTCTCTGACGCTCGGATGCCGCTTGAGCGCCGTCTCGATTTCCCCCAACTCGATACGGAAACCGCGGATTTTTACCTGATGATCGATGCGGCCGAGGAATTCCAGGTTGCCGTCCAGGCGCCAACGGGCCAGGTCGCCAGTCTTGTAAAGCCTCTGGCCTGGTCGGAACGGGTTCGCCACAAATCGCTCGGCGGTAAGTTCCGGACGGTTCAAATATCCGCGCGCCACGCCGACGCCACCAATGAAAAGCTCTCCCGGAATTCCGATGGGCACGAGTCGAAAGTGGTTGTCCACCAGATACACTTGTTCGTTGTGCAGCGGTTTGCCGATAGTCGCTGGCCGACCCGGTTCGCGCAGCGTGCCCGTGGAATAGGTCGTCGTCTCCGTCGGACCATAAAGGTCATAAACCTGCTTTACCGAAGTCTCACCGTAGATTTGGTCCACCAACAGGGTAGGCAGCGGTTCGCCCGCCAGGTTGACCACGCGCACAGAGGCGGGAATTCCTTTGACTCGCAAAAGCTCCCGGATAGCCGAAGGAACCGTGTTGAGCAGCCGCACCTCGCCGGCCGCCGGCAATGTGGGCAGCGCCAATGCGTTGTCGGCGAGAATGATTTTTCCGCCCCAACTCAGTGGCAGAAAGATTTCAAAAACCGACAAGTCAAAACAAATCGAGGTCGAGGCCAGCACACCCGACAGTACTTCCGGACCAAATACGTCTTTTGCCCACGATACGAGCGCAACCGCGCCCCGATGTTCCAGGGCCACGCCTTTGGGCTGGCCAGTCGACCCCGAGGTGTAAATGACATAAGCCAGATCTTCCGGTCGGGCAGTGGTCGGGCTGGTCGCAATTTCCGGATGCGCGCAGTGCGACGGATCGTCGACCCTTGACTCCGAACCCAGATCTTCGACGCATAGGACGGTTGCCTCCGTTTGCGGAAGAACGCCGTGCAGTTTTTTTTCTGTCAAAAGGACGTGGACATTTGCGTCTGCCAGCATGAAGGCCAGTCGTTCCTTGGGATACGCCGGGTCGAGCGGCACGTAAGCACCCCCGGCTTGAAGGGTTCCAAGCATTGCTGCCACCATTTCCGGGGACCGACTGAGGCAGATGCCGACCAGCGCCTCGTGGCCGACGCCCAGGGATCGAAGCCGTCTCGCTATTTGAGTCGAACGTTCAAGCAGCCCGCGATAAGTAAGTCGTGTGGTTCCGCAGATCAACGCTTCGGTGTCGGGAGTGCGCTGCGCCTGATCTTCGAACAGTCGAAACAATGTCTTGTCTTTCGGATACTCCTTTTCCGTGGCTGTCCATTCGACAAACAGCAGTTGCTCTTCCTCGGGAGTTAGCAGGGGTAGCTCAGATACGCGGCGTCTCGGTGTGGCTACGGCGCCCTCGAGCAATGTCTGCAAATGCCCGAGCATGCGGCGCACCGTTTCCGGCTCGAACAAATCCGTTGCATAGTCGATGCGCAGCAGCAGGACTGAATCGCGTTCGAGGAAATGAAAACTCAGATCGAATTTAGTGGTGGTCTGTTCCAGTTCCATCCCACTAATCTTTAACTCGTCAATTTCCGCCACCTGGCGAAAATCCTCGGAGTAGGCGGACCTGGAGTGCGCGGGAAGGGCATGCTGAAATGCGTTGCCGCCGGCACTGCAAAGGATTTGCGCCAGTGGGTGATAACTCTGATCGCGGGCGGAATGAACTTCCGCCACCAGTTCGCCGAACGGCAGGCCTTGATGGCGCTTCGCCGCCGACATCAAATCGCGCACGCGATGGAGCAACCCGCGGAATTCCGGGTCATCGGCGAGGCTTGTGCGCAATACCGCGAGGTTTTCGAAGTTGCCGACCACGCTTCGAAGTTGCGGGAGACCACGATAGGTCAGCGGCATTCCGACCAGGATGTCTTCCTGCCGGCTGTAGCGCTTCAGCAATACCTGCACGACCGCCATGAGGAACGTGAACTCGTCCACATCTTCCTCCTGGATCGAGGATTTCAGGTCGCGCGCCAGCGTTTTCGAGAGTTGGCAAGTTTCGCTCGCGGCGCGGTTGCTTTGTTTTGCCGGGCGCGGATGATCCAAAGGCAATTCAAGCAGAGCTGGCGCTCCGGCTAATTGTTGCTTCCAATAGGCGAGGTCGTCGGTGCGGACCATCGACTGCGCCGGCTCGCGCTGCCAGGCGGCGAAATCCGCATATTGGATCGGCAACCTCGGGAGCGGCGACGGCTTTCCAGAAGAAAATGCCTCGTAGAGCCGCACCAGCTCGTGGAAAAGGATTTCAGCGAAGGAACCGTCCGCCACGATTTCGTGCCACGTGAGCAATAACACCTGGTCTCCTTGTTCCATCCGAATCAATGTGGGGCGAAGGAGCGCATCGGTTGCGAGGTTGAAAGGCTTTTGCTTCTCTTCGAGGGCGATTTTGGAAATTTGCGCGCGCCGATCGGCCTCCTCGCCTCTCAAGTCAACTTCCCGCAATTCTACCATCGCGCTGGGCTGGATGCGTTGGCTCGGAGTGCCATTATCGCATGGGAATACGGTGCGCAGTATCGCATGCCGTCGAACGATTTCATTCAGGCTCCGTTCGAGGGCCCGCACGTCGATCGGTCCCTCAAGCCGAAACACGGCGCTCTGGGAGTAAACCGGGTTCCCCGGCTCCAATTGATTGAGTAACCAGAGCCGCTGCTGAGCGAAGGAAAGCGGTGCGGTGTCGGTCGACGTCGGCCTTATGATTTCGCCCGGGGCTTCGAGGGAACCTCCTCCTTCGACCCGGTTTTCTGCACCGGCTGCTTCGACTTGGAAGCGCCTATGGGTTCCAGTTGGCATAGCATCGCCAGCTTCGGCTGCATCCCCATGTTCGACGGCAGTTTCGTAGTTCAGAACCTTTGCCAGCTCTTTGGCGACGACCTGGACACAAGGCTCTTCGAGGATTTTTTCATGCGCGCCGGGCACGACCGTGATGTTTACGCCGCCCGTGGCAAACTCGCTCCAGCCATAATCATGGTCGAAAGAACAGAGCAACGGGTGGCCCGGACTGCGAAAGAGATGGACTCGTCCGGCGAAGGGTTGCGGATGAAATCGAAGCAGAGCAGTGATGTGCCCGGCCCACAATTTGCGTTCTTCGGCCGAAAATGAGGAGAGATCAACCATACTGTCGACCTCGGGGAGGAGCCAATCCGGACGTGAGTGGCTATTCAATCCGGCCAATCTGTGTTTGATTCGTCCCGATTTCCAACGAAAGAACTCGCGGCGCTGCGAGGGTGTCCAGCCGCGAAAGTAGTTCCCCCAATAAACAAGGTTTCGCAAAAGGCGGAATCCCCAGGCTGGAGTGTAGCGAACACGAGTATAACGCGAGTTGGGCGGCGAACAGTTGAAAAGCACCAGCAGGGCCACGGTCTCCCCGCGGAGATGGAGTTGACGCGCCATTTCATGAGCAACGTTGCCGCCGAAACAGTAACCTCCCAGATAATAGGGCCCGTGCGGTTGAATTGCCTGGAGGTCGGCAACATATTGGGCCGCCATTTCATCGATCGTGGCTGGTTCGTCTACGCCGTCCAATCCCCGCGACTTGAATCCATAAATCGGTTGGCTGTTGCCGAGATGGCGCGCGAGATTCGCGTAACCCCAGAACATTCCACCGCCCGCGCCATGCACGAGGAAGAAGGGCGGCCGCGCGTCCCCGCGTTGAATCTCCACAACCGATGTGCCCGCCGTCAACCTGGCTTCGGCGACTTCCTTGCGCAGGATCGCCGCCAGTTGCCGGATCGATGGGGCGAGGAAAATCGTCGTCAGACGCAGCTTCCTTCCAAATGCCTTTTCGATCTCGGAGACGAGGCGCACCGCGAGGAGCGAATGGCCGCCCAAGGAGAAGAAATTGTCTTCCACGCCAATCGGGTCGACGCCGAGGACGGTGCTCCATATCTCCGCAAGTCTTGACTCGACCTGGTCTCGAGGAGCCGCGTAATTCTTCCCCGCTTGTGCGCGGGTGACATCAGGCACAGGCAAGGCCAAGCGATTTAATTTGCCATTGCGTGTCAAGGGCAGCGCGTCCAAAGGCACGAAGGCCGAGGGCACCGCGTACTCGGGCAATTTGCCTTCGAGGAATCGGCGCAGTTCGCCCACGTCTGGAACGGCTTTGTCCTGCGGCACGAAATACGCAATGACGCGCTTGTTCTCGGCGTCCTCTCCCAGCAGAGCCGCCACGCACTCGCTGACGCCGGGATGGCGGCTCAATGCCGCCTCGATTTCGCCCAACTCGACGCGGTAGCCGCGAATTTTTACCTGATGATCGACGCGTCCTAGAAATTCGATGTTCCCGTCGGGCCGATATCGGGCAAGATCCCCCGTGCGATAAAGCAAAGGGCTTGGCGCCGGTTCTTTTCCCTCCGCGAAAAACGGATTTGAAATGAAGCTCTTTGCGGTCAATTCGGGTCGATTCCAATAACCGCGCGCCAAACCGTCGCCGCCGGCGTACAGTTCACCCGGCACGCCAACGGGCACCGGGTTGAGGTGAGCGTCCAGGATGTAAACCTGCGTGTTCGAAATCGGCCGGCCAATGGGAACATTCGAAGCTGTTGCAGCCAGGTCGCACACCTGGTAACAGCAAGTAAACGTGGTATTTTCCGTCGGCCCATAGCCATTCACCAGGCGGGCAGGGGGGCGATGAGCGAGAACGGCGCGCACCCATTTGGGATCGAGAGCATCCCCGCCGGCGATGACCGTGCGCAATGATTCGAACGCGTCCGGCGTTTCGCGGGCGAGTTGATTGAATAGGGCGGACGTCAGAAAAATGGCGGTAACACCCCGAGCGCGAAGCTCCTGGGCAAACTCTCTCGGCGAACAGGCGACTTCATGCGTGATGCCAACCACCCGCCCACCATTGAGCAGGGCTCCCCAAACTTCGAACGTCGCGGCGTCGAAGGATACGTTGGATACCTGCGCAATGCGGTCCGTCGCATCGAACGGCATATAGTTCGTGTTGAACACCAACCGATTGACAGCACGATGCGGTATGGCCACTCCCTTTGGCTGGCCGGTCGAACCGGAAGTGTACATGATATACGCCAGGCCCTCCGGCGCGGACATGTTCGGCGGATTCTTTCTGCTTTGGCGGGCAATGGTTTCCCAATCGGCGTCCAGGCAGACCGCTTTGGCGTTGCTCTGCGGCACATTTTGGAGCAAGCGCTGCTGGGTAAGCAATACTGGCGCATTAATGTCGGCCAGCATGAATTCGATGCGCTCTTTCGGGTAACGCGTATCCAGCGTGACATAAGCGCCGCCGGCTTTGAGGACCGCCAGCCAGGCCACTATCATCTCGGTCGAACGCTCCACAGCAACGCCCACAGGCACATCCGGACCGACGCCGGATTGGCGGAGGTAATGAGCCAGTTGATTGGAGCGCTCGTTTAGTTCGCCGTAAGTCATCGAATGCCTGCCAAACAGAGCGGCGATGGCACTGGGCGTCGCCTCCGCTCGGGCTTCGAATATTTCGTGGATGCACTTTTCGCGCGGATACTTTGCCGCCGTATCGTTCCACTCGAACAGCGCTTGGCGCCTTTCCGGGGCGGTGAGCAAAGGGAGATCGCAGAGCCGTTCCCGGGGATTGTCCACAATTCCACGGAGCAAAGTTTCGAAATGTCCAAGCAGCCGGGATACGGTGCCGGCATCGAACAATCCGCAATCATATTCCATCCGGACGGCCAGGCCCCTGGAAGTCTCCTGCATCGTGAAGGTCGCATCAAACTTCGCCGTGGCCGTTTCCACCTCAAGGAATTGGGACTGCAATCCGGGCAGCAATATCGTTTCGAAGAGATTATCCTGAAAAACGAACATCACCCGCGTAAAGGGAAGATGATTCAGCGAACGTTCCGGCCGCAGTTCCTCGACCACCTTGTCGAAGGGCAAGTCCTGGTTGGTAAAGGCCTCCAGCGTGACGGCGCGGACGCGGGCGAGCAATTCCTCGAAGGTGAGATTGCCCATGACGGCAGTTCGCAGCGGCAACGTATTCACAAAGAAGCCGATCAAGCCTTCGAGTTCGAAGCGATTGCGCCCGGCAATCGGCGCGGCAACGATGAGATCTTCCTGCTGCGTGTACCGGTGCAGCAGCGTCTTGAAAGCGGCCAGCGCTACCATGAATAGACTGGCCTCGTTCCGCCTGGCCAGCCGCTTGAGGGCGTCGCCGAGGTCTTTGTCCAGCAACCGTGATTGGCTTTGGCCGCGAAAGGTTGGCGCGGGACCCCGCGCGTGATCAGGAGGCAACTCCGTGACCGGCGGTCCTCCGCGCAATCGCTCCCGCCAGTAGCGCAGTTGCCGTTCGCCAATTTCACCGCGCAATCGATCTCGCTGCCAAAGGGCGTAGTCGGTGTATTGCATGGGCAGTTCCGGCAGCGACGCCGGTTGGCCGGAGGCGAACCCTCGATAGAGAGCAGCAAGTTCGCGGAAGAAAATCTTCATCGACCAGTCATCGAAAACGATGTGATGCACGGTCAGGACAAGAATGTGTTCGTCGGATCTGAGACGAATGAGCGTCGCGCGCAGCAACAAGTCGGCGCTCAGGTCGAAGGGGCGGCTGATGGTACAGCGAATCAGATCTTGTGCTTCCGATTCGCGGGCGCCCTCGGGACACGCGGCCAAATCCCGAACGCGAAGTTCGAACGGGACCGGCTGCCGGATGATCTGCCCCGGAATTCCGTCCGCACAAACGAACCTTGCGCGCAGGGCCTCATGCCGCGAAATCAAGGCGCTTAACGATTGTTCCAGCGCGGCCACGTCGAGTACGCCGTTCAGTCGCAACACACCGGGTACGTTGTAGAGGGCGCTATTGTGTTCCAGTTGATCCAAGAACCACAGGCGCTGCTGGGCGAAAGAAAGCGGGAACCAGCCCGAAGCGGCCTGACCAGCGGTCCGCGAAAATTTCGTCGACTCGGCCAATTCACACCCGGCATCCGTCACCGAATCGTCGGGTCTTTGGTTGCGCGGCAACGGGTCCATCAGGGTCCGTTCGGCCTCGACTTCCATCGAACTGAATTGGCTTCGTGCCATCTTAAAGGTCTTAGTCCAAACCAGGGTTGATCGGGCTGCGAAAACCGAAAAGACCGGCAACGGCTTCGGTTTTCTCCGAAGAGGAAGCCCCCTGCCAGTGCCAAGCCCATTGCGGGATTGCAACGATTGTCTTGCTGATATCAGTGTGGATCGCCATACGACTGCGATTATCGTAGGATGAGCGTTGCGGTGGAGTAAGTGGGTGAAGACCCGAGCCGATGCGGACGAAGACCCACCTCTTTTGCAATTTTTTTCGGATCGAATCCAGAGCGGGCGACGCGCTTCGAATTATGTCAGGCCCAAAAGCAATTTAGGAAATTCCTCGGAGCAAAGGCTTGCATCTTTGCCGCAAGTCGGCGAAATATAATCAGTGATTAGGTCTTCACCCCATGTACGGGGCAGACGGCAGATCGAATAATGAAACAACTGCATCGGACCGAGGCTTATCAAAACTAAACTGCGTATTCTATTCGTCGAAGACGAGGCGCGCGACGCGAAGCTCGTCGAGCACACCCTCAAGGAAGGCGGGTTTGACTTCGCGCTCAAGCGGGTCGATAGCGCGCCGGAGTATTTGAGCGCGCTCGAGAAATTCCACCCCTCGCTCATTTTGTCGGACCACGGATTGCCGGACTTTGACGGGTTCGCGGCGCTGGCCATCGCGAAAAAGCAAGCGCCGGATGTTCCTTTCATTTTCGTCACCGGCTCGCTTGGCGAGGAGATGACCATCAAAGCGCTGAAGAGCGGGGCGGCGGATTTCGTTTTGAAGCATCAGTTGGCCACGCTGCCGCCCGCGGTGCATCGGGCGTTGCGCCAGGCGGAATTCCGCCTCCAGCGCAGGCGCGCCGAAGAAGCTCTCCAATCCAGCGAAGAGCGCTACCGCAGGCTCGTCGAAATCTCCCCCGATGCCCTGTTCGTCCAGAGCGAGGAGAAAATCGTATTCATCAACCCGGCGGGCGTCGTGCTTTTCGGCGCCGAAAAGCCGGAGCAATTCATCGGCAAGCCGGCGCGCGAATTGATTCATCCGGAGGATTGGAAAATAGCCTCGCAACGGCTGTGCCAGATGCACGAAGACGGCGCGCCGCTGCCTTTCATCGAGCTAAGAATGGTGCGGCTGGATGGAGGCTTGGTGGATGTGGAAATGGCCGCCGCGCCTTTGGAGTTTGCCGGCAAGCCGGCGGCGCAAGTCATCGCCCATGACCTCACGAGCCGCAAACGAGCCGAGGCCGAAATCCGCCGCTTGAACGCGGATCTGGAAATACGTGTGACCGAACGCACCGCCGAGCTCGAAGCCGCTAACAAGGAGCTCGAGGCATTCAGTTACTCCGTCTCGCACGACCTGCGCGCTCCATTGCGGCACATCGAAGGCTTCGTCGAAATCCTCTCCTCCACCAAGAACGATGCGCTCGACGAAGATTCGCAGCAGCACTTGCAGACCATTGCCGATTCCGCGAAACAAATGGGCCGCCTCATCGATGACTTGCTGGCCTTCTCGCGCACCGCACGGGCGGAGTTGGTCAAGACCAGATTTTCGCTTGGCGAACTGGTCGAGAAGATCGTGCGCGAAATGCGGCCGGACGCTCAGAAGCGGCAGGTGGAATGGGTCACGGGCACATTGCCGGAAATCGAAGCCGATCCTGCGCTGATTCGCCAGGTTGTTTTGAATTTGATCGGCAATGCTCTCAAATACACGCGTACGCGCCCGCAAACTAAAATCGAAATCAGTTGCCGCACCACGCCGACCGAGGATGTCTTCTGCGTCAAAGACAACGGGGTTGGATTCGACCCGCGTTACGGCCACAAACTGTTTGGAGTTTTCCAAAGGCTCCATCGCACCGCCGATTTCGAAGGCACAGGAGTTGGGCTGGCCAATGTCCGCCGCATCATCCATCGGCATGGCGGGCGTACCTGGGCGGAGGGAGAGGTCGACAAGGGCGCGTCGTTCTATTTTTCCCTGCCGAGAAAAGCGTAGCTTCGGGATGCTGGCGCATGATGGAGCTTGGCGGAAAAATGGCCCCGTGCTAAGCTGGCGCGGTTCGGCGGAAACCGAACTTCTATGCCGCCTTTTTACGACACGCACGCCCATCTTGATTATCCCGACTTCGCGCACGAACTGCCGCAAGTGCTTGCCCGCGCAGAGGCCGCTGGAATTTCGAAGATCATCAGCATAGGCACCGACCTCGACAGCAGCGCCCGGGCGATCCGACTCGCGGAACAGTTTCCCAACGTGTTCGCCGTCGTCGGCTGGCATCCGTCCGAGGCGGAGCGGGCGCCCGAGGATTTGCTCCCCGCATTGCGCCAATTGGGCCGCCATCCCAAAGTAGCCGCGCTCGGAGAAACCGGCCTGGACTACCATCGGTTGCCGAGCCAGAAGCCTGAATTCACGGCGGCCGATGACGAGAAGTACAAACAAACGCAGGCCCGCGTATTTCGCGAACACCTGGAGGTTGCCGCGGAGCTTGGCTTGAACTGCGTCATCCATCAGCGCGACGCTCTGGAAGACACGCTTGCGCAATTACGGCCTTTTGCCGAGCGGGTGCGCGGCGTCTTCCATTGCTTCGCCAATGATGCCGCCGCGATGCGGCGCATCGTGGAGTTGGGCTCGCTGGTCAGTTTTACCGGCATTCTGACTTTCAAAAACGGCCAGAACATCCGCGACGCCCTCGCCGCCACGCCGATGGACCGGTTCATGTTGGAAACGGACAGCCCCTATCTCGCGCCCGTGCCGTACCGCGGCAAGCGTTGCGAACCCGCTTATGTCAAAGAAATTTCCGAGGTCGCCGCTCAAGTCAGAAACTGCTCGCTCGACGAACTCAGCGCCGCCACCTGCTCGACGGCGCAAGGCTTTTTCCACAAACTTGCCTGACAGCCGGGAGCCGCGGCGGGTTTTCGAGAGCCGCTACTGCCCTTTCCGCAGGCGCTTGGATCATTCCAAGGGCGGACCAGCCAGCGGCACGGTTCGATAGTAACGGTGCGGATCACTTTGGGCATCAGGATCGACGAAGTCCACTGAGCCTTGGACGACCTGATTCGTGCAGAGCGGAATCCAATCGACCAGATTCGTCGAATACTCGATGCTATACCAGGCGCCATCCGGTCCCGCCGTGACGAAATGAAAACACTGGCCCGGCAACATGGCGGCGACCGGCCGCGGGTGCGTGCTGTCGAGAATGATTGCCGCTGCGCGCGCCGGGATCCCGACGAGGTAATCCGGGGGCGTGTTGGTGGAAGGCGTCAGCCGCAGCACGACGGTCTTATCGATGTCGGGAGGTCCGTCGTCGATTGGCACAATCGTGATGAGAGCGCGGCGTTCGCCGGACGGCACCGTCACTGAGCCGCTGAGTGCGACGTAATCGACTCCGTTGCTCGCGCTGCCGCCGATGTCATAGCTCACTGTCACGTCGCCGTTGGTATCACCCAGGCGGAATACGGTGAACGTAGCGGTCTTGGGCCCGCAATTGGTGAAGGAACGGCACACCGCGGTGGGCCAGGCTGCCCATGTCGGGGAGGCGTTGGTTTCGCCCGGCCAGACCCAGCAATTAGTGCCTTCGATGGCCAGGGGGTCGGTTGCCACGATGCTGACGATGGGCGGCCGATTCGTCGGCGGGGGAAGCGGAGGCAGCACGGTGATGTTCACCGGAGCTGACACGGTGGAATCGCCACCGTTGTCGGTCGCTTTCGCGGTCAGCGCATAGGCGCCGGCCGGTGGATTGCTCCAAAGCAGGAAGTAGAGGTTGGTCGGGTAAATGGCCGGGATGGGCGACACGCCGCTGGCCGGCAACGGAATGGGCCGGCCAAAGCCCAAACTGTTCGTCCCGGCAAAAAATTCGACCGTGGTCACGAATCCGTCCGCGTCGTGCGCATAGGCGAAGAGGGGAATGTTGAGCGGGGCGCGGAACACCGCGCCGTTGGCCGGACTGACGATTCTGACGACCGGCGGGATATTCGTCGGCCCCGGTCCCGGCAGGACGCTGATGTCCACCGGCGCGGATGTGGCCGAAATCCCACCGGCGTCCGTGGCCACCGCCGTCAAAGAATAATTGTTCGTCGGCACGTTGGGCCAGTTCAGGAAATACACCGGCCCGGTAACGCCATTCACGCCCGGCGGGTCGAGGACGACCATCATTCCCCGGCCCAGGTCGGTGGCGCCGGCGAAAAATTCCACGTTCGTAATCGTGCCTCCGGGTTCGCTGGCGCGCGCCAGGAGCGTGATGTTGGTCGGCGTGTAGAACACCTGGCCGTCCGTGGGGCTGAAGATGTCCACGAACGGCGGGACGTTGGTGACGCCGGGCGGCGTGATATACACGACCGCGGTGTTCGGCGAACCGATCGCGTAATTCACGGGCGTCATCAGCGGCGACGGCGCGAGGTGCAGAACGACCGTTTTAGTGGCGGTCGACGGGCTATTCGTGGCTGGCGTTATCGTGATGGTATTGGACGTCGCGCCCGCGCCGATGAAGACAAAGTTGGATATCCGCGCGTAATCCACGCCGTTCGAAGCAGAGCCGCCTATTTGGTAATACACATTGAGCGCGGCATTCGTGCCGCCCTGGCGGTAGACAGTGAAGGTCCCCGGCTTGTCCGGCGGCGTGGCCACGGGCTGAGTGGCCTCGATGGTGACCACGGGGATTGAATTGCTGGTGTTCGTTTGAGCCATGACGCTTGCTGTGCAACCCAAAGCGCATAAGGCCAAAACGCAAAATTGCCCGCGTCCAAAACCGAAACGCATAGTTTTCATAAACCGCAATCCTTTCTATTCGCTGACTCGAAACAGGTTTTGATTGTTGAGTGGAAAGGATTCTATTATACTGCGGTAATTTTGTCAATACCCGGCATTCGGCGCGCGGCAGCGCGGGCGCATTTTGACACTACCACCGAACTGGCAGCGGGACGCTGCCAGAACTCGCAGGCGAGGACGCCTGCGCTACGTAGCGCAGCCGTCCCGGCTGCGAGTTCACGGGGCG
>Ga0073928_10009165_pt1 | contig 12138 bp, 16 predicted proteins | sample PaiPotPPA55metaG_FD_76969 | JGI IMG/M metagenome (GOLD analysis project Ga0073928, IMG submission 76969) | Iron sulfur acid spring bacterial and archeal communities from Banff, Canada, to study Microbial Dark Matter (Phase II) - Paint Pots PPA... ...
ATTTCATAATCCGCTTCGCCAACTATTGGCTCTAGTTTGCCGAACCCGGATCGGACTCCGTCAAGAATTCCCTGTTCCTCATCAAGAATCGCCTGCGTGCTGATCATGTCCTTGCCATTCACGGTCGACCGGACAAACTCAGTGCGATCGTTAAGCGCCGCCTCCACCTCCGGATTGGACGCTTGGCCAGGAGCAAGGCGAACGATTTCGCCGATCAAATGGTCCGTGCGCACCACATCCTCTCGTTCAAACACCGCCTCCACTCCCTGGTCGATCACGTGCTGTAGCATGCTTTTTTCCAGCGACCCCTTCTTGCACTCCGAAACCTCGGGCACTTCAACTCCCAAATCCTGGAACGACTGCTCGACCTTTCTTCGCACTTGCTCTGGCGAGGAGATCTCCTTTGGCCGACGTGTCACAACCCACGCCTGCTCATCCAGATCGTGTTCATCGATCAAACGAGCGGGCGAAAGGGCCGGACGACCCAGACGCTCTCGAATTTCGCCGCTCAACCAAAGCTTGCTTTTCTCTTCGACGTTTAATCGATTTAAAGCCTGGTTCAGCTGTTCGGTGGTGTAACCGTCGCGGAGTAGGGCGCGGGCTGTTCGGATTTCCTTTGTGCGGATCGAATGGATCTTTTCAACTTCCAATGGTATTTCACGTAGCCGAAATCCGTGGGACGCAACCTCGACTGTGTAGCCAAGCCTGTAACATCGCGCAGCCAGGTTGTTTTGGATCCTCGCGTCAAGTGTCTTCCGCAACTCAAACATTTCCCCATAATCAAGAGCCAGGGCTTGCCGCCTGTCGGGATCAATCGTTACGTTCGCTATGAGACAATGACAATGAAGATCCGGGTCACCCGCTCGAGAAGTTTCATGAACGAATGCTGCTCCCAGGAACTTCCCTGTCCTTCGTGATGTCTCGGTTTCATACAGCGCCCCCTTCGGTCCCGAGACGCCGCATGCTGTTCGAACCAGTGCAACTCTTCGATAACCGCAGCTCGCAGCTCAAGACCCAGTCGAGAATCAAAGACGCCTGCGACCGATACCGACTTCGGTGCGCTATACGTAAAATCAATCGCCTGGCGCGCAGATTGGCGGGGACGTCGAAGTTCCTTCTGGCCGGAAAGCAGTGCAATGTCCAACTCGGCGAAACGCTTGAACCTCTCATCTTTGCTTGCGATTCCCTTCTGATCCAACCTCCACTCGCGTGCCAGCTCACCGAAGAACACACCTTGAGCACGTCCTTCCTCGAGATGGTACTCGCCGGTCGACAAGTGACGTTCGTGATAATCGACAATGCCTTTGGCCGACCCAAACTCTTTTTTTCCTACCATCGGTTTGACGACAAACAACCATACAACTAACTAAGTTCGCAACTAGTTACTGCTTCGCAGCGAAGCATTGACTCGCTTTGCTCGATAGTTAATTACGCACATGCCCCTAACGTTGTTAGGAACATGGCTAGAATAGTCGCGAATTATGCTGACGGCATCAGCAATCACTGTCCGCATAGTTCAGCATGTTTACCAGAGTCGTTAGTATCTACATGTCTTTCCGTCTGCTTAATATTGCTGAAGTTCGCGGACAGGAGATTCAGTAAGAATCGTTAAGATTCGCGAAAAAGATGCTTGACACCCAATTTGAAGGTGCCTGACGCCACGTGACGTTTGCTGACGGCGGTAGAAGGTAGTTGATGGCGGCTTTTCGCCAGAATAGCGAACACGCGGTTGTGTTAGCATTCGACCTAACAATGAGATGCGCAAGCCACCACCACAGGTTCATCCGAGACCATTTCAGAGCCAGTTATGGAAACATTTAGATCAGTTACGAGTTTGGCGCCGTCAAAAATGGAGTTGGCGACAGATTGCCGAGGCACTGCGCAGGCAGCACGGCATCGAGATATCGTTTCAGGCTGTGCACGATTTCTTTCGGCGTGCTTCGCGCCGGAAGCACTTACCCCTTGGATTCGAAGAAAAGGCGCCACTTTCCGGTGCCCACACCGGCCAAGCCGCCAGCACCATTACGCCAGTCAATTTACAAAAAACGCCGGGATTTCCGGGCTACGAGCCGGGGAATCCAATCAACTATGAGCCGAAAGACTAATACAGCGATGGAAACGCGATCGCGTATCGTATTCACGCAGGGTGGTAAGGGTGGCGTTGGAAAGACCACTATCATTGCCGCCTTCGTAGGTTGGGCCAGAAGCAAAGGGCTAGACCCCGTGCTGATGGATTTCGATTTCGAAAACCGCGAGAAATCCAGTCTCCAGAGCTTTTACGGGGAAGCGCAGAAAATTGATATTCACAAGCCGGACGCCCTGGACAAGCTCTTTCACAACCTCGAAACACAAGGAACCTTGGTCATCGTCGATCAAGGCGCGGGCGCCGGCGCCGAAACATTCTCGTGGTTTGATCGTACCGCCGAGGTGGTCGCAGAATTTGCCGATGTCACTTCGATCGGCGTCGTGACCAAGGACCCGGGCAGCGTCGAATCAGTACTGGCTTGGGCTTACCACCTAGGGGACCGCGTCCGCTATCTCATCGTGTTGAATGAACTGGTCCGCGGCACTGGGTTTGACGCTTGGACTGGGGCCGACGCGGTAAAAGCGTTCGCGGACCACCTGAAGCCGATTGTTATCGGATTGCAAAACAGGAACCCTGACTTCGAGGACATGCTCCGCGGAAATGCCTTAACTCTCGAAAGAGTTATTCGCAAGGATCACTCCGTGGACTGGTTCAAATCGCTAACCCGGATCATCCAGGCGCGCCGCTATCAACAGGAGGCTCACGAAGCATTCGAGGCCGCCGCCGAAATCCTGTTACCAACAATTCAAGATTGAGTGGGTAAGGCATGGATATTTACGACGAGTTGGAGAGAATCGTTCCACTAGAGTACAAGGACGATTTTCTGCGCGTCAGCCGGGAGCTCCGGGACTACGGAGAGCATAACCCCGAACTACTGCGGTTTGTCGAGGTTGTTGGCCTTACCTCTTTGTACACGGAAAAACTACCGGCTCGCATGGCCCAGGAGTTCGAGGCAGCCGCCGACGCTTTTAAGGCAGCCAGCCGGACTGCATCAGGACAAATCGAAGCCGTGATGAAGGCGGCTGACAAACGCCTCCAAACCGTCCTCCAGAGCGAACAGCAGCTCCATACAACGGTTAAGGACGTCGAGGCTCAGCACAGCGCGGCTCTCAAGAGTATCCTCGGAGCGACAGACGATCGACTTCGGGCCGTCTTAGAGGCTCTCGATCAGCTGTGCGATCCGACGACCGAGCAGCTCGCGAGGATCGATTCCGTTGCGCGGCGGGCGCTCCAGATTCAGGCAGTAAATCTTCTGACCGCCTTGGCATTGGCCTTCGCTCTCGGCGCCGTTGTGACGATCGCCATTCAATTGCTCACGGCCGCCCATTTAACATGATCAATCGGTTGCTCACCTACTTGAGGGGTTCAGAAGATCGCCCAGTACCAGGACATTCTACCGTGCCGAAATGGCCGTTAACCGAAGTTCTTACAGCGTGGTCCAACGATAGGCGGGACGTCTGGACGCTCGAAGACGCCTGTCGAGGGACGTTCATTGCTGGCAGCAACGGCTCCGGGAAATCCACTGGCCCAGGAAAACATCTCGCAGAGCGGTTCTTGCTTCACGGCTTCGGAGGACTCGTCTTGTGCGCGAAAGCCGATGAAGCCGCTGTGTGGCGCCAATTGGCCGACCGCACTGGCCGGACTAGGAGCACCCTCTATTTCGGATCGGATCCAAGATGGAAGCTGAACTTTTTGCACTACGAGGCGACGAGAGAAGGTGGGGGAGGCGGACTAACAGAAAACATCGTCAATCTCTTCTGTCGTGTGACCGACATCGTCATGCAGAAAAACGGCACCCGTCCCAATGAAGAATACTGGCAGCGGGCGATGAAGCAGCTCATCCGCAACGCGATCGACCTCCTTCTAATGGCGGGTAGCACGGTCTCGCTCTTGGAGATTGTTCAAATCATCAATTCTGCCCCGCAAACACAGACACAAGCCACAGACAAACATTGGCAACAATGCAGCCCCCTTTACAGTTATTTGCTTGCTGGGCAGAAGGTCGCCAACGCGAATCCTGCAAACCAGAACGCTTACCAGTTGGCAGGAAACTTCTGGTTGTCCGAATTTCCAAACTTGGCGGCGCCAACACGCAGCGGAGTGGTTAGTACTTTTACGACGCTGGCTGACGCACTCCTACGCGATCCATTCAGAGACCGGTTCTGCACGGAGACTACGTTTGTACCCGAGATGCTTCTGCAGGGAGCGCTCTGCGTTGTCGACCTCGATATTAAGCGGTTTGGTGAGGTTGGCCAATACGCGCAGGTTCTGCTCAAGTATCTCGTTCAGCAAGCGGTAGAACGCCGTCGTGACCTAGGACAAGAAACGGCGCGCCCGATCTTCATTTGGGCTGACGAGTGCCAGAATTTCATTATACCGTACGACGCCCAGTTCCAAACGACAGCTAGAAGCTCCCGGTGCTGCTCGGTCTATATCAGCCAGAATTTACCGAGCCTCTATGCCGAGCTAGGAGGGGAAAGCGCCGCAAAATCGCGCGTTGATTCTCAGCTCGGCAACTTGGTTACGAAGATCATCTGCCAACAGGGAGATCCGGTTACAAACCATTGGGCCGCTGAAATGATCGGTAAGACACGCCAGGTCCTTATCAACTACGGAAATTCACAGAGCGGCGGGCTTGGCACCATGCCTTCCCGGAATTCCTCCAGCGGTGCAAGTGAAACGATCGACTACGATTGCCCACCTAGAGAGTTTCAACTGTCACGAACCGGGGGACAGCGCCACGACTACATCGTCGACGCAGTTATCTACGGCGGAGGCCGCATCTGGAGCAATGGAAAGACCTGGATGAAAGCTTCCTTTAAACAGCACATCAATTGAAGATCTGAACCCACATAACTAATGCAACGGCAACAGCTAATCACACTGTTTATACGCACTCTGATCTGGACTTGCGGTACGCTGACGCTGCCTGTGCAATGTCTATTCTGTCACCGATTCGGCGAGCGCTCGCTATCACTCCCTAGAATTGCGCTCGCCACTGCTTTAATCGCATTTGTAGAGGCTTCACCGTTAACTACGATGCCGAACTTCGGATATCTTACCGCGACGTGGTTCGAGCATTGGAATATCCAAGCAATCATTGTCGAGACTCTCTTGACTACGATTATGCTGTGGCACTGGGTAGATGTCCAGGCGCGCAAAGCAAGAGGAGAACGCTGGCATTCGCGCAGTCTCGGACTGCCTTGGAGTTGGCTTGGACCTGACGACAAGAGTCAGCGTCTGTTCGTGCAACCCGTGCTCGCGCTAATCCTTGGTAACCTCTGGCTTCCTTTCAACACAATCTTGGCCGGCTACTTCTATGCCGCCGCCGTGTGCCTGTTTATAGGTTGGTGTTGCACGTATAACATACTCCGCGGGCGATTGCTCGATCTGATTGACCAGGATATCGAGGCCAGGAGTCTCCGGTCGCTCGTCGCTCAGGAGAGCGCGCCTAGCGACGGCGACCTCTTGCCACATGTTTTGACTCCGGTCGAGCGAATGAATGCGCCTGATCTCGCGGACATCGTCGCAGGGTATGGAGTAACGACAACTAACTCTACTCACGCATTACCATGATCACGTTCAATCGTTTTGCTATCCAAAAAGGCGCTATTGCGATCGCTGCTATCGGTTCAGCCGTTCCCGGGCTTCTGCACCTTCAGAAGCAGGACTATCCGAAGCAACTAGCTGAAGCGGCTCATCATCAGCAGGTTCAGGATCTCGGTGAGCGGCTAAGTGGGATACTGCCGTTAGTCCCCTCGACGGTCGATCGTTGGTCTCCTGTGTTTGCTGTAGATATCGGCGAGTTCTGTCGACAAAATCCCGGCGAAGTCCTAACAAGGAACTATGGGGCGGGGTTCGCAAATGGCCAACTGCCTGCTCTGGCGGGTTATTTCAAGGTTTGCGACGTAGAGGCCATCAGCAAGCCATTTAGCGGCGTCGCCCTGCTTCTTCAAAGCTTGGATCGTCAAGAGATCGGGGATTCAAGACCCTTCGCCGTCTGGTGGTTGGTCCAAATGCCTAACGCCCAGGCTTCCGCGGTCCGACAAGTAATTGCTAACTCGACGCTGAAAACTGCGAATCTGCATTTCGACGCACAGACGCCGCTGGTTCCCGTTAACTGGATCCAATCCGGTGGATTTACGGTCTTTGCGGCAGTTACCCCGTGTAACATTCGAGGAGACGAAATCTCGCAGGTTGTGTCTCCCAATAGGTTGGATGATCCTTCCTCCTACACCGGCAATGCCCAAGAGCGCTACCAGGCGGCACTGACTCATTGGGAGCCGATTTTCTCGCAGAAGCAACGCGAATGGGAAGCAAAGGCAACAGAGCTTCGGGAAAAGCTGCTCGCTGCAACTGGGAAACCCAACGACCAAGCCATTCGGGATGAAGTCAGTGAGGCCGCTACCGAAGCCAAGGCCGAGAAGGACGCGTGGATGAAAGCGCACCCACAGCCCGCACCCGTCGAATGAGAGCCTATATTTTTCTTTCTCTCGTTTTCATTCTCGCAGCGCCAACTCGTGCTGACGAGTTTGATTCGCTGATAAAGCCGTTACCATCCGCTACACCAGTTCCCCGAAACGTACCTACACGGATAACGAACGAAAATGCAAGGTTCCTGCCGCGAGAAAAGGTAGGCCAGCGCGGCTTTGGGCCGGCAATTCCAACATACCGAGCCGGCCATTATCCGCCCGGCACGTTTTACCGTGTGCCACAGCTTGCTCAGCTGGCCTGCGATCGGTTGCCCAAGAATAGCTACCTTATCGGACAGCTCCTCTATTTGGGTCAAAACAGCGGGCACCATCTATTTGTTCCATTTGTTCTCTTGCCTAGCGCCTATCTTAAGGCTTTGAACGGGCAGCCCATTGACAACCTAGATATAGCGAAAGGTCAGACAAAAATTGAGGTGGTTTTCCATAACAATTTTCCTCCAACGCTCCTTCCAGGTAAGGCAATTGTCCCAAATAACGCCGAGCCCCTAGTCATAAGGAAAGTGTTCCAATCCGTCGACGGCTTGCACGTTCAAACGGAGTGCTTGAGCCAGGACTAGTCTGGTTGGAAAGGACAGATGCAAATCGACTTCCTCAGGCAGATTTCTCTCGAATCAGTGCTCACGCGACTTGGAGCTGCACGGGACAGGTATGATAGAACAAAATGGCATACCGACCGCGGCACTGTTGTAGTCCAACGAAAAGGCATCCTATTCAATTCCTTCGATGGCAGTGGCATAAAGGGCCGCGGTGCGGTCGATCTTGTCATTAAATTGCGTCAAGTGCAGTTCCGCGAAGCCATTCGTTGGCTCTCAGAAGATTTCTCGAGGTCGTGCCACTCAGCGTGGCTACCAGAAGAACCTGAATTAGCACTGCGCCCAGAAGCCGCCGCTCTAGAGCCAAGGCCTTCTGGGATTCCACGTCCTTCTCCCTACCACTGGCCGCGTGTCCGCGAATATTTGACTGATCTGCGCCATCTCGATCCCAAGCTCGTTGATCAACTGAACCGGGACGGCGTCGTCTTTGCCGACGGCCGGGGCAACGCCGTTTTTCGACATGGCGATTCTGGCTGTGAACTCCGCGGAACGGGACAGTCCCGTTTTTCTGGCAGCCGAGGGCGAAAGACGGGCTTTGTCATCCCGGGCGAACGAGGCGCGGAAACGTGGCTCGTCGAATCGGCAATCGACGCCATTTCGGTCAAGCAACTACGCCCCGATGCTCAGGTGATTTCAACTGGTGGAGATAATGCCGGTCTCGAACAAACCTGTCTCGCCGAGATCAAAGGCCCGTTAGTAATCGGATACGACAATGACCCCGCAGGGGACCGCATGGCGCAACGGGCGCAGCTAACGAGACCTGGCGCAATCCGGGTTCCTCCCAACGGCGGGAAGGACTGGAACCAAGCCCTACAACGGGCGGATTGCTTATTGATAGCACTGGCAGCGGAAATTCAAACCACCCTGTCATTGCACGGCATTTAACCTAAAATCCTCGATCCGGTCCAGCATGCCGAGGCCCGCAGCCATCCTGCAAATCTCTTCCGAGCCCTTCTCAAAGCCAGCTAGCGAGAATCCATGTGGCCATCCGTTGTGCGATCGAGATCTGACCGCGGAGACGACATTTGGTAGGATAAAGGCAAGGTACTTTGCCAGACGCCGTCTAAACCGATGAGGGGCAACATGCTCAAACTCCAGATAAATTTCGGTAAAGTCGCCCGCTAACACACTACTATTGTTGCAACTCTTCTGATTCGCGCCGCCTTTTGTCCGGTACCTCGTATCGACAACCCACTCGAAATCATCGATACTGCGATCGAGAACAATAACTGCCCAAAGCTGGTCAAGAGGGCCCACAATCGAGAACGCTTTTTTGCGATCCAAGGCCCGAAGCCAAGCCAGCGTTTCGCGAGATTTCTCCCCAAATTTGAAAAAGGCTGTCTCAGTACGGCGACGCTTGCGCCCATTCACGACTGCTTTGTTGATTTGGCCAACGCGTGCGTCCGATTCGCTCATCCTTCGCGCGATGATTGCGTCGATAGCAATTCCCTTTGTGATTCGGACACCAAGAAACGGCATCGACGAAAAAGACTCTACGATGGAAAGAACTCTCGTTAACGCGTCATTTGTATATATCTCGGTATTGCCGCTCGATAGTCTTGGTATTTCCTTCGGCCGAAACGCCCAAAGGTGCTTTTTCAAGAATGATTCGATTCCGGCAATTGTGTGGCTTTCCGTAGCCTCTATAAGGTAGCCACTGGCCCAGTCAAAGTTTGCAAAGCCAAGTTGGGATCCTCTATCGTAAATATCAAAAGTAATCCCGATCTTGAAACAGGATTCGTTCTTGAAGGGCAATATGTAGAGCTGCAGATCGCCCCCTTCTTTCTTTCCAACTTGATTGGTTGTGCGGTTCATCTGTGTCCTTCGGCAAAGAAGCAGGCCGCGGGCGTGGGCCTAGGAGCGATTAGCGTCTTCTTTTTCGGCCGTGGCTAGTCTTTCCGTAGCTCTGGACCGACCGAGATCGGTCTTTGTAGTATTCGTTGCTATCGATTGCGGCCTTGACCCAGGCAGTCAAACGCGATTTGGAAATCGTCCAGCCGCATTTGCTGAGTTCCTTTGCCAGACGCTCAACACTCATACCATCGAGCTTATCCTTTACAGTTCTGTTCCATCGCCATCTAATTGCGGCCGAATTATGCGCTCTGCGCGCACGTTCGTGCCGAACTGATGCCCCGAGTTCCAGCAAGTCGAGACCAATATCTATGAATTTCGCCTGGTCAGGCGCGTCGCGTGCCTGAGAAAGGAGTTCGACGAGTTCTTTCAGGGTTTGCTGCCTAACTTTTCTGTTTGCCATCACGGTGTCAAAAGGCGGCGCCGAGGGTAACCTCGGCAGGTTTTTCTTATTTCCAACCAGTTTTTCCCGCCTTTATTTCTTTTTCTTTTTTGTTCTATTCTATAGCGGGACATCGTCCCGGAACTAACGGCCGCGAATCAGCTCTGCCAGAGGATCCACGAGCTTGTCCCGGGACATGTCCTGGGACACTTTCGGGACAAAATAAGACATTTCGGGACGTGTCCCAGGACAAAAAAGAGACATCATAGCGGTAAAAGACGCTGAGCAACACGCATTCGATAGTCGGGAGGCACCTCGAGCCACTTGCAATCTGGCCAGCCAGGTAAAATGTCCCGCAACGCTTCACGCCATCCCTGGGGCTCTGGCAATAGACCATCCACGATCGCTTGGCGTTCCTCCTTTTTCCGTTTTCGCAACTTCTGCTTCCTGGCGGTTTCCCGGGTACGGGCTTCGGCTGCGGGTAGCTGGTCATCCCACCAGGTAAGGCGCATGACGGGTTGGCCGTCTCGCGACCGCACTTCGACGATGTCAAATCGCCGCATTGTCTCGATCTGAGCTGCCACCACCACGTCTTCTCGCCGGAGTATACGCGCGAGGCTAGTGACCGTATGCGGTTCGTCTACACTGCGCCAGAGCTCTCCATTATGGCATCCACGAGGTGAGGTGCATGCTAGCATCAGGAGGTCGATAATCATTTCCGCGCTGCCCGCACCGCCCGCCTCCCGGTACGAGTGAAAAGCCGGGGAATACCAACGCGGCACCAGTATCCTAATCCAATGCCATATCATTTCTCTGGATCTCCGATGTCCCTCACCTTCTTCGAAATGTACGCATCAAGTTCCGTCTTCCGAAATAAGCGACGGTAGCGAATCGAGACTGGGGTCAACTCCCGGGCGCGCACCAAGCGGTCCACCGTAGAAACCGAGACCCGGAGATATCCGGCAGCCTCTCGGTAACTCAACAGAGGAGAGGAGATCGATTGCGGTGTCATAGCTCCCTCCGTCTAGTCTTTTGCGGCCCAGTAATCCCTGAGGTGTCGCGGTTGGCGACCCGCTGCTTTAAGGACGTCTTGATGTTCTTTGCGTTTCCTCTTTTCGCTTGGTAAGAGTGGTGGTAGATCGCCACCCCGCATTCGATCGACAGCGTTTTGCACTGAAGCACGGTCGAACAGCGTTAGACCGCTGCCGCGTTCTTTGTTAGTTAACCGGTTGATCCAGCCTGCGGCATCGAGGCGTTTCGCCAACGTTAGCGAGCCGACTAGCCGTCCGACATCCTTGAGCCGTATCAACAAGGCGCTATCATCCGCGGCGGCATGCGATTGATTTTGCATGCCTAATTAATTTTCACACAACCTCTCGCTCGCCAGTAGTTTTTGAATAGAAGTTTTGCCTTAACAACACTCTGTCTCATGATGGCACTTTCCTTGTCACCTTACTTTCGCTCGCTATGACGCCGCAAAGGTTTGAGGATTTGGAACCGGCGCGCACGAAAGTCGTCGCCCAAATGCTTTTGCTTTACAGACGCGGCAAAACATTTGCAGAAATTACGCGTTGGCTGAACGCGAGTCATTTCAAGCCTTGGGGATCCAGCACCGTTTGGAGTCCCCAGTACGTGCAGAAGATTATACATCGAAATAAGCACTTCGCGGACGATCTCATTAGCCTGGTGGCCAGAAGGAGAAGCCCAGGAGAAGAGCCTCCTCGGGTTTTCGACCCCTTCACCAACGAGCCGTTGCGATTGAGCCGAAGCGGCCCGCATAAACTTTATTGGCGCTCGACACGACTCAGTATTCGCGATGGCGATCTGCGCAAAGCAATCGAGCAACTTTTCGGCGTATCCCAGAAAGGATACCCTGTCTTCATTGAACAAGTTGCAGTCTTCGACACCGCGACTGTCCCTGATTTGCAGGGGCAACTCCTTCAAATTGCCAAAGTCCTGAAATGTAATTCACCAAAGGAGCGCTCCGTACTCCAGAACTATTGGTCGCCGCTACTGCAAACCTGGAACGGATTCCATGCCAGGATCGATAATGCAGACGACAACCTACGCAGGGCGGTGCTAGCGCTCGATCAATCGAAAATCAGCGTCGAAACTGCCACACCCGCCATTCTCACAGCGGAAAATGAGATTGAGCAACTATTCATAAGGCTCGGTCGAAACCGGCCGTCTTGGAAGAGCATAAAAGACGGTTGGCTCCCTCCAGTGCAGTCTAGCGATCGTGAGGTAGGCACTGTTCGCGGGCGTTCACCCGCTTTGAAGAGCGTGCAGGCGAAATTGGGATCCATGATCGAACGTAACGGGTGCGAGGTAAACGCTCGATGGGAACAATTGAGGTTGCTCAGCCTTCGGTTGAGCAACCTCTTGAACGGTCGAAGTGTTGCTCACCTCGGCCGGGGAAGGACGATTTGGATCGAATTGATCGTAAACTGGGATCGCTACACAACAACGTTCAAAGATTCCCTTAGAGAGCCATGGGTTCTCAAAATTGAAGCTGATCTGAAACGGAATCAAGACGTGCTATGGCAGATCGACCCCAACTCGCGAGCATGGGATTCTGGCAAACCGACGGTTGCCTTCATGATACCTGTCGAACCGCGCCTCAGGCGGAAAGCCGGTGAGCGAAAACCATGAATGCTGGACTAATTTTGGACTCATTTTCGGCCCAACGCGGCCTATAGCAACTCGTAGCCAACAATGGCAGGATTTTTAGAG
>Ga0073928_10009166_pt1 | contig 12136 bp, 10 predicted proteins | sample PaiPotPPA55metaG_FD_76969 | JGI IMG/M metagenome (GOLD analysis project Ga0073928, IMG submission 76969) | Iron sulfur acid spring bacterial and archeal communities from Banff, Canada, to study Microbial Dark Matter (Phase II) - Paint Pots PPA... ...
AGCCGAAACCGGCACGTCCATATTTTGTCTGCTGACACTTGTATAGTTATTGGAGACGCGCAATTGGTTCGCGCCGCGGCTGAGAACGTGATTCGTAACGCGCTGAGCCATACCGGGGAAGGCACCTGCGTGGATGTAAGCCTGCAACTGGTGTCCCGGTCGCATCGTGAAATCGCGCTTATTCGAGTTCGCGACCGCGGCAAGGGCGTGCCGGAAGAATCTTTGGCGGATATCTTTCTTCCCTTCTACCGAGTGGGCGACGCACGCGAGAGGTCTGCGGGTGGTTCAGGGCTGGGGCTTTCGATCACGGACCGCGCTGTACGCCTCCACGGGGGAAGTGTAAAGGCGGAAAACTGCAAGGATGGCGGCTTGGTGGTCGAACTGCAATTCCCGGCAGCCGCCGGCGAACAGGCGGTAGCGCAGGACGCGATGCCCCTAACCTCGCAAGTTTGAACCCGAAGTCATCCTTACCGGATATCAGTCCTGTCTGGAATTATCCGGCATATAGGGTTACCGCCCCGCGATCTTCTCATGATCTATTATATGTACTATAGGGATGTGCCTCAGACCTTCGTCCTACTCTACTAAGCAACACCGCCCTTGATAGGTTGCGTTCTGACCGAGCCGACCCCCTTGGATTTGGGGGTACGGTCGGAGTGCCATATAACAATATCTGTATGTAAAGATTTGTAAATTTTTGTCCTTGCGTTGTTCATTCTGAAAGAGTACTTTCTAGGCGTTTTGCGGAATCAGAGGGGCACGCTGTTGTTCGAGCATCTTACTGACCTCGAATCGCTTCGCGATTGGATGCCGCGACGAAAGTTTTTTTCGGCATGCGTACACGTCTCTCGCAATCGTTCGTCCTCACTTTCTCCTGAATTCAACGATGCAAATTACGACGATACTGACAGCTTGAATAGGAGGCTGTATGTTTAAGTGGTTTGCAAATGGTGCGGACCGAACCCGGAAGTCATGGGTGCGTCCATTCGTCACCTGCGCGCTGCTGATTTTGGCAACTCTGGTTTGCGATTGCCAAACAGTAAGCGCGTTGCCGGCAAGTAAAGCAATGGCGATTCCGGCGTTCGCGCGCAAGTACGGCTTACCTTGTTCCGCGTGCCATACGGCTTGGCCGGAGCTGAATAACTTTGGGCAAGTTTTTCGCGACAATGGTTATCAGCTGATGAACGATCGCGACTCGCCGATTTGGCAAAACCCATCCTACTTTCCTATTACGTTCCGGATTACGCCGAACTGGCACCGTGAGAGTACCAGCAATCAACCGGTTGACTTAGTTCCAGGCGGAACGGGTGAGGGGAACGTTACAGTTTCACGCAATGTGACTCAAGCGGGCTTCGATCTCTCCGGAATGGACTTATGGTCAGCCGGGACTCTCTACAAGAACATCTCCTTCCAGTTGCTCCCTTCTTCAAATGCAATGACCGTCTGGCATTTTGAAAGCGCTTGGGTTCGGTTTGACAATATAAAAGGGACTCCCTGGCTTAACTTCAAATTTGGCCGGTTCGAGCTCGATAATTTGGTTTCCGAGAAGAGGTTCCTATTTATCTCTGGCAACGGTGGTTTGTATCAGGTTTACCATTTCAATGTCCCGGGGAGTGCCAACAATTTCGGGTACGGGGATAATCAAATTGGCATGGAACTGATGGGCCACAGTGCTAACAGTTACACGCGCTATTCCATCTCATTGTTGAGCAGCAACGAAGGCGGGACAGGCCTAACGAGCTCCAACCTTCCGGGTGGTGCTCCATCCAGCCGGACGTATGATGGAAATCTAGCCTTCAGTCAGGCTTTCAACGCCGGGAGCTGGGGATTTGAACGAGTTGGGGCGTTTGCTTACATCGGCCAGAGACCTACGTTTTTTCAGACCACTCAGAACGGAGCTACTCAGCTGGTGGGATTGGGCAATGAGCCCTTCTATCGTATTGGTTTCGCTGGAGACTTTTATATTAAGAACCTAGAGTTATTGCCGTTGTTCATGCACGGACATGACAGCGCATATCTCGGGAATGGTATTGCTTCCAATAGTGGACCATTGCCCAGTACCTCCCGGGCACCTTCGTTCAACGGTGGCTTCCTTGAAGCTCATTACTATGTAAGTCCACAGCTTGTATTTCTCGGACGCTTCGAAAAAATCGACGTGGGGCAGCAGGCAGATACGGGCAATCCGGGAAATTTCGGAAACGTGACGGCCTATTCCGTGGGTTACCGGTACTATCCAATCATGTTCAGCCGCGCGGGGTTGGCTTTCCACAACGAATATTCCATCAGCAAATCAATCGGAATCGTACCGGAAAGTCTCGATGGCACTGGGTTACCTCCCCTTCTCCCTACGCAAGGTGTTTGGAGCAGTAGCATATTTATCGGATTTGATTTCGACTTCTAGAGACGAGGCCCAAAAATGACACTAAAAAAACTTGCTGTGACATTTGTTTTGGGGTCGGTGGCTCTGGTGACAGTCGGGGCCTCATCCATCCTTGCGCAATCGCACATAAACCCGCCAGATTCGGCCCTCGGGACGCCTAGCGTCGCAACTGCGGAGAGCCACATTGGCGACGTGACCGGGCACGCGGCGAGCGGGGAGAAGCTTTATATAAGATACTGTATCGGCTGCCATGGACCGGACGGCAATGCCGACGGGATGAATGCCCAGTGGATTGATCCGAAGCCGAGGGATTTCACGAAGGCCGTCTTTAAGTGCCGGTCAACCCCGACCGGCACGCTGCCAGTCGACCCAGACCTCTTTAACGCAATGACTCGTGGATTCGTCTCGACAAACATGCCGCAGTGGCGGCCGTTGACTCCACAACAGCGTGCCGACCTCGTTGCTTTCATAAAAACGTGGTCGCCTCGTTGGGCACAAGAGAAACCGGGAACTCCTATCAATATTCCGCCCGAAACTCCGGATACTCCCGAAAGTGTCGAGCGCGGCAAAGTCCTCTATCAGACGACGCTAAAGTGCGTCGAATGCCACGGACCAAAGGGCCTCGGCGATGGACCTTCCGCACCCACACTACGCGACAATGACGGAAACCCCATCAAACCTTACGACTTTGTGAATGGCTCTCGCTTCAAGTGCGGTACGACGAACGAGGATCTGTACCGCATCTTCATGACCGGCTTAGACGGCACACCGATGCCTTCATGGTCAGATTTCGTGGATCCGAACCAAGCCTGGGATCTAGTCCACTACTTGCGGACCCTACAGCGGAGTTATCACCCGCCGCATAATGCGAAAGTGGCCGCCAAGTCTACTGACCAAAAGGGTGGATAAGACGCCTTACGCTTCGGAGCCGACATATCATTGCACCGTCTGGCTGGTTTAGCCGCTAAAAGGAAATCAAATTATCCGTCGAGCTAAATCCTAATGCATGGGGAGGTAATTAAAATGAAAAGTAATTTGAAAATAATGATTCTGGCGGTCCTGTTTTCATCTAGCTTGGCCTTGGCGTCCACAGCCTTGGCGCAGTATCAAGTAGTGACCGTCGCCGATGGCGGAACAATAACAGGGAACGTAAAGTGGACGGGCGCAAAGCCGCAGCCAGTCGTTCTACCAATCACGAAGAATCCCGACGTATGCGCTCCCAACGGGCAAAAGACCCGCGATCTTGAGCGGATCATCATCGCTTCCGATGGTAGCGTTGAAAACACGGTGGTTTACTTGAAAGGCATTCCCAAAGGCAAGGCCATGGATTTGCCTGAGGCAAGACGCTCACTCGACCAGAAGAACTGCCGCTACGTACCCCACATTATGTTAGTTCCAAAAGGAAACGACCTGACCATGGTGAGTAGCGATCCCATCCTACACAACATTCATATGACCGGCGTTCAGCTTTATAACATTCCGTTTCCGATTGCGAACCATCCCGTCAAGAGGCCTTTTCAACGTGATGGAGAAACGGATTTGAAATGCGACGCGGGTCACGTCTGGATGAATTCTGTAGTCATGACTGTTGAGAGTCCTTACTACGCCATTACGGACGAGCATGGCAATTTCAAGCTTACGGATGTCCCGCCCGGAACTTATACGATCGAAGCCTGGCATGAAAACTGGCAGATTACTCGGCAAGAATCGGTGATGGACGTCGACTCACACCAGATGGTGAATCGCCCGATCTTTGCTGATGGTATGACGTGGGATAAGAGCGTTACTGTACCGGCGAAGGGCAATGTCACAGTTGATTTTCAGATTTCCCAAAAGTAGCGACCCAGATTGATTGCGCTCGCGGGTCGGTGAGTTCGCCGGCTCACGAACGGGGAGGGGGCCATGGCGGCTTCTCAGGCGTTGCTGGAAAACGAACCGCTCGTAAACGCAAAGCTGGTCAAGCAGTGGTTGTTCTGGGGAATCCTATGGACGATGATCTTCCCGCTCGTCGGGGTAGTCGTCTCCATCAAATTCAACTACCCGGACTGGCTGGGCCAAACATCCTGGCTCACTTGGGGCCGGATCCGGCCGATGCATGTCAACGGCGTAATTTTCGGGGCGTTCTCCACTACGTTCTTTGGCCTCGTCTTCTATATGGTTCCCAAGCTCACCGGCATCCGCATGGTGGGCGAGAAGATGGGGTTCTGGTGCCTGTGGCTCTGGAATATCGGCGTTGTCCTTGGATCCTATTCGCTGATGGCGGGCTATCAAAAGGGCATCGAAGCTGGCGATTATGCGCTTTGGGCAGACGTCCCGTTAATCATCGCCTTCATAATCTTGACCTACATGGTCATCGCCACCATCGTGCAACGCAAAGAGAAACTCTTGTACGTTTCCCTCTATTACACAGCCGGTGCGATGGTGTGGACGGCGATCAATTTCCCCATAGGGAATATCCTGCTTCCATATTGGGTTCCGGGCGTTAACAATGCGGCCCTCCACGGGCTCTACATCCATTACATTGTAGGTCTGTGGATCACCCCGGCGGGTCTCGCGTTAATTTACTTCTTCCTACCGCTGGCGTGCAAGAATCCACTTTACAGCCACAAACTCTCGCTCGTCGGCTTTTGGTCCATCGCCCTCTTCTACCCGTTTGTTGGTATTCACCATTATCTCTACAGCCCCATTCCCAACTGGACCCAGACGATCGCAATCGTCACCTCGATGATGCTCATCATTCCGGTATGGACCGTCACCCAGAATTTCTTCGGGACCATGATGGGTAACTGGAAATCTCTGCAAGAGAGTTTTGTCGCTAAATTCTGTATCATGGGTTCCATCTTTTACTTCCTTGGCTGCTTCCAGGGCTCCACCGAGGCCTTGCGAGGCATGCAACAGCTCACTCACTTCACGGATTTCGTGATTTCGCATTCTCATCTCACAATTTTCGGGACATTCGTCGTCTGGACGATGGCGGGCACGTACTACGTTTGGCCGCGGGTCACAGGCCACGCTTTGTGGAGCAAAACTCTGGCCACCTGGCATTTCTGGCTTATTGTCGTCAGCTTCAGCACGATGGCTGGCGTCCTCACTCTAATGGGGCTTTTGCAGGGCACGATGTGGATGGATTCAGTGGACTTCGTCGACACCGTCGTGGCCATGAAACCTTACTGGTTCGTGAGGACACTCTCCGGGATAGGCATGGACATCGGCATTTTCCTTTTCATGATCAACATGTATATGACGGCCGTGGAGCCTTCTCCGCTTCCGGAAATGGAGCGAGAGAAGGCATTCGTGCCAGCGGCGGCGGACTAACATGCAGAATAAACGCATCGACACATTCGTTATGGGTATGGCCATCGTGTTCATGGGGGCCGCAGTCTTCATTATGGGACTGCTGCCTTGGCTCGGACGCGCACATGCGATGACTGTGGTCACGATGGACGGAAAAGTCGTCCCGGCGCAACCTTACACCCCGCTCGAGGCGAGGGGCCGCAAGGTGTACATCCGGGAAGGCTGCTGGTATTGCCACTCGCAGTATGTCCGCCCGGTGACCGGCGAGGATCGCCGCTGGGGACCCCCTTCCCAGGAAGGCGAATATGCGTACGATGTTCCACATATGTTCGGGACCCGCCGCATCGGTCCCGATTTGACGCGTGAAGGCGGAAGGGTCGCTGACGACTGGCACTACGCACATCATTTCAATCCCCGCATGGTCGTGCCCGATTCGATCATGCCTCAGTTTCCTTGGCTGTATAACGGCGTAGACGCGAACGGCAGGCCGGTTCCGACCGACGACGCTGTTGCGCTTGTGGCCTACATTCAAAAGCTCGGCTCGAATCTGGGGCCTTGGCGAAAGAATTTCCTCTACGTCTCGGGAGGGTCGGCCATTCCCGTCATTCCGGCCGCTGTCGAAGACGGGGTCGCGGAAGGCAAGAAAGTTTTTGTGCGTCGGTGCGTTGGGTGCCATGGCGAGACAGGTGACGGGAAAGGACCTGTGGCGGTCTTCCTGGGGACCAAGCCGCGCATCTTCAAGGACGGCATCTTCAAATTGCGTTCGACTCCTTCGGGCTCGATTCCCACCGATGGCGATCTCTACCGCACAATTACGATGGGGGTTCGGGGCACCGCGATGCCTAATTGGCACGAATTGACTGAGGATGACCGCTGGTTCGTAATTCAGTACATCAAAACGTTCTCCGACCGATTTAAGGAGGAGACACCCGGCGATGTCATCGTGATTCCTCCGGAGTCCCCTAACACTCCTGACTCGGTGTCTCGCGGAAAGGGCCTCTATGACCAGATGAAGTGTGCGGAGTGCCATGGTGTGGACGGGACGGGCAACGGCCCTTCTGCCTCCACCTTGCGCGACAATTGGGGAAATCCCATCGCTGCGCGCAACTTCACGCATGGCGGCACGGATATGAAGAGCGGTCCAGCGCCGCAAGATATGTATAAGGCGTTCAGCACTGGCTTGGATGGAACTCCCATGCCGTCGTACGCGGACTTCCTCAATCCGGATCAGCGGTGGGATCTGGTTCACTATGTGATGTCCTTTGGCCCGCCGGACACCTATCTGATCCTTACCCCGCAGCAGGCAGGAGACGCTTATGGACACTGATATTCTATTCTGGACGTTCTTAGCGGGCCTTGGATTTGCCCTTAACGCATGTTGCATCTTTTTGCTTCTCGTCCGCCACGGCCAATATCGTGACCCCGAGAAGGCAAAATTCATCATGTACAACAATGAAGCAAGAGACGATTCGCAGTTCAGTCAGGATTTGGTAAACGTATGAACCATCCCAGGGAAGAACTGCGGCTACCAACCAGCCCTTCGCATGTACAGGCCCGTTTTTCCTGGCAGCTTTCTGTGTACGCCATCCTGGTGGCTGTAGCAATTTATTACTTGTGCGTCGCATAGTATCGGCCGGGAATGCTGCTCTGGCACCGGTTGTTTTGCTGTCAGCAGACGCTTTAGATTGGAATCGGAGTCGCGGAAAAAGGTGACTGACATGAATAAGGAAAACGAGAACGATCACGATATTCACACGTATGAGTATTCCGGAATTCAAGAGCGGACCGGCAAAGTAAACACGTGGTTAATCGTCGTATACGCCGCCCTGCTGATTTGGGGGGTGTGGTACCTTATCACCTTTTGGAATCATGCCTGAGTTGTAGATGTGATGGTGAGGCCGCCTGAAATCGGCGTTATCGGCTGCTTTCCGATGATCTTAGCTCGTGTTCCTCCTGCGAATCACCTCGGTGTCCGTATAAAACATCGATTGAGGTGTTAGTTTGGTCACATCATTCTTTGGTTCCTTGCGTGATCGGCTCGTTTCTTATTTTTCCGAAATCGCGAAGTCGACCTCGCTTGTGTGACCTGCCTGCACCGTGACTCTCTTCATCCAGGTCTCAGGCTGGCTGTATGTAGGACGGCTTACCTCAACCTGAGCAGCAACATCTAGGACTCTTTCTTCCGAAATGATCCGCCAGCCTTCATGCCACGCCTCAATCTCGTATGTTCCGGGCGGAACATCGGTGAGCTTGAAAAACCCATATTGGTCAGTGACTGCGTAGTATGGGTGCTTCACCACAAGAACCTGCGCATTCATCCACACGTGTCCGGCATTGCACTTTAGATCCACCACACCATTCGTGCGCATGACGACGGGGATGAAGTGATTTTGGAAGGGAAAGGGAACATTGTTGCTCGCCGCACCCATCATATGTACGGTGTGCAAGACGGGATCGCTATTCTTAATCTCGAGATTCCCGCCCTGCGGCACGAGCATAATGTGTGGAATATAGCGGCACGATTTCTGATCCAAGTGCTGGCGCGCTTCGGGAAGATCCATGGCCTTACCCGTAGTGATGTCCTTCAGGTACACAACCGCATTCGCGACATCTCCGTCGGAATTGATCAGCAGGCGTTCGAGGTCCCGTACCTTGTGCGATTCGGGATCGCACGTGTCTGCATTCTTCGTAATCGGCAACCTGGGAATCTTGGGGATCGGGCCTGTCCATCGAACGGTTCCTGTGATTGTCCCCGGGTCCTTAACTGTAACAACCGTGTATTCAGACTGTGCGGCTGTTCGCCGCTCGCAAAAGCTGACTCCAAGAAAAAGAACCAGAGCCAATGTACAGAACTGATTCACTACGGCTGTTCTCATGATGCCCTCCGGGACCTCCTCTCAATAAGCGGAGCGGCGGAAGTCAAATCTATATCCCAATTTATACCGCTCGTGCCCAACCCATTTAGAAAACGAATTCTCAAGACGTCAGGCTCACAGAGGGAGCCTAAGTGCCTTAAGCATTACAGTTAGGGGCTTTGAGTTAAGAATAAGTCCCTTTAGGTATATTCCTTGTCTTTACTTTCACGCTTTATCTTATAAGTACACGAACGCTAATTTCCCGTTTTGAAATCTAGATCAGATGCTCTTGCATAACGTATTCCGCTATTCACCAAAATGGCGCAGCATTGCTTGGGCAGGCAACCACGACAACGCAGCCAACGCGTATGAGCTACGGGAATGAGATGCGTGGTTCTTGGACAATACTGGAGTTATTGCAGCTTGGAGGATTCTGATTTGGCTTCGCGCAAGATGGGGATGTTGGGGTCGGCGTCTTTCCATAGAGTGAAGAAATCTTGATAGGCGGCGCGTGCCCCTGCGTTGTCGTCTTCGAGCGCGTAGGCGCGGCCGAGGCCGAGATGCGCTAGGGCGCCGATTGCACTGGTCACAACGACGCCACGATGGTCGAGTATCTTTTGGAATTCGGCGGCTGCGGCGGTGCCGTTATGTACTGCCAGATACGACTGTGCCCGCGTGTAAACAGGCATGAGAGAAAGTTCACCAGGAAGAGCTCCGAGCTCGTAAGGAGAAGCCACCTTGAGTTCCTCAATTGCTTTCAAGGGAGCATTCAGAAAGCCGTCGATGGAAGCTCGAATCGTCGGCAGATAATTCGACTGCACCAAGGTATCCTCCGGGAAGCGTTTTGCCAGATCGTCGGCGAGCCGTTGCGCTCCTTGCGTGTCTCCAGCAAGAGCCAAGGCGATTGCCCCTGCAGCCTCGACGTGCCGATCCGCAGAAGACGGCAACGTCGTGGTTTCTGCCTTCCTCGCTTCGGCGGCATTTCCGAAGAGGGCCTCGCGCAGCGCCAGCCCTGTATCGTGCCTCGCTATGTCGGTTTCGTCCGCCCTTCTTGAGGACGCTATAACCCGCTGGCTAAACGCGTGGGCTTTAACAAGCTGCCCGGCGTAGGCGGCAGAATCTGCTTCGAAATCAATGATCTCATCTTCCACTCCAGGCTTTCCCATCCCCCAAACAACTTGGTCAGCCATATCTGCCGCGTTGTTTTGGAGAAATGCGAGGGCGGAGAGTCCCAAGTGCAAAGGAGCGGAATCGAGTTTCTTCACTTGCGCCTGTTCGACGGTCACCCGTGCTTCCTCCAAGCGATTCAAAGCTAGATAAGCATGAAACAGATTTAAATAATTCACGCCCCTGTTTGGTTCGACCTGGACAGCCTCAATTGCTTCTAAGAGACTTCTCTCGAACTTGCCAGTTTCCCTATCGAGTGCACTTAGGTGGTAGCGCGGTCTTGAATCTCGCTGGTAAGTATGAGCCCATTGTTTGCAGGCTTCGGCGGCCTTTTCCAGATCTCCCGTGACGAATCGATAGTACTGACAAGACGCGTCAAACTTTTCGCGTTGGCTCAGCCGCTCCTGAAGCCCATAGGCCTTCTTCAGGTTTTCCTCCGCGAGCTGGGTCTCGCGCAGGTTGTAGTAGCTAGTTCCGAGGGCAACGTATGCCAAGCAGAAATTAGGGTCGAGATTGATGGCGCGCTGGAAGAATGGAAGAGCGGTTTCGATATCTGCGTTATTGAATGCCTTTAAGCCTTGGCTGTAGGCCTGAAGAGCTCCTAGCGACGATGTCGTGGCTTCCGGGAGTGGTGTATCGAACTGTGAAAGCAAGGCATGCGACTCGCCGAGTTTTGCGCGGATTCCTGTCGCGGCTTTTCCGAGCGCAGCGAGGACGTGTTCCTTATCCTCGGACGTAACCTGTTCCTGCGCTAGATTTTGGCCCGTCTTGCAATTCACGACGTTGAGGCCGACAACATATTCATCTTCCGAACTTCCAATTGAACCATTAATTACTGCCATGCTTCCCGTGTGCTCGCACACCTGTCTCGCCAGGTCCTGGTTGAGCTGAGGATCTGCGGGCTGGCCCATAAGGCTTAGCGTCTGCGCAATTTCTTGGTCAGAAACAATATTCAAGAAAGTTGATTCCCCAAGTTTCGTCGCGAGGCCCTGGCGTAACGTGTCTTCGAAGACTTTGTCAGCAGTGGTGTTCGTGAAATCGGCGATAACGATAAAATCCTTGTCCGTGACGCTCGGCGGGCGATGAAAATAAAAATAGCCTGCACCGACCGCAACCAGAAGCGCGATCACCAAGAACGTGATTTTCCGTTGAACGCTCATACGGATGTGCTTGTCCCTTCGATGGCCAGCTCCGCGCCTTGATTTTACGATAGAGCAACGGTGCTCACCGCTGCAAAGCGACGAACGCCTCTATAAACTACGGAAGCTAGACCAAGCAATCCGCCGTTGGCAATTGCGTTAGTTGTGCGAGCCTGCTTTCGACGCACGTCTGAGGGCGGCGGACAACGCTAATACCAAGCAAAGTGCTCCGAACACAAGGGCTGCCCTCATGTAGTCCTTCTCTTCCTGTTCTGATACGAGTCTGCGTGGCGGAGGCGCAGGCTGGGGCGTCGTAAGAGCAATTCCACGTTCCTGTGCGATGACTTCGGCGACACGTCGCGACATCAGTAATACTGCAGCGTCATAATTCGCCTGTTGCAGATAAGGCATCGCTTCGCGCCCGAAGGCGGCAGTTTTGCTGTCCGGGAGAACGGTCTCCAGGCCCGGGCCGACTTCGAATCGGTACTGCCGATCGTCCACGGCAAGCAGTATCAGTACAGCGAGTTCCGACTGCGCGGGACCCACACCGCGCTGCATGGCGAGATCGATAGAGAAATCCGCTATCGAGCGACCATCGAGCGATTTCACCGTACTAACAACGATTTGCACGTGAGCCTTTTGGTTAACCTCCTCACTGAGAACCGTCAGGTGGTTTTTCGTCGAAGAACTCAATACCTCGGCGAAATCGCTCACGTAGCCGCGTGGGTCTAAGTCTTTTTGAGCAGGCGCGTTCTGCACGGTCAAAGACAAATTGAGAAGGATCACCACTGCGGCCCAGGAAGCCACGTTCAGAAAGGGAATATATCGCATTGAGGGAACGCGTCGATCACTGCAATGGTAGAACCAAGCGTTGGGAGTGTCAACGCGCTGAGCGGCGGCTTGGGCCCGCCTAGCAAGAAACGGAGAGGCAGTTCCTTGGACACTTCGCCAGAACAAGCCAAGGATCCGAGTTGTTGTATCATGCCGTCCCGGTTTGGGTTGCAAGCGCGAAATCCTGGTCCGTAGGCCACATAACGGTATATAAGTGTAGCCCACGATTCGCGGATCGCAGCGGTTGCAATAGCCCACAAGCGGAGGTGGCGATGATGAATTGCAATTCGTGCGGGGCTCCCCTGAAAGAAGCTGACCCGGTTTGCCCCTCTTGCGGGGCGACGACCTCAGGAGTTTCGCAGCCGAAGCCGACGGCAAGTTTAGGCACGTCAGAATTTTCTGAATATTATCGAAGCGAATTTCAAAAGATACGCGACTCAAACGAACAGTACAAAGGAAAATGGAACTGG
>Ga0073928_10009167_pt1 | contig 12136 bp, 8 predicted proteins | sample PaiPotPPA55metaG_FD_76969 | JGI IMG/M metagenome (GOLD analysis project Ga0073928, IMG submission 76969) | Iron sulfur acid spring bacterial and archeal communities from Banff, Canada, to study Microbial Dark Matter (Phase II) - Paint Pots PPA... ...
GCCCACGTCCGGGCTGGGGCCGCGAAAGCCTGTTTTTTGCTTGTTCCCAGGCATTTTCGTTCCTACCCCGAAGCCAATTGGGGATCGAGATCCATTTCCGTTAGGCGCTCAAGGGCCACGGCCACAAAGGCCGGCTCGATCTCCATCGCGAAGCAACGCCGACCCGTGTTTTCGGCTGCGCAGAGATGCGTTCCTGAGCCAGAAAACGGCTCGTAACAGACGTCTCCTCGCTGGGTATGCAGGAGAATGGGAGTCGAGAAGAGTTCCAAGGGCTTTTCAGTCGGATGGCGCGATTCGACTCCGGGAAGAACGGGAACATCGATCTGCCAGACCGTAGTCGGGAAGTCGCCCGGATTACGTTTTGGCTTGTGCCCCTGCCTCCATCCGAAGAAACACGGCTCGTGTTGCCACATGTAGAAGGAGTGGGTCAGAACGGGCTTGTTCTTGACCCAGATAATCTGCTGGTGAACCAGAATGCCGCAGTTGCGCATTGCCTGTTCAACTTCCATTTGGCGCTGCGATGCGTGCCAGACGTAAATCGCGGCATCTGCTTCGCACACGGCCAGCGCCTGTTTTAGGAAAGCTTCGTAGAACGGGACAAGCGGTTCGCTCTTTCGCTTGTCCGCGTACCGTCCCTTCCAGTCTTTGTTCTTACCGTCGGAGAAATTCTTCGAGGGATGGTTCTTCGCGTCGTAGGAGACCAAATAAGGAGGATCGGTAGCGCATAGCCTCGCGGTCTTCCCATCCATCAACGCAGACACATCTGAAGCGCTGCAGCTATCGCCGCACATCAGTCGGTGCTCGCCGATTTCCCAGATTTGGCCCCGTTCCGTCTTCCACTTCTTCTGAAGCTCGGCAGCCTGATCAAGCTTCGGCTCACGTGCAGAGAGTCCGCTACTTCTGAAGTCTTTGAGCAGCGCATTGAGTTCGTTCTCATTCCAGAACTGCCGGAGGTCTACATCGAGCGAGGCAAGCACTTCCGGATTCCACTCGAGGTCGAGTTCGCCGACGCGGTTGTCGGCGATCGCAAGCTCTCTGGCCTTCTTATCCCTATTAAGGTCCAGATCACTGCGTTGCACAGCCACCAGTGACGAGCCATCAGTTTCGATGACAGAGATAGATTTCATACCTGCCGCCACGGCGGCCTGGATGGTTTTGTTGCCCGCGATTACGCAATCATGGCGATCTACCAGCACCGAACGCCCCGCTCCGTATTTCTCGAAAGACTGTTCGAGGAGCTCGCGGCCGCGATTCGTGCCTTTGTTCGCGTTCTTCTCATCAAGGATTAGCTGCGCGATTGGAACGACACGGAGCTTGGGCTTCACGCCGTCGCTCCCGATCCGGTCACACGGGACTGTAGTGACTTTTGTAGTGACTCTACGTGCAGACAGCCACATTTGCACACACCCGGGCACATTCTTCCGGCAAAGTTAAGTCCCAAGTTTTCTTTCGAGCGGTTGAAAATAAACTGTTTGCAAGAAGTAAGGAGCCTGCCTTCTAAGCAGAGGGTCGGGGGTTCGAATCCCTCCGGGCGCGCCAGATTTTGATTGCGCCCGCGGTGAGCTGAGCGGGATAGAGGTCGCCACGGCGACTGTTCGAACCAGAGGGTTGGGCTTGCTGGCCGTGGCGAGAGCTCCTCGGCGCTGCGAGTTTCCGAGCGCGACATCCTTCTTGATTCCCCAACTTTTTGCAATTGCGCGGCGTCGTGCGTCCCGAAGTTAGCGGAACCCAGCCGAAAATCACTGATGTAGGACGAAAAGTCCGGATTTACGAAGTGCGGTTTTGTTGCGATTAGAAGCGACGCGCTTGTTGATTCTGCGAGGGTTAAGTGTGTTTCTAATCGCGGAATGTGGCGATTAGAAATGCGGGGGGCTCGCGGGGTCGGGAATTGCGACAACCCTACCTTCGTCCCCAAACCGCAGAGAACCAAAACTTCCTTCCCGTGTTTAGCTTTTTTTACTACTTTCTACTGCTATTACAATTCAGTGTAGCATGGCTACGGGCGAAATGGAACTGGTTTCTCTCGGCGTGGGACCCGTCTGCGGTGTAATTTGCAGAAGCTTCTACAACCGAAGCAGTGCGAGCCAACTATTTTGGAGAAGCGATCCGTATCGGTGGTTCAGAAAGCTCGCATAGGACTTGGGAAATTGATGAGGGGGAAGATGGAAATTCCAGAAGCCACCACTCGTTCCGGGCAGGCGCAGAGTATTCCGGCCGCTTCGGAGATACAGAATTATTCACGCCCATTGGCGATCGTCACCACGCTGTTCTTCATGTGGGGTTTTCTAACTTGCCTGAACGACATTTTGGTGCCGCACCTGAAGTCGATATTTGAACTGGATTACGCGCAAGTGATGCTGGTGCAGTTTGCGTTCTTTTCGGCGTACTTTTTATTTTCAGTGCCGTGGTCGAGGATCGTGAACAAGGTGGGCTATCAGAGAACCATGGTGGTGGGCTTGCTGACCATGGCTGTTGGAGCGTTTCTGTTCGTGCCCGCCGCGTCGGCTGCATCGTACCCGCTGTTCTTGAGCGCACTACTGGTGCTGGCCACAGGAATCACCGGACTTCAGGTGGCCGCAAATCCTTACGTGGTGGCACTGGGAAAAGCGAAGACGGCGTCGAGCCGCCTGGACCTGACGCAGGCATTCAACTCGCTGGGGACGGCGATCGCCCCAAAGATCGGAGGGTTGCTCATCCTGAGCGCTGCGCCGCTGGCGATCGAACAATTGCGCGCATTATCGCCACAAGCCTTACACGCTTATCGCGTGCAAGAGGCGGCCTCGGTGAAGACGCCGTACACGGCGATCTGCATTGCACTAGTGTTATTGGCGGTTTTAATCGGCACGTTTAAGCTGCCAAAGATCGGGCATGTGGAGTACCGCGCGGCCGGGAAGGTGGACGACTCGATTTGGAATCATCCGAATCTCATACTCGCGGCCATTGGGATTTTCGCCTATGTGGGTGCGGAAGTTTCCATCGGGAGTTTTCTAGTAAATTATTTCAGCCTGCCGGAGATCGCGGGATTCTCCGCTAAGACCGCGGCCGGTTTCGTATCGTTCTATTGGGGCGGCGCCATGATCGGCCGCTTTCTCGGCGCGGGACTTCTACGGCGAATCAAGCCCGGAAATCTGCTCGGACTATGCGCCGTTTCCGCGGCGGCGCTCGTAACGCTTTCCATGGTAGTGAGCGGGCATGTGGCGATGTGGAGCATTCTCGCGGTGGGGTTCTTCAACTCGATCATGTTCCCGACGATCTTCAGCTTAGGAGTGGCAGAACTAGGTCCTCTGACGGGAAACGGGTCCGGCATCCTGAACATGGCGATTGTCGGTGGCGCGATCCTGCCGGTGATGCAGGGCGTTATTGCCGATCGTGCGGGAATTCACCACGCGTTCTTTCTCCCCGTGATCTGCTACCTGTACATCCTGTATTACGGACTGAGCGGCTCCAAACCGAACAGCGAACGCCATGCAAAGGCCTGAGTGGGGGAGCTGTCCATTCGGGCGTGCAAAGTGATGAAGGTGCGTTGCCCCTTTTAGAGGCCACGAGCGACAGAGCGGGATTACTTTTGTGACGCTGCGAGTTTTTGACGAAGCGGCGCGAATTCGGGCATTTCGGGATCGGCTTTGGACCAGCGCTTGGCTGCTTGCGCGAACTGCTCGCGTGCGGCGGCGCTTGCCCCATTGTGTTCGACGGCGAGGCCCAGAGCGTAGTAGCCGCCTGCATAGCTTGGATCGTGGTCGATCATTTGGCGGGCGGTGAACTCGGCGAGATTCCAATCGCCGGCATCTCGGGCGATGCTTGCGATGGAGTCGAGCTGAAAGAGGGCCTGGCTCCAGGAGTCGGGGCCGGGAACTGCGCGGACTTTTCTCTCGATCTCGCGAAAAAGTGCGTCGCTTTTTTCAGTGCGGCCCCGGCGGAGGAGAATCTCCGCGTTCAGCAGGCCGGCATCAGGCAATTGCGCGGCGGCGGACGATGGAACGTGCTCAAGCTCCTGCTCGGCGAGCGAAAGTTCCGATTGCGCTTCGTCCATGCGGTTGAGGCGAAGAAGCGCGCGACCGGCAGCGGTGTGGCCTGCAAAGCGGCCCATGGGCCATTGGCCGTCACTTAGTTGCTGCGCCGTTGCGAGAGCTTCGTCGTAGCGCCCGCGGCCGAGCAGGAATTCGGGCCACTCGCGGCGATTGAATTCCGCGAGGTCGTTGTAGACGGGCAGCGCGAACGCTTCGCGAAAAAGTTTCTCCGCCGATTTCATCTGACCGAGCGTTTCGTAGCACATCGCTAACAAGCTCAGATTGTGGATATGGTGCCAATCGTAGCGGGCCGGGATATTCTCGGAGCGATAGTAGTTTGCCTCGAGTTCGTTGGCGCGTTCAAACTCCGCGATCGCTTCCTCGGTGCGGCCGGTCCAGCGAAGGTCGTGGCCGTGCATGTGGTGCGCGTGCGGGATGGCCGGAGCCATTCGCACGTAGACTGCGCTTTGGGCGAGAGCATCCTGGGGGCGGCCGATTGTTTCGTAAGTGTGCGCCAGATAGTGATGCGCGGCGAATTCGTCGGGAGCGAGAGCGAGCGCCGCTTCGTAAAAAGCGATCGTGTCGACTCCGCCATTCTGTCCGTGCGCGTGAGGCGTGCCTTCTTCGGCGAACCCGCGCTGGATCCACAGCCACGGATCGTTCGGAGTTGCCCCGATTGCGGCAGTGACGGCGCTTCGATACGTGAAATATTTTTGTAAATCGGAATCGTCCAGCCACGCGAGCAGAAAGGCGTGAATTTCAATTTTCCGGCGCTCGGGTTCCGTGACGGTATCAGCCAGCGACTGTGCCTTCTCAATCGCCACCCGCGCCGCCGCGGGATCGGCGAGGCCGATGTAGGCGTCGGAGAGGCCTACGTAGGCCATGGCGATTTTCGGGTCGAGGCGGAGCGCTTGATGGAAGGAGCGCGCGGCCTCGATCCAGACGAACGAGTTGAGGTACGCGAAACCTTGATCGTAGAAGGATTGCGCTTGGGGGGATGAGGTGGTGACCGCGTCGTGCAGCGTGCCGATTCCCTGGCGCAGCGGGACGGGCCGCTCGAGGATTTCGCGCGGGACCCAGCCGACCATGTTTGCGTCGTGGGATTCGTGCTGAGCAGATGCCGGAGAGGGAGAGGCCAGCGGCACTAATAGCGCCAACGTGAGTGCGATCGCGATTAAGAGGAGCCGCGTGAGAGGTCTTTGCATCTGGCCCTTAGACTTCCGGGATTTCTACTTCACGAACGTAAAAACCCATGTCGAGGCGGCGAGTCTGCATCGCGGGCTCGGCGATTCGAAGGCGCAGCAGGTAGGTTCCCGGCGACGCCGGCGTCCAGGAATGGCTCCAAAAACGCCACGGGTCGTCGTTATTTGAGTTCTCGCGCCGATCGAACTCGTCCACCGAGACGTAATCTTGCTCGGGGTTGAAGCGGATTTCAAGGCGCTTCACAGGTAAAGTCCCGCCCCACAGTATGCCGGCGACTCGATATTTGATTTTCTCACCCACTCGCCATTTCTCGACGCGCGTGACCATCGCAGCTCGGTCGATCGCGGCTGGCTGGTAATCGCGCGCCAGCTTGGGCGAACCGCGCTGCATCGTGCGGAAGGCGAATTCCTGCATTTGCGAGGTGGGCGGCGCGTCGGCGGGCACCGCGCGGATTTCGTTGAGCCACTTGATGCAGGTGCAGCCGTACCAGCCGGGAACGACCAGGCGAACAGGCGCGCCGTGATCCCGCGTGAGCGGCTGCCCGTCCATTTCAGTGGCGAGGAAGGCGTCCGTTGACCGGAGATCGTCGGGCGAGAAGATCCAGCTCGCGCCGGGCGTGGAGCTTGCGGATTGCGATGCGTAGGTATCGAAGCCGGAGACGAGGATGCGCGCGTCGTTTTGGATTGAGTTCTGGCGGTTATTGCGATCTCCGGGCGCGGCAGGGAGGCGCTCGAGAACTTCGGTGAGCGGAACGCCGGTCCAATCCGCGACGCTGATCAAGCCGAAGCGGCCGTCGCGCGTGTTGCCGGCGCACTCGATCAGATGGCGGCCCATCGGCCGCGCCTTGGCGCGCATTTCTTGCGCGCCGATACGAAGTGGGGCGCCGGTCAGTCCGCTGAGTTCGATGGATTGGACGTCGGCGTCCTTCAGCAATGTTGACGCGCGTGTGCGCAGGTAAAAGTATTCCAGCGGCGTGACGGGCTGCTCCGGAGTGAGCGCGGATATATCAGTGTAGAGGCGGCCATCGAGTTCCTCGCCGATTGGAATATCCATGAGAGGCCTGCCCTCGCGCGCGAAGGGAACAATTCCGAGCATCTCGCCGTCCGCGAAGGAATTGCGCGTCTGTGCGAGGGCAGGAGCTGGCAACAGGATTTTATCGAGGCCAATGCAGATGCCTCCGCCCGCGAAGCTCAAGGCGCTGAGCATTTCACGGCGCGAAAGTAGTGGGCGCCGTTTTAATGGCGTTGCGAAACCGGAAGATGAGGGCGCGCGAGGCAAAGGGAATTTTAAGCGTTAGCGGGTGAAAAGCAAAGGCTTACGCCGTAACACACCGATTTCGGTTGCGTGCGTCCGCGCGTACAAACTTCACCAAAAGAAGAGGGCCCTCGCCGGAGCGAGGGCCGGTCGTGAGCAGGTTTAGACTTCTCTTAGAACTCGTAGCGCACCGCGAACTCAATTTGCCGCCCGAACGCCTCGCCCTGACTTGCCGACGACGCAAACGTGCCAAAAGTAGCGGGTGATGTCGGGTCCAGCGAAAGGCCTTGGTCGCTAAAGTTTACGCTGTTGAAGACATTGAACGCCGTAACCCTGAATTGCAGGCGCTGGCGCTCGGTGATGTGGAAACTCTTGTTGATCCCCATGTCCAGCGAAGCGAACGCAGGGCCCGTTAGAGTGTTTCGCGACCCGGGCAATCCCGGTAATGTAAACGTAACGTCGGCCAGAGCAGTCGCCGGATTTGAGAACAAATTCGGAAGTATAGGATTGCCGCTGCCGTCAACTTTGCCAATGTTTCTGGTCACATGGGTCTTGAGCGGATTTACGAGTGTCCCGTCCGTAGTAAGGAAGAAGTTAGTCGGGAAGTTGAAGCCGTTCGTAGGGCTTAGCGGGAACCCCGAATGCCACCTCATAGCGGACGTGACTTCCCAACCGCCTATTAGAGCGTTCGTCCAGGTACCCGATTCGCCATGCCATCGGTGACCTCTACCAAAAGGCAGGTCGATCACGGCGCTGCCGCTGAAGTTGTGCTTCAAATTAAAGTCCGACAGGGCACGATTCAGCCTGAGATTAAATGGGTTTTGAATCAAACCGTTTGCGGTACCGTTGGATACATTGGCATTGAGCAAATCGCCGTTCTCCGCAGCCGAACCGTTGTCAATCGACTTCGAAAACACGTAATTGAAGGCAAACGAACCGTAGGGGACGGTTTTCTTAACCGTGACTTGTAGGCTGTGGTAGTTCGAATTCGCAAAGTTCGTCCAGGCATCCAGCTGAGCGAACTGCTGCGGAAACAAAACGAAGCCGGAATTGGTCGGATCCAACGTCGCATTCCAGGGAGTTGGCGGTCCGCCGGGGAAAGGACTGGCGTCCAGTGCAAACAAAGCGCAAGACCAGGAGGCGCTTCCAGATTCGGTTCCCGATTTGACGGCAGTAAACGCGTAGAACGCTTGAGTCGGAGTGAGCGACTTGTAGCCCGCTTGACACGCCGCAAGACTTGGATCCGCCGAGTTGCACAGTGTAGCGGCGTCGAAAGCAGGCATGTTAGGCAGCAAGTCGTTGACCCAGGGCGAGGAGAGACCAATTGATGTGAGAGCCGGCAGGTTTGGCTCCTTGAAGCCCGCGGCGCTAGTCACCCGCGGCACAATCGCAGGCCCGGAGCTGGGCGTCATTTGGGCGAGTGCGGCAACTTGCCGGTATGCGGTGAAGAGGTCCTGTTTCGATGCTGGGTCCGTAAGGTCCAGATACTGAGCAAAGTCGGCTTTACCAAGCAGCCGCCGACCCAGCGTTCCCACGTAGGCGACATCGAGAACCACGCCGTTGGGTAACTGGCGTTGAAACGATGCCGTCAAGTGAATCGTGTACGGAGTTTGCAGATGCGGATCGACGGCGAAGCCAAGATTGGAGGCGGTCGCGCTAGGCGTAAAGGGAAACGTTGCCGACGTCGGCGGAGCAAAAAACGGCTGAGCCGCAGCCGGAAGTCCAGTGCATCCTGAGTTTGAGCATGTGCCGGAAAAGCGCGGCGCAGTGGCCAGGGAGAATTGCTGTGAATTGTCAATCAGCGCGGTTGCCGTCCCAGGTGAGCCGTTTTGGTCGGCGTCAACTGCGAGCGCCTGGCCAACCCGGTCGTAGAAAATTCCCGCGCCAAGCCGGAGCACAGACTGGGTTCCGTTTCCAAAGAGTTTCCGCGCCCAGTCGTAGTCGAAATTCGGTGAATAAGCAAGAGCAGCCCTAGGGGCAAAGTTGTGCTTATTCGGAGCGAACCAGGAATTCTGCTCATTCGCCTTTCCCGCCAATCCCCACTTCAGCAGCGGCGAACGCGTCGACGGGAGGCCTTCCTCCATGTTTATCTCGCGCTGTCTGAAGTATTGCATGATGTCGATCGTCGGAGCGACCTGGAAGCCATTAACTTCCCATGGCGGAGTTTCATAGCCGTAGTGGAGCCCGAGCGTGACCGTGAGATTCGGGCGCACTTTCCAGCTATCTTGGACGTATGGCTCGAACAGATTTTCCGCAAAGTCCCGCCTTTCGAGGCTTCCGGCAGGCAGGAACTGGCCTTGAGGGGTTGCAAAAAATGTGGCGTTCACCTGCGTAATCGAACCCGTTAACATCATAAAAGCACGAGTGAAGGCAGTCGGATTGTTAGGCACCGGCGCATTCCCGGGCGCGCCATTGGGAACCGCGTCGCCGCACAGGTTGATACAAAAGCCATTGTTGACATCGAAGGCAGGGAAGGAATTTATGCCATTCGCGTTGCGGTTGCGCACGAAGTACAAACCAGTTCCGAAAGACCAAGTGTGCTTGCCCCGCGTCCAACTTACGTCGTCACTCACCTGGTGCACCGGCACCACGCGCAACACCGGCCGGGTTCCGAAGTCGATGATGTCCGAGAATGAGCGGACATCAAAAGATGAACCAGAAGCGCCCGACTCGTTTACGCCGATGCGAGTCAGACCGTAGCGCAGACTGTTCACTATATTCGGACCGATCTGCGCGTTATAGTTGACCGCGACACCGCGGCTGTTATTAAGCAATGTAGATGCTGAGGCCTGGCCCGGGAACTGTGGGCCAAGCAATCCGGTCCTCAATCCTTCGAGCGAGCCACGCACAAAGATAGTTTGACGTCCATCCTGCGTGAGGTTGTAGTCAATTCTGGCCGTATAGAGGTTGCCCTTGGTAGGCTCGGTCGAGTTGAAATTAAGAGCCGTGAACGCAAGCCCGCCATCGAAACCCGCTGCCGGAAGGTTACCCGCAGGAAACAGGTTCATGTAGGGAACCATCGCCGGGTTTACGCCCTTGCCCGCGGGATCCAAAGACTGCACGGAGGGACCCGAAGCCGCAGTAGGCGGAAGACCAAAGTCCCCGGCTGGAATTTGGTGCGGGGCGGTCAACCCTTGGACTGTGCCGCCCGGACATGCAGCGGGCACAGCGCACTGATAAACCAGAACCCCATCCCGCAGCGTGTCGGTCGGTACTTGGCGAAAGACGGCGAGCGACTGTGAAACCGATTCGCGGCGATCTTCATTATCAATGAAGAAGTAGGCGCGTTTCCGCTTGATGGGGCCGCCAAGAGATCCCCCCCCGATGTTTCGCTGGTCCTTGCCGCGAGGAATACCCGCGAAATTCGCGAAGAAGTCGTTCGATGACGCTCCGGAAGTGCGGTAATACCAGCGCAGGTTTCCGTGAAAATCGTTTGTTCCACTCTTGGTGACCAGCGCGACTTGCGCTCCGCCTACGATTCCGTCCGTAGCATTGGCGTTGGTGGTGGTTACACGGAATTCCTGGACGGAGTCGAGCGTGATGGGCAGAGCGCTGGTGAAGGCCGCCTGGTTCTGCCAGTCGTTGGCATCGATGCCATCTACCGTCACATTCGTTTGGTTGCCGCGAACCCCGTCCACCGCGCCGTCGCGCGGATCGAGTCCGCCGAGCGAGCCCATCGCCAGTTTATCGGTATTGGAATTTCCAGTGGTGACGACGCCTGGCTGAAGCGTCAGCAGGTTGACCACGTTGCGCGCGAGAAACGGCAAGCTCTTGACCTCATCCTCCGCGAATGGGTTGCCCACCGTGGCATCTTCTGTGTTCAGCGCCGGGGCGGCCGCTGATTCCACGATCACTTGCTGGCTAACCGTGCCCAATTCGAGCTGGATATCGAGGCTCGTCGGCGTGGCCACCAAAATCGTAACTTTGGCTTCGATGTACTTCTTGAAGCCGTCTTTTGTGATTTCCACGCGGTAGTCGCCAGGATTGAGTTGCGCGAAGCTGAATTCTCCCGCGTTGTTGGTCTTCGTATTGCGCGACGCATTGGTTGCCCGGTCCGTAACAGTCACGGTCGCCTCGGGAACCGCCGCGCCCGTCTTGTCAACGACGGTGCCGCGCAGGCTGCCTACGTTCTGCGCCCAAACTGGAAAGGACAATCCGAAGAGAAGCACAACAGAACAAACTACGAGACCCACCCATCGCTGAGTATTCGACACTTTTCGCCCCCATTCTTCCGCGCCGAAACTAAAGACACTCAACCCACGTGGTAGGGAAGCGCCACGCCGCCTTTATCGCTGGGCGCATGTATAGCGCGAACTTTTAAATTGTCAAGCACGTTTTATGTATGGGGAATATCGGCGGAACGCATTGCGTCGATTCGCGGACCGATCGATGTCACCGCCTGGATTCGGCGGCGCTTAATACGTTGAAAATTTGCGGTGATCTCCGTCGCGCTTTCTGAAAACTTATTCCTCGCGGGTTTGACCAGTAGCAGAAGTGCGCCCCGCGAAGACCGCATAATTTCGTCTCGACTCGTCTTCGCCGGCACGAGACCGCGACGAGCCATAAGTAATTGCCGTTCTCGTCGCCGAAAGCGCAGCGGTGTCAATGAACTGAACTTCTTTGCCAACAATTTTCACGCCGAGTTTTTCCCAAAGCGCGGGAAGGTCGACGTCCACGGGCTTATCCTTCATGTTGTCGTAGAGCGTTTTCAAGTCCGTACCGCCAACTGCACGGTCGCCGAGAGCCAGCGCGTCATCCAGACTCATATCGCGGTTAATGTCCGCGCCCGCGTCGAGAATTCCGCGCAGCGCGTCTTCGAGGCCTTTTTGATTATTCGTACGCTGGTGGATCTGCACATCCGCCAGGAAGCAAAACAAAGCTCCTCCCCAATATGTACGCCCCCACGTGTGGGTGTGGTCGAGCCCTCTGTCCCCTGAAGCTGGCAGACCCTGAGGAAGATCGCGAACCAATTCGTACCACATCTCAGACGCATCCTTGTGCTTCGCGCGGACGCGCGCAATAGGTTCAACGTAACGGAAATTCCTTCTTCAATCCAGTGATGCTCCTCGGGCACGGACGGGAACGCCAGATGAATCATCTCGTGCGTCAGCATCCAATCCGACTGAAAACCGGCGGGCGTAGTTTCCGCGCCCACATGAATCGTGATCAGTCCGCCGTGTCTGCCAAACGTCATTCCATGTCGGACGCCGCGGCCCTCGCCCGGCGTGATGCGAATTAAGGTGTGAGGAACCGGAAAATGCCCGTAATAGCCGGCCACAGACTCCGCGGCCGAGCGGATCCAATCGAGCAGCCCATCTTTCGAAATGTCGAATGCTCCCTGTTCAACAACAATGTCGAGCCGGGACTTGCCAATCAGAATAGTTGAATTCATTTCACCTGCTGAGATTGCCCACAAGGGCAATAAAACCAAGAGCGCCAGTATCCGCCAGATCGCACGCACCAGTTCACTGTACCACCGACCGGCTTTGATATCGGCCGGGGAAGCGCAGGCCAAACTTTATCTTGCGGTTTGGAATTGCCGGCGTCCGCGAGTGTCAGACGTTCGGTTCGCCGAAGCGGCGCGCGAGAAGGGTATCGAGAGAAATTTTTCCGGGTCCAAAAATCAGAATAAGCAGGCCCGCAAAGAGAAACGTATACGGGTCGGCAACGTA
>Ga0073928_10009168_pt1 | contig 12135 bp, 12 predicted proteins | sample PaiPotPPA55metaG_FD_76969 | JGI IMG/M metagenome (GOLD analysis project Ga0073928, IMG submission 76969) | Iron sulfur acid spring bacterial and archeal communities from Banff, Canada, to study Microbial Dark Matter (Phase II) - Paint Pots PPA... ...
ACGGGCGCGTAGCTCAAACGGATAGAGCATCGGATTTCTAATCCGGCGGTTGCAGGTTCGAATCCTGCCGCGCCTACCAGACTTGCATTGCTTTGGCGCTGTCGGCGCTACTCCGTGGCGAATTTATATTCTGGGTTTGCGGTGTTCGCAGGTTGGGGTGTTCAGGCAGGAATCCGCAAGGCGGAGACGCTCGACTGGCTTGCCGCCGAGGATGTGCGATTCGATAATCTCATCGACATGGTCTTCGGTGACGTGTCCGTACCAGACCGCATCCGGGTAGATCACCAGGTTCGGGCCGTGTTCGCATTGATCGAGGCAGCCGGATTGATTGGCGCGAACTTTTCCCTTCAGTCCTCGCTCGGCTAGCTTTTGCTTGAAGAGCTTTTGTAATTTGGCCTCTGCCTGGGGATCGCAGCATCCGCGGGGATGGCCCTCGGGGCGCTGGTTTCCGCAGACGAAGATGTGTTTTTCGAACTTGGGCATTGGTCTCCTTCAGATTTCTCAGTTGATATTACTTGAGGCGGTCACCATGAACACAGGGGAATCAGACAGGTGAGTTCCTGTAGAGCCGTCCTGCACGCGAGATTCCTCGCTCCGCCTGAAGAACGGCTGCGCTCAGAATGACACCCATGAGCAGGGGCGCGTCAAACTGCTTCTCAGTCGAACTGTTACGCGTTGCTATTCACCGCAGGGAAACGATAAGATAACTTGTACACGTCTTCTCCGCCCCGATCCCCAGTAATTTTTGATGAATTAGCCTTGCGGGCAAAGAGTGTGCGACGCGGGCGCAGCGCAGACATCTGCGTGCATGAATCTTCCTGACGGAGCTGGCATTGGAAAAAGGCAGGACAGCGGTGATCGTGGGCGCCCAATGGGGCGATGAGGGCAAAGGGAAGATCGTCGACGTGCTGTCGGAGAACTTCTCGGTGGTGGCCCGCTACGCCGGAGGCCACAATGCCGGCCACACGGTCATTATCCGCGGCAAAAAGTTTATTCTGCAGCTGGTTCCGTGCGGCGTGTTGCGCGCCGGGTGCCGCAGCGTGATTGGCAATGGCGTGGTGCTCGATCCGCTCGCACTTCTGAAAGAGGCGGGCGCCCTGCGCGAGGCGGGAGTCAACATCGACGGGCATCTTTTTGTTTCCAACCGCGCCCATGTGATCCTTCCGTATCACCGCATGATCGAACTGGCGGCGGAGAATGCGCCGGGACGAGTGAAGATTGGGACTACGTCGCGTGGCATTGGCCCCGCCTATGAAGACAAGATGGGACGACGCGGGCTGCGTGTCGCGGATCTGCTGGACCTGCAGTTGCTCAAGACGCATATCGAGAATGCGGTACGTGAGAAAAACATGATCGCGCACGCGCTCTTCAATTCCGAACCTCTGGACGCCGACAAGATGTATACCGAGTATGCGCAAGCGGCAGAAAAAATCGCACCCTTCGTATGCGACACGGCCGTGCTGCTCAATCAGGCGCTGAATAGCGGGGAATCGATTCTGTTTGAGGGGGCGCAGGGAACGATGCTCGACATCGACCACGGGACCTATCCCTTTGTTACGTCTTCCAGCGCGACTTCTGGCGGCGCGGTCATTGGCACTGGCGTCGCGCCCAATGCCATCAATTCCGTTATCGCGATCACCAAGGCCTACTGTACTCGCGTGGGCGAAGGCCCTTTCCCCAGCGAAGACAAGGGCGCGGCGGGGGACAATTTGCGGAAACGCGGCAACGAATATGGCGCGGTGACTGGGCGTCCGCGACGCACGGGATGGCTCGACCTGCCCCTGCTGCGCTACTCGGGCATGATCAATGGCACCTCGTGGCTGGTGGTCACCAAGCTGGACGTACTGGATGAACTCGCCGAGATTCCCGTCTGCGTCGGATACAAAATCGACGGGAAGAATGCGAGCGACGCTCCAGCCCAGGCCAGCGAGTACGAGAAGATCGAGTGCGTTTATAAAAAGCTGCCGGGCTGGCGGACTTCGACGGAGGGCATTACCGACTACGAGAAGTTGCCCAATGCGGCGCGTGAATATTTGGCATTCATCGAGAAAGAGACCGGAGCCAAAGTTGGCATGATCTCGACCGGCCCAGACCGCAGCCATACCATTCTCGTGGATGAATTCGTTTCGGAGTTGAAGATGGCCGCGAAAAAAGCCTAGAATTGCTTCCCCGAACGACGAGCTAGCGGGGAGGAGCGAAACGATGGTGGTATTGGCAGTGACCTGGATGGCGAAAGTGGGGCATGAAGCCGAAGTTGCCGCGCTTTTTGAGAAGTTGAGCGAACAGTCCCGCAAAGAGCCGGGATGTGCCATGTACCAGGTGCATCGGCATAAGACGGAGCCGCGCCGCTTCTTCATCTACGAGCAGTATAAAGATGACGCCGCGCTGGAGGCGCACCGCGGCGCGCCACATTTTCTACAGCACGCCCGCAAAGATCTGCCCAAAGTTGCCGACCGGGTGGAAGGGCATTTGTTCGAGCCGCTGGGATAGTTTATGTGGTGCGGGCGCCCCCGCCCGCGTTTTTCTGTAAAGCGATTTGTGCCGAGGAGTTGATCACTTCCCCTTATCGATCATCAACTCCCCGCCTGACGCGTAACTCTCCTTCGAGACCTCGTTGAAGGCCACAATAATTCCCTCGCGCCGAGCGCCGGCTTCTTCCACCAAAGCATCGGTGATCCGTTTCGCGATCTTGCGCTTTTGATCGACGGTACGGCCTTGTAGCATCGTGATCTGAACTACGGGCATAGGAGTAGTTCTCCGTTATCAGTTCTCACAAAACGGACGTTCCCAATACTGAGAACCGGGAACTGAGAACTATTGTGCTAATTCGTATCCGGCGAAAAAGAAACTTAGTTCAAACCGCGCCGTATCTTCCGCGTCGGAACCATGAATCGCGTTGTGCTCGATGTTGGTTGCCCACTTTTTGCGGATGGTACCTTCCTCGGCGTTGGCCGGGTTGGTCGCGCCCATGAGCTTGCGCAGATCGGCGATCGCGTTTTCTTTTTCCAGGGCCAGCACTACGATCGGGCCGCTCGACATGAAATCGGTGAGGGTGTTGAAAAATGGCCGGGCGGCATGCACGGCATAGAACTGCTCGGCTTGATGCTTGGAGATTTCCAGCATCTTCATGGCGAGAATGCGAAAGCCATTTTTCTCGAACTGCTCGATGATGTCGCCCACGGCATTCTTGCGGACGGCGTCAGGTTTAACGATGGTGAAGGTGCGTTGCAGAGTTTTCATAGGTTCGGTCGTTGGTCCTTAGACGTTCGTCGTTGGCCTAAATTATCGAATCAGTTATTCCCAAAAAGGTTTGTCATTCCGAGTGAAGCGAGGAATCTGCTTTCCCTCGACACTGGACTGGAAACTAGACGCTGACACCCAGCGCGGTCGCCAGCGTCTCGCCGATCGCTGCAGGAGATTTGGCTACGCGAATTCCAGCCGCTTCCAGCGCTTTCATCTTTTCAGCGGCGGTGCCTTTGCCGCCGGATATGATCGCTCCCGCGTGTCCCATGCGTCGTCCCGGCGGAGCGGTCTGTCCGGCGATGAAGCCTACCACCGGCTTCTTCATATGAGCCTTCACAAACTCCGCGGCGATTTCTTCGGCGTTGCCGCCAATTTCGCCGATCATGATCACGGCTTCGGTCTCGGGATCTCGATTGAACAAGTCCAGAGCATCGATGAAATTCGTGCCGATAATCGGATCTCCGCCAATGCCGATGGCGGTCGATTGTCCAATGCCGCGCTGGGTGAGTTGATGCACCGCTTCGTAGGTCAACGTGCCCGAGCGCGAGACAATGCCGATCGATCCTTCTTTGTGGATGGAAGCCGGCATGATGCCGATTTTGCATTTGCCCGGAGAAATAATTCCCGGGCAATTGGGCCCGATCAGGCGCGAGCGGCGGTTCTGCAAGAATTCCCAGGCCTTCACCATGTCTAGCGTAGGAATGCCCTCAGTGATGCAGACGATGAGGTCGATTTCCGCGTCGGCCGCTTCCATAATGGCGTCGGCGGCGAACGGCGGAGGAACGAAGATTACCGTGGCATTGGCTCCAGTCTTGTCGACGGCTTCGCGCATGGTATTGAAAATTGGCCAGCCTTCATGCGTGGTGCCGCCCTTGCCCGGAGTGACGCCGCCAACAATTTGGGTGCCGTAAGCGGCGCTGGCTTTTGCATGAAACGTGCCTTCCCGGCCGGTCAGGCCCTGCACAATGACTCGGGTATTTTTATTGACTAAAATTGCCATATACGAAAATCCTCGCACCACTACCGTGGCTAAAGCCCGGACTCATCTGAGTCTTCTTACGCGGGCCTGGAAGGGCCGCTCTTCCACCCTTACCGCCATTCGGTTACGCCGAGCGTTCCTCGCGCCGCAGCGACCACTTTGTCGGCTGCATCCTTCATGGTGTCCGTGACCAGGAAGTTGAATCCGGAGTTCATCAGGATTTTCTTTCCTTCGTCGACATTGGTTCCTTCCAGGCGCAATACGATGGGCAGCTTGATGTTCGTCTTGCGCGCGGCTTCGACCACGCCATTGGCCAACGTATCCACACGCAGGATCCCGCCAAAGATATTGATCAGCACAGCCTTTACATTTTTATCGCTGAGCAGGATCTCGAAGGCGTGCGCCACTTGCTCAGAGCTGGCGCCTCCGCCTACATCCAGAAAGTTAGCCGGCATGCCGCCGGAATATTTGATGATGTCCATGGTCGCCATGGCCAGGCCCGCTCCGTTGACCATGCAGCCGACGTTGCCATCGAGCTTGATGTAATTCAAGCTGTATTTCGACGCTTCCACTTCCAGGGGATCTTCTTCGGTGATGTCGCGCAACTCGCGCAGATCGGAGTGGCGGAACAAGGCGTTGTCGTCGAAGGTAATTTTCGCGTCGAGAGCGAACAGGCGGCCATCGGTGGTTGTGATAAATGGATTGATCTCGAGCAGCGAAGAATCGGTGTCGAGGAAAGCCTTATAGAGACTCGAGAGAAACTGCACGGCAGGATTGATCTGCTGCGGCTTCAGGCCGAGTTTGAATGCGATCTTCCTTGCCTGAAACGCTTCCAGACCCATGCCGGGATCGATGTGCTGCTTTAGAATCGCATCCGGATTTTCCGCCGCGACTTGCTCGATGTCCATCCCGCCCGCTGCTGACGCCATGAACACCGGCTTGCCCTCGGCGCGGTCCACTAGAATGCCCAGGTAAAGTTCTTTCTCGATGGGGAGCGTCTCTTCGATGAGCAGGCGGCGCACAATGCGGCCCTCGGGACCGGTCTGGTGCGTCACCAGTTTCATGCCAAGCATCTTGGAAGCTAACACGCCGGCTTCATTGACCGATTTGGCAATTTTCACGCCACCGCCTTTGCCCCGACCCCCGGCGTGGATTTGCGCCTTGACCACCACTCCGCTCGCTCCCGAATTAAACAGTTCCCTGGCAACTGCCTCAGCCTCATCCTGCGAGCTGGCCATCGCCCCGCGCGGCACACTTACGCCGCACTTCTTAAGAATTGCTTTTGCCTGATACTCGTGGATTTTCATAGGTAAAGCTCGTCAGTAACAATCGGAAGGAATCTGCTTGCAGCGACGCATTGTGGCAGCAAACTTCTAATTCTATAGAAGGGCATGGAATTAGGGCAAACGTTGAACCAGTCTTGATCGGGGTCCTGCGACTTTCTGCGCGGCCTGCACATCCAAACGAACACATCCCAACGAATATCGGATGCGCTCTAGGATTTGATGTAAGGAGGTTTCCACAGTGAGGCTAATTTCGCTGAACGTTGGGCGCCCGCGCCTTGTGGTTTACAACGGGAAGACGATCAACACTGGGATCTTCAAACAGCCAATATCGGGGCCGGTGCAGCTGCAGAGTTTGAATCTCGATGGCGACCGGCAGGCCGATCTCAGCGTCCACGGCGGTATCTACAAGGCGGTGTACGCCTATCCATCCGAACATTATTCTTTCTGGCGGCAAGAGATGCCCGGCGTCGATCTGCCCTGGGGCATGTTTGGTGAAAACTTTACGACCGCCGGTCTGTCGGAAGACGAACTCCACGTCGGCGATCGCTTGCAGATTGGTTCGTCCATAGTGATGGTCCGCCAGCCGCGGACCCCATGTTACAAATTGGCTGCCAAGTTTCAGCGCGATGACATGATCGACCGCTTTCTGCGGAGCGGCCGCAGCGGCTTTTATTTTTCGGTCGAACAGGAAGGATCGGTCGCGGCGGAAGTTGTTTTCCAATTGCTGACTCGCAACCAGGACGGAATTACGATCGCTGAAATGAATCGCCTCTTTGTGCGCGAAAAATACAACAAGGATATGCTCCGCAAGGCCGTTCACACGGCTGCTCTGCCGGAAAACTGGCGCGAATATTTCGCGGAACGGTTAGAGGAGCCGGCCGTCGCGAGTAGTCCAACCTCGGAATCACGCTGAAGTCGGCTCATGCCGTACAATTCGGCCTGACCGCTGCTTCGGCTTGACTGGTTCGACTCCAATAATAATGATCCTCGATGCCCTTCATCGTATTGCCAACCACGCTCAATCGCTTGATCGCGCCGAGGCCCGCGCTGTGATGGCGGAGGTGCTGGCGGGCAAATGCAGCGACGCGCAGATTGCCGCTCTGCTGATTGCGCTGCGCATGAAAGGTGAAACCGTCGAGGAGATCGTAGGCTTCGCCGAGGCGATTCGCGCAGCGGCGGCGCCGTTGCCGATTCGCGAGACTGAAGCGCTAGCTGTCAGCGGGACGGGCCGCGATGCTCTCGCCGAAGGATCCCTAGTGGACACCAGCGGCACCGGCGGAGACGCCAGCGGCACCTTCAACATTTCTACTGCAACCGCGCTGGTGACAGCGGGAGCGGGCGTCCGCGTGGCCAAGCACGGCAATCGCAGTATCAGTTCCAAATGCGGCTCGGCCGATGTCGTCGAAGCGCTGGGCGTGAATATCCAGCTTTCGCCGGAGCGTGCCGCGCAATGCCTGCGCGAAGTCGGCATTTGTTTTTTATACGCGCCGAATCTGCATCCTGCCATGAAACAAGTGCAAACGGTAAGGCGCGAGTTGCGCATGCGGACGATGTTCAATCTGCTCGGTCCCCTGACCAATCCGGCGCGGGCCTCCGGGCAAGTGGTGGGAGTGTATTCGCTGGATCTGGTCGAAAAACTGGCCGAAGCCCTCAGCATGCTGGGACTGCATCGCGCCCTGGTCGTGCACGGGCTCGACGGGCTCGACGAAATCACAATCACGGGCCCAACACGCGTGGCTGAGGCTCGCCAGGGTTCGGTGCGATCCTACGAAGTAGAACCGGAAGAGTTCGGCATGGCTCGCGCCCCACTGCAGGAAATTTCCGGCGGTGATGCCGTGGAAAATGCTGCCATTATTCGCGCCGTTCTTGGCGGGGAAAAGTCGCCGCGTCGCGATGTGGTGCTACTCAACGCAGCCGCCGCGCTCGTGGCTGCCGGTAGGGCGGATCGCATTGCGGAGGCAATCCCGCTGGCCGCGCAATCAATCGATTCTGGCGCAGCAGCAGGAAAGCTGCAGGCACTGGCGCGCTTTACTTCAGCCGGTTGATTGCAGATTGGCGCTTCCCAACGTGTCGCTAGGAAATATATTCCCGGATGTACTCGTCCTGGGTGTGCGCCAGTTGCCGCACGTCGCCATCGAAGATGACTTTGCCATCGCGCAGTACCAGAAAACTCATCGGAACATCGCAATATTGACCGCGGGGAAGAGATCGCATCTGGTTGGTCTGCGGGTCGAACTGATGCGTAGCCATGGTGAAGGCGTCCTGCAGGCGATGAGTTACCAGCAAAGAACTGGTTTTGTAAACATCGCGCTGCTTCATAATCAGTTCGATGATGGTGTTGGAAGTGATCGGATCGAGACCGCCCGTAGGCGAGTCGTAGAGAATCACTTCTGGCTCCGTGATGATAGCTCGCGCGATCGCCACCCGCCGCCGCATGCCGCCAGAAAGCTCGGAAGGAAACTTATCGATCGTTTGTTCCAACTCTACAAACCGCAGCGCTTCGCGGACGCGCCGTTCAATTTCCGCGGTCTCAACCCCGTGTTCCTCAAGCAGGCGATAAGCTACGTTCTCGCGGACCGTGAGCGAGTCGAACAGCGCGCTTTCCTGAAACACGATTCCGACCTTGGCGCGCAAAGCGAATAGATCTTTCTCGCGCGCCTGGGTCACCTCGTTGCCTAGCACCAGAATTCGTCCGGAGTCCGGCTTAAGCAGGCCCAAAGCCAGTTTCAGAATCGTACTCTTGCCCGAGCCGGCTACCCCGAACAAGGCTTTCGTCTCGCCGAAAGGCAGGCCAAACGACACTCCGCGCAGAACCTGATTCTCCTCGAATGCAAGATGCACATCCTGGAACTCGATAGCGTGAGCGGCGGAATCGTGCCCGGCGTTAGAAGCGGAGTCGAGAGGCAAGGTGGGTGCGGACATGCGGCTACTTGTACGACAGCACGTTCATCAGGAATTGAGTGACAAAAAGGTCGACCACAACAATAAGAACGGAGGCCGCTACCACGGCCTGCGTGGTCGCGCGCCCTACTCCTTGTGTGCCTCCACGCGCCGTCATTCCGTAGTAGCAGCCCACGGTCGAGATGATGAAACCGAACATTACTGGCTTTACCAGCCCCATGAAGACGTCCTGATTCACCAGCGACTGCCAGGCGTTGCTCCAGTACTGGCGGGCGTCGAGGTTGAGAAGAATCTTTGACACAAATAATCCGCCGGCCAGTCCGACGAAGTCCGAAAGGATGGTCAGGAAAAATAACATGAAAACGGTGGCCGCTATCCGCGGCGCAACCAGCTTTTTCATGGGGTCGGTGCCTAATGCACGCATGGCATCGATCTGTTCCGTCACCACCATGGAGCCGAGTTCGCTGGCCATCCCAGACGCGTTGCGGCCCGCGACCATCAAGCCGGTGAGTACGGGGCCGAGTTCCCGCACCATCGAAAGCGACACCAGCTGCCCGATTAGCGTGATGGAACCGAATCGCTGCAACGTGTTTGCGCTCTGCACCGCCAGCACGGCGCCGGTGAAGAAGCCGGTGAGGACGACGATCGGCAGAGAGCCCACTCCGATCAGGTCCGCCTGCTGAATCATATCCGCGAAATATACCGGCTTGCGAAACAGGTTGGCCACGGACTGCGCCGTCATCACGGTGTAATCCTGAACCGCGAGAACTTTTTGTTTAGCGAACTCGGTGGGCGAGGTCAGTTCCATGCGATTCGGAAGGCCCGGGCTATCGCAGGCGCGAAGCACCGGCTTGACCGAACTATAGCAGAGAAAGCTGTCAGCTATCAGCCGTCAGCTCTCAGCTTAAGATCTCAGCGCTCAGTGCCAACATTCCTACGGCTAGAGAGAAACGGCCCAAGAAAGAAAGGGACCGAATGAAGAACGGACCCAAGGAAGAAACGGACCCCCGATGATGTCATCCCGAGCAACGCGAGGGATCTTGGTTTTGACTGACAGCTGAAAGCTGAAAGCTGAAAGCTGTTCCTAAGCTATCCGCCCCTTCTTCTTTATCTCAATATTCAGCCGCCGGATTTTCTGGTTCAGCGTGGAGAGTGGCACGTGGAAGCGCTCTGCGGCTTCGGTTTGGTTCCAGTTGCAGCGTTCGAGCATGTCGGTGATGACGCGACGCTCCACGTCTTCAACAATTTCGAATAAAGATGCGTCGGATGGCGGGTCGTGCAGCGTAAGCGAAGAACCGCGTCCCATCATGGACTCGGGCAGCAGATCCATGCTGATCTCCGGCCCGGAAGAGAGCACGACAGCGCGTTCAATCACATTTTCCAGTTCGCGGACGTTGCCCGGCCATGAGTAAGCCATCAACGGCCGCAGCGCTTCCGGCGTGATGCGCGGCGCAGGGCGTCCATTTTCTTCCGCGTACTTCTTCAAAAAGAACTCCACCAATAGCGGAATATCTTCCTTCCGCTGGCGCAACGGGGGCAGTTCGACAGTGATGACGTTCAGGCGATAGAACAGGTCCTCGCGAAAACGGCCTTCACGCACCATGTGGCGCAAGTCGATGTTGGTAGCGGCGATGATGCGTACGTCGACCTGGAGCTCCGAGATTCCCCCCAGATGCATGAAGCGGCGATCCTGCAACACTCGCAGGATTTTGGCCTGAGTCTCAAGCCCCATGGTGGCGATTTCATCTAGGAAGAGCGTGCCTTTGTCGGCGACCTCGAACAGGCCTTTCTTCGAAGCAATAGCGCTGGTGAACGCTCCCTTGACATGCCCGAACAGGGTCGATTCCAGCAAATCCGTCGGCATGGAGCCGGTGTTGACCGGAACGAAGGGTTTATCGCGCCGCGGCGAGTTCAGATGAATCGCCTTCGCGATCACTTCCTTGCCCGTACCGCTTTCGCCCTGCAAAAGCACGGTAGAGCGGCTGTTCGCGACCTGCGCAACTAAATCAAAAATCTTCAACATGGGCTCGCTCTTGCCCACGATATTTTCAAAGTTGTAGCGCTGCTTGAGCGCGCGCTTGAGCTGGACGTTCTCTTCTTCGGCTCGCCGCCAGCCGACCGCAGCCCGCACGTCCGCCAGAAGTTTTTCGTTGTCCCAGGGCTTCTGTACGAAGTTCGCCGCACCCGATTGCATAGCGCGAACGGCATTTTCTACCGTGCCAAAGGCGGTGATCATGATGACGGGCAGACGCGAGTCGTGGGAACGAATCTCGGAAAGAATTTCCATCCCGTTGCGTCCAGGCAAAGTGAGATCGAGCAGCACCAGGTCAAACGGCCGGTCCGCCATTTGCGAGAGACCGTCCTCGCCGGTAACCGCCGTCTCGACTTCGAAGCCTTCCATTTCGAGCAGAGTCTGCAGGGATTCGCGGATCTCCGCCTCATCGTCAATGATGAGCACCGACCCTGTCGACGAGGGGTTGCCGTTCACCGTGCCGCTCGTAATGACTGCCGCTTCAGACATGAACTCCCTTTCTGTTCAAGGGAAAGTCCAGAGCAAAAGTTGTCCCGGATCCCGGATTGCTCTCTACCCGTATCTTGCCCGCATGCTCCTGGATAATTCCATACGTGACGGAAAGCCCCAGCCCGGTTCCGCGCTTTTGACCCTCTTTAGGTGCTGTCTTGGTGGTGAAAAAGGGATCGTAAATGCGCTGGATATGTTCGGGGGAGATGCCCGAACCCGTATCAGAAACCCGTACACTGACCATGTCCCCATTCGTGGTGGCCACGTTCAATTTGCCTCCGCCTGGCATCGCATCCTTGGCATTGAGGAATAGATTCAGGAAGACCTGCTGCAGTCTTCCGGGATTCCCCTGAATGGGAGAAATTCCCGCAGTCAAGTCGGAGTGGACCTGGATCTTCGCAATCTTGAACTGGTGCTCCAGCAGCGCCAGTGTGTCGGTGATGACCTTGTTGATGTCGACGTCGGCGAACTCGGTGCCGCTGGTGCGGGAGAAGTTCAACAGATTGCTGACGATTTCCGAAGCCCGGAAAGTTTGCCGCGTGATCTTCTCCAGCAACCCCGACTTCTGCGGATCGCCCTGCAGTTGCTTGGCGAGCATTTGTGTATAGGACGAAATCACCGCGAGTGGCGTGTTCACTTCGTGCGCCACGCCTGCCGCCAGCAGACCGATCGACGAGAGTTTGTCGGCTTGCGAAAGCTGGCCTTCGAGCTCGACGCGTTCGGTAATGTCGTCCATGATCACGAGCCGGCCGATCACCTGGAATGCGCGCGTCACCAGCGGCGCGATTGCGACATTGACCGTGCGCGTCTCGCCAGCGGGAGTCTGCAGCCGGAACTTGTATAGATTGTTGATGCCGGCATTCTGCCGTACGCGATAAAACTCTTCGACAAATTCCGTCGGGAAAACCGTCCGAACCGGTTGGGTGATAGCCTGCCAGCGCGGCAGCGCGTACATGACTTCCATCTGGGCATTCCAGCTCTCGATGCGGTCTTCCATGTCGAGCGCCATAATGCCCACGTTGATGGATTCCACGATGTTTTCGTTGAAGTCCTTGAGACGCTCGTACTCCGCCACTTTTTGCTGCAAAGACGCGTACAGCCGGCCGTTCTGAATCGCGATGCCGAGATAGCCTCCCAGAGTCTCGAGCAACTCCATGTCTTCGCTGGAGAGGTAGTCGCCCTTGGTGGTTTTTCCCAACCCGAGG
>Ga0073928_10009170_pt1 | contig 12133 bp, 9 predicted proteins | sample PaiPotPPA55metaG_FD_76969 | JGI IMG/M metagenome (GOLD analysis project Ga0073928, IMG submission 76969) | Iron sulfur acid spring bacterial and archeal communities from Banff, Canada, to study Microbial Dark Matter (Phase II) - Paint Pots PPA... ...
AACCCAAAACCCTTGCTTGCATTGAACCACTTCACAGTTCCTTGTTCTCTCACTGATTTACTTCCTTCTTTTTAAGCTATTTGATGCTGCTCGACCGCCTCCAGCCGTACAACAAAAGAGGCCACAAGTGTTACTTGCAGCCCCTTCAAACGAATCTAAAGGTGTTACAAGAGCAACAAACGCAAGACCACCTTAGCACGAATCGCCCCTTGCCGCTAGCGAAATTTTCCGGAGTGTCGTTAGCACAGATGTCCGCTTGATTAGCACGCACTGGTAAAGGGCGCGAATTGGGTCACGCAGAAGGCCCCAGGTCGTCAATAGCGCTGTACCCAGGAGCGCCCGGGAGCGAGCGATGAGGAGCCCGCCGGCGCAGAATCCATTGAATTGCTGGTGCACGGGGGGGCGATGTGATTACAATTTCCGCACGGAGCCATCAGCAGTACCGGTTCGCCGTGCTCTCTTTGGAGGTCCGCTGTGAAAAAACTTCTGATCATTGCCGCAAGCGTAGTCGTCTTGCTGCTGCTCATCGCTCTTGCGCTGCCATCCCTTATCGACGCGAACAAGTACCGGCCCACACTCGAGTCCGATCTGACGACGGCGATGGGGCGGAAGGTACAGATCGGAAATATCCGGCTATCGATCTTTTCGGGCGGAGCTTCGGTGGACGATTTCTCGATTGCGGATGATCCCGCATTCAGCCACGGGTCGTTCCTGACGGCGAAGGAACTCACCGTCGGCGTGAACTTGATGTCGTTGATTTTTTCGAAGAAGTTCGAAGCGCGCTCGTTCCGAGTGAGCGATCCGCAGGTCACCCTGTTGCGCTCACCTTCGGGAACCTGGAACTATTCGAGCCTGGGCGCCGCCGGAAAGAAATCGTCTTCGAAGGGCGATTCTTCGAATTCGGCCGCCGATCTTTCGGTGGAGAAGCTCGCCATCACAAATGGCACGATCGTCGTGGGCGTGGCCGGCGGGAAAGCGAAACCGAAGATTTACAACAACGTCGATCTGGAGGCGAGCGATCTCTCCACGACGACTCAGTTTCCGTTCAAACTTACGGCGAAAACTCCCGGTGGCGGGACCGTAAGGGTAGAAGGAAAAGCAGGCCCGTTGAATCAAAGCGATGCTTCGCTTACGCCCCTTGACGCTAAGATTGACGTTTCGAACTTCGACCTCGCGTCGACCGGCTTCGTGGATCCCGCTTCCGGCATTGGAGGGACGCTGGAATTCAAAGGCACCGTTGCGTCGGACGGCGAGAAACTAAACGCCAAAGGCACCGTGAAGATCGACAAGCTGAAGGCCGCCCCCGCCGGCGCTCCGGCCAGCGTGCCCGTGACTGTGGACTATACGACCGAATATGAGTTGAAGGCGCAGAAGGGCGTGCTTAGCCAGGGCGAAGTTCACATTGGAAAGGCGCTCGCCAAGCTCAACGGAAGCTATAGCATGGCGACTGAGTCACCAACGCTGCAGATGAAACTCGACGGCCAGGCCATGCCCGTGGCCGATCTCGAAGGCGTGCTTCCCGCGGTCGGAGTAATGTTGCCGTCCGGCGCGTCGCTGAAGACCGGAACGCTCGAGATGAATTTGGCTCTCAGCGGTCCAGTGGAACATTTGACGATCAAGGGCCCCGTGAATATGTCGGATGCGAAGCTGGCGGGATTCAACGCCGGATCGAAGCTCGGAGCACTGGGGTCGTTCGCGGGGCTTGGCGGCAAGGGGGGGTCGGATACCGAAATCAAGACGCTAACCACGAACTTGCGCGTGGATACCAACGGTACTCACGCGGAGAATTTGAATGCCGTGGTGCCGTCGATCGGGACCATAACGGGAGACGCCAATATCAGTCCGAACGGACAGCTCGATTGCAAAATGGTGGCGAAACTGACAGGCGGAGGTGAAACGATCGGCGGCGTGGCTTCACGCGTTTCGCCATTTGGCGGCGGCTCGCAGGGGGGCATTCCGTTCAAGATTACGGGAACTACTTCCAGTCCAGTATTTTTGCCAGACATCGGAGGAATGGTGGGAAATGCAGCAAAAAATCCCGCCGGCGCGATTTCATCACCGGCTAACGCGGCGACCGGCGCCGTGAAGGGTCTGTTCGGAAAAAAGAAAAGCAATCCTTAATAGACGCCGCCCCAACAACGGCCGTGACTAACTCACTGCTCCGGGCGGGTGCCAGGTTCCAGCGCCTCGTGAATCAATTGCCGGCGCTGGCAGACGGGAATTTCTTTTCGAGCCAGGCGCGAGCTTCCCCGGGGTGATAGTTAAACGGGCCAAGCCCGCCGCGATAGACGATTTTGCCAGACGTATCGACAATGTAGATTCGTTCCGGCCAGCCGGCGTAGAGGCGATTCGCGAGATCGCTCATCGAGTCCACGCCGATGGGAATGGGGAAATGGAATCGAGAGGTAAAATCATTAGCAATTGCCACGCGCTGCGCGAGCGTCTGCGGCTGCGGATAACAGACGCTCTGATCTACATTTGATTTCATCTGCCACTCGTCGAGTGGATGAGCTTCGCGGATGTAAACGGCAAGGAAATCGGCGCGGTCGTTGTAATCGTGGTACAGCTCGGCGAGATGGCCCACCTCGCGGCGGAAGGGCGGTCAAGTATAGCTTCCGAATACAAGTACGAGCGGGCGCGAGCCGATGCGTTCATGCAGATAGAATGTGGACTGGCCGTCGAGTGAAATCAATCGCACGTCCGGCGCGGGATCGCCAACGCGCAGGTCGCCGCGATGCCATTGGGGGAGGGCGTAGCGAAGAAAGCCATAGACATCGCGGGGACCGCCCATGAAATGGCTGAGGACGCCGTAGCCGATTAGCAGGATCAAAACGAGCACGATGCTCGTCCATTTCAGCCAGCGCACGAAAGCAGCCCTCCGCATGCAAAAGGACGGTGATTCTACAACATCTGCCGGAGAACGTACTGCAGGATGCCGCCGTGCTGGAAGTAAGCGACCTCGAATGGAGTGTCCACGCGCGCCACGGCCATGAAGGCCTTTTCTTTTCCGTTGGCGTCGCGCGCACGAACCATCATCTTTTTCTTCGGTTCGAAATTCTGCGCAAGGCCTTCGATGTCGAACGTTTCAAGCCCCGTCAATCCCAGTGATGCGGGGGTTTCTCCAGGCAGGAATTCAAGGGGAAGCACGCCCATTCCCACCAGATTGCTGCGGTGAATGCGCTCGTAGCTTTCCGCCAGGACGGCGCGAACGCCGAGCAGAATCGTTCCTTTGGCAGCCCAATCGCGTGACGAGCCGGAGCCATATTCCTTTCCGGCGATGACGAGCAGCGGCGCGTTCTCGTCGCGATACTTCATGGCCGCGTCGTAGATCGTCATTTGCTCGCCGCCAGGCTGGTGAACGGTCCAGCCGCCCTCGGTGCCGGGAGCCAGCAGGTTGCGAAGGCGAATATTCGCAAAGGTTCCGCGCATCATCACTTCATGATTGCCGCGGCGCGCGCCGTAGGAATTGAAGTCCTTGGGTAGAACTCCGTGCGAGACCAAGTATTTTCCCGCAGGGCTGTCCGCGGGGATGGAGCCTGCGGGCGAAATGTGGTCGGTGGTGACGCTGTCACCCAGGACTGCGAGCGGGCGCAGATTACGCAAGTTTGAAAGCGCTGCCGGTGTTCGCGGCATGTTTTCGAAGAACGTGGGATGTTTGATGTAAGTGGATTTGGAGTCCCACGCGTATAGATCGCCTTCTGGAATCGGGAGGGCGCGCCAGTGAGCATCACCGGTGAAGACGTCCGCGTATTCCTTGAGGAACATGTCGCGAGTAACGGACGAGCGCATGGTCGATTCCACTTCCTGCGGCGTGGGCCAAATGTCGCGCAGAAAAACGGGTCTGCCGGCTTTGTCGGCGCCGAGCGGCTCGTTGACGATGTCGATATCCATGCGACCAGCCAACGCATAGGCAACGACGAGCGGTGGCGAAGCGAGATAATTCGCGCGGCAAAGCGGATTAATGCGTCCTTCAAAATTGCGATTGCCGCTTAGGACCGAAACGGCGACGAGATTATTGTCTTTGATCGCTTTTCCAATCGCGTCGGGGAGCGGGCCGCTATTGCCGATGCAGGTGGTGCAGCCGTAGCCCACGAGATGAAAGCCCAGTGATTCAAGAGCGGGCCAGAGCCCGGCCTTTTCGATGTAGTCGGTGACGACTTTTGAACCCGGCGCGAAGCTCGTTTTGACCCAGGGTTTGGAGGTGAGTCCGCGCTCGACCGCCTTCTTTGCGAGCAAGCCAGCACCCAGCATCAGCGATGGGTTCGAGGTGTTGGTGCAACTCGTGATCGCGGCGATCACCACCGAACCGTCGCTAAGCTCGAAACGGTCGCCATTGCTTTCAACGCTGACGTGTTTCGGGGACGCGCCCACTAGTTTGTCGAAGGATGTTTTTGCTTGCGTCAGGGGAACGCTGTCCTGAGGGCGTTTTGGCCCGGCCATCGTCGGCACGACTTTTGCGAGGTCGAGCTCCAGCTGATCCGAGAAAATCGGGTCGGGCGTTTCGTCGGTGCGGAACAAACCCTGCTCCTTCATGTAGGCCTCGACGAGGAGCACGTTTTCCTCTTTGCGGCCGGTGAAGCGCAGATATGCGAGCGTTTCCGCATCAACAGGGAAGAAGCCCATTGTCGCGCCGTATTCGGGAGCCATGTTGGCGATCGTGGCGCGATCGGGAAGCGTGAGACTCGAAAGGCCGGTGCCGAAGAATTCGACGAATTTTCCGACGACGCCTTTTCGCCGCAAGATTTCTGTGACGGTCAAAACGAGATCGGTGGCGGTGGCGCCCTCAGGCAGGCGTCCGTGCAACTTGAATCCAACGACCGCCGGGATCAGCATGGAAAGCGGCTGTCCGAGCATCGCGGCTTCCGCTTCGATTCCGCCGACGCCCCAGCCGAAAACGCCGAGTGAGTTCACCATCGTAGTGTGCGAGTCGGTGCCGACGAGCGAATCGGGGAATGCGACTCGCGCGCCATTTTGTTGGTGACTGAAGACGACGCGCGCGAGATATTCAAGGTTCACCTGGTGGCAGATTCCAGTGTCCGGGGGTACGACCCTGAAATTCTGAAAGCCTTTTTGACCCCAGCGGAGAAATGCGTAGCGCTCGATATTGCGTTGCATCTCCAGTTCAGCGTTAAATGCAAAAGCATTGGCCGCGCCGAATTTGTCAACTTGCACGGAGTGGTCGATTACCAACTCAGCCGGGAGCAACGGGTTAATTTTCTTCGGATCGCCGCCGAGCTTGCGCATCGCCTCGCGCATGGCGGCGAGGTCGACGACCGCCGGCACGCCTGTGAAGTCCTGAAGCAAGACGCGCGCGGGCATGAATGAAATTTCCTTTTCTGCCAAGCTCGCCGCTTCCCATGCTGCCAGCGCCCAAATGTCTGCCGCGTGGACGAAACGGTCGTCTTCGTGGCGAAGAAGGTTTTCGAGGAGCACTTTCAGTGAGAAAGGCAAGCGCGAGGGTTTGCCGATGCCGGAGCGTTCGAGCGCCTCGAGCCGGAAAATATCAAATTTGTCCCTGCCGACATTCAGCGTAGCGCGCGTCGAAAATGAATTGTTAGATTCGGAGCTCATACCGGAGCCGTTTCTCCTCTTTAGTTAACCTTTTATTCTAACGCACTCTCGCCCTCGGACGCTTTGCGAATTGCCGGAGAATAAGCGAGCGCTTGCAACGCGGTCGCTTCGTGCTAGCCTGATGCTACGGTTGGAGGGATAGCGCTGGCGCCCAATAGGAGCGTTGCCAGACAAGAGCTGCAAATGAAAGTCATACTGCTATCAACTTATGAACTCGGGCGGCAACCGTTTGGTTTAGCGTCGCCAGCGGCGTGGCTGCGGTCGCGCGGCGGGGAAGTGACGTGCGCTGATCTTTCGCGCGAGGCGCTGCCGCAAGAGGATGTGCGTGCTGCTGACTTGATAGCTTGTTACGTGCCCATGCACACCGCGACGCGCCTCGCTGTAGCGCTTCTTCCCACGATTCGCGATCTCAATCCACGCGCGCATCTTTGTTTTTACGGCTTATATGCGCCGGTAAACGAGGCATACCTGCGCAGGTTGGGTGTGGAAACAGTTCTTGGCGGCGAATTTGAGGCGGGACTGGTATCGCTGGCTGAGCGGCTGGCGAGCGGCAAGAATGGTGGTCAGAGCGAGCCTGTGATTTCGCTGGAGCGGCTGGAATTTCGGGTGCCAGATCGAAGCGACTTGGCGCCGCTCGAAAAATACGCGCATCTCACGCTGCCTGGCGGGGAGCGGCGCGCGGTCGGCTATACGGAGGCGAGCCGAGGATGCAAACATGTTTGCCGGCATTGTCCGATCGTGCCGGTTTACAACGGTGCGTTTCGAATCGTGAGCCGCGAAGTGGTGCTCGAGGACGTGCGCCAGCAAGTGGCAGCGGGCGCGCAGCATATTACTTTTGGAGACCCTGATTTTTTTAACGGCACGGGCCACGCGCTGCCGCTCGTTGAACAGTTACACCGCGAGTTTCCGGACATCAGCTACGACGTTACCATCAAGGTGGAGCATTTGCTGAGGCATCGCGAATATCTGCCGAAGTTGCGCGACACCGGCTGCCTGTTTGTTACAAGCGCGGTGGAATCGGCGGACGACGCCGTGCTAAAGAAACTGGACAAGAATCACACGCGAGTAGATTTCCTCGAGGCTGTTCGACTGCTTCGCGACCTTCATTTAGCATTTCAACCAACGTTCGTTCCATTCACGCCGTGGACTACACGCGAAAGCTATTGTGAACTTCTCGAACTGCTGCGCGAACAGCGGCTGATTGAAAACGTTGCGCCGATTCAACTCGCAATTCGACTGTTGATTCCGGCGGGTTCGCGATTGCTCGAGCTTCCCGAAATGGAGAGCATCGTTGGTGCGTTCGACGAAGCTGCGCTTGTGTATCCCTGGAAGCACGCGGATTCCCGCGTCGATCTGCTGAGCGCGCAGCTACAAGAGATCGTACATTCGTGCGAGAAGATGAATTTGTCACGAAATCGAACCTTCGAGCGAATTGAAGAAGCGGCATATTCCGCTGCAGGCGTCGCGAATCCGCATCCATCCCAGAAAGGCGCATTTCCCATCCTCGCCGCACCTACGACGATTCCTTATCTTGACGAACCTTGGTATTGCTGCGCCGAGCCAACAAGCGATCAGCTTGCGAAGATTGGCCAGACTTCGAAGAATCTCGGACAAGCTGACACATTCGTCTGACCACTCCGAATAACATGTCGCCTGAAACTTCCCGCAAAAAACGACTGTTGATTCTGGCGAGCAAGCTCGGATACCAGACGCGCGGATTCGCGGATGCGGCCGACAAACTTGGCGTGGAAGTTCGCTTTGGGACGGATCGTTGCCACCAACTCGACGATCCCTGGGATGATGGCGCGCTGCCGCTACATTTTGAAAGGCCGCAAGACGCCGCTGAAGAGATCGCTCACGCTATGCACGATGATCCGCCTGACGCCATTCTCGCACTCGGTGACCGGCCGACGCCCACCGCGGCCTACGCTTGCAAAGTACTGGGGATTCCGGGAAATCCGCCGAGCGCCGTAGAGGCTTGTCGCAACAAGTTGCGCCAACGCGAAATACTTGCAGCGGTTGGAATGCGCGTCCCGGATTTTTTCTCCTTTGCGCTCACCGGCGACCTCGTCCACGTCATGCCTCGTGTGAAATTTCCGTGCGTCGTGAAACCACTCTCGCTCGCAGCGAGCCAGGGCGTGATCCGAGCCAACAATCCTGACGAGTTCGAACGCGCGGTGAATCGAATTCAGTTGCTCCTGACGTCGCCCGAAGTTCAAGTCCTCCGTGAGCCTGCGCTGGATCATTTGCTGGTGGAAACGTACATACCAGGAAGGGAAGTGGCGATCGAAGGATTGATTAGCGAAGGCCGCGTTCGCGTGCTGGCAATTTTTGACAAACCCGATCCGCTGGAAGGCCCGTATTTCGAGGAGTCGATTTATGTTACGCCTTCGCGATTGCCGACGGGGACGCAAGCCGCACTGGAGGAATGCACCGCGAAAACTGTCCGCGCGCTCGGACTGACGACAGGTTCGCTGCACGCTGAATTCCGGGTGAACGACGCCGGGCCATGGGTGATCGAAGCGGCGCCGCGTCCGATCGGTGGATTGTGCTCGCGGGCGCTGCGATTCGGACCGGAGTGCATCTCACTTGAAGAATTGCTGCTTCGGCAGGCGTTGTGCCTCGGCGGCGACGAGTTACCGCGAGAAGAAACCGCCTCGGGCGTTATGATGATTCCCGTGCCTCGCAGCGGGATTTTCGAGGGCGTCGACGGCCTCGATGAGGCTGAGGAAGTTCACGGCGTCGATGAAATCCGGATCACGGCGCGCTTGCGCGATTACCTTGCCGCATGGCCGGAAGGGTCGAGTTATCTGGGATTCATTTTTGCCTCCGCCGAATCGCCCGCGGAGGCTGAAGCCGCATTGCGTGCGGCGCACGCGAAAATTCAATTCAAATTTTCGCCCCGCCTACCCGTGGAACATCCTGCTACAAGACGCATTCAGGTATAAGGGCTCCTTCCGCTGTCAATTTCGCTAACGCAGTTTTCGGCAAGCCGTGATCAATTCGATCGTATTCTGAAAAACGCAGCGGGGACCGAGAGCTTGATTAGCCCTTGGATCTTTGCGGAACGTAGCCTTCTGGAAGTTTGGCGCCCTCGCCGAAGAAGAACTGCTCCATCTGGTCTTCCATAACTTTCTGGGAGCTCGGATCCAACGGATTAAGACGGTATTCATTCATAATCATTTTCGAGTGTTCGAGCCAAAGCTTCCAGGCTTCCTTGGAAACGTTGTCGTAAACGCGTTTGCCGATTTCGCCCTTCCACGGAATGCGATCGAGTCCCGGCATTTCCTTTCCGAATTTCACGCACTTCACCATGCGCGTACCTTGAGTAGCTGGCGGGGCCGGAACCGCTGCGGGTCTATCGGAACAGCTATCATCAGCCATGACTACCTCCGGGCAAATGCGTTGCATTTCCAAGATACTTCAACGAGATTCGAAATGCCAGTTCAACCGGGCGGTCGGTTTGCGAGGACTTAAAGATTGAACCGGGCGGCAAAGCGAAAGCATCCAAGAGATTGTGATAGGCTCTTGTGCAATGCGTGGCTCTGTTTTTTGGAAAGCGCCGCACACAAGAGCGCTCCGGGGGACCGGCGATGAGTTCTGGCCCAACAGACGTTAAAATAGATCACAAAACGGATGGATATTACTGCGAAGCTCCCGCCGACCCGTGCGTCATTGTGATGTTCGGCGCCTCGGGCGACTTGGCACGCCGCAAACTCTTGCCGTCTCTGTATGATCTCGCCCTGCACGATTGCCTCGCGCCGCGTTTTCGCTTGGTGGGATTTGCGCGCACGGAGATGACCGATGACAAGTTCCGCGAGACAGCCTCGGAATCATTACGCAGGTCCAAGGGAACTGGCGGGGACGATCAGAAGCTCGCGGGATTCCTAAAGCATCTTCAATATTTCAGCGGGAAGTACGACGATCCAGAAGCCTATCGTCGTCTGGCAAAGCGCCTGGACGAGCTTGACCGCGAGGGCGATCTCGGAACGAATCGTTTGTTTTATCTGGCCACGCCGCCGGAGGTTTATTCGCAGGTAGTGGAACAGTTGAAACAGGCAGGTTTGGCGCGTCCCAAGAATGAAAAGTCGTGGACACGCATCATCATCGAAAAACCCTTCGGCCGCGACCAGAAATCGGCGCATGAATTGAACACAAAGCTTCTATCGGTTTTCGACGAGTCGCAGGTTTATCGCATCGATCATTACCTCGGGAAAGAGACGGTACAAAATTTGCTAGTGTTTCGGTTCGGAAACGGAATCTTCGAGCCGCTGTGGAATCGCAACTATATCGATCATGTGCAAATTACAGCAGCGGAATCGCTTGGAGTGGAGCGTCGCGCCGCGTTTTACGAATCGGCCGGTGCGCTCCGGGATATGGTTCAGAGTCACGTGCTGCAGCTTGCCTCGTTGGTAGCCATGGAAGCGCCGTCCACCTTCGACGCGACGTCGGTGCGCAACGAAAAAATAAAAGTGTTGCAGTCGATGCGGCGGCTGACACCGGAGTCGGTTTGGAAGTCGGTGGTGCGCGGCCAATACGGTCCCGGAAATATTGATGGAAAAGCAGTGCCGGGATATCGGCAGGAACCGGGCGTGAAGCCCGACTCAGCCACGGAGACGTTCGTAGCGCTGAAACTCCACGTAGACAATTGGCGTTGGCAAGGCGTTCCGTTTTACCTGCGCACCGGCAAACGGTTGGCGCGCGGGTTGACCGAGATCGCAATTCAATTCCGGCAAGCGCCGCACCAGGTTTTTCGCGGTGAGAATCCGGAGTCCAATTCTTTGGTATTGAATATCCAGCCGGACGAAGGAATTTCACTGTCGTTCGGGGCAAAGCCGCCGGGTTCAGATTTGCACATCAGCCCGGTAAAAATGGATTTTCAATACAAGCAAGCCTTCGGTGGAGTTTCGCGCGAGGCTTACGCTACACTCATCAACGATTGCATTCGCGGAGACGCGACGTTGTTCGACCGGGCGGATAGCGTCGAGGCCGCGTGGGCTCTTGTGGATCCGATAATCGACGCGTGGCAAAGCGCGTCGGCACCTCCTTTCCCGAACTATCCGTCCGGAGGTGATGGGCCCCGCGCGGCAACCGATTTAACGAATTCCGAAGGCCGACGCTGGCGCCCGCTGTAGAATCGCCCGGGTACGCAAAAAGTAGGCCGCACAAAATCAAAGGCCGGAGGATTCGATGATTCTTGCGGGTGACCTTGGTGGCACGAAGTCGAATCTTGGGTTGTTCGACGTGCAGCAGGGCAAGCTGGTGCGCATCGCCGAAAAGCGGTTTTCCAGCCAGGCCTATCCGAACGCTGAGCAGATCATGCAGGAGTTCCTCCAGGGCACGAGTGGAAAAGTCACAGCGGCGTCTTTCGGAATCGCCGGACCGGTAGTCAACAACACCGTAAAGGCCACAAATCTTCCTTGGATCGTCGACGGCGCGGCAGTTGCGAAGCATCTGGGGATTGCGCGCGTGCGCCTTTTGAACGATTTGGAAGCGGCGGCATACGGCGTCGGCGTACTCGAGCCGAAGGATGTAGAAACGCTACACGCGGGGGTTTCGGTTCCGGACGCGAACCGGGTTGTCGTGGCTGCGGGAACGGGATTGGGCGAGGGAATTCTTTTCTGGGACGGGAAACAGCACGTGCCGATCGCGACTGAGGGCGGCCACGCGGATTTTGCGCCGAGCAACGATCAGCAAGCAGACCTCTGGAAGTTTCTCAAAGCGCGCAACGACTTTGTGAGTTGCGAGACGATTCTCGCGGGGAAGGGATTCAAGCGCCTTCACGAATTCCTGAATATTTCGGTGCGGCATCCCGGCTTCGACGACAATTCCGTCGACCCCGCACCGGGCATCACGCAGCAAGGATTGGCCGGGACTTGCCCCACCTGCGTCGCCACACTCGAACTTTTCTGCGAAATTTACGGCTCGGAAGCCGGCAACATGGCGCTGAAAGCAGTAGCGCGCGGCGGAATTTACATTACAGGCGGAATCGCGGTAAAAATTCTGCCCAAGCTCAAGGAAGGGAAATTCGTGGCGGCTGCCAGAAATAAGGAAAAACTCAGCGCATTCCTCGAGCAAATCCCCATCCGCGTGGTGCTGAACGAACAGTGCCCTTTGATCGGCGCCGCCTATGTTGCTTGGAAAGGGTTGTAGGGGTTCAGCGAACCTTTTGGATAGTAACGGCTATTTATTGCAGCGGTTCCGCTTAGATTCGATAGGGAACTACTTTGACCGGAGCTTCAAAGCGATTGGATGCTCTGGTTGATAAAGACCGACCTCTGTCCGTTGCGAAGGATGCGCAAGAGCCGTAAACTGAAGCAGTTCGATCTGTGCGCCCGTAGCTCAGTTGGAAAGAGCGTCTGCCTTCTAAGCACGATGCTCGATTCCAAGCCTTCCATTTGTTCCTTCGGCTTTTCAATCTTTTCAACAACTTGGGGAGTCTGCTTTTCGCTCAAAGCTAACCCCAATGACACGAATGAGTAGGGTTTTGGCACAGTTCTGGCACAGCTGAGTCGCGGAACCTATCGGGTGAACCCCTTAGTGAGACAGTTTGGAATTGGCA
>Ga0073928_10009171_pt1 | contig 12131 bp, 14 predicted proteins | sample PaiPotPPA55metaG_FD_76969 | JGI IMG/M metagenome (GOLD analysis project Ga0073928, IMG submission 76969) | Iron sulfur acid spring bacterial and archeal communities from Banff, Canada, to study Microbial Dark Matter (Phase II) - Paint Pots PPA... ...
AAACACGCAGGCGCTTATTGATAAGTATTTGGCGGATGTGCCGAACAGGCAGCTTTACGACGGAAGGGCATCCATCTACGATCTCGCCGGGATGTGCTTTGGCGGAACGATCGCGCTCCGCGAGCACTTTAGGTGCGTGCCTGACATTATTGAGTTCTCGAACGCGCTGTCCTACGACTTTCAAATCCGGCCATTGCGCAACCCAGCTTCGGCCCGCTTGCCTCACGTGGTTGAGTTCATCGTAGGACCGGAAATAGGGGGCGTGCGGGCAGGACACGAAAAGACGAACGAGGGAGAGGCGCGGATCATCGTCGCAATTCTGAAAGCAGCGCTGGAGATGCCCGAGTATGCCGGGAAGACTTTCGGCGCGATCTCTCTCTTAGGCGACCCGCAGGCTGCACGCATTCAGGACCTTGCGCTCAAGGTGGTAGGCGCCGTCGAGCTCGAGCGATGTCGCTTCGCAGGAGGTAACCCGGCACAGTTTCAGGGAGACGAGCGAGACGTCATTCTCCTTTCGATGGTGGATAGCCCTTCGGATCATGTGCTCCGCCTGAGTCAAGTCGAGGCCACCAAACAACGGTATAACGTTGCCGCCAGTCGCGCGCGCGATCAGATGTGGCTCGTGCATTCACTTGATCCAAACCGTGACCTGCAGGCCGGCGATCTGCGGCGTCGGCTAATCGATCATGTGCGGGATCCAGGCTCGCGTCAACGTGCGCTTCAGAAAGCAGAGGCGCGGGCGGAGAGTCCATTCGAGAAGGCTGTGCTTGAGCGGTTGATCGCACGGGGATATGCCGTGGAGCCCCAGGTGTGGGTCGGCCGGTACCGCATCGACATCGTGGTGACCAGTGCCACTGGCCAGGTGGCGGTCGAATGCGACGGGGATCGATACCACGGAGTTGACCAGATCCCGAGCGACATGGCGCGCCAGGCAATTCTGGAGCGCGCTGACTGGCGGTTCATACGGATCCGCGGGACGCGATTCTATCGCGACCCAGATCGCACCATGGACTGGGTGTCCGAGGAGTTAGCAGCCATGAAAGTGGAGCCCAGCTCCACTGCTACGCTGGACGCCACGCGGCAACAGGCCGGGGCCGAGTTCCGTCAGCGCGTGCTTCGTTGTGCCTGGGCCGTGATGCGGCAGCAGGGGTGGGTAACGGTTGAAGGCACGGGACTTGGCGCGGCGCTAGTGGGATAGTGGTCGAAGGCCGTAGTTGTGGTGGGGCCGGCGGGCGCGCCAGCGTCGCACCGCGCAGATGCAATCGGCAATACCTGCTCTCTTGACGACCATGCGTGTAAGGCGTACTGGTGGGGAGTGCCGACAGGGATAGTCGGACGCGCCAATGAAGTGTCAAGTATTCCCAGCCACAGGATATGTGGAGGGACTGACAGTACTGCGTGCCACCTTAGACCTATGACAAAGAGCGTGTGCCGGATAGAGTCTCCCCGGAGCGATCCTTAAATGGCAAAGGTGCAGGCGCGTAAACGGGAGGCGCCTAGAAATACGCCGCCTGCTTCCAAGGCCAAGCTGCAGCGGTGGATAGACCTCCTCGCCGCACTTCTCTCGCGATCCTTCCCCACGCCATTTGAAGAGCTTCGTCGCGACGTGCCTGCCTACACGGCAACGGAACTCGACTCGCTCATGCGCATGTTCGAGCGAGACAAGGATGAGCTGCGTGCGTTCGGGGTCCCTATCGAGACAGTAACGTTGGGAGACCCGCCCCAGACTGGATACCGGCTTCGCCGGCAAGACTTCTATCTACCATTTCTTGCTCTGGCTGGTAGCGGACGAGCGCCTGCGCGGGCTGCTGTCCCGCCAGATGGGTATCGCGCCCTCGGACGGCTCGCCTTCGAACCCGACGAGCTGGCAGTCGTTGCCGCCGCCGCTGCGCGCGTTCGTGCGCTCGGCGACCCGCTGCTGTCCGCCGATGTCGATGACGCTATGCGCAAACTGGCCTTCGATTTGCCGCCCGACACGCCCCGCCCCGACAGCGATGAGCACGTGCTGGCGGAGACGGTCGATGAGAAGACGTTCGCCGCGCTCGGGCGCGCAGTCCTCGATCGCAAGATCGAGTCCTTCAATTACCACGCGATGTCAGCGGACGAGATCAAACGCCGCGAAGTCGAGCCCTACGGCCTGGCGTTCCTCGGCGCGCGCTGGTACCTCGTCGCCCGCGACCGCCAGCACGGTAAGCTGCGGAGTTATCGGTTGAGCCGGATGGCGTCGGTGAAGCCAAACCGTGCGCGCGCCCAGTCCGCCGATTACGACATTCCAGCAACGTTCAGCCTGGAGGGTCACGCCCGCTCACCGGACGCATGGCACCTGGGGGAGGATGCGATAATCGAGGCTGTGGTCGAGTTCCGCGGCTCATCCGGAGCCGTTCGTCAAGGCATGAAGCTAGGCGCCGCCGTCCGTGGGTCGCCCGGTCAACGCCGATTCCAAGTCAGACGGCCCGATACGTTCGCTCGCTGGATCCTCGCCTTTGGTGGGGATGCTATCCCAGTAGAGCCGCCGGCACTCGTCGATCGCTTCCACGCGATAGCGCGCGAGACTTTGCAGCTATATGGAGACGCGCAATGAGCGCCGATGCAGCGGTCCAACTCCGCCGGCTCCTCAACGTCATACCCAGGCTCAATGACGGCAAGTCTCACTCTATCGACGAAGTAGCTCGGCTCGCCGGCGCTGACCGCGACACGGTACTTCGTGATCTCTTCTCTCTATCGCACCGCTTGGGTGACCCTGGCGGTTTCGTGCCTGGGCTCCAGGTCTACATCGAATCCGGTGACCGAGGCGTGTCGCTGCAGGCTTCTCACTTCAAGCGGCCTATGGGACTCACTAGAGCCGAGTTGTGCGCGCTCGAGCTGGGGTTGGCAATGCTCAGGCCGGAGCGACCGCCGGATGAGCAGCGAGTGATCGACCGCGCACGTGAGCGACTCCGTCGGATGATTGCGAAACGCTCCAATGAAGAGGTCAGCGCACCGCAACGGTATGGCCAGTTGGCCACACGTGACGACAATCAACATCTCGTGACGTTCCGACACGGGGTCCGCGACCGACGTCAGGTGCGCATCACGTACCGCAGCGCCGACGCCCAGGAGTCGCGGACACGCACGATATGTCCATACGGCCTAGTTGCCTCGCGCGGAGCGTGGTACGTCGTGGCGCACTGCGATGATACCGACGGAATCCGCATCTACCGATTGGACCGCGTCGAGGAAGCCAAGCTGCTGACGACCTCGTATGACGTTCCGCCTTCGTTCTCGCTCGACTCGGTCGTTCAGGGCGGTCGACTCTTCCATGGTCAGGATGGAGAGTCGCTCCGCGTGCGCTACTCGCCACGCATCTCCCGCTGGATCGCCGAGCGCGAGGACCTGCCGCTCGACGCCGATAGGTCGGTGACCGTGGAGTATCCGCTCGCCGATGCCCAATGGGCCGTCCGTCACGTGCTGCAATACGGGCCCGATGCGGAGGTGTTGGCGCCAGCCTCGGTGCGCAAGGCGGTAGCGGATCGGTTGGCTCGGACCTTGAGGAGCTGGCAGCAGCCGTTATAATCCTAGTGCAGTTAGTAGCTGATAATGCTACTTACAGCACTCGCGTTATGGCGAACTGTACATTATTAGTGCCGTTACAATCAATCCTGGCTATCAAATGCACGCAATTGCTAACGGCAACCACCCATTAGGGGGCCTAGGTGAAGCGGAAAGGCGGGCCCTAGCCACCCTGGCAGCGTTGGAGCGTCCGACGGTCACTGCGGCTGATCTGTCGCCGACCTCAGCCGGGGGACACCACATGGCGAACCTCGTGCTGTCGCGGCTGGCGCGAAAAGGATGGCTGATCCGGCTGCGCCGTGGAGTGTACGGTGTCGTTCCGCTTGCGTCGCAGACGGCGACGCCCGTAACCGAGGATTCATTCGCCGTGGCGATGCGCCTATTCGTGCCGTGCTACCTCTCAGGGTGGACGGCCGCAGAACACTGGGGGTTGACCGAGCAGGTACATAACGCTGTCGCCGTGTACAGCGCGAAGCCGCAGCGACAGTCGATGCAGGTGATCGGCGGCGTAACCTACCGGGTGCGGCGTATATCCGTTAACGCAATCTTCAGCACCACACGCTTCTGGTCGCGGACGGTCCCGATCGAGATTGCCACCGTGCACCGCACGCTCATTGACATTCTTGACGCGCCGGAGATGGGGGGCGGTGGGCGGCAAGCGATGGACATAGCGCGCGCGTACTTCAACGCCCCAGTGGCGGATCCGGATGAGCTGCTACGGTTGGCCCAGAGGCTAGGGCGCGGCGTCGTTTTCAAGCGCCTCGGATTCGCTGCGGAGCATTTTGGCCACGTCAACGATGCTTGGCTACGCCAGTGCCGGGCGGGTTTATCAGCAGGACTCTCGCTACTCGACCCCGCTGGACCACGCCATGGACCGACGGTGGCTGGCTGGCGTCTGCGGGTAAATGTGCCGATGGATGAAGCCGGGTGATTCCCAAAGCGGAGTTGTTGGCCGTAGCGGAGCTGCTAGGTCTGCTCCCGAGTACGGTGGAGAAGGACTACGCGCTAGGATGGGCATTGTACGGCATCGCTGCCCACTCAGAACTCGCGTCGTGGATCTTCAAGGGCGGGACTTGCCTGAAGAAATGTTACTTCGACACGTATCGGTTCTCGGAGGATGTCGATTTCACCCTGCCAGCGTCCGCGCGATACGATGTGGGGGCGATCGGCGAGGCATTGCGCGGACTCGGCGCCTGGATGGGCGAGGCGGTTGGTGTCGTGGTGCCGCTGGACGAAATCGAGGTCGCGGAGTCCGTCAATAGACGCGGAGAAAAGACATTCCAGGCGAAGCTGACGTTTGAGGGGCCGCTGGGACTGCCGCGCCAAACACGCCAGCGCATTCCGTTTTGATTTGACGCGGCATGAGCTGGTCGCGGGCGCGCCGGGGCTCCGCGCAGTGTTTCACGGGTATTCGGATGCGCGTGACCCGGCACCAGCTGTGTTGTGCTACAGCCTTGAGGAAGTGCTAGCCGAGAAGATCCGGGCACTGGTCGAACGAACGGGTCGGGCACGTGACGTGTACGACGTGGTGAACGTCGGACGTAACTTCGCTGATCGCCTCGATGTTGGGCGTGCTCGCGCCTTCTTAGCCGCCAAATTCGCGTTCAAGTCCCTCCCGCACCCTGCGCCGGCGGCAATAGTTAGCGGGATCGATGCCGCTACCCTTGCTGCGGACTGGACGCAGGCCCTCCGACACCAGCTCCCCGTACTGCCGCCAGTGGCAGAGTTCTTAAACAGCGCTTGGTAGTGTGCTGACGTGGATACTTGAACCCACGTACGTGGCGCCGGCGCTTGCCCCTGCCTCCGCAGCCCGCGATGAAGAGCCAGTCCCGATCGTGCAATTCGAGGCACCAAGGCTTGGGTTAGGTCGCGCGGTGCCGCTGCCGCCTGTATTGCGCGGCATCCCACAGGCGGCGTATGGACAGTCGATGGAGCGCGTGCGTTTCGCCGCGCGTAACCGGCTGCTCATCCACCTGGAGTACGACGGTCGACACCGTCTCGTCGAGCCGTACTCGCTCCGCATGCCGAAGACGGGTAACCTGTTGCTGTATGTGTACGAAGTAGAGCGCGACGGCGCGCCGAGTGGCGGCATTAAAGCGTTCAAGGTCGCGAAACTCGGTGGCGTTGCGCTGACCGAACGTTCGTTCACCCCACGCTATCATGTCGAGCTCTGAGACAATGACTCGCCATCCCGCTGCTCCGCTACTACCCCTGGCCGCTGTCCAGTTCGTGCTCGTCGTGAACCCTACCGACACTGTCAGGCCGACCCAATAGCGTAGAGCCCACGGTGAGCGCGAGGACAACCGTTAGAACTCCCACGTTGCTTTCCCACCAGCCGAGTCAGTAGTCTCCGCTCCCTCCACAGCGCCTCGATTGACCGGCTCAGGAGGTCCATATGCCGCCGTAGACCCTTTCTCGGACTGAACGATGCCTGCATCACGCCGACGTACGCTGTACGTCCGGAAGTTCTTGAACCGGCACTACTATGCCGGCGCCTACGTCTTGGCTGCGGTCAGCGAGCACACTGACCGCTGGCGCGACAAGCGGGGCGCGCGGCACGCGTCCACATGGACCTCCGCTTCGCTCACCATCGCCGACTGCTCGCGCGTGGTCTCGCTCGACCTCGACGGTGGCTCCGCGAGCGACAGGGCAAACACCCTCCACAAGCTCGATGTCCTGATCGACACTCTAACTCGGCTGCGTGCGGCCGCTGCAGCGGGTTTCGCGCGCGAGGCGGCAAGCCGCAAGCGCCCGAGCAGCCGCCGCCGGTTCAGGGATATGGTCGTGCATTGCCGCGCGTAATTGTCATGACCGCCGCAGCCAACGCCATACGGAGATAAGAATTCCCATGAGCCCGATCGCGACAATCACCGGCACAGACTGATACTCCGTTGATGACTAGCCCCCTCGCTGTAGCACAGCTCCCGCGGCGAGACACCTGCGACTGTCCCCATAGTAGCCGTGTGATCTGACAGCGACTGATCGACGCTCGCGTCAGAGACCCATGCTATCGTGGTGTACACGGGCGTGGACGAGGAATGACGCAACGAAGAGCCAACGGTGATCCGTCGGACCAGCGCGATATTCGCGAAATCGTTGCGAATGAGTCCGGCAACGTGCTGCCAACCCAGGAGTGGCGCTTTACGCGGGGCGATCCATGCGTCTACTGCGGCGGCACGCGCACGGGGCAGCGAATGACGTGGGATCATATCGTTCCGGAGTGCAAGGGCGGACGGCTATGGGCGAACGTCGCGCGTGCCTGTTCCTCTTGCAATCAAGAGCGGGGTGATACGCCCCTTATCTCGTGGCTCGCCCACCTTGCACACAAACGGGCCGGGCAGCGCCGCAGCCTCAGGCGCCGGCATCCTGTGACGGGATTGCCATGGGTGGAGCTGACGTCTGAGGAGTCGATCTTCAGCAGGCGTATCTCTGCGCGACGGCCAAGGAAGAAGAAACGGGCCCGTCTCGTTGCGATGCATGGAGTAGCAGAGGCGCTCGCAGCAGCGCGCCGTCGAGACAACATCTGCGTCATGGGCCGCTGGATTGCCACACGAGAAATCGTGCGGATGCGGGCCAAGTACAGTGGCCGTAATCCTGACACGATGCCCGAGCGCGTGCGAGAGATCCTGAGTCAGCTTGATATCGGCCCAGTGCCGGGCTGACGGTGGCAGCAATGTCAGACCCACCGCCTAGCGTGCGTCCCGAATGCAAGACGACTCGGGTGGCTGCTGCGGTTGCCTAGTACTGCTCATCATCGCGTTCGTGGCCTACTGGATCTTCGGTCCTGTGTGCTGTTGTTGAACGAGCGGCACAAGCTCGAACATCGCCATATTTCGGCGCTGTACAGTCGGCCGCACATGGGACTATGGTATCAACGACTGGTTGCCAACTACGAGGATAAGCCCCACGCTGCCTCCATTGAGGCCGTGGCGGCGCGCTCATTCCATTGCGAGGGACCGCCCCATGAAAGCGATCAACCCGTATCTCAACTTCGATGGCAACACTCGCGAGGCGATGACGTTCTACGCGAAGACCCTCGGCGGCGATCTCGCCATCCAGACGTACAAAGAGGCCGGTATGGTGAGACCCACCGACGATCCCAATAGGGTCATCCATGCGAGGCTGTCGAAAGATTCGATGGTCATCATGGCGTCCGACACGCCGCCCGGTACGCCACTCACGCGCGGCGACAACGTCTGGGTCTGCATCCACTGTGACGACGTACCGGAGGCCGCGAAGTTCTTCTCGGCGTTCAGCGACGGCGGCAAGGTGGTCATGCCGCTACAGGACATGTTCTGGGGCGCCCGCTTCGGAATGCTCACCGACAAGTTCGGCATCGGCTGGATGTTCAACGCCGAGTTGCCCAAGAAGAAGAGCTGACAGCGCCAAGGCGCGCGCACGCCGCATGCAGTGTGAGTGCGCCGCTACGCAGTGCATTGGGAATGCAACCTCAGGAGTACACCGACATGCAAAAAATCACGCCGTTCCTATGGTTCGACGACCAGGCCGAGGAGGCCGCGAAGTTCTATGTCTCCCTTTTCAAGAATTCCAAGATCCTGAGCATGCCTCGCTACGGCGAGGCAGGGCCCGGCCCGAAAGGGTCGGTGATGGTCGTGAGCTTCCAGCTGGCCGGACAAAACTTCATGGCGCTGAACGGCGGCCCACAATTCACTTTCTCGCTCGCCATCTCGTTCGTCGTGAGCTGCAAGACGCAGAAGGAAGTGGATTTCTTCTGGCGCAAGCTCGGCAGGGGCGGAGAGACAAACCGGTGCGGCTGGCTCAAAGACAAATACGGTGTGTCATGGCAGATCGTCCCGACCGTTCTAGGCCAGCTGATGGCAAGCAAGGATCGAGAAAAAGCCAATAGAGTGATGGAGGCAATGCTCAAGATGCATAAGCTCGATATCCGGCGCCTCAAGCAAGCCGCCGCGGCGAGCCCTCGAAAGCAGCGAGCCTAGCCCCCGGACAACCGCAGCTCAGGAAGCCGAGTCCTTCGCATCCGGACGGACGTCCGCGCGCCCGATGGCGCTGATGTCGCTGCTTTCGAGAATCGGCTTCGGAGCTCCGTGTCTCGCGACGGCCAGCATGGCTCGGCCGATCTCTTCGGTCGTCGTGACAGAGTTGGGCAACGCCCATCGGAGCGCCGGAAACAGAGGCCTAATCACGGCGTACGCCAGTCGGTACGCGGGCGTTTTGGTGCTCTCTCCATGCAGGGAATGAATGAGAGCAGGCCGGAACATGTATGCACCCTTGAACGGCAGACGCATCAGCGCGTTCTCGGTCTTGCCTTTGACGCGAGCCCACATGGTCCGGCCACGCTCCGAGCTGTCGGTGCCGGCACCAGACACATAGATGAAGGTCATGCCCGGGTTGAGTCGTATGAGGGTCTCGGCTGCTGCCATCGTGATCCCGTATGTCACGCGTTCGTAGTCATCTTCCGTCATTCCGGCGGCCGACACCCCAAGACAGAAGAAGCACGCATCGAACCCGGAGAGGTCGGGCTCGATGGGCGCGTAGTGCCATAGATCGGGATATACGATTTCCTTGAGCTTTGGGTGCTGTGTGCCTGTCGCAGTTCGTCCCACCGTCTGGACCAGTTGCACGTCCGGGTCACGAAGACATTCTCGAAGAACCCCTCGCCCCACCATACCCGTCGCCCCGAAAAGAAGGGCGTTCAGCTCTTGAGCCATTAGGAGCTCGCCGGGTGCGCGTGAACGCCAAGCTCACCCGCTCGGAGTAGCGCCTGACTAGTCGAGGTCAAGCGCGATGCGAAGCGCTGCGCGCAACTCGGTCAACTTGGCGGCTGACAAGACCCCGACGTAGTCGGTAAGCACCGACTTCTCCAATCGGGTCAGCTGATCACAGTTGATAGTTGAGGCGTGCTTGAGACCTTCCTCCATTCCGACGGGAACCTCCGTTGCCAATCCAGCACCGACCGTGTTCACCGGGGCGCAGATAACTCGATTGGCCTTGGAATCCAGAAGCTCCTGCCGACTCACGATCACGAAGCAGCGTGACCCCTTGGGATCACCGTGTGGTCCTCCCCTCGCTGGATGTCGGACTCGATAGATGTCCCCGCGACGTAGGTTCACTCGACGCTTCCTTGCCCGCCCGCTTAGGTGTCAGCTGTCCGACCAGCGGCCCGGGATACAGCCGCGCTCACTCTTCCTCCCACCTGGCCTGGTACTCCGCGCTGGCATCCCCCTCGGCGTTGAGAGCTTCAGCGCGCCGGTTCAGCAATGCCAATTCGCGGGTTCGGCGCTGACGTCGAAGCTCTCGACGCGCATATGCGCGCACTGCGTGTTCAATCCACGCAGAGCGCCGCGATGCTCCGGCCAAAGCATCGACTACCGCAAGCAAGCCACCCGACAAGGTGAGCGATGTCTTTTCCTTCTTCGCCGGCACGTTCACTAGCCCGCTCAGCCGGGCAAGCTGCTGCGCCGACAACGGCCCTTTCGTGGTCATAGGATAGAATATACTACCTTTTATCCTACAAGCAACAACGACGACTGCCCATTTGATTGGCGCGCGCGCCCGTCCGGCGACGGGCGCGATGCAGTGTGTTACCAGGGATCCAGGTCGGCGCGCAGTGCGTGAACCGCGTCTTGACGCGCAGTGAACACGAGACGGTCTCCCGCCGCCAGCGTGGTCGACGAATCGGGCGCAATAAAGTGCTCGCCGCGGAGTATTGCGACCACGCGCGTGCCGGCACCGTCGAGCCGGCAGGGAGCCGATGCGGGAGTATGGTTGACGCACGGACTGTCCGCGCGAAGCACGCCTACCAGTAGTCGTCGCCCGTCGCCCAGCTCCACTGGCACACCGGTCCTCAGCAGCGACACGAGGTCGATTGCCCCGGCGGCGGCGAGGCCGGTGAGGTCCGCCGGGTTACGCTCGCGTAGCAGTCGGAGGGCGATCGCCAGATGCTGCGCGTGATGCGCCGGCGAGTCGGCGCGCGAGGCAACCTGCCCTTCGTACAAACTGCGGTACCGCAGTCGCTCGGCGAGGCGGGTCTGAACTAGATAGCTCAATAGCACGCACAGCGCCGCGGGCACGAGCAGTGTATAGCCGCCCGTCATCTCGGTAACCATCATGAGGCTCGCGATTGGTACGTGCGCAGCGCCGGCAAATACGGCGGCCATGCCGACGATGACGAACGACCCTGGATCTTGGTGCGCGAGCGCCGAACAGGTGCCGCCAAGCATCGCTCCTATGTACAAGCTTGGTGCGAATACGCCGCCAGATCCGCCCGACGCCACGGTGAAGCAGGTGGCGAAAAGCTTGGCCACCATCAGAAGGAGCAGTACTTCGCCAGCCAGCCGTCCATCGATGGCCTGCTGCATCCAGCCGTACCCGCCGCCGATGACCTGTGGCACCTCGAGCGCAAGCACCCCGGTAAGGAGACCGCCGACCGCGGGCCGAATCCACGCAGGGCCCGGCAGACGCCGAAACTGATCGCGAATTCGATAGAACGCGACGGGGAATACGGTGGCGACGACACCGGCAGCCAGACCAAGCCCGACGAACCACGCGTAGTCGATCGGGTGCGAGAAGTGCCCGATGCCCGGAGACACGCGGAATAGCGGCTCCCACCCAGCGACGAATCCGTTGAGCGCGTAGGCCACGATCGACGCGAGCATCGTGTACAGCAGCGCGCCAGCCTCGAACTCCATGTCGGAGTACAAAACTTCGATCGCCATGATCACCGTTCCCACCGGCGACCGGAAGATTGCGGAAAGCCCGGCCGCCATCCCCGTGAGCAGCAGCAGACGCCTGTCGCGCGCACTGCGGTTGGTCACGCTGGCGTACCATGAGCCGATGCCCGCCGCGACGAGCGCGATTGGGCCCTCTCGGCCGGCAGATCCTCCAGATCCAATGGTGATCGCCGACGCGACCAGCTTGACCGGTGCGACACGCGCCCGAAGTCTGCCGTCCGCCTGATGGAATGCCTTTACCACGGCGTCGGTCCCGTGCCCTTCCGCCTCTGGCGCCAGTTTCTCTACCAGCAGTCCGACCAGAAGGCCCCCAAGCGTAGTGGCCACCGGTACGAGCCACAGACCAGGCACCCCGATCTGCTGAACCGGCAGGCCGCCTTCCGTCGGCAGCCCGGGCGGCTGGTATCCAGCCAGCACGTGAAGGAAGAGGAAGTTCGCGCCGCGCAGCATCAGCGTGAACACTTGAGCCGCCACAGCACCGACCACTCCCAGCAGAATGGGGTCCGCGATGAGCCGGCGCTGGCGCGCACGCGTGGGCGATGGGCTCACGCATTCCGCGCCCGAGCGCCGCCGTCGCGCTCGAATAACATCGCCGGCGCTTCGACGGCGACTCCCATGACTCGCGCGAGTGCGTTCACACCGCGCGCGAGCGCTTGCAGGTCTCGTTTCTCAAGCTCGCCCAGTGTGCTCAGCAGACGCGCGGTGGGCGGCTCGGGTGCTCGGCGGGCGAGCGCCCTGCCGGCGGCCGTCAAGGATACACCCACGCGTCGTCCATCGCTGGCCGACCGGCGGCGCTGCACCAGTCCGCGCCGAACTAGTCGCCCGACTATGATCGACACCGCGCTCTGACCAGTGCGGGCGCGGGCCGCC
>Ga0073928_10009172_pt1 | contig 12131 bp, 11 predicted proteins | sample PaiPotPPA55metaG_FD_76969 | JGI IMG/M metagenome (GOLD analysis project Ga0073928, IMG submission 76969) | Iron sulfur acid spring bacterial and archeal communities from Banff, Canada, to study Microbial Dark Matter (Phase II) - Paint Pots PPA... ...
AACGTCGCCGCCATGACGTAATCGGCCAAGCCGAGGCTTAAGATTGCGCCGCGAAATCCAATCACGGCGAGCGCCAGCGCTCCGCCGGAGGCGAGGCCGAGCAGTGTCGGCCTTATCCCTCCCACCATGCCGCCGGGCTTGGTCGACATGACAATCACGCCAAGCGTCGCCGCCACGATCGCGGCGAGCATCGACGGCGTCACCGCATCGCCAAGAAAGATGAAGCCGAACAGCGCGACCTGAATGGGCTCGGTCTTGGTATAAGCGATGGTGACGACGAACGAGCGCTCCCCCATGGCGGCGAGCATCAGTGCCGTGGCGGCGATCTGAATGAATGCGCCGGCGGCGACCCAGGGCCAGAAATTAAGTCCCGGCCGCGGCACCGGCGTTCCGCTCACCATCAGCAGCACGGCGAAGAAGATCAGCGCAAAGGGAAAGCCGAATAAAAAACGAACTTGCGTCGCGCCGACGGTCCCGAGGCTCGCGGTTAGCTCGCGCTGCATGGCATTGCGGATAGTCTGGGCGAATGCGGCGGCGACGGTAAAAACGGCCCAGAGCCAGGGCGTCGCGGTCACGCCGCCTTCTCCGCAACAACCATGTAATTGACGTCCATGTCGGTCGAGAGCTGCCAGCGGTCGGCGAAAAGATTATAGATCACCCCGCTCTCGGCGATGATGCGCAAACCGCCTTGCTCGATCGCGATTTCAAGTTCGTTCGGTGTGACAAACTTCTCCCACTGATGCGTCCCGCGCGGCAGCCAGCGCAAAATGTATTCGGCGCCGACGATTGCCAGCGCGAAGCTCTTAATCGTGCGATTGAGCGTGGCGACAAACAAAATCCCGCCGGGGTTCACCATCGAAGCGGCGGTCTCGATGAACAGGCCGAGATCGGTCACGTGCTCGACCACTTCCATGGCGAGGACGACGTCGAACGTTTCATCGGCCGCCGCCAAGACCTCGGCGCTCATACTGCGATAATCGATCGCAAGCTGCGATTGCTCGGCATGGCGCCGCGCCACGGCGATGTTGCTCTCCGACGGGTCTATGCCCACGACGACCGCGCCGAGCCGCGCCAGCGGCTCGGCCAAGATGCCGCCGCCGCAGCCGATATCGAGGATGCGCAGCCCGGCAAGGCTATCGAGGCGGGTGGGGTCGCGGCGAAAATGCGCCGCGGCGCGGTCGCGGATATAGGCCAGCCGCACCGGATTGAATTTGTGCAAAGCGGCCATCGGGCCATGCGCATCCCACCACTGGCCGGACAGCCGCGAAAATCGCGCTACCTCATCCTCATCGACAGTGTCCGCGCGCCCTTGCCGCCGGTCCATGCTCTGGCTCCAACCTATATGGGGCTGCAGCCCACACCGCCGCCCATCGGATCATCTGAAGAGTAAGCGCCCGCAGCGACCGTTGCACTCGCACCCGACCTGAACCAGGATAGGCTTCGAAACAGGCTTACGCATTACAAAAACCGGGAGGGTAAACATGCAACGTTTGCTTAGCCGCCTCGCTGGCTGCGCGTTGACGCTGCTTTTTGGTGCCACCGCCGCGGACGCCCAAGAGACGGTGAAAATCGGCTTGATCATGCCCTATTCCGGCCAGTTCGCCGACACCGCTACGCAGATGGATAACGGCATCAAACTTTATATGAAGCAGCACGGCGATGCCGCCGGGCGCACCAAGATCGAGCTGATCCGCAAAGACACTGGCGGCATCGCCCCCGATGTCGCCAAGCGGCTGTCGCAAGAAGTGATCGTGCGCGACCATGCCGACCTGCTCGGCGGCTTCGTTCTGACGCCGAATGCGCTCGCAGCGGCCGACGTTTCGGCGGAAGCCAAGAAGTTCATGGTGGTCATGAATGCTGCAACCTCGATCATCACCACCAAGTCGCCCTACATCGCGCGCACCTCGGTGACGACGCCGCAGCTTAATCACACGCTCGGCGCGTGGGCGGCAAAAAACGGCATCAAGAAAATCTACACGATGGTTTCCGATTACGGCCCCGGAATCGATGCCGAAACCTGGTTCCAGAAAGGGTTCAAGGATGGCGGCGGTGAGATCGTCGGCTCGGTGCGTTTTCCGGTCGCCAATCCGGATTTCTCCGCCTTCGTGCAGCGCGCCAAGGATTCAAACCCGGACGCGATCTATATCTGGGTCCCGGGCGGCGCGCAGCCCGCGGCGATCGGCAAGGCACTGGCGGAGCGCGGAATCGACGCCTCAAAGACCAAGATTTTGGGTCAGGATGCGCTTGCCGCTGAGACCGCGCTGAAAAGCATGGGCGACTCGGCGCTCGGCATCATCACCGTGGCGAATTACGACTACAATCTTAATTCGCCGATGAACAAAGCTTTTGTGAAGGCGTACAACGACGAATTCCACCGCAATCCAGACTTCTTTGCGGTCGGCGGCTATGACGGCATGCATCTCATTTACGCGGCCTTACAGAAGACCGGCGGCAAGGCCGATGGCGATTCGCTGATCGCGGCCGCCAAGGGAATGGCTTGGGAGAGCCCGCGCGGGCCGATGTCCATTGACCCGGAAACGCGTGACGTCGTCCAAACCGTTCATATCGACAGGGTCGAAAAGGTCGGCGGCGAGTTGCGCAATGTCGAGATCGACAAGGTGCCGAACGTCAAAGACCCCGGCCACATGACGCACTGATCCGGAGCGCGTCTCGATAATGCCACGGCATTAGAAACGACGCGGGCCGCAGCCGATGCCCCCCATATTCGGCGTGCTGTTCGACGGCATCGCTTATGGAATGCTGTTGTTCCTGCTGTCCGTCGGCCTGTCGGTGACGCTCGGGATGATGAATTTCGTCAACCTGGCGCATTGCAGCTTTGCCATGCTGGGCGGCTATGTCACGGTCACGCTGATGAACATGTTCGGCTGGCCGTTTTTTGCGACGCTGCCAGCCGCCTTCGTCGCCGGCGCTGCCGCGAGTGTGGTCCTCGAGCGGGCGCTGTTTCGTCGCTTTTATAACGCCAGCGATCTCGAACAGTGCCTGTTGACGATCGGCATCGTCTTCGTCTCGATTGCCGCAGCAGCCTATATCTACGGCACCGATCAGCAGCCGGTTCAACTGCCGGCATTCCTGCGCGGCTCGATTGTATTCGGCGGGCTGAATTTTGCCGTCTATCGTTTATTCCTCGTCGCCACAGCGCTCGGGATCACCTTGGTCCTCGTCGCCGCGTTGGAAATGACGCGCTTCGGCGCGCAGGTCCGCGCCGCCGTCAACAATCAGCGGATGGCGCGCGGCCTCGGCATCGATGTCGACACGCTGTTCGCCATCACCTTTGCGCTCGGCAGCGGACTTGCCGGACTTGGCGGCGCGCTCGCGATCGACTTGGTTGGTCTCGACCCGTCTTTTGCCTTCACCTACCTGATCTACGTTTTGATCGTCGTGTCGGTTGGCGGTCTCGGTTCGATCGGCGGCTCGCTTGCCGGCGCCATGCTGCTCGGGGTGAGCGACATCGCCGGCAAATATTACGTGCCGGCAACCGGCTCGATCCTGATCTATCTGGTCATGACAGTGCTGATCATACTGCGCCCGGCCGGCATTTTCGGGAGGCGCTAAGCATGATCCCGAAAAGTGGGGACCGGTTTTCGGATAAGATCATGCTCAAACAAAAAGCGACAGCATGATCCCGAAAAGTGGGGACCGGTTTTCGGATAAGATCATGCTCAAACAAAAAGCGACAGCATGATCCCGAAAAGTGGGGACCGGTTTTCGGACAAGATCATGCTCAAACAAAAAGCTAGAGCAGAATGACGATTCAACGAAAGCTCATGGGGCTCTAGCGTGACCAGCGCGACGATTGCCGGACCGCGCGATTATCTGCAGGCGCAGATGCGCTGGCGCTGGGGCGAGATCGCTTTCTGGCTCGCCACCTTGCTGCCGTTCATTGTCACGCCCGACTATCTCCTGCTGGCGAGCCAAGTCGCCATTGCCGCGCTGTTCGTGCTTTCGCTCGATCTAATCCTCGGCTTTGCCGGAATTGTTTCACTGGGCCACGCCGCGTATTTCGGCGTCGGCGCTTATACTGCGGGGCTTATTTCCAAATGGGGCTGGGGCGAACCGCTCACCGGCCTTTTGATCGCCGCGCTCGCCGCTGGCGTATTTGGTTATCTGACAAGCTTCATCGTCGCCCGATTCCGCCATCTACCGCTGATCATGATCACGCTTGGTATCGGCTTGTTGTTACAGGAAGCGGCTAATAGCGCGAGCTGGCTCACCGGCGGCTTCGATGGATTGCAGGGTATTCACACCTGGCCGATCGCCGGCCGATTCCGTTTCGACCTTTACGGCTATACCGCTTACGGCTATGCGCTCGCGGCACTGTTTGTCATATTTCTCGGCGCGCGGCGGCTCATTCATTCGCCGTTTGGCTTGGCGCTGCGCGGCATCCGCGATAACAGCCAGCGGATGCGCGCGATCGGCGCGTCCACGCATTCGCATATCCGCACCATCTACACGATCGCGGCCATGATCGCCGGAATAGCAGGCGCCATTCTGGCGCAGAGCACCGAGACGGTCTCGCTCGAAGTCTTGGGCTTCCAGCGGTCGGCGGACGTGCTGGTCATGCTTATTCTCGGGGGCACCGGCCGGCTTTATGGCGGCCTTCTCGGCGCCATCGTCTACATGGTCGCGCGCGACCAGTTTTCCGGGCTTAATCCGCAATATTGGTACTTTTGGATCGGGCTTCTTCTCATCGGGGTGGTCGTTGTCTTGCCCAATGGGCTCCTCGGCGGCCTTGCGCTGCTGACGGGCCGGTCAAAGGCGGCATCGTGAGCGAGAGTGCGCTAGCCGCTCGCGGTATCAACAAACGATTCGGATCGCTCGTTGTCGCCGCCGATGTCGATCTGACGCTCCCGCCGGGCGCGCGCTATGCGCTGATCGGCCCGAACGGGGCCGGCAAGACCACGTTGATCAATCTGATGACCGGCATGCTTCGCCCCGATGCCGGCCAGATTCTGCTCGGTGGCGAAGATGTCACGGCGCTTGCTGCCGAAGACCGCGTGCGCCGTGGGCTCGCCCGCACCTTTCAGATCAATTCGCTATTTCCCCATCTTACGGCGCTGGAATCGGTGATCCTTGCGGTTTGCGAGCGCCGCCGCGTCGCGCAAGCCTGGTGGCGGCGGCTGATCGCCTATCGCGAGGAAATCGACGAAGCCCATCAGATCCTCGGTGCCCTGATGCTGGACGCGGTTTGCCATCGCCCGGCGCGCGAACTCGCCTATGGTCAGCAGCGTCTGCTCGAAATCGCGCTAGCGCTGGCCAGCCGGCCCAAGGTCCTGTTGCTCGACGAGCCGGCAGCCGGCGTGCCGCGCGACGAGAGCAATGAGCTGTTCGCCGCCATCGCCGGACTGTCTCGCGACATCACCGTACTGTTCATCGAGCATGACATGGAGCTCGTCTTTCGCTTCGCCGCCCGCGTGATTGTCATGGTAGGCGGCAGCATTTTGCTTGAGGGCACGCCCGCCGAGATCGCGGCCGATCCGCAGGTGCGCGCCGTGTATCTTGGCAAGACGCCGCGAGGGCTTCGCAATGGTTGAGCCGTTGCTTGCCGTCGCCGATCTGCGGGCCGGTTACGGTTCTGCCGTCGTGCTCGACGACATTTCACTCGACCTCACAGCGCAAGGCAGCCTCGCCGTGCTCGGGCGCAACGGCGTCGGCAAGTCGACGCTTCTCCTCACCATCATGGGCTATACGCGGGTGAGCCGCGGCCGCATCGTCTGGCGCGGCACCGACATCACCTTCGCGCCGCCGCATCGCCGGGCGCGCGTTGGCATCGGCTGGGTAGCGCAGGAGCGCGAGATTTTTTCGACGCTAACGGTCGCGGAAAACCTCACTGTCGCCGCACGCGACGGACACTGGTCGCTGCGGCGCGTCTACGAGCTGTTTCCGCGGCTTGCCGAACGCCGTCGCAATCTCGGCAATCAATTGTCCGGCGGCGAGCAGCAGATGCTGGCGATCGCGCGTGCGCTCATGACCAATCCGGCATTGTTGTTGCTCGATGAGCCGTTCGAGGGTTTGGCGCCGATCGTAGTGGAAGAACTCACTGCGGCGATCCGGCGGATGATCGCGGAACGCTCCAATGCCTTCGTCCTCGTCGAGCAGCACGCCGAAATCGCGCTGCCGCTGACTGAAAATGTTATCGTGCTCGAACGTGGCCGCATCGTGCATCGCGGCCTCTCGACGCAGCTGCTTGCCAATCACGCCGCGCTTGAGCGGCTTATCGGGTTAAAGCTGGCGGAGGTTTGATTTTGGTTGGCGCAACAACGTGAAAAACGATCGTGCCGAAATCGCGCCGCTTACGCTTTGGATTTGGTTTTCGTCTCGGTTTTAGCTTTTTCATCCTGCGCCAAGCGCAAGGCGCGCAGCCGGTGCATGTTCTTAATGGCGGCCGCATGGCGCGCCGCTTCCTGCTTCAATGCCTCATTGATTTCCGCTTCTCGCCTTTGATTGCGGTCTAAGGTGGCTTCAGAACGTCCCTGCGTAGCCGACATAAAAGCCTTCCGTACTGAAAGCGATATGCCTCAATGTGGGGATGAAAAACGGCATTCTCAAGTATGCGCCGGCATCTTCACTCCGGTCTCCTTCGCGACCGCTGCCAGCTCCTCCCACAACTTCGCCGGAATCGGAATGCCGGATTTGCGGCGTATGGTTTCGGTGCGGCTGCCACGTTCGCCGGGCAGCAAAATCTCGTCGAAGCCTGTTTGCCGCGGCAGTGCCTTGACCACGGCAGCGAGCGCGTCGGTATCGGTCTTAAAGTCGATGAGCGGCCGGAACGTCTCGATGTCGATGGCGAGCATCGCGGTATTGCCGGTATGGCGTGTGCGCTTTTGCGGCCCGAGCGCGGGCGCTTGAATCGGCGCTGCCGCAAGCACGCTCGCCAGCATCTCAAACATGAAAGCAAGTCCCGATCCTTTGGGGCCGCCAAGCGGCAGCAGAATCTCGGCTTGCCTGGCATCGGTGGTCGGCTCGCCGGCGGCGGTGAGCACGGTGCCCGGTGGCAGCGCCCCGCCAGTGGCGCGTGCTTGTAAAATCTTGCCGTTCGAAATCGTGCTGGTCGCCATATCGAGCGCGATCGGACCATTGCTGCTCGGCACTGCGATCGCGATCGGACTGGTCGCCATGCTGGCAACGCGTGCGCCGTGATAGGCCATTAAAGTCGGGCCGGCACCCATCAGCACGGCGGCGCAGTCGCGCTCGGCGATCCACTGGGCGTAGCGTCCGATCGCGCCGGTATGGGTCGTGTGGCGGATGAGAGCGAAGCAGACGCCGGTCTGTTTCGCCCGTTCGACTGCGCGTGCGGCGGCCTGCATGACCGCGACCGGACCGAAGCCATGGCCGCCGTCCATAATGAAAGTCGCGGCGCGATCATGCACGACGCGCGGCTGCGCTTTGGCATCGATCTCACCGCGCTCCAGAAGCTTCACATAGCGCGGCAGGCGTGACACGCCATGGCCATCGGAGCCGCGCAGATTGGCCCAGACCAGACCTTGCGCGACGATCGCGGCATCGTGTTCGCTCGCGCCATGCGCGATCAGAATTTCACGAATGAAGCGGCCGAGTTCGTCGTGCCCGACCGCCTTGCCAGCGGCGCTCATGGGCTTCTCCGTGCCGGGAAATAGGCGTCGAGCCAGTTGCGCAGCACGGTCCAGACCCGCGTCGAATTCTCCGCGAACAGAAAATGGTCGAGGCCGCTAAACAAATGCAGTTCGCTCGGCTGGCCGGCGTGCTTGAACAGTTCGATCGACTGTTCGGTCGGCGTCACCGAGTCATTGGCGGCATGGATCAGCAATAACGGCCGCGGTGCAATTTTTTTCACCACCTCCTCGGCGCGAAAGTCGAACATGCTTTGCGCCGTCTCGGCAGGAAACATTTCGACCGAATTCGGCGCCAGCATTCCGACCTTTTGTCGCTCGAGGTTTTCGCGCACGTGATCGGGAATGGGCACAATGTCGTAGCGCGGCACCATCAGCGATTTGCCGGTCCGCGCGCGATAGGCGCGGCCCTCTTCGAGCATTTTGGTGAATCTGGCCCAGGCCTCCGGCGTGCGATGCTGGCCGCGAAATTTACGTTCGCCATGGCCCCAACCGCCGTTCGAGATCACCGCGGCGAGGCGCGGATTAGTGCCGCCGGCATAAACCGCGACGGCGCCGCCGAAGCTTGAACCGATCGCGCCGATGCGCTCCGGATCGACGGCCGAATGCGTGGCAAGAAAGGCCAGCGCATTGCCAAGATCCTCGACCTGTTCGAGACAGATCACGCGGCCGAATTCACCCTCGCTCTTGCCGCAGCCGCGCATGTCGAAACGCAGTGTGACATAGCCGAAATCGTTAAGCACGCGGGTCGGCTGCAACACATTGGTGCTGTCCGAATTCGAGCCGAAGCCGTGCAAGACGAGGAACGCGGCGCGCCGTTCTGATGCGCGCAGATCCTCGGGCACGCCGAGCACGCCATGCAGGCGCAAGCCCGCGGATTTGAAGCTGACGACCTGTTCTTTTGCGCTTTCTGGCACGCTGTTGTCCCCCCAGCTTTCAGCCTGCGGCACTGTAGCGATTTGCTGGGATGACGGAAGAGGATTGCGCGCTTGGATCCAGCGCTCAAGACAGCGACGGCGATGGCGTCAACGGCTCGGTTTGAGCGGCCCGGCTCGGCCAGCGTTCATGTGTCAGCGGTACGACAATCTTGACGCTAAGACCTTTGCGCGAGAACGACTGAGTGACTTCGCCATTGAGCTGCCGGCGGATGACCAAATCGATGAGCCGCATGCCGAAGCCGAGCTTGCGCGGCCACCGCGCCGGCGGGCCGTTCTTCTCGAGCCAGTCGAGCGTCAGCGTCATGCCGCGCTGGGCGCGGCTGACCGACCAGCGCAATTCGAGCTGCCCCTTCGAGCGCGACAGGCTGCCGTGCTTGATGGCATTGGCGGCGAGCTCGTGCAGGGCTGCGCTCAAATGAAACACCGGATCGGGATCGAGATCGAAGTTCGGCCCCTCGAAGGACACCCGATCGATATACGGCCCCAGCACCACATAGAGCAGCTCCATGATCGGGATTGATTTCCAGCCGCCTTCGGTGATCAAGCGGTGGGCATTCGCCATCGCCAGGACGCGGGCCTGATATTTGCTGGTGAGGTCGGGAATGCCTTTGGAGGTGCGCGCCGTCTGCGAGAACAGCGCCAACAGTTGTGAAAATAGGTTGCCGGAGCGATGCCGCATATCGCGGATCATCAATTCGTGGCGCTGCTCGAGCTGGCGTCGCGCAATGGCGCCAGCCAAAAGGTTGCCGACCGCAGCCAAGAAGGAAATGTCCTGCGGCCGAAAGTTCCGTCGTTTGGCGGTGCAAACGCCGAGAATGCCATAGGCCCGCCGGTCGCGGCCGGCGATGGTCACGTTCAACCCACTCTTGCAATTGTGGTCCTTCAAATATCCCGGTACATCGAATCGTTTCTCCTCGGCAAAATCGCCGATGACAATCGGGACGCCTGAGTCCAAGGTGAAGCACGCCAAGCTTTTCGGCGCAGTGGTGGTCAAAATTGACCCAATCAGATCGGATTTCCAGCCGTGGCCGGCACGCAGCAGTAGCCCGGTATCGCCGGGCAGCAGCTCCAGGACTTTGACAAAGTCTACGGCCAGCGTGAGTGCAACTGTGCTGACCGCATCGTTCAAAAACCGTTCGAGGTCCGGCTCGGCCAGGGCTCGTTCGCCAAGCTGTGCCAAGGCCTCCTGCTGTTTGACTCTGTTGCGTAGCTCGGTTTCGAGGTTGACGCGCTCGGTCACGTCGCAGCACAGGCCGAGCAGGCCTTTGACGGCGCCGCCTTCCCTAACAATCGTGCTGTTGGTCTCGATCCAGCGCTCTTCCCAATCGGCTTGTTGCGCGGCACGATAGCGAGCGCGAAAACCCGTGCCATCGCGCACAGCATCTCGCAGAGCGGCGTCAACGTGGGCGCGATCCTCTTGCGCAATCGTGCCGAGATAGCCGCCGTAACTGCCGTCAAAGTCGCCGGCGGGCAGGCCATGGAGCGCCGCGCAGCTGTTCGACAAACTGACCGCATTGCTCGAAACGTCCCACGACCAAATGCCGATTTGCCCGGCTTTAAGCGCCTCGCGAATCATCGTGAAGTTCGGAAAAAAATCTTGCGCGTTTGCTTGCGCGTTTTTTTGCGCTTTATCTTGCGCCGGGCGGCGTTGCGAACCGAGTTCTGGCTGCTTGATGGCCTCAACCATAATTCAAGCCGTTAACGTTTCTCTACTGGCGGCACCTCACCAAATAGATCGTTATTTGCAGTGTGGTTGAAAAGGGGGCATCGGCGCGTCTTGCGCCGCGCCCGCCATAATCGTCGCTAATCTGCGGAACAGGCCCGCGATCAATAAAGGCCGGACAGTCCGCTCCGGCTCGCCGAACCGCCGCGGGAGAGGTCTCGCCGCTCAGGCGCTTGCACTGGGATCTGTGCTGTCATCTGGCCGCTTGGCGCTTGTTGCAGCACCATGCGGTTGTCTTCATCCAGCGAAACGCGCCGTGGATCGTTCGCCAAGACCACGACCTTGGCTCCTATTCCAACCCGATTGTACAGATCGATGACGTCGGCGTTCTGCAGCCTGATGCAGCCGCTGGAAACGTGTTTGCCGATGCTGGTCGGATCGTTGGTACCGTGGATACGATATGCGGTATTACCGAGATAAAGCGCACGCGCGCCCAACGGATTGCCGGGCCCGCCGCCGACCCAGCGCGGCAAATACGGTTGCCGCGCCACCATTTCGGCCGGCGGAATCCAATCGGGCCATTCAGACTTGCGGACAATCGTTTCAACGCCGGACCAGGTAAAGCCCTGCCGGCCGACCCCGATCCCGTAACGCATTGCCATGCCATGGCCGAGCGTCAGATAAAGAGCGGTATGCGACGTATCGATGATAATGGTGCCGGCCGCTTCGGTGGTTTGATAAGGCACGACTTGGCGGCGCAGTTGCGCCGGAAGTTGCTCTGACCCGACATCCTCGGACTGCTCTTGCGGCGCATATCGGGGCATTGCCGGCTCGAAGCGGAACACCGGTGCGAACGAAAGCGCTTGCGCAACAGCAGGGGCCGCGGAAATCGTCAGCATCGCCAGCGATGCCATCGCGCTGCAAAGGCGCGAGCGGTTATTTGCTGACACAATACACCTCCCCGTGCTGAAATGCCGTTCTGCTTACATCAACCATAAACGGGAACTAAAAGTTCCACTCCGGTATCAAACAAATCGATCAAATAAGACAGCGCGAAAAATAAACAAAACAAACAAATGAATAATGCGGCCGCATCGAATTACTTCCAATCTTGTTTACCGAAAATCCTCCTAAGAAAATTGATCACCAACACGGCGGTACCTGCCGTTTGCGATCAGATCAAGCGAATCCGACGTAGCGCGATTACGTCATACAGCGGCCGACAATGTGAGCCAGTCGCGGCGAGGAAATTGGCGAGAACGCCCCCTCGCACCCAACTGGAATCCGGCGTGGCTTTTGCGCTTGGTCCTGCCCACCAAGATCTCGCGCACCAAGATCTCGCGTATTTGACCCGTTTTGCGGCCGGCTTCGCGACACGACCGGAGCAATGCTCGAGGCGGGCAGCCGATCGCCCTTGAATTCCCGGTTGACCGAGAAGCTAGGCGGCTTGGCGGCGAATCCGGCGCCGACGATCGGATCGGCAAAGAACGGAATGACGCTCACGAAGAACAGCGCAAGCGCCGTTATTCCCAACGCGCCTGCGATGCGAACGAATAGCTTGGCCATCGGATTGCTCCGAAGCTCTGATGCGATCACCCCTGCGATCCATCAGGCACACGAAAAGCCCCCGAGTTGACCACAACACCGAGTAGTTAACGTGCGTCACCGAACTCGGTTCCATGATGAAGGCCGGTCACCCGGTCGGGCCGGTGGATGCCGCTGTTGGATGCCAGTCGCTGCCCGTCCCCGGCATGTCCCCCGCATGTCCCCGTGGCAAATTGCCAAGCTGCGACAAGTGGAAAGCAGTAGGAACAAAGATGGCGCTCGGCGCTTGTCATGGCGGACGGCCATCCTTTCCCCCTCCCCCCGTGCTTGGCCGTTCAAAGTTGGGCGCAGTCGATATGCCGATCGGCTGCGCCCTGA
>Ga0073928_10009173_pt1 | contig 12130 bp, 9 predicted proteins | sample PaiPotPPA55metaG_FD_76969 | JGI IMG/M metagenome (GOLD analysis project Ga0073928, IMG submission 76969) | Iron sulfur acid spring bacterial and archeal communities from Banff, Canada, to study Microbial Dark Matter (Phase II) - Paint Pots PPA... ...
ACGTTCAACAATTTCGATTCGAGCGATAACAGTCGTATTCTGACTGTGCATCGCGCGTTCCAGCATTCGGTGAATCTCGTGTTCGTGCGGCTGATGCGCGATATCGTGCACTACGAGATGGTCCAGGTAGCGGGACCGACGTCGAACTGGCTGGACGATCCGGTATCGCGCCATGCCTATCTCACGCGTTTCGCCGATCAGGAGAGCCGCGTGTATATGCATCGCTTCTATGCGAAATATCACGGCAAGGCACCTGATGCCGCGCTCGCGACGCTGCTGCGCGACGTGCGCAAGTCACCACCCAAGATAGCCACGGTACTGCGCAGCGTGGCGCCTGAGGCCTCCGGGGCATGGTTCGACACGCAGATGCGCATCGCGCTCAAAGGTACGCCGGCGGCAGGGCTGGCGCCCGCGGATATCGCGAAGCTCTACACGAAGTACGGTATCGATAAATTCAGCCTGAACGATCGCGGCTATATCGCGAGCGTGCATCCGCTCGAACTGTGGACACTCAACTACCTGCGGGATCATCCGGACGCCACGGAAAGCAACGTGCAGGCCGCAAGCCGCGACGCGCGTTTCGCTTCCTATTCCTGGCTATTCAAGACGCGCTACCACGGCACGCAAGATCGTCGCATCAGGCACATGGTCGAGTTGCAGGCGTATGCGGAAATCGGCGAATCGTGGCGCAAGCTCGGTTATCCGTTCGCGACGATCACGCCGTCGTATGCGGCCGCGATCGGTGCGTCGGGTGACAGGCCCGCCGCGCTTGCGCAACTGATCGGGATTGTCGCCAGCGGCGGCACGATGCTGCCGGCGCAGGACTTCACCGCAATCGACTTCGCGCAAGGCACGCCCTATGAAACGCATTTCGCCCGCGCGTCCACGTCCCCGCCGCCGGTGCTCTCGCCCGAGATAGCCGACGTGGTGCATGGCTTGTTACGCGACGTCGTGCTCGGCGGCACCGCGAAGCGGCTGGAGGACGGCATGCCGCTTGCGAATGGCCGCACACTGGACGTCTATGGCAAGACGGGTACGGGAGATCAGCGCTTCGACGTGTTCGCGCGCGGGCGACGGCTGATCGAGTCGCGCAAGGTCAACCGGAGCGCGACTTTCGTCTTCGCGATCGGCGATCGGTTCTTCGGCGCACTCACCGCCAATGTGCATGAACCCTATGCGGCGCGCTACGAATTTACGAGTGCGCTGTCGGTGCAGTTGTTGAAATCGCTGGCACCGGTGCTTGAACCGTTGATTGGCCAGGATTCTCATGCGGCACCCGGTTCATCCGTGCAGCCGGTTGCCGCCAAGTGACGTGGCTACGCGTGGATCGTACTCTCCGGCCGCATTCGGTCGATATCGATATGTCTGAGGATAACTGACTGAAATACGGAAAGGTGATCCGCTGTCACAGCGAGCTCATCAAAGGGTACCCGGACTGAGTATCCCCCCGGTCTTCGCACCGCAAGAATCGCGAATGACCAGTTGCGCTACACGGTCGACGTGGGAGCCACCGGCAGCCGACTCCCCGCGCATCTGCGAGAGCAGGACATGCATCGCGTCCCGTCCGTGCCCCACAGGGTCAGAGCGCATCGTGCTCAACGCCGGTGCCGCAAAAGCAGCCAGTGGAATATCGTCGTAGCCCATCAATGCAATGTCTTGCGGAATCCTGATGCCGGCTTCGTTCAGCGCCTTGATCGCACCAAAAGCTATGGTGTCGTTGCCTGCGAAGAGCGCGGTGAATTTCACCCCTCGTTCGATCAACCGTTGTGTGGCGAGGTAGCCACTCATTGCGTCGATGTCGGCATACTCGACCCAGGCCGGGTCCACGTCGATGCCTCGCGCCTGAAGCGCTTCGCGCCAGCCCTGCTCCCGCTCGCTGACGGCGCGATATTCGCGCTGAGCGAAGTTCACGTACGCAATCCGCTCATGCCCAAGATTCAGCAGATGTTCAGTCGCGATGCGGGCCGATTGCGTCGTGTCGTTGCCCATCGTGTGAATATTTTCGTCCTCCATCGCGCTGCGGCTAAACACCACCATCGGAATGCCCGCGTCGCGAAGCCGCTGCAGATGTTCGTGCTCGGTGGTGCGCAGGTTGACGACAATAAGTCCATCAATGCTGCGGCTCCGAACCAGATTGACGAAACCTCCAGGCTCCCGGCCTTCGTCTTCCGTTGACTCGATCAGTAACTTCAATCCGTGCCGGTGACACTCTTCATTGATGCTTGCCACCAACTGTGCAAGGAACGAATCGACATACAGGTGCGATGCCTTGGGAATCACCAGCGCCACGGTTCCCGTCATGCCGCTCGCCAGCATGCGCGCGGCCGCGTTGGGCTCATAGCCCAACTCGCGTGCTGCCTGCAGCACCCGCTCGCGAGTCGCCGCACTGATACCCTGGTCCATGACGTTATTCAGAACGAAGGACACGGCCGTACGTGACACGCCGGCACGGCGTGCCACCTGTGCGCTAGTAGGACGATTTTTGCTGATGGACGGCATTGCTGTAGTGTTAGAGATGCAGATACTGGGGCAAATACGCAGCGTGGGCCTGCAGCAATTCGTCGACCATTGCCCGGATCTGCTCAAGATCGAGCGTGGCGGCGGTATGCGGATCAAGCATTGCCGCATGATACACATGCTCCCGGTTCTCCTTCAACACGGCTTCAACCACAAGTTCCTGCACGTTGACGTTGGTGCGCATAAGAGCGGCCAGTTGGACCGGCAGTGCTCCAACGCGCGTTGGCTGCACACCGTTTGCATCGACCAGGCAGGGCACCTCGACAGCGCAGCCTTGCGGAAGGTTGTCGATCAGATGGTGGTTCCGCACGTTGCCATAGATCACGCTGGGCTTGCCAGTCACCATCGAATGGATAATGGTGCTGCCAAACTCCACGGAGCGCACGATCGTGTCGAGCCCTTCGAGCAGACGCGCAGCATGCGCCAGTTCGCGCGGCATGACATGGATATCCGCTGCCGCGAGTTCAACCTCGAGCGCGCGCACATCCTGCGAGCCGGGATTCTCCAGTTCACGTTCAATGTACGGCCACGCGTGTTCGAACACCTGGCAACGACCGGGATATTCATCAAGCGGAATGTTGAACTTCTCCAGCAGTTCTTTACGGCCGTTCTTGATAAACCAGGGTACGTATTCGCTAAAGTGCTCGCTCGATTCAGTCGGGAAATATCCAAGCTGACGCAGCATTTCATAACGCACACGGTTCCATGCGGGCATACGGCCTTCCCGCTGGATCTCCCTGAGCTTCGGCATGAGGTCTTCCCCATTGCGCTCGAACTTCAGATAGAAGGCCATATGGTTGATGCCGGCACAACGGTAGTCGATCTCGCCAACCGGAATACCGAGGTCATTAGCCAGTTCCTGGGCGGTATGTTGCACGCTGTGGCACAGGCCGATTGTCGGAATCCGCGTTGATGCAAGATTGAGCGCCCATGTGATCATCGCCATGGGATTGACGTAGTTCAGATGAATCGCACCTTCCGCACACACGTCCTCCATGTCGCGCAGCATTTCCAGCTGGACGGGGATCGTGCGCAAGCCGCGCATGATCCCGCCGATCCCGAGCGTATCGCCGATAGTCTGTTCCAGTCCGAATTTTTTTGGAATCGCGAAGTCCGTGACGGTCGCCGGGCGGTAACCGCCCACCTGAATCGTGCTGATCACAAAACGTGCGCCCTCGAGCGCGCTGCGGCGATTGATCGACGCCGTAATCACAGGCTTCGCGCCCAGCCCCGACGCGATCCGGTGCGCGACCTTTTCCGCCAGCCGGAGGCGATGTTCGTCAATGTCGTGCAGCGCGATCTCGCAGTTCGACAACTCCGGATACGACAGGATGTCTCCCAGCAGGTTGCGCGTGAACACAATGCTGCCGGCGCCAATCAGCGCGATCTTGAGGCGACGTGAATGCATGGAAACTCTCGAGAAGAAAGGTTTTAGAAAACCAGCCAATGCGCCGGACGGCAGACACAAAACGCCATCCACGTTTCGTTGGCATTCTAGGGCGGAAAAGACAAAAACTAAAGCGTGTTAGTTAGGGGTTTTCACGCATTGTTGTCAACCTCAGAAAGCCAGCACAGTAGCGGCTCTAACACGGGTTAGCCAGTTCCCGGAAACCAGCGCGCGAAACTGGCCGGCGAATCGGTTAGAAAACCGGTCGGCAAACCAGCCTGACCCTGAGGAGACACACGATGGATCACCTGTCACCCGGCCTGGCCAGTCAGGTCACGAAAGCGGCGTCAGCGCCGGTGCCCGCGTCGCGCGCGCCGGCAAGATCGTGGGCACTCGGGCGTAACCGCCGCGCTGAAACGCTCACCGCCTGGGCGCTGGTTCTGCCCGCGCTGACGGGTTTTATTGTCTTCTACGGATGGCCCACGCTGCGGGCTATCGAGATCAGCTTCACTGACTGGAATCTGCTGAGACCACCGCGATTTGTCGGGCTCGGTAATTACGCGGCCATGATTCAGGACGGCCAGTTCTGGCAAGGCATGAAGCTGTCCGCTTACTACGTGATACTGAACATTCCACTCCAGACAGCACTGGGTCTCTTCCTCGCCGTCGCAATGGACCGGCTATCGCGCTCGCTGTTCATCAAGTCGGTGGTACTCCTTCCCTACCTGCTTTCAAATGTACTCGTCGCGATGATGTGGCTATGGATGCTCGACCCACTGCTCGGCTGGGTCAATTCCCTGCTTGGCACCGTCGGTATCGATCGGCAGCCGTTTTTTGGCGGCGTCGACCAGGCGCTCATCACCGTGGCAGCCGTCAACATCTGGCGATATACCGGTCTCGTGGCCATGCTTTTCCTCGCCGGCCTGCAGAACATCCCTCGTCACCTGTACGAGGCCGCCTCGCTCGAAGGCGCCAGCGAATGGCAGATGTTCTGGCGCGTGACGCTGCCGCTGCTTCGTCCGGTGATGGTGTTTGTGCTTGTCACGAGCGTGACCGGCTCCTTCCAGATATTCGACACCATTGCAGTCACGACCAAAGGCGGTCCACTCGATTCGACCCGGGTGCTCGTCTACTACATCGTCCAGAATGCATTCAGCTACTACAAGATGGGCTATGCCTCGGCCATGTCGATGGCCTTGTGCGTGCTGATGTTGCTATACACCGTCGTCCAGATGCGCTTGATGCGGGCATCCGAAAACGATCTGGCGTGAACCTGCCTGTCCTGCCTGCTCTTAGACCGATATCAACACCGACCAGCAACCGGAGAGCCCGGCGATGAATGAGACTTTAGTTGCGCAGCTTGGCGCCCGGCGGACGCACCGGAGATTGCCGGCGGGACGGATACTCGCGTGGGCGGCTCTCGCTGTCATGCTGGCCATCACGTTGACGCCGCTCTGGATCGTGTTGAAAACCGCCCTCACCCACTCGGACGATCTCTATACGCAGTCGACCCAGTTGCTTCCCGCCAACATGACGCTTGTCAACTTCAAGCGCGTGCTTGGCCTGCTGAGTACGGACGATAGCCAGGCTGCCGGTGGTTCAGGCGCCGACATCAATTTTCTCCGCGCGCTCGGCAACTCGATGCTTTTCACATCGATCATTGTTTTGACGCAGATCAGTTGCAGCGCGATGGCTGCCTACGCGTTCGCGCGCCTGCGCTTTCCCGGCCGCAAGCTCCTGTTCGGACTTTTTATCGGCTCCATGATGGTGCCGAGCGTAGTCACGTTTATCCCGAACTTCATTCTGATGAAAGAGCTTGGCTGGCTTAACAGCATGATCGGCCTGGTCGCACCGTTCTGCCTGATGCAGGGATTCTCCGTGTTTTTCCTCCGGCAGTTTTTCCTGTCGATTCCCCGGGATCTTGAAGAAGCCGCTTTGCTCGATGGCGCGTCGCACCTCTATATCTTCGTGCGCGTCATCCTGCCGCTTAGCCTCACGCCGATCGTCACTATCGCCACGCTGACCGGCATCAACATGTGGAACGAATTCTTCTGGCCATACCTCGTGGGCAACGATGAACTGCATCGGGTAATTCCGGTCGCGCTGCAGGCCTTTAAGTCCCAGACGCCGCAGGGACAACCCGACTGGACCGGCCTGATGGCGGCCACCGCCATTTCGATCGTCCCAACCATCGTCCTGTTACTCGCGTTTGGTCGACGCGTCGTTGAATCCGTGCAGTTCAGCGGCGGCAAGTAACGAACGTAACGGACGTGACGGACAGTCTTGACCCGCAGCCTCGTTTAGCCGAACTACCCTGGAAATTAAAAAAGGAGACATTTCATGTTGAAAACAAAATGGGCATTCGCATGTGCAGTCACCGCCGCGCTCGCGTTTAGCGCCGGTAGTGCGAGCGCCGCGGACGTGAGCTATGCGCTGTGGGATTCGAACCAGTTGCCCGCTTACAAGCAATGCGCTGCCGACTTTCACAAAAAGAACCCGGACATCAACATCAAGATTACCCAGACAGGCTGGGCCGACTACTGGTCAACGCTGTCGACCGGTTTTGTATCCGGCACCGCGCCCGATGTCTTTACGGATCACCTAAGCAAGTACACGGAATTCGCCAAGAGCAACCAGATTGTCGACCTCACGCCCTACATCAAGCGCGACGGGTTCGACACCAGCGCGTTCGAGCCGAACCTTTATGAAATCTGGGGCCGCGATGGTAAACAGTACGGCATGCCGAAGGACTGGGACACGATCGCGATGATCGTGAATCTCGACGCAGCCAGGAAAGCGGGCGTCACCCTGTCCGACCTGCAATCCATGACCTGGAACCCGCGCGATGGCGGAAGCTTTGAGCAGATCATGAAGAAGCTTACCGTCGACACCCATGGTGCAAACGCGCTCGATCTGAAGTTTGACCGGTCGAAGGTCTCCATGTACGGCTATCAGAACGCGAGCAATGGCGACATGACCGGACAAACCCAGTGGAGCTTTTTCGCGGTCTCGGACGGATTCAGGTTTCAGGACAAACCGTGGGCGCAGAAGTATTACTACGATGACCCGAAGCTGGCCGCGACCCTCACCTGGCTGGCTGGCCTGCCGCGCCAAGGTGTGTCCGGCAGCTATGCGGACGCGAAAACGCTCGGCGTGGACGCCATGTTCGTAGCGCGCCGCGTTGCGGTCGTAACGGAAGGTTCGTGGATGATCACCTACTTCAGACAGAACGCCCACTTCGACACGGCGTGGGTACCGCTTCCCATTGGTCCGAGCGGCACCCGCGCGACCATGTTCAATGGTCTGGGTGACTCGATCTGGGCTGGTTCGAAGGTCAAGGAACAGGCGTGGAAATGGGTCAAATACCTCGGCTCAGCGGACTGTCAAAGCGTAGTGGCCGCCCAGGGCGTCGTGTTCCCGGCCATCAAGGGAATGGCGCAAAAAGCGGTGGAAGCGCAGAAAGCCAAGGGCATAGACTCATCAGCGTTCCTTACGATGTCGAAGGCCAAAACCTTCCTCCCGCCCATTGGCGATAACGCCGCGCAGGTCAACCAGGTGATCACCGACGCAGTGGAATCCGTCTTGATAGGCAAGTCAGATGCCCCCACCGCCATGAAGACCGCCAACGCGACGGCGAACCAGCTGGTCAAGAACTGAGGTGCATCATGGCAAGTATCGAATTGCAATCCATCGTCAAAGCGTATGGTGACCAGCCAGCGGTGATTCGCAACGTTGACCTGTCGGTCCGGGAGGGTGAGTTCTGCGTTTTCGTGGGACCGTCCGGATGCGGAAAGTCGACCCTGCTGCGCATGATCGCCGGTCTTGAAGACATCAGCGCGGGCAATCTGCTGATCGATTCCGTGAGGATGAACGACACCCCGCCGTCGCGACGCGGAGTGGCGATGGTTTTCCAGAGCTACGCCCTCTTTCCCCATCTGAGCGTCTACGAAAACATGGCGTTTGGTATGACACTGGCGAGAGTCGACAAGGCCGCGATCCGTGCAAAAGTGACCGCGGCCGCCCGCGTGCTGCAACTGGAGCACCTGCTCGATCGCAAGCCGAAACAGCTCTCAGGCGGACAGCGCCAGCGCGTCGCCATTGGGCGGGCGATCGTGCGCGAGCCGGGCGTATTCCTCTTCGACGAACCGCTGTCCAATCTGGACGCCGCGCTGCGGGTGCAGACCCGTTTCGAGATCGCCAAGATCCATCGCGACTTCGGGCGCGCCAGCACGATCTACGTCACGCACGATCAGGTGGAGGCGATGACGCTAGCCGACCGCATCCTGCTGCTCAATAGTGGCGAAGCGGTCGCACGGGACGGTAGCGTCGCGCAGTGCGGCTCGCCACTCGAGCTCTATCACTACCCCAGCAACCTGTTCGTGGCCGGGTTTATCGGCTCGCCAAAGATGAATTTCCTGCCGGCCGTGGTCGTGGAGGGACGTACCGACAGAGCCCGCGTAAGACTAACGACAGGAGAACTGATTGATGTATTGGTCGATGCAAGCGCGCTGAAAGCAGGGGTACCTGTGACCGTCGGGGTGCGCCCGGAGCACGCGGAGCCCGGCACTGCGTCACAGCATATCGTGCGTGAAGTGCAGTGGCAGGAACGGCTTGGAGAATCAACTTACCTATACCTGGATAGCGGCGTGGTCAGCCAGCCTCTCGTGGTGAAGGCGCCGGGTCATACTCACGCCACACCGGGGCAACGCATTGCGCTGACGCTGCCGGCCGCTGCGTTGCACTTGTTCGACAACGAGACACGGGCACTGAAGCGATGCGCTCCCAGCGCCGATCTGGCACTGCCGCGCGCAGCCTGAATGCGTACCCCGCCCTTCCGGGCACCCTCCGTGGAACGGCGCAGCGGGTTTTCCAAGGGAAGCTTGCAAGAAGATTGCCGCGAGGCTCGCGCCTGCGAGCCTTTGATTCGCGTTTGATTAAATTGTTGCCTGTACGAGCCGTGAGAAAAGGGTCACGCGTGCTGGCCCTCATTGACTCCATTGACCCGAAGATAATCCGCGTAACCGAACCAGGCTTGCGAAAAGGCACCGTTGTGCTATAAAAAATCTACCTAGCATGTCTATCGGTCGCCCGGCTGGAGAGATGGGTGGCTCCACTGGAGCGAGCGCGACAGTCCATGAGTCTTCTAGAGCTCAGAGGCATTTCCAAGCACTTCGGCGCCATTCACGCCCTGAACGACGTGACGTTCAGTCTTGAGCCGGGCCAGGTGGTCGGGCTCATGGGAGACAACGGGGCCGGGAAATCGACGCTGGTGAAGGTCATTGCCGGTAACTTTCCCCCCTCGCATGGCGACATTCTCATCAACGGTAAAAAGGTGCATTTCAGCAAGCCGGTCGACGCCCGCGCCCAAGGTATCGAAGTCGTCTATCAGGACCTCGCGCTCTGCAACAACCTGACGGCGGCGGCCAATGTCTTCCTCGGCCGTGAGCCACGGATCGGTTTCTGGCCCATCCGCATTCTCGATCACGCGACCATGTACCGGCGCGCCGGTGAGCTCTTCAAAGAACTGAAATCCGAGACCCGCCCGCGGGACCTCGTCCGGCAGATGTCGGGAGGTCAGCGACAGGCCGTGGCGATCGCTCGCACGCGTCTCTCCGAGGCGCGGCTCGTCATCATGGACGAGCCGACTGCCGCGATCAGCGTCCGGCAGGTGGCGGAGGTGCTGAGCCTCATCAGACGCCTGTCCGAACATGGAATCGCAGTCATCCTCGTCAGCCACCGCATGCCTGACGTTTTCGACGTTGCCCACCGCGTGGTCGTCATGCGGCGTGGGCGCAAGGTCGCGGACAAGAGGACCGAGGCCTCCTCGGCGGAAGAAGTGACCGGCCTTATCACCGGAGCCATCGCCGCCGCCTGAACCTGACTCGCAACCTGACTGACAGCTTGACTCGCACAGCTATGCATGGGGTCGCACTAGGCGCTAAAGCGCCAGGTGCGACCGACACAAAAGGTGTGGGGTCGCATTAGGCGCTAAAGCGTCAGGTGCGACCGACACGAAAGGTGTGGGGTCGCACTAGGCGCTAAAGCGCCAAGTGCGACCGACACAAAAGGTGTGGGGTCGCACTAGGCGCTAAAGCGCCAAGTGCGACCGACACAGGAGACCCGAATTGAACGATGCGCCGGAGAGGCCCACCTCAATACCCCCGTTGCTTGATGATCCGCAAGCCACGAGAACCCACACCCGCTGGACGGGGCTGCTCGCGAGCCAAGTCTTCTGGGTGGTGCTCGCAACTATCGTCGCCTGCATCCTGCTCTCGTTCGCGACCTCGACCTTTGCGACGCACCAGAACCTTTTCAACGTCACGCGCAACTTCGCCTTCGTCGCAATCGTCGCGCTCGGCATGATGGCGGTGATCATCACGGGCGGCATCGATATTTCGGTCGGCTCGACTATCGGCCTCAGCGGTATCGTCCTTTCGGTGGTCATGAACGCCGGCTATCCGATCTGGGCCGGCATCGGCATGGGACTCCTGACCGCCGGGCTCGTCGGCCTCGTGAACGGTCTGCTTATCGCCTATCTCGACATGCAGCCCTTCGTTGTCACGCTCGGCATGCTGAGCATCGGCCGCAGCCTCGCGCTGGTGTTCTCCGGCAGCCGGACCATTTTCGATTTCGGTCCCGACGGCAGCAAACTCCTGGCGCTCGGCGGCGGCTCGGTCTTCGGTCTCGCCAACCCGGTGTGGTTCCTGATCGTCCTCGCCGTGCTCTTCTGGTTCGCCTTTACGTGGACGCGCTGGGGCCGCTACGTCTTCGCGGTCGGCGGCAACCGCCATGCGGCGAGACTCACCGGTGTTCCGGTGCGCCGCATCATCTGCTCCGTCTATGTGCTCGCCGGCCTCATGGCGGGGGTCGCGGCAATCCTCGAAGTCGGCTGGCTCGGCGCAGTGACAACGGGGCTTGGCGAGGGCGACGAATTGCGCGTGATCGCCGCAACCGTGATCGGCGGCACCAACCTCGTGGGCGGCGTGGGCAGCGCGTTCGGGACCGTCGTCGGCGCCGCGCTGATTGAAGTCATCCGCAACAGCCTGATCCTGCTCGGTGTCGACTCGTTCTGGCAGGGCACGGTCATTGGCACTTTCATCATCATCGCCGTGCTATTTAACCGGCTCGGCGGCGAACGGCAAGGAGATTGAAATGTCTTCGCGCGCACCGGCCGCAAAGCGCAGTTGCCGGACGCCACGCGTTCACACGACAACGTTCCGCCGGAACGTTAAAGCTCGAACATGGGCTTTCCTTGCGACTATTATAAAAATGGTGCGAGCAGGCATGGGCACCGTAAAGCCGAGGCTGACAGCGTTGCATGAGACCGGAGTAAGGAGGAAATAATGAAGAAAGCTTTGATGTGTCTTGCCGCGATCGGAGGGCTCGCGATGTTGGCCTCCCCTACCTTCGCAGCCGATAAGACCCTGGCGTTGGTGGTGAAGGGTCTCGATAACCCCTACTTCGACCTCATGCATCAGGGATGCGAGCGGGCGAACAAGGAACTCAACAAGGAAGGCTACACCTGCTACTACACCGGCCCCGCGACAGCCGCGGATGAAAGCGCCGAAGTGCAGATCATCGACGACTTGCTGACCAAGGGTGTGTCGGCAATGGCGATCTCGCCTGCGAACGCCCCTGCCGTGGCCGAAGTGCTGCGCCGCCGCAATGTGACGATCCCGGTCATCACCGCCGATGCCGATTTGCTGCCGAAGGACGCCTCGCTCCGGAAGAGCTACGTTGGCACCGACAATTACGAACTGGGCGTCAAGCTCGGCGAGCAGTTGAAGTTGCTGATGCCGAAGGGCGGCAATATCTGCCTCGTCATGGGCAATCCCGCAGCCGACAACATCAACCAGCGCGCCCAAGGCACGCGCGACGTACTCTCAGGCAAGAAGGGAATCGCAAAGCTCGCCGGTGAAAACGGTTGGAAAGAGATCAGCGCCTGCCCGCTCTACGTCAACGACGACGCCGCCAAGGCAAACCAGATGATGCAGGACACGCTAACCGCCAACGCCACCGGTCTCGACGCCTTCGTGCTGGAGGGAGGCTGGCCGCTCTTTGCCCCGCAGGCCTATTCGCAGGTCGTCGCGCCGATCATGGATAATTCCATTTCTAATTCAATAGTGAATCAATGATCCACGGCCACGCGACGATGGAATGAACCCGTTGGTGATCCAGTTCAAGGTGGCGAAGCGAGTCGCACAGATGGTGTTCGAGCGCATCGAT
>Ga0073928_10009174_pt1 | contig 12127 bp, 7 predicted proteins | sample PaiPotPPA55metaG_FD_76969 | JGI IMG/M metagenome (GOLD analysis project Ga0073928, IMG submission 76969) | Iron sulfur acid spring bacterial and archeal communities from Banff, Canada, to study Microbial Dark Matter (Phase II) - Paint Pots PPA... ...
TAGGCGGAAGTCGTCTGAAGACATCGCTTGGGGAAGTTCCGGCAAGGACGGGCGCTTTCTTAACAAGCTTCGTCGCTCGCTGGCTAAGACTGAGGAAGCAGATCGCAAGCTTCTTCTACACATGGCCCAGAAAATAGCCCGCCCAAGAGGTGGGCGCGCGGCGAGCAACTAATTGTGCGGAGCGGGGTTTAATCGCCAGAAGTTTGGGGTTCAATAAGAAAGGACTCAAGCCACACGATGTGAGGCTGCAAGGGGTGACAAGATGGACTTGCGCTGCCCGAAATGCAACAGCACCGATCTCAAGAAAGTCTCGCTGGGGTACCAGGAGGGGCTTTACGGCTCTCACGCACGTACCCGCCTGAGTGCCGCTTTGGTTGGCGGTAACGGGCCGGACCTCGTAGTTGGCAGGGCGACCACACAGACATCCCACCAATCTGCGCTCTCGAAGCGACTTAGCCCTCCGGCAAAGTGGTCCTATTTGAAAGTCGGCTCTTGGTCTATCCTGGCGTTCCTATGCATCGGCTGGCTGGTCTTTTACATCAACACTGTGACGACAAATTCCTCAACGGTGTCGTCTCCTCCAATGACGTTCTTCGTTTTGATTTCCGGTGCCAGCTTTGCTCTCCTCTTGTTCCTCGTCTGGAAGCACAATCACTCTTCGTATCAGAGGCAATTTGCGGAGTGGGACCATTCTTTCTTATGCCAGCGCTGTGGCGCGTTGAGTCAGCACGATTACGGTACGTAGCGGACCCGCGCTAGCGTCCGGCTGAAAGAATTCTTAAACAGCTTGATGCCAACGAATCGGCGTGCTGTGCTCTGTCACAGGCGTTGATTCTGAACCTCACAATCGGTCCCATCATTAGATCGTAGAAGTTAAGAACCATACTGCGCTCCAGATACCAAATAATATATTGCGTTATCATTTAGGATTCGAGAGGCATGATGGCGGCGGAAGATCGTCATTTCACACACTCCACTTTACGAGAGCGCATCGTCACCGGGACCTGCGCGGGATTCCAATCCCTTGTCGAGGCTTTGAGGACTTCCCTCTTCTGATTCCTGCGGGAGTTCAACAAAGAGTTGCTCGATAAGGCCGCTCCGCCGGCGGTGTGACGTCACGCTTGCAAGCCGCTAATCAGATCACGCACGTAGGTGTCTGGTTCGTCTTTCGCGCAGAGAATGTGGCGTTCCCGATATTCCCCCGCCGAGGCATCGCGTTTCGGATCATGTGGGCTTGGCCAACGAAGCTGGTGTCGATAGGTCTGGGAAATCAGATAGGATTCTAGGCGGATATCCGCACGTTTTAGATTCTTCTCTAGATCCTTGATTCGCGCTGCGAGTTGGATTTTGGGGTTGTTAAATGCGTCGGTGAAATTCCGCAGGCCCTTAGGATCAAGGAACGCGATGCTCTGCCGATTCTTATGCAATAGCCAGAGGATGAAATCGGGACGGAAGCCGCTTTCGGCGAAAAAACTGATCGCCTTGTCTGAGTTGTGATTGCGGAGGAGGTAAAGCTCCACGTCCGCGAGCATGCCCTTTGCCTCCGCTTTGCAGAAAGCCTCCAAGTCGTCGACGAACTGCTTCTCTCCTTCGTTCAAATGGGTGGGCACAACCTTGATGAGGGATTCCTGACCAGCGCCGTGGCTCAGGTGCACTAAGGGCTGGTAGAGATGTCGGCTGGCTTGAAAGAGTTCGAGCTTATCAAAACTCATTGCTTCAAATTGACCTTGTTCGAACTTTTCGCTTAGCTCGCGCAGGCGCTTGATGAGCTGCTTCTCTGATTTCTTTACGAGAAACTGATATTCCTTGAGGACCAATTCGTCCGCTGGCCGCAACACCTGGTACTCAAGGTATGGGGCCTCAAATTCCCTTTTATGAAAATTGTAAAAGCGGTCCAAATAGCCCTTCAGTAAATGCGTAACGATCTCATGCCAGAGAAGTAGTCGGTCTAAACGAAAGTCCAGGTATCCGGGCGGAATAAATAGGTCATACCACCAGGATTTGTCCATTAGCGTCTTAAGTTCACGCTGAGAGAACACCACGTTGTAATAGGCTTTTTCTCGCTTGTGACGCTCCACATCAAACCACACTATGTCCCACCGCAGAAAAGCCAGATGATCTTTGCGAAGAGGTTCCCGATTGAGCGCGGAAGTAGCCCCTCGTTCCCCGCCGGTAGATGATTGCTTTTGGAGGCGCGGATACCAGTCCGCCACGACCTTTGAGTTCAGTCGGCCTTCCAGGCTTTCCAGTTTCAAGCGCGACTCCTTCTTGAAATCCGGCATATCCGCCCTCGGGCGGATGATATTAAGGTCTACCTTTTCCTCCGCAAATTCTGGCAGCTGGATCGTGGGTAGGAAGATGAGCTCCCGGCGTTCATTCTCACCAACGCCTTCTTCATCGAGGTATTCCTCGAATTCCTTCATGTAGTCACTGCGAATACCAAAAATATTCAGGGTTTCAAGCAATTCGATGAAGTCAGGATGTTTCTTCGGTGCTTCACCTGATTGGAAATCCATCGCGTCAAGTGCGGACGTTCGTTTCAGCTTGAAGCGAAACCCCTTCAAACGCACCCCGCGTCCGAATAGCTGGATGATCTCACTCCCTTCCTTCTTGCCGACGTTCATAAGGCCCATCGCGGACACCCGCCATGAACTCCATCCTTCAGTGAACTTCTTCGCTCCGGCCAACATGCGGATCGGGCTTCCCTTGCGCTTGATGTCGTCGAACAACGATCCGGTAAAAGTGAGGTCTTCCACCCAATAGTGCTCATCGGCTCCCTTCCGCTCCGCGCAGAGGTCACACAGTTTCTTAGCGTCGCCGACATTTACGACGCCGAACCATTCGTTCTCACCGACTCTCAAGCCGATCTCGCCCTCAGTTCCCTGAAGCCGGACAATGTGCAACTGCCCGCCACCCGGCGCATTGAAAACATGCTTCAGAATATCCTGAAGCAGCTCGTTCGCTTTCTCCGGCGCGTACATCTGCTCAATATATGGAAAGAACCGGTCAAATAGACGATGGCCTCCTACTACCAGCCCGTCTTTCCTTTCAAGCAACTTTCTCAAACGGCGCTGTGTTTCCGTCCGGTCGGCAAGAAAAGAAGCGAGGAATTTCAGAATTAATACAAGGTCTGTGTCTTCTTGCGTTTGCCGCTGACCAGTGACCGAACCGCCGACGAAGACCATCAATGGGGATTCGAGAAGATACGGGACTAGGCTGGGTCCGCCATCCGCAAAGCGTCGGCACTGCTGATAAAATGACAACAAACAGGCGGTGAGATAGAGTGGCCGGGTCTCGTCCTCGTGCTCCTCGGCGAGATTGAGGATGTTGAAATCCTTTCCGTAGCCGTCATTGTAAAAAAACTTGTACGAGTAATCGAAGAGAATGCACTTGGCGTAAGTTTGCGTAAGCGCCTTCTGCTTGGCTCCTGAGGCTGCCTTAATCGCCTGGCTGAACGTGGCCGAGTACTCAAACGAAAATCCGTTTGCGCACAAACGCGCTCGCTTGTCCATCCACTCCTCGCCGCCGGAACCGCGATGGCCCTCGTCCACAAGTACGAGGTTATTGCCCTCGAACGTGTCTACTGCCACCGTTTTCTCTCCGGATGTTTCGCGTAGCTTGTGGATATCAATGATGTCCACCCCACGGCCCGTGAAGAGGGTCGCACCATCTCTGTCGTAAAACTCCGCTTCAATCCCTGACAACTCGAATTCGTCTTTATGTTGACGCGATAGTCCCTCGTTGGGAGTCAGCAGAATGATCCGGTTCAGGTCTTTGCGCTGACCGGCTTTGCCCAGGTAATGCACGTATTGTCGAATGTTGCAGTGCATGAGCAAAGTCTTCCCGCTTCCGGTGGCCATCAAAAACGCCAGTTTATTCACTTCGGTTTCACCGAAATGGTCGAGCGCTTCCCGAACACCAGAGTGCTGATTAAACTTCTCGACAGCTTGGTTTAGTGATGCAAGTAAAGCACGCTGGTCTCGAAAATATCGGTCCAAATAACATTCCGTGAGGAGCAGACTCACATATTGAAAATAAATCGGATAGAGCGTTTGGCCCTGGAGATTACGATTTCGGGTAATGTGCTTCCAGTGCCCGACAATGTTGCTGTCGTATTCACGGAGTTGCTCGTCTGAGAGCACGCGCGTTATGGGCAACCGCGCAACGAGTTGTTGGATGAACTTTGAGCCGCCGTCCTCGGCCCACCCTTCATATTCAGGTGCACGCAACAATGAGGAAAGCCGGTAGATATCTTCGATGCCCAATTGCCCCAAGGCCCAGCGAGCCAGTACCAGCTTTTCAGTAAAGTGCGTGGCCATCAGGTCAAGCTTTCAAAATTGTCGTTCTCGAACATTCGCCGTTGAAATTCTTCTTCAATGAGATGCACCTTATTGTGCGGATCGTTCAGCGTGTGTGAGCCGTTTACGTAGATGAACTCGAACTCCGTGTCCGCCGGGTTCACCGCCAGCTTTGCCAAATATTTGTCCAACCCTTCGTTGTCGGCAGTACTGTTGTCGCTGAGCGTGCGCCAGAGTACCAACGTGCGTTCGCCAGCGCGCTTCTCGCCGGTGACGGTGAGAAAGCCTCTCTGGTGATCAATGTGTCTTACCTTGAGGCCAAGCATCCAGTTGAAGGTCTCCATCAGATCTACGGGGGTCTCTTTGGTTTCTCCGACACTCGAGGTGGCAATTTGAAGTTTGTAGGCCGAGGGATCGCGGAAAGCTGCCACATCCAGGAGGCTCTTGCTGCCCACACTCTCCAAATCTAGAAAATAATTGAGCATGTACTCGTTCCGCTGCCAGGCTTCAGCCTTTTTCAGCGCGGCGTCTTGATCTGGCGTGCGGTTGAGGTTCAGGTTGTTTAGAGTGTCTTCGTAGCTTTCAAGTCGTAAGATCTTGAAGGCGTGGGAAATGCCACTGTCCCGGCTTTGTGGTTTGCCTTCCTTCCAGTGCGTAGAATAAACAACCTTCTTAACACGCGGAACAATGATCGTCTCAAAGTGCTGCCCCATTTCCACAACTACGTATTTCCGGTTTCCTCGGTCAAGTTGGTTCGTAGTGATGACGGCGTGAGCGGTGCTACCCGAGCCGCCGAAACAATCAAGTACAGTGCTGTCTTGTTTCGTCGAATGCTGAATAAAGCGGGAAACGAAATCGGAGTGCTTTGGTGCGAGAAACATGCCAGACCTGCCGAATAGAGCCGACGTTTGTTTCTCGCCATCAGAGTAATCTGAGAAGACACTCTTTCCAACATTGCTTTTAACTTCATGCAGGAATCGCTTCAACTGTGGCTTCTTGTTTTCATTTTCGCCCCAAACGATTCGGCGATCGCGATCCAATGAGACGAAGCTTTTTCTTTCAGGCGAATCAAGGTCGTCCGCATACGCAAACTTCCAACCGCTCTTCGGGTGAGAACATGGATTGCCCGTTGTGGGATGTTTGGGCTTGTAAAATCGCCAGTTTGGATGATTTGGATCACGAGTGGTTGCTGATTGCTTTGTGGCCGGCATTGAAATGTTGTCCTCACGCCACACCCAAATCCTTGCGTCTTTCAATCTGGCTTCTGATTCAGAAACAAACGCACCATCTACCGCACGATATTCAGCCCTGTCGTAGTTGAATAAACCCTTCCAAGGATCGTTGCTTTTTTCATCTTCCCATTCCAGACCTTGAGCTTCTATCTCTTCCCGAAACTCAATTTTATGATGGTCATAGAGCGCTCGGATTGCAGATTCAATTTCAACGATGGAAGGATATTCAGGATTGAGCTTCTCAACTATTTCCATGACAGCATCGAAGCCCGGTTTTGGTTCACGGAACATTGCGGCATCTTGCTCTACAGCCTCTCGATCTCTTGCATATACCAAAACATATTCGTGGTTAGTGGAATAGTTTGGAGCCTGGCTGTTATTGGTGTTCATCGCCCAAACCAGCTCCTCGATATGGTTGTCCATGCCAAACACGTCATCCATGGCCTTCTCTAAGATGGTGCGCTCGTGCTTATCGATACTGACAAACATAGCGCCCTCTCTACTAAGGCATCGGTGCAGGAGGGCCACTCGATCTCGCATTAGCGTGCCCCACGACGAGTGTTTGTAGCTATTCTTGTAGAGGATTGCGCTGCTCGTAGTATTGTACGGCGGGTCGATGTAAACACACTTCACCTGATCCCGATAGCGCTCTTGCATGAGCTGAAGCGCCTGAAAATTCTCAGAGTGGATGCAGACGCCATTCAGCACTTCGTCGAGTCTATCAATTGATGTTAGTAGTTTAAGTGTAAACTCACGCGGAAAATGCCGTGTGTCGAGCATCAAGTGAGAGTTCGACTTCAAAAACTCTGGTGTACGCTCCGGATTAACCTCCGAAATTGAGTAAAGCTCCTCCCACTCCTCCCATTGCGCTTGGGTCGTACAAATCTCCGAGTAGAGCGCTTCCGGCACACGGTCGAGCGTGAGGCAGTAGCGGGTTTCCACCACGAACTTCTTTTTGAGCCAGAGTTTTTTCTGGAAATTTTCCAGTTGCTCTAGCATACGCACCATCGGCAGGCCGCAACGTCGAATGGCGCGAATCTTAGAGAGGTACTCTTCGGCTTTGGGTGTGGCCATGCCCTCGATATCATCTAGGTGCATGACCTCGTTTTTTACATAGAAATCTAACTCGCGGCGCAAGAACCCACCGAGATCCTTGTGAATGAAGTAATCGAACAGATATTTCGCTGTGTAGTCGCGCAAATATCTCTGAAAAACCGTGCGGGTATCTTTTTTGTCCTTACCGTTGTACGTGGGATCGGGAGCGAAGAGGATCGATTTCCAGCTCGGTGGCAGGGAGTCGGCTAGCGTCCTTTCGGTATCGATATTCAGCTTGTCTTGCAGGTTGCGTACGCTGGCGTGCTCCTTATAGCGGAAGCGGAGGCACAGCGTGTGCGTGTCGGTTTCTTCGAACGGTGATTCGGCATCAAGGGCAAAGGTACGAGTCGTCTTGCCGTTGGGCTTGAGGTTGTCCTTTTCAGTGTCGCCCTCGACGAGTTTGAAGTGGATGATCGCTTCGTCGGGGACGTCACCCAGGGGGAGTCGGCCAGTCGTGAGTTCGGACATGCGGATGCGGAAGGTATAGTCGCGCAGAAGTTCGGAAGACTTGATGTAGTACTGGTCCATGTTCGCCCAGATGAGCTTCACCTCCTCGCCGTTATAGGGAATCATGTATTTCTCGCGGCCATGGACAGTGGAGCGATGCAGGCCAAGAAAATCTCCTCCTTCATAGTAGCGGGAGAAAAAGATTAACAAATGGGAATAGACTTCATCGGCCAGCGCATCGATATCAGCCCCGTCCTTCAGCTTTTCGCGCAACTGCATGACACGCGGTGATTGTTCCGGAGCGATTCCTGCGGCCTGCGCCGCCTGCTCGGCTTTGCGCAGGTCGTCTTCGGTTTGGGCGTTCTGCAATGAACCGTGAGCGTGTAATGCTTCGCGGACCGTATGCTCCAAGTGCTGGTCTAGGAATTCAGTTATCTCCTTGTGTCGCTGGCGAAGAACGCGGTAGATGCCGAAGTCTAGGTCAGCTTTATCCAATTCGAAAAGTTCGCGAATCTTGCCCTTAAGCTTTTCAAAGTTCAGCGATGCGGGCGTTTGGTTGGTCACTTCCATCATGGAGAAATCCTATAGAACTAAGAGTTGGCAGGCAAATATTTGCTTTTCTTGTCAGAGAAAGACCAGCGGACCGTAAAGATTGGCTGCGTCTGAATGTTCTGTTGCAGTTTCCCACGAATGGCAGCCACAAGCTGATCGCGCTGGGCAAGGATGCGGTCCTCGACTTCGAAAATTTCCTGGCGCAATTTGCGCTGGCGGCGCTCTGTCTCGGAGATTTCAGCCTGCAAACGCGCCTGCTCCGTGAGGTCGGCGGCTTTATCAGCTTCGTTACGCAATTCGCGGATGCGTTTTTTGATGTCCTTGAGCGCTCTTTCGGAACTGGTCACCTGATCATCGGCCCAGCCGTCGAGCTTGGCGAGTTCGGCTTCAAAAAAACGCGAGTTGCGCTCCGAAATGTTTTTGAGCAGGAGCATCTGAACGGCAGTCCTCTGCCTTTCCAGTGTGTCTGCGTTCAAGGACAAGCAGGCAGTTTCTCTGACAGTTCCGGGAAGCTGGAACAGCCGCGCAGCCTGATCCTGATCGAGAGTTTGCCCGGAATCAGTGAGTGCGGCAAAGATGAGGTGGTCTTCTGCTTGGTCAAGAGCTTCCACGGTAAGTAAGGAAAGGGTGAGCCAGCCGGATTGTCCGATAAGTGGTTGAAGGATGGTGATTTTACCGTCGTGGTCACCGTATTCAAAGCGAAGTTCCCCCGTGGGTAATTGGCGTTTTTTGGCCTGCGCGATAATCGCTTCTGCCAGCGGATGACCGAGGCGGTAAAGGTGCGCTTCACCGGAGCGGCGCGGGAGTTCGTAGAGTCCAAGCGGGATGTCGCCGTTTTCTTTAGCAAAGGAACACGACTTTAGTCTGAAAGACGAGGCGTTGAGGAACTCAGCCTGACCTTTCAATTCGTGCCGAGTAATCTGCATTAGCAATCGCTCGTAGTGGTTCAGGAATGCCTTGGAAGCCTCATCCCGCACCTTCAACTTTTCGCGCACTTCGTCATCGAAATTCTCTAGTAGTTTCCGGCGCGTCTGTGTCATTGCTTCGTTGATCTCGAACGTCAATTCTAGCTGGAGTTGGTCAAAGGCGATTTTGATTTCCTCGTGCTTGCGACATCGCTGATAAATGTCATTTATTCGCTTCTCAAAATCCACGCCACTTTCGATTGCGCCCAACACTTCATCACTCGCTCCAAATACGCCTTCGAACAACTGGAATTTCTCAGACAGCAGTTCGTAGACGCGCTGGTCAGCGGCGTTTTTCCTATTGAGGAAATTCACGACCACCACGTCATGCTTTTGTCCATAACGGTGGCAGCGGCCGATGCGTTGCTCGATGCGCTGGGGATTCCAAGGGAGATCGTAATTCACCAAGAGCGAGCAGAACTGGAGGTTGATGCCCTCTGCGCCTGCTTCGGTCGCAATCATGATGCGGCCCTCTTCTCGAAAATAATCCACGAGCGCGGACCGGATATCGGCGGATTTGGAACCAGTAACACGATCCGTGCCTTGATGCTTCTCCAGCCACTTCGTATAAATCGCTTTCGACCGCTCGTCAGTGTTCGATCCGTTGAAGAGGACAATGCCTTCTTTGAAAGGACTGTCGGCAAGCGCGCGGAGCAGATAGTCTTGCGTCCGGCGCGATTCGGTGAAGATGATTGCTTTCTCCGCTGCGCCAAGTTCGGTGGCTTTCTTGAAAGCGATAGATAGTGCCTTGACGAGTGCCTTGCCTTTGGAGTTTTGCTCGATGGAGGTAGCCAGCTTGGCGAACTGCTCGAGATCGACAATCTCGGCTTCGATGGCGGCGCGGTCATCGTCAGAGGTTGGTTCGGAAGATTCATCTTCAGTCCATTCCTCAGCGGTCTCTTGCAGAGCTTCGTAATCCTTGTCTAGCTCCTCTTCAATGGGTTCGGGTGGCTCCTGTTTTTTTATCTTCGTCCTGAGCCTTTCAGAGATGGACTTGAGTGCTCCGGCGATGGCGAAGGTCGAAGAAGCGAGAAGCTTCCGCAACACGAGTGTCATGAGTGAGCGTTGGCTGGCGGGAAGCGCTTGCAGGTTGGGGCGCCGCAAGTATTCGGAAACGAGTTCGTAGAGGCGGTCCTCGCTTTCCGCAGGAGTGAATTCTTCCAGAATAGGATGCCGCTTTGTGAATGGAACGTACGCTACGACCTGCCGTCGCAACGTGCGATGGCACAGCGGTTTCAAGCGTTCCTTTAAGGTCGTGAACACCTGCTCCTGGGTCAAGTTTGCAAACTGTTCGCGGAAGCTCTTGAGGTCTCCGAACGCATGTTCATCAATGATGCTGACAAGGCCGAAGAGTTCGAGCAGCGAGTTTTGCAGCGGAGTCGCCGTCAGCAGTAGCTTTGGTCTGTCCTTCAACACCAGTTTGAGCGTGTTCGCAATGACATTCGCCGGCTTGTAAACGTTTCGCAGCCGGTGTGCTTCGTCAATCACAACCAAATCCCAGGCTGTCGTTGCCACATCAGACGCCTTGTTGCGTGCGAACTGGTAAGAGCAAAGAACGATCGAATTCTCAGACTCAAAAGGCTTGAATTTTCCTTCGCGAATCGCAGCGTTGTAAGATTTGGTTTCCAGAATTCGGCAGGGCAAAAAGAATTTCTCGGTCAACTCCTGATGCCATTGTTTGCGAAGATTCGATGGCGTAATGACCATAATGCGGTGTTTGCGTTCCGCCCATTTTTGGGAAAGGACGATGCCAGCCTCTATGGTTTTGCCCAAGCCAACTTCGTCGGCAAGCAGTGCGCCTTTGGACAGTGGCGAGTTGAAAGCAAAGAGCGCGGCGTCCACTTGGTGCGGGTTCAAGTCCACCTGAGCACCCGCCAGGGTTGCAGCCAATTTTTGGAGGCTGTCGGAAGGACATCGCCGTGTCACTTCATGGGCGTAATAACAAGCGTGATAGTCGGTTATCCCGTCTGTAATCATTGGCACAGCATTCTAAGTGGTCTCAGGAATCGTCCGGCCGATGAGCCAGCCAGTCATTGGGTTGATGACGCGGGTGCCGAAGTTGAGGCCAACGCTGGTCTGGAACGTAGCGGCCAGATGAGGCTTGGAATTTGCAAGGAGCAGACCAAACCCTCGACTAATCCCAACGGCAACAGGTTCAGGAACCAGTATACCGAAGTGCTTCGCGCGTCGGGAGGCGACAAATTCATACAACGCTTCACGGTGACCCTTGGCTGGCAGTCCGAGAAGTGTGAGCACGAAATCTCCAGGCAACTTACCGCCAACGTCGGAACAACCCCACAGGACTCGATGTACGTGCTCATAGATCGAGAGTCGTTGGTTCAAATCCAACCCGCTTCCCTGCCCTAGCCTATTATCCGAAAGGCGCTATAAACCAGGCGGTATAGGACTCCATGACATACTTATGAGGCAGGCGGGCTAAGCGTGCTGCTGCATATGGCCCGCAATGAGTATCCGGATTCCTTCCTAGTGGAAGTGTGAAAAGGAAGATTCCCACGGCACCGTAGTAAGTGGGTTGAGTTATGGATCGTAGCGAACGTTTTCATAAAATCGATCGGCTGCTGAAGGACCGACCGATTGTGCCGATGCAACTTTTTTTGGAGGAGCTGGAAGTCTCTCACGCGACTGTCAAACGCGATATTGAGTACATGCGGGACCGTTTGCACGCTCCGATCGAGTGGGATGTCAAGCGTCGCGGCTACCATTACACTGAGGAATCTCAATTCTCGCTTCCCGGGCTGTGGCTGGACGCCGCAGAAATCCAAGCGTTTCTCCTAATGGAAGATCTACTTGCACAACTGCAGCCTGGACTAATCAGGCAGCATTTGGCGCCCCTTCGTACTAGATTGGAGACAATGCTTGCAAACGGTGGGGTGAAGAAAAGCGAGATTCGGAGCCGTATCCGAATATTGCGGATGCCGGCTCGGTCGGTAGAGCCAAAGCACTTTCAGACGCTATGCAGCGCCGCTCTTTCTCGTAAGCGACTACAGCTCGTCTACTACAACCACTCAACCGGGGAGGAAACGCAGAGAATTGTCTCGCCTCAAAGACTGATTTATTATAAAGCTAATTGGTATCTTGATGCTTGGTGCCATCTCCGAAAGGCCCTGCGCAGTTTTGCCGTCGACGCAATACGGGCGGCTACGATTCTTCCCGCCAATACCCGGAATGTGAGCAACTCTGTGCTGGACGTACATTTGGGGGGCGGCTATGGCATTTATGCTGGTAAGCCTCGCAACACGGCGGTCTTGAAGTTCACGCCTGAGGCAGCCCGCTGGGTGGCCCGAGAGCAGTGGCATTCCCTCCAAGTACAAACGTTGGATGCGGATGGTTATCTGATACTTCAAATCCCGTATTCACAAGACCACGAACTGATGATGGATATCCTTCGTTACGGTGATCGAGTCGAGGTGCTGGAGCCACTTTCATTGCGTGAGAAGATCGTATCCGCACTGCACAAGGGCCTGAGGAAGTATCGAGCCTCCTAAGCTGGATAACCAGAATCCCCGGAAGACTGAAA
>Ga0073928_10009175_pt1 | contig 12124 bp, 14 predicted proteins | sample PaiPotPPA55metaG_FD_76969 | JGI IMG/M metagenome (GOLD analysis project Ga0073928, IMG submission 76969) | Iron sulfur acid spring bacterial and archeal communities from Banff, Canada, to study Microbial Dark Matter (Phase II) - Paint Pots PPA... ...
CCCGATTGCCACCTCAGTGCGCCATATTCACGCCCTCAAGCATACGCGGGGGACTTTGCTGGCCGAGAATGGCGCGAACCCCTACCGGATTAAGTTGATCCTCGGGCACCGCTCAATGTCATCTACCGAACGTTATTTAAACGGGTCCCAGAAGTCTGCCTGGGCCGAGGCTGGGAAGGTCTCAGCCGAAATATTTTAAAGTCGTTCACTTACTGAACAGGAGAAAACTGAAATGCTTATCGCCCTACTTTTGATAATCACGATCCTGCTTGCGGTCATTGCTGAGAAGTTAACCGGGATTCTCTCAGATATATTCGCGCTCGCTATACGGGCGCTGCCCACTTTAGTTTATTTAGCGGGACTGGCCATCCTGCTCGGTGCGCTGTACCTGTCCATGATTGAGCACTATCCCACGCCTCTGTTTATCGTGATGGGTCTTATCTTCGGATCGTGGGGGCTTTACCGTGTCGCCCTATTCCTCTACAGCCGGGCAGTTCGCCGCGTCGGGTAATCAATTTATTTCCTGAACGTCGGAACCGCTTTATAGTGCGCGACTATGTTCATCGGATTTCTTGTAGTGACTGCGGTCGTAGTGGGCATATTTGTCGGGGCCTTGGTTGCGGAATTGGTCGAACGCTTTACCGTTTAGTTTTGCCGCTGATCTTGGCATTTAACTTTACCTGCGGCGTCGAGAAAACACTCTAGCTTGCGACCGTTGCCCATTTCCAAAATATGCGGGCCACTAGGTGATTCAAGACCTTCGGGAATCGGGGCCAGTGTTCCCGTAAGTTGAACGTTGCGTCGAACTTCAGTCCGCCCCGGATGTCGCAGGACCTCGGACGTTTCGAATAGATCGTAAGTTACGGAATAACTCTCGTCTGACCCTTTGGGCTTAAATTGCCCCTGACCTCGGTGGGAGCCGTTGTAGTGGGGCATGAAATCCACGGCTCAGTTTTCGTCCCTATTCCGGCGTTCGTTCGCAAGGCGTTTGTTTGCAATTTGGCGCTGCGCGGCCAGCATTAACAACCCCACCGCGATAATCAGCCCGGCTAATGCAATCGTGCCCAAGTCCGTACACCCCCTCGGGCGGCAAAATATAATTGATCCAAGCCGGGACAGTCGATACAGATTCGACCGTATCCGGCCTAGGGTTGAGATAGCATTTCGCCGGTGGAAGTGTCGTATAACGCTTTAGATTTAGTTTTGACCGGCTCGTAAGCCTCGAACCCTTTTAAATCCTCAACCGGCTCCCACCTGCCATGCCTCTGGATATAGGCCTGCCCCGAATCGTTTAAATAGACTGGATACCACCCAAGAGCATTTAAACCCGTTCGGGCGCGGGCAAGAGAATCACTCGGGGCGAGCATATTTAAAACTCCCATTTAGATTTAAAAACTAAACGCGGCAGATTTAAGATTCCAGCGGGCAAAACTAAACTAAAAAGCTAAAAGTCACAGGTATACCAGATGGGGAAGTAAACCTTCGGGTACGCGAATGAGAGGCGAACGTGTTCAGAGACCAGAAACGAGAGAAGTCCTCTGTAATAGGCTGAGAATCGCGGCAATCACTATTCCACGCGTTGTTTTAGATTGTCAGCGACTGACGAATTAATTTAAAAATGAAAAACTAAACTAAAAAGGCTCGTGAAGAGGAAGACCACGGTTTAGTCGCTGGTCCCGCTCACTATCGCGTTGATTTTAAATAAATCAGTCAACTAAATGACCGGTCCCCTATTAGGACCTTTAAACAGGTCTTATACCGTCTACCGTGCGGTCAGGATTCTCTCGTTTGATCCTCTCCGTTTATCGGTGCTCCTATATCGGTCATGTCTGCTCTTACCACGCTTCTCTTTATCTTTAGTCTTCCCAGCCGGGTCTTACTTTAGTCTCTGCGGGTTTTTAGTTTCCTATTTAGTCTTCCCAGGGTGTCCTGCCCGCCGAGTATCCTTGTTTTTTCTCTGCCACGATCTTGACTCTGTCCGCTGTCCGTCGTCTGCCATCTGCCGCCGCGAGTAATTTGGCGTATTCTGCCCCGGCTTTTAAATAGGCCAGCTTCTGTTCGTGGGTCAGTTGCGGGTTCTTGGCGTCGGCCAGCATTACCTCGTGGGCCCGTTTAAGCAGGCTCTGCAGGCGTCGGGGATTAAGTAACGCACGAGATTTATATGTCTGCTTTGCCCCGGCTTTAGTTTCGTCTGCCATCGGCCCTTATCCCTTTGCCGTTTTCGTTTTAATCTGGCTCTTTGCGGGTTTTAAACTTACCGCCAGTTCAGCCTTCAATTCCTCGAATAGCTGGTTGGCTTCGTCTTTTAGAGCCTGACTAGCGGTCGCTGCCTTTATATACTCGCGACGGATCGACAGAATATCTTCCAACTTTCCTTTGATTCGTAATTCGGTATCGGTGTAATTTTCCATTCTTGTCTCCGTTTGCCGCTTTGGCGGCCTTTAAATTCAATTTATGATCTGCTCTGCCGCCGCCCGCGTTAGAAGCACGGCCAGCGCCTGGTCCAGTCTCTGGCGAGCCCACTCAATTGCCGTCAACATTTCGGCGCTCGGGTAGTCATGACTGCCGAAGCCTTCACCACTAAAAATTATGTCGTTCTCCTTGATCGTAACCACAGTTTCGGCTCGCATTTTTAATCCTTCGTGTGAAAACTGATTCGTAGCTGGGTTGTTCAGTAACTGAACAGCGTGCGGGATTTTAGTCGTCAACTCCATGCCGCTTGGCGGCTTTTTAAAACTTAATTTATGATTACTGCCGTTGGACTCTCGTTTAGATTGGCGAAGGCTCCGAAGTTCTTAATGCAACCCATGTTGCGGTCGGATTTCCAGTTCTCGCGCTGTTCTGCGGAAGTCATCCACTTGACGTTACCCGGCTCGTAATTTCCTACGTCGCCGAAACGTCCAAGAGTTGTTCCGGGAGGACGCTCGCCCATATCGGCTAGGAAATTACTGAAACCGTCTTTACCAAGCCAGCGATCACAGACGGTTACGCCTAAGGCTCCGTACTTCGCATATTTCTCGGTATTTGGATTTAAACAGCGACCCTTCATTGCTCGCCAAGACCGATATTCGGGAGTTTCGTTCCCGCCTGAGTGACCGTGTTTAAACATGCCGAGTTTGGGAGGACGATTTCGTTTTTCGATTGCTTTCGCTTCTCGGGATTCCCTGCAATTTTCTCGGTACTTAATAAGAAGACATCCGCAACTGCGAATCTTTCCCTGAGTCAGTGCGTTGCCCCGCGTAATGGCTTCCTTCCCGCAGTCGCACAGGCACTTCCACAGGGACATGTAATTATTGTCGTTGCCGACGTACTCTAGAGCTACCAGACGGCCTGACCGCTTGCCGGTTATGTCTTTAAGTCGTGGCATTTGCTTCCGCGTCTCCCGTATCTAATTTGATTCTTTCGTTGTAACTAAGGCGAAGCACCTCGGCGGCGGATCGTCTATCAGCCATGTCGGCGGTCTCGTCTGTAGCCTTGGCGTATAAAATGTCTCGAATTAAGTTTGTTTGCGGCGCGGTACTGTTCGGATCGCCACTGACGCCTATGCCGACCCAGTCGCCGGGCTGTATCGGCATTAGGTCGTTCACTAACTGAACAGTCGGTTTAGTTCTGGCTGCCGCGCCTAAATCCCATTCAAGCTGGGACCGTTCGGCGAGGTCTGCGGTTCCTTGTTCGGACATTTTTTAGTTTTTCCTTTGGCCTCGGTGAGGCGGCTCTGCCCTTTAAACGCTTTTCTTGCGGCTTCGGATTTTTCCAGCAAGTCGGCAATATCGGTGAATACTGAACTCAGCTCGCGGGCTTTGACATTTTTCCAACCAAACGACGATCCATTTTTAAAACTTACCGTGATTTCCATTTTGGTCTCCGTTTGTTCACTTATTGGACAGGCGGAGCTTAATGGCTGCGCGATTTAAGTTTTGGTTGTTCACTTACTGAACTAGGTTTAATTTCTCACTCCCTTACAGTGTCCGCCGTATGCGAATTGCCTGCGGACGCGTGCGAAAATAACGCACGGCATGAGGAGTGCTCCTAAGAAAAGGGCAGCCTTATAGACGCCGGGCTGCTCTTTCTTTTTTTCACTTACTGAACTCTCGCGCCTTGTTTTGCCCAGGCGAGAACGGTTACCGGCGAGATGCCCGAGGTAATTAGTCGGATCATCGCGTTTTGTTTTAGTTTGGATGTGGCAGAAGGGTTCAAAAGAGCCTCCCGCCACTTGTATTGTTTTTCAGTCATGGCTGTTCAGTTAGCGGACAGATTTAAAAGAGCTGGGCGGTAACGGCTGATTCTTCCCGCTCTAAGATGCGGGCCTGCCGATTGGTTTCCTCATTGCGGGCAATCTCGGCCTGCTCGTCTGCGGATTTAGCAAGCTCTCGCTTCTCGATGAATTCATCTGTTCTCAGCGTCGGATTATAAAAAGACTCAAACTCTCGGAGAAATTTGGAAAAAGGATGGGTTGTGTCTTTGAGATTAGTTTTCTTTTTCCAATATTCGGCAGTGCCCTTTACCGCCTCATCGTTTCTACCTTCAAATAAGGCCTCGACTTTAGTTCGATCTGGCACTTGCCCGAGGGTTTTAAATAACCCCACCACCCAACTAACGGACGTTGAACGCTCGTTAACGGGCGTTGAACGGCCTGTTGTGTTGTGGTGTGTTGTATTGTTTTGTACTGTAGGGGGAGTCTGAGGGGGATTTTCAGACTTAACCCTCTCTCGGCGAGCCCTGACACTGGCCGCGCCTGCCAGCTTCTTTTGTTCCAGGCGCTTTTCCAAAATTTCCCATTCTTCTAGAACCCGCTTGTTTTGAAATACCTTGATTCCGTCCTGTTTAGAAACCTCGGTGAATTTCACCAGTACGGCTTTTTTATTGTCTTGCCATTGCTCTAGATTCTCAGCGTCGGCCAGCTCCCAGAGTTTGCTGTCATCGGTCGGGAGATACGGTCGCGCCTCATTGTAATAACTTTCGATAATCAGGTTGCGGTAGAACGACCGTTGAACGGGCGTCATCCGCTGTACTGTTCTGTCTGCCCGGAAATCGTCTTCGTACCACGCGATAAATTTTGGTTTAAAGTCGGCGTTCACAGCGCACCGCCGTTGTCGGATGTGACTGGCCGAACATTGCGAGCTATTCTTTTTCCTTCTCGCTCGCCATAGTCAAATAGAACTTCTTGACCTTTGCTTAGCCGTTTCAAGCCTCTTAATTCAGAGTGATGTACGAACAGATCGTCCGAGTCATCCTCGGGGGCTAAAAATCCATATCCAGAGACGCGGTTGTAAATTAGAACTGTCGCTTTCATGTGATCTTTCTTTTCTTTGACTTTAGATTTCGTTCGGATGATTTACGTGAAGGAAACGAGGAGATTCACGGGAAGAGACTTCTTATAAGAAGGTTCTACCGGGGTAAAACATAAAATAACTATTGAAATGGCTACCTAAAATAACTATCATCCAACCTGTTACTCAAACTATTACCGTAACTAATTAGTACTATCGCACTATTTACAGCCTTGGCTGGGTCGGGCATTCTGAATTCAGGAGGGCCACTAGCCCATGCCCACATATCCCTATCAATGGTTCCAAATCGCCGGATGCACACTTGCCGCGTACCTCATGTTCCGAGGCTCGTGTTTAGTCATCCACAATGCGTGTTGCTTTATACTTATAAAAATGGGTTTCGCGGAAGAGAAAAAGCAGGACCCCGACGCTTAAACTGGCGTCAATTACGATTTGCATCTACGGGCTCGGCATGGCCGTATTCGTCTGCCTGATTGAGTCCGACTCAATTGTTTGACGGTATATAATCTGCGGATGCTTGGGTACTGGATGCCATTTGTGCGCTGCAAGACAGCAGATTGTTATGCGGGGAAGCATATGCCTCTCCCATATCCCAACCCTCCAAAAATAACTCTAAATCAACCATCGTGGCCCACGGACGCATGGCAACCAGTTTTGGTATGCAGGCACTGCGAGCTTGGGTACGTCTACACGGCAACAGATGTTGGCTGGCAGAGCTTTCATAGCCCGACCCGAGCACCACATGATAATTTTCTTGCATACGAACTGAAATGCGCCCAAAAAAACTGCGCGTTTCCTGTAAAACTATACGCAGGAATTCCACTAACCATTTCCACGAAAGATATGGATACACGATTAGCGAGTGAATTCCGAAAAGCAAAATGCCCTTCAGGTCACGGTACGCTTTCACCCCTTCACGTTCTTCATAAAAAAATTGCTGTCGAAATTGAATAGGGTTCATTTTTACTTACTCTCGTTCACTTACTGAACAACGCTGCTAGCGGGTACGCGGGATGCTTGCGGCCCCGGACTGCTGCGATTAATTCGTTGAGCGTCTCGCCCAGCGATTTAAACTGAACTGGCTCGGGCAGAGCAACGGTCGCCACTGATTTTTCGAAATCGTTAAAACTTCTCTTCGGCCTGGGCGATGCCACCGCTACGGGCTCGCTCCAATCAAAGTTGGTCAAGTCGAAGCAATCGACAGGCAATACTAATTTTCCGCGAACAGGATTGTTGAATTTCACAGGCGCACCGCTTCTAATGGCATCGAATCTGGGTTGGCACGAAAGGCGCTGACGTGCTGGGCGCTGTCAAACGCTTGCTCCAACAATTCGGGGCTTTCGATTGAAACTCGGAACGGTGCGCAGGTGTTCCAAACGAATGCAATTTTCTCAACGGCAGCTTCGATTTTTTCCACCCGCTCAGGCGCTAGCGGTCTATGTTTTAAATAGTCGGAGATTCGGCTTGAATCTAGCTCGACGGCTGCCGCTATCATAATTTTTGGAATCTGTAGCGTGTTGATCGTTTCTATGGTCTTGTTTCGAGTTTCGGGCACGGCGTATTCTCTTTCGGCGGAAAAGTTCCCGCAAGGTTCGGCACCAAAAAAAGACGACGCCAACATCGCGTCGAGGGGCTCGCGTGTAATTGTTACTAGTGTTGCTGCTACGGGCATTTCAATTACTCGGGCAGGTTTGGTCGAGGTAATTACCTCGCATCCTGTGCAGAGCGTATTATTTGTTTTCGTTCGTGCTGGGAAAAACTTCTTTACCTTGCCCCGATGGTTGCTCGGCAGAATCATATTATCTTCGCCCACGGCAAATCCGTTTTGGCAATCGGGGTTGATGCATTCGTTCTTGCCTCGAACTCGCTCGCTCGCTCTCTTGACTGTCGGTCTATTTTCAATCGGCCATGTACCTTGAGGAACTACTCTGTCGGCCCATGCTGGACGATTCAATATTCCAAACTTGCCGAACCGGACAGTTCTCTTTCCACCGTTAGCGTCTACCAACCCGGCGAGTAACCCATGCTTCGGTCGAAAGCCAGTTTGACCGCAAACGTAATGGGACATAACTGAATCCCAATTAGAATGCCAAATTTTTAGACTGGGCTGAATGATGGCATCCGCACGCTTGAACATCGTATGTGCGGTAGTCTTGCAAATCTGTTTTCCGTCTGGATAGAATGCTTTAACGTTCAGCTCGGGATATTGGGAATTAAATTTTCTATCGTCGAACTGAACCTGCTCCCAAATACTTCGTTCGGCCAGCGTAAGACATTTTAGTTTCGGCAGACGCTCGGTAAGAAGTTCGAGTTCAAATCCCCAAGAATTACCGCTACGTGACCACGGCATTTTGTTTCTTGCCGAATCGTCAAAGTCAATTTCGGCCACGGTATCGTTTTTACCATGCATCAACAAATAACGATTTTCGCGTTCGTTTATGTCATAAAGGTCCACTGCTACCGTCTTGGCGGTCAAAATCAGATAACGAGTCGCGGCCTTGTGGTCCATCGTCCGCAGTTTTGCCAGCGTGTTCGGTTTAATTATTTTCGAGACGCACTCTCGCAATAGGTCGGTTTTGCTGTAGACCCGGCCTGGTCGGTGCTTCATTCGCCATTCCGACTGTTCTTTGGAGATAACGACCCGCTCGGCGAGTCTGAAAAACCGGATAGCCCACGCAAGACGCTTTGAATAGGACGCCCACGCGGTCAGTTCGTCAAAGCACGGCGGGCAGACACGCGCGGAATACCAAGAGTCAATTTTGTGGCCGCCTGATTCGGGCAAGTATAAATCCCGATGCATGAAATAAAGCATTACATCCGATGTTTTTTGGCACCGCTCGCAGCGATTCCCAGCGAGTCGGGATCGGCAGCCGGTGCAGCATCGGTTTTCGTTGGGCAGGCAGTCGCTAGGGAGATAAACACCGTGGTTGCACTTGATGCAGGGCAGGTGATGATTGAGGCCCGCCGCGCACTTCGCGCACATTCGGGAAGGGTAATACTCCTCGGTTCCGGCTCTGCGATTGAAGACTTCGACAACTCGTAACGGAGGCTGCCCGCATTCGGGGCAGTATTCAAGATGGGATAGACCGCTCATTGTGGATTCTTTTGCCTTTAAATGGAGAAAGGAGGGGGCCGAGATCATCGACCCCGAGGGCAAAGAATCCGTGTTTCGCGGCACGGAAATTGTTGAAGCGTTTAAAATTGTTTCGTGCATGATGGATTCTTTGCCGGGCTCCTGTTTTAAAACCTCACCCTCCGCGACGAGGGGCCAGATGCTTAGGTCAACTGGCAAGCCATCGGAACTTTTGCGTCCGATTGCATTTAAAAACTAAAACTCGGGTGTTGTTTGTGTTTCGTCCTTCACTATGTAAAACGGCGACAGGGTGTTTCTGTCCGCACTATTTATACTTTCCTTTAAATTAACTTGTTCACTGACTGAACAGATAAACTAAAGCCGACCGGGGAAGCTGCTTTTTAAAAACTAAAAACCTAAATTTAAAACGTAGAGGTCTGACACTGAGGGGAAGGAAACTCAGTCCCGGAAGACCCAAACCAATACTGCGGCTGCTAGGATCGTCATGGGTGAAAGCCAGCCGAGGACCAGGCAAACGAGGCCGGACCAGAAAAGAGCCTTTTTCATGCCGCCGCCTTTTCGCGTTCGATAAACGAATGGAGGTCGGCTCGGTCGATTAAATATTTTTTGCCCAGACGAATTTTGGGAAGCTCTTTGCGCCGAACTAAATCGCGCACAGCCCAGACACTGCAGGATAAGTACTCGGCACACTTCGGGATCGAAAGCAGGCGCGGGAATGCCACGGCGGGCTCTGGCGAATCGGTAGGCACGACCGTACTAACCTGTAAAGACCTTCTCTTGATTGGCATTGAAAAGACTCACCCTTGCTGATGATTTCGGATGAGTCCCTACTAGGAGGGAAACTCAGCGGCAATATGTTCCGCCAAGGTCACGTATTCCATTTCGCTGTCCGTGTTTAAACCGAGGCACCCAACTAAAACTAGGGTCTTAGACCTCGGTCAGGCGAAACGTTGTCGTCGCGTCTTTTATTTAACGTCGCTTCCGCGAATGGCGACCACAGCAATTACACAACCAATCTAGCATCGACTACCTGTTGTGTCAATAGTTATTTTAACTTCTAGGCTACTATTTATAGTTTCTGTTCGCTTAGTGAACAGATCTCGCGTTCTCATATTGAGAAATCGCTAGGCAACTAAATGAGGTCGGGATGCCTTGGCGTCTTCTTTTCTGATGCGGTTCCGGTTTAGTTCCGCCGAGTCCATTTTGTCCTTTATCATTTCGGCCCTGGTACGCGAATACCCCAAGAACGACTTGGGGCTGCTGTGCCCGGTAATCTCCATAATCATGGCATCCGGCATTCCAGATTCCCGATAGTAAACGACTGCGGAGGCTCGCAAGCAGTGAGGCGTCGGCCCAACGTAGTGGTATTGCATCGGGACCTGCAGCGCGTTCTCTCTGCAATTTGGGCATTCAAGAGCGCGATCTTCGCCGGTCGGGGCCGGTGCATCCTTGGTCGCTCGGCATTGCGAGCATTGCCAAGTCGGCTTTCCAAACTTCAGGCGTAGCATGGTCCGCCGAAACGCCTTCTCAAACATTTTCTGAGTAATACCGTCGAACAGTAAGCCGCTGGCCCGTTGAATAGGCCGCAAAACTTTCACAACTTCGCGGTGCAAACTCTTGGGTGTCGTGTTGGCCGTTTTATTCTTCGCGGCGTTCGGCTTGAAAACGCCAGCATTCAAATCGAGTTGCTTCCATTCAATGCTGAGGGTCTCGCCGATACGAACGCCTTGGTAAAATAAGAACGCTAACACTGGATGAAATTTCTTCGGCATTCCATTGCGGGCAAATAGAGAATCGAACTGTTCTTTTGAAAGATATTCCTCCCTCGCCTCTGGAGAAGGCGGCACCATGACTTTCGGCGCTGAGGAAATCCGTTTAGCGGACAGAGCGAGGTTAAACATCTGGCGAAGAAGGATAGCGGAATTGCGGATCGTGGCATCAGATACGCCTTCGCCGCGACGAGCCATAATAAAATTGTTCTCCCAGGCTCGGGATGTGAACGTGGCCACCTTTGCGCCTTTGTCGTGCTCGCCTTTGTAACCGAAAAATTCATCGAGCTTGGTTAAGCCCTTCATCGTTTCGCTTCCATCGCTCAACAGTTCAAGGGACCTACTTTTACGGATGCGGTAGTGGTGCAACAGGTCTGCCCGCAAATCTCCATAGCGAAGGGATTTTTCATCGACCTTCGGAGCATTGCCTTTTTGGGCTTCGCCTAATTTTGCGGTGAGAATCTTGCGGGCTTCGGTTTCCGTTTTTGCGTCGGTAGGCTCTCGGTGCTGATTCCTGTCGCGGTCGTAATATTGGATATAAAATTTCTCAACGGTCCTTACTGTGCCGTCTTTGTCTTTCCATTTGGGTTGATAAACTCTGCCATTGCCGTATTTCCCGCGTTTCGACATCCCTAAATATTGGGGCAAAATTTAGGAAAAGTCAAGTAAAAACCAACAAAAACGACGTATTTTCCTCGTCCGTCGGTCTCCTACCCTAGTAATCCTTCGGAATGACATTCTCACCGCTAAATTACACTGCTTTACAAATAGTTTAGAAGCAATTTACAGCATTCGAAATCCGCTGTGATTCTTTTTTGAGGGGCAGCTGTTGGTCCCGGTCATGCATGTGCGCGGAAATTAATCAAATGTTCGGGTAGGCCCGCCAATCGCTCTTCCGCTGCGGCCAAAGTCGATTCTTTCTTGCAAAAGGTGAAACGAACTTGGGAAGAACCATCGGCGGGATTGCCGTAGAAACTCGAACCGGGAACGACGGCGACTCCAACCTTTTCGACCAGAAATTTAGCGAAAGCTGCATCGTTGGTGGTCTTTTCGGAGTTGTTGCCGCGACCACCACCATTGAAGTTAAAGCCTGAGATGTCTGTCATGATGTAGTACGCGCCGCGCGGCTTGAATACCGTGAAGCCAGCTCCGTTGAGAATCTTCAACAAGCGTTCACGCTTTTCGTGATAGCTCTTCGCGAGATTCTGATAATAAGAGTCCGGGGATTTCAGCGCGATCGCGCCGGCCTGCTGCAAAGGAGCGGCAGCGCCCACGGTCAGAAAATCATGTACTTTGCGGATGGCCGCGGTCGCTTTCGCCGGAGCTATGGCCCAGCCAACACGCCAACCCGTAACGCTGTACGTTTTTGACATTCCGTTGATGACGATGGTGCGTTCGCGCATGCCATCGATCTGCGCCATGGAAATGTGCTCGGCGCCGTCGTACAAAATATGTTCGTAGATTTCATCCGTAATGCAAAAGGCATTCCAGCGCGAACATAGTCCGCTAATAAATTCCAGTTCGGCGCGAGTAAAAACTTTTCCGGTGGGATTGTTCGGGGTGTTAAGGATGATCGCTTTTGTGTGCGGACCAAATGCCGCGGCCAGTTCCCTTTCGTCAAAGGTCCAATCGGGCGGACGCAATTTGACGAAGCGCGGCGTGGCGCCGCTTAAGATGGCGTCAGGGCCGTAATTTTCGTAGTACGGCTCGAACACCACGATTTCATCTCCGGGATTGATGATGGCCATCATGGAGGACATCATCGCTTCGGTCGATCCGCAACAGATGGTGATTTCGCGTTCGGGGTCGACGCGAATGCCCTGCGTGCGCTCAAATTTTTCTACGACGGCGTCGCGCAGCGCTTTGGCGCCCCAGGTGATTGCGTACTGATTGATGTCGTCGGCGATGGCCTGGCGTGCCGCTTCTTTGATTTCCGCGGGCGCCGCAAAATCAGGAAAGCCTTGCGACAG
>Ga0073928_10009176_pt1 | contig 12124 bp, 12 predicted proteins | sample PaiPotPPA55metaG_FD_76969 | JGI IMG/M metagenome (GOLD analysis project Ga0073928, IMG submission 76969) | Iron sulfur acid spring bacterial and archeal communities from Banff, Canada, to study Microbial Dark Matter (Phase II) - Paint Pots PPA... ...
AACTGACGGACAACGGTGAGTTTTGACGCGGTTGGAATTTTTTGGTTTTTCATTTACCTGCCGTGTGGCAGGTTTTCCGAAACTTTCCAACCGCTTTTTTCAAATTCCTATGGGATGCCAGTGTAAATGATTGGTAGGATAATCCCCCATAGCATGCACGGTGTTTTAGAGTGTATCATGGCTGTTTGAAATGAAACACTCTTCCAAAGGCAAGAGTCAGCCATCCCGATGAACCAATAGTCATGACACACAACCGTATGAAAAAAACCATCCTTGCAACACTCGCTCTGGCGTTGCTCCCACTGGTTGGAAAAGCCGGCAATGACACTTCCGGCGATGACCTTGATCGTGCGACTCTCCAGAATCATGCCGACTTGTTCAAGCAGGGCCGGCAAATTTTCCGTTACGACACCTTTGGCGACGAAGTGTTTTGGGGCAATGGGCTTAAACTTCATCTTGCGTTGGCGGGCACAAATAATGGCGGCGTCGGCCCCGGAGTGAGCCCGCAAACTGCATTAGCGGTAGGACTAAAAGTGGATGTCGAAGCGTTACCACAAGCACTCCAGGCGGAACTGCTCGCTGGCAAGGTCAACCTTGGCGATCCCGCCACCACGCTGGCGCTGCTCAAACTCAACTCAGTGGTCGGTGTCACCGGTTTCTTCGACAGCGCCGGACGCATCAAATCCATGGGCATCCAATGCGCAATTTGCCACTCGACGGTGGACGACTCGTTCGCCCCGGGCATTGGCCGGCGTCTGGATGGCTGGCCCAATCGGGACCTGAACGTCGGCGCAATTATCAATTTAGCGCCGAATCTTTCTCCATATACTGCAGCGCTCCAGGTGGACGAAGCGACCGTCCGAACCGTATTGAATAGTTGGGGCCCGGGCAAATTCGACGCCGAGCTGCTGCTGGATGGCAAGGCGTTCCGGCCCGACGGCAAGTCCGGCGCCGTGTTGATGCCCGCGGCATTCGGACTGGCCGGAGTGAACCTGCACACTTATACCGGCTGGGGTTCGATCCCTTACTGGAACGCCTTCGTCGCCAACCTGGAAATGGGCGGCCTTGGAACATTTTACGATCCGCGTCTGGCCGATACAAACGCCTTCCCGGTCGCTGCGCGTAACGGCCTTTGGAACGTGCGCCACTCACCCGATCTGGTTACGTCCAACCTTGCGGCGCTCCAGTTCTATCAGCTTGCAATTCCGGCGCCCGAACCGCCGGCTGGCAGCTTCGATCCGTCTGCCGCCGGACGCGGCCGGGCCTTGTTCGCGGGCAAAGCGCAGTGCGCCACCTGCCATGTGCCGCCACTATTCACCGAACCGGGCTGGAACCTGCACTCGCCCGCTGAAATCGGGATTGACGATTTCCAAGCCAATCGTTCGCCGGATCAACGCTATCGCACGACACCGTTGAAAGGACTTTTCACGCGTGTTAGAGGCGGCTTCTATCACGATGGGCGTTTCGCCACGCTCGCCGAAGTGGTCAACCATTACGACGACCATCTCCGCACCGGGTTGACCGCTGCCGAAAAGGCGGACCTGGTGGAATACCTCAAATCATTTTGAGGCACGTAATATTGGCGGTGAAACAAGAATTCAAAGGTGGGGATCCCGTGGAGTGGAACTCGGAAGCGGGTCGCGTCCGTGGCTTGATCAAAAAAAAGGTCACTTCGGCCATCAAGTTTAAGACCTATACGGTCCGCGCCTCGAAGGATGAGCCGCAGTATTTGATCAAGAGCGATAAGACTGACCACATGGCCACGCATAAAGGCGCGGCGCTCAAGAAGCTCAAACGCAAATCATGAGCGCGCTGAGAAAAAAACGCTGCTTGCGTGGAAAAAGACCCGTTACAGAAAAAACCGTCGTCGCTGATAATGACGATCGGCCATTCCGCGCGCACACTCGCTGAATTCATCCGCCTGCTTCAAGTCCACGGCGTCTCGCGCGTCGTGGATGTGCGGACGGTGCCGCGTTCGCGGCATAACCCGCAATTCAATAAAGATTCATTGCCGCGGGAATTGAAGAAAGCCGGCATCGGATACATTCACATGCCGGGACTTGGCGGCTTGCGTCACGCGAAACGTGATTCGATCAACGTGGGTTGGCGAAATGCCTCTTTTCGTGGTTACGCGGATTACATGCAGACACCGGAATTCAAGAAGGCACTCGGAGAATTGATCCGGCTGGCGGACCAGGATCGGCTGGCTTTGATGTGCGCCGAATCGGTGCCGTGGCGTTGTCATCGTTCGCTCATCGCCGATGCCCTACTGGCTCGTGGAATCCTAACCGAGGATATAATGAGCCCAACCAGCCGCACAGTTCATGCTCTCACGGCTTTTGCGAAAGTCCGCGGTGGAACAATCACGTATCCTGCCGAGGTCCCGCGCATCAGCGCCAAGAAGCCAACAGTCAAACGCCCAAAGCCACGCCAATCAATGAAGCCCGGTTCACAATAACGCGCATTCATCATGCAGGCATTCGACCAAGCGCATCAAGCCATCCACTATCCGCCGGATCGGCGTTTTCGTGTCTGGATTGATCACCGGTTCGTTTTTGCGTTTGCGGTTGTCGTTCTCACCCCGGTCGCGATTGCGTGGGTACAATATTTGAGCGTCGGGCTTCCAACGGAAACATTCCTCCCCATAATCAATCCTGCACATCCTTCGATTCCGCACGGTTTTCCCGCGTGGCTGCGACTGACCCACTTCGTGAACTTCTTTTTCCTGCTGCTCCTGGTCCGCAGCGGACTCTCCATTTTGATGGATCACCCGCGGCTCTATTGGAACCGCCATTGCACGCCAAACACGGAGTGGATACGGTTCACGCCCCTAAAGGTTCCCACGGACCGTTTGTGGACAGCGAAGGACGATGCTCGCTACATTTCCCCGTTCGCGGCCCTACCTGGCTATCGGCACACCGTGGGGATGGCACGGGCGTGGCACTTTCTTTCGGTGCATGTCTTCCTTCTCAATGGATTCATTTTTATCGCGCTGCTTTTCTTCACCGACCAGTGGAAACGTCTGGTTCCGATTTCATGGGAGATTATTCCGGCTTCCTGGAAGTCATTTGTTTATTACGCCACTCTTCATCTGCCAGCGGAACCCAATGGCTTCTATCAGTTCAATCCATTGCAACAGATCTCATACTTCGTTGTGATTTTCATCATGGCGCCGTTGTCCATGTTGACCGGGATAGCGATGTCCCCGGCGGTTGATAATCGATTCCCCGCTTTCCCAAAGCTCTTCGGGAGCAGGCAGGGGGCGCGGTCTATCCATTTTGTTCTGTTGATTGGTTACCTATGCTTTTTAGCGGTGCATGTGGGATTGGTTGCCATCACTGGTTTTGTGAGAAACATGAACCACATCGTAACGGGGCGTGATGACGCGCACCTCATCGGGATGATCCTCGGCCTGCTCGGCATCGGCCTCGTCGTGCTTTCGTGGATCCTCTTTCACTTTACTGCCTGGAAATATGCTCGGACGATGCAGCATGCATATAAAGCGCTCACCGGGATATTTGATTGGAATGTATTGAGCCGCCTCAAGCCCAATGAACGTTATACGCAAAAGGACATTTCCCCTTTCTTTTGGCCGAATGGAAAACCGCCGGTTTCCAACAAATGGAAGCAACTAGCGGCGAATGAATTCCGGGATTTCAAATTGAAGGTTGGAGGTTTGGTGGAAAATCCGATCGAGCTTTCTCTTGTGGATCTGCGCGAGTTGGGCAAGACAGAATACATTTCCATGCATCATTGCATCCAGGGCTGGTCTGGCATCGCGCAATGGGGCGGACTTCCGCTCAAACGGTTGATCGAAATCGTCAAACCCAAACCCGAAGCCAAGGTCGTGGCCTTTTATTCCTACGGCGACGCTTTGTACGGCGGGGAATACTATGACACCCAAACTGTCGAAACAGCACTCGGTGCCAGATGCCTGCTCGCCTACGAGATGAACCACGCTCCACTGCCTGAAGTCTATGGCGCTCCGCTTCGACTGCGCGTTGAAAACCAGCTTGGCTATAAGATGGTCAAGTGGATTGAGCGCATTGAATTCGTCGAAACGGAAAAGACTCTTGGCAAGGGAGAAGGGGGCAAAAACGAAGATGATGAATACTTTGACATTCTGCCTAACATCTGAAGGTCCATTCTGCACAAATCCACGGCTACGATGTGCTCAAACAAATATGAATACCCGATCTCATTTTGTCCCCATTTGTCCGTGATTGGCGCGACGCTGAACCCGAAGATCTCATGAATGAACTCTCCCTGTATCCACTGCGCTTCGACCCGGTTTATCAGTATCGGCTCTGGGGCGGGCGACGATTGGCCAATCGTCTCTCCGCTCCGCTGCCCGGTGATGGCCCGATCGGCGAAGCGTGGCTGTTGAGCGACCGCGAGGACCATCCGAGCCGCGTCGCCGAGGGACCGCTCAAGGGACGGAGCATCGGACAATTGCTTAAGCTGTGGCCGGAGCAGTTGTTGGGAAATCTGGCTGGGCGTTTCAACCGGTTCCCGCTGCTGCTTAAGTTTCTCGACGTGCGCGACACGCTCTCGGTCCAGGTGCATCCATCGGATCAGCAGACCCAGTATATCCCCGCAGGGGAGACCGGGAAGACCGAAGCCTGGGTGGTGCTGGAAACGGGGACAAAAAGCCGCATTTACGCGGGCCTCAAGCCTGCCACCACGACAGACATTCTACGGCAGGGGCTCGCGGACGGAACGGTGGTGGACCATCTCGCATCCTTCACTCCGAAGCTCGGAGACGGAATTTTTATACCGGCCGGAACCGTTCATTCGCTGGAGGACCTGGTGGTTTTTGAGGTGCAGGAAAACAGCGATGTGACGTTTCGGCTTTACGATTGGAACCACGTTGACGCCAGGACCGGCCAGCCTCGACCTTTGCAAGTGGATCAAGCGATGGCCTGTATTGATTTTGCGCAAGGTGCGATAGGTCCGGTGGTGCCAGTGGTGGCTGAGGTAAAGCCGGTGCTGCGAGAGCGGCTCTTTAATTGTGAACATTTCGGGTTGTGGCGACTCCGCGCAGAAACGCCATTTACAGTTGGCACCGAAGGCATGCCGCGTGTTCTGGTTTGCATCACCGGCAACGGTCAGGTGGAGCACGCTGGCGCCGATTATGCCATCGGCAAAGCCGACGTGCTGCTCTTGCCGGCCGTGGTCGGGGTGTGTTTGTGCCGGCCGCGTCGCTCCATCAGTTTGTTGGAGATTTCGCTAATGGAAGGACAATAATCCAGTGAAAAAGCTCATCGTTTTCGACCTGGATGGCACGCTTGCTGAAAGCAAAGCATCTCTCGATGCCGAGATGGCCAAACTGCTCAGCACTCTGCTGAGAATTGTGAAGGTGGCCGTGATTTCCGGAGGCGATTGGCCGCAGTTTGAGAAACAAGTGCTTTCCAATCTTCCTCACGACGAACACCTGAAGAATCTGTCTCTCCTTCCCACCTGTGGAACAAAGTTCTACCAATACGCAGTGGATTGGAAAAAGATCTATTCAGAAGATTTCACCGCGGATGAAAAGAGGAAAATCATCGGCTCTCTAAAGAACGCGCTTGGAACGGCGGGTTTCAAGATCGAAAAAGTCTGGGGAGAACCAATTGAAGACCGAGGAAGCCAGATTACATTCTCCGCACTGGGGCAGCAGGCCCCCATCGAAGAAAAGAAAAAATGGGACCCTGACTTCACCAAGCGGAAGAAGCTTAAGGCACTCCTTGATAAATTGATCCCCGAGTTTTCCGTACGCCTGGGTGGAACGACATCCGTTGACATCACCAAGCCCGGCATCGATAAAGCCTACGGCATTCGAAAACTTCGGGACAACCTCGGCATTGCCATTCGGGAGATGATTTTTGTTGGCGATGCGTTGTTTCCTGGCGGAAATGACTATCCGGCCAAACAAGCCGGCGTCGTGTCTATCCGGGTGAGAGATCCCAACGAGTCGAAACGGGTGATTGAAGCGATCATCGCTTGTCTGAATGGCGTTCAACCCACAAAACCTCGTGAGGAGGAGACTTGAGTGGATTTCAATTACAGCGCCTGGGAATGTTAATGGAGCCGGAGCCGGGTAATCCGCTGGAGGTCGAGGGCGTTCTAAATCCGGCGGCCGCTCGTGGCCCTGATGGCAGGCTTTACCTGTTTCCACGGCTTGTTGCAAATGGCAACTATTCACGCATCGGCATCGCCCGCGTAAAATTCAACGAAGCCGGCGACCCGTCCGGAGTCGAGCGGCTCGGCATTGCGTTGGAGCCTGAAGCGGATTACGAGCGGCGCTCTGACGGCAGCGGCGGCTGCGAAGATGCGCGTGTCGCATTTGTCGAACCGCTGAAGCATTACGTGATGACTTACACGGCGCTTTCGCCGAGCGGACCCCGAATTGCTCTGGCCATGTCGGATGATTTTTTTCACTGGGAGCGGATCGGGTTGGCGACCTTTGAACCCTATCAGGGCATTGATTTCGTCCATGTGGACAACAAGGACGCCAGCATCTTCCCCGTCGCCATTCCCAATCACGCCGGGAAGATGCAACTGGCCCTGCTCCACCGTCCACTTTTTCTCGGCACGCGACCCGAGGAAACCGCCTGCCAGGCCGAATCTCGGGTGGTGGACCTCGATCATGAAAGCATCTGGATTTCTTACTGCCCGACGACCTTGGAGGGACTTGAGCGGGATCACCTCGGCTTGTTCAACTCACATCATCGGCTTGCGACTCCTGTGTCACCCTGGGAGCGGCTCAAAATCGGCGGCGGTACTCCGCCTATCCTGACTCGACACGGCTGGCTGATCATTTACCATGGCGTGAGCAAAATGACGGAGCCGGACAACGACAGACGCCAGCTCTGCTACTCGGCCGGGGTGATGGTGCTCTCGAAGGAGCATCCTCGCGTGATCCGATATCGTTCGATGCAGCCGGTATTGACGCCGGTTTTACCGCAAGAACGCGACGGGATCATCTCTAATGTCGTCTTCCCCACCGGCATCGACCGGCGGGACGATCTCGGCATGCCGGACCGCTTCGACGTTTATTACGGGATGGCCGACGACCGGATCGGCGTGGCACGCCTCGACGTACCGGAACTCCTGTCTTCGAGCGCACCCGCCGACGAGCTAGATATATAGCTAAGCTTGGGCGAGGGTTGGTGTTCAACCATCACCCGCCATTAGGTCAGCAAGCCGAATACGCGTAGGGGACTGGCGGGAGGGCCTCGTCCAAGTGCCGGCGCTGAAGTGTGGTAGGCACAAAGGCACCTGATTTTTGGTTATTTGCATTTATGGCAGTGTCGAATTGTCCCAATAAAACCAATGTTTTCCGAGACTTACCACGCAAAAAAATCTGGATTTCTGTCGCTGCGGGGTGCAATCTTGGGGTGCAGTTCAGCAAAGCGCCGCTAGATTGCGTCGTAAGTTGCTGATTCAGAACAGGAAGGGTGGCTGAGTGGTTTAAGGCACCTGACTCGAAATTGGAAACGGCACTTTTTGCTATGTTTGACCGCGATGTGCAATCACTGATTCTTTCAATGTTTACAAGGGTTTTATCCACTTTCACGTTTTGCCGCGATTAGCCCGATTTTGCTCCAAAAAGGTCATATAGTATAGAACAGCAGTATAGAATTTAAAGCCACCTGACGTACGGAATAGCGCATTTATTCGACCAAAAAACGTCTCCTAATCTCGGCATCAAATGCCAATTCCGTGATCAGTTTCATCTGAGAACATTAGTCCCGCCTTTGCGTCTGCACGGACCTCAAAACTGAGTGGGTTTTATGGTTCCTGACGTGGAACCGGCAACGGAAATGGATTATGGGCCGGGTCTGAATCGTGCCGAATTATTGCCTCGGCGCGTTCTGTTTGGTCCATTGGTCGGTATTGCCAAACCTCCGGTGGACGAGGTGGGTTCATTTCGGGTGGGATGACCGGAGGCAGGTAGGAAAAGTTCCGTCGTTTCGGGCGCGAACCCGCGACCGCCCATACCGCGATGAGCGTTCCAACGAACATGATCGCCAGAAATTCCATACTGAAAATCTAGCACATCATCCGAAAAAAAGCATCTCCGTTAGCCTTGAGAATATGGGTTTCGTGTTTTGCGGAGAAGTTCTTCAACCGTCTTGTCGCCAGACGGGTCATTCTGCGGAAATCGCGGCTGATTTTTGGATTGTGCATTTGCTCGCGGCTCCTGGAATGCGCGTATTTGAGCGAGTGAACCCATCAGAGATCCGCCGTTGCTCAATGCAGCTCCAGCTACCGTCTCGCCTGCGGCTGCGGCAGCGACAACGCCGGCTTGCACCAGTCCGATTCCACTCTTTCCCATTCCTGCGGCGGCAAACGTCGAGGCGCCTGCGGCCAGTGCGGCACGGCCCGCTCCGAAGGCACCGCTGAATAGGTCTGCACCTACCGAACTGCCGGTGATAATGGATTTTTGGAGGAAGACAGGCGCGGCAATCGTACTGAAAATGATCCAAATGCCAAGGAATGCCAGGCCCATTAAGTTTTGGAACGAATAAAGATCATTTCCGACGACCGACGTATTTAAGAAAGAACGATCCGTCATAAATGTGAGCATCCCCTGGGTGACTAAACCCGCGACTCCCCAACCAAGCGGCCAGATCATCACGCCTAGCAAATTCAACAAGTATCGTCTCCCGACTTCTTGGAGGGACGGAAAAGCCAACATTCCGATGAAAATCGGTGACAGGGCGTAGCCTATGAATAAAATCGCATTTTGCAGAACGTATGCCCACCACATGATGGCGCTGGCAATCCATCCTAGAATGGCGAAGGCAACCGTCATCATCGCCTCGACCATTGAGGCCCGCCATTCGACCACCTTTTCCCACCAGCTTTGTGTCCCGTCGGCGGATTTCTTCAATTCGAGCGCGGCTTTATACTGGTCGTGGATTTGGGCTGGATCAACCTTGAGGACATTCTTAACGGTGTCGTCCACGATGGAAACAATTTGGTTGCCCCAAGTCGGCAGATAAACGAGGAGAAGGAGCAGGACGATGATCTTGCCGAACACTCGAAGGGTTGCGGTGCCGCTCTGATGCGTGGCAATTGTGGCGGCAATCAAACCGCCGGTGATCAACAAGAAGGCGACCGGCGTAAGCAGGGTTTTGAGTTGCAGGCATTGCTGCAAAAACTGCGGAAACATGGAGTTAAAGTCTGACATGGCGGCTTTCCGTCAGAAGCGAACGCGCACGTTCTGGCTGGCCTTCGGGGGCCGAACATCCTGACCGGCAGGGGAAATGCACTTGTTGCACCGGGCCGCAATCGCCTTGACCACCCGGCTATTATCCTCGGCGGGAAATTTCTCGGCGAGCAATTCCTCAACTGTATTTTGAAGGTCTTGCTTGACCATCTGAAGCATCTTCCTTTCGCTCTCCACGTAATCCTGCAACAGGAGCGACGCATTGTTGCTGGTCAGCAGCAATTCAGGATTCCCTTGAGCCTGGGCGTAAGCGGAGTTCGGGTCGAACTTCTCGAATACCGCAAATTCATTTCCGTCCTCCAAGGCGCGGGAGCAAAACAACAGTTCGCTACGGCTCGTCTTGACGAGGGTTTTGAGCACATGCCATTGGTTGCCGGAGTTTTCCTCGCCAATCTCCGCGAGCATCGGCGTGGCCGCGTTTTCCGACGCGCCTTTCCATTGTGGGATTTGCTTTTCGACATCCGACAAAGCGCGGGCCGCTTCCGCGAGGTCATGCAATTGATTCTCAACCGAGGCGACTGCGGCCTTGTAGGCCCTCAGTTCGGTTGCCGTGAGCCGTCCAGGATAATCCGGGACTTCAGCCTGACAAATTTCTCCATTTCGTTTTAACATGGCTGCCTCCTATTCGGTTTTAAGCAGACGCAATAGTTCCGCGCGTGGAACCAGCAATTTTCCGCGCAAGGCGCGGCACGGTTTCAATTTCCCCCGCTGAATCAGCCGGTACACGCTGAAATAATTGACGCCCAGCATTTCCGCTGATTCCTGAATCGAATAAGCCAACCGCTCTGCGCTGGGGGCCGGCGGGGCTTGGATTTGTGCCGTGGCATTCATACTGTTAGCCCTTTTTTACCAGCGTTGCAGAATCGAGCTGTAATGATTTCATTACAACTTTTGCTGGGACGCTGGCTCCGTTGGCTCCGTTGGCTCCCAGGAGTTTGGTCACCGAATCATGAACGGGTTTGTCCGGGTCGAGATTCGGGAAGAGATCCGTAAGGCCGACTTGGAAAACGCGGGCGAAGTACGGCAGGTCCTTGTCCTTGACGCAATGGCACTGCCCCTCAATTTGTGCGATTACCTCCCGCGATACATCCAGACCTTTTAGTTGCAGTTGAATTGCGAGTTTCGACTGCGACCAGCACCTGTTGTAACGGAACTTCCTGACCTGCGGCCCCACTAGATTCAGCACTTTCATACAACCTGACTCGACAGCGGCCCAATATTCTTATGCACTCGAATCGCCAGAAATCCAAGTGACAATGCCGTGACATTTTCCCGGAAAAGGTACTTCAAAATATGGGGTCACGCAACTTCGCGCCCCATCCCGATGGTCCTCGAAAAGCCGAAGGCTTAATGGTCTGCTTCGTGAATTCCTAAAAGCCGCAATTTGCGACGTGAGCACTGTCAAGGTGGAGCGCAGAGGGCAACACGGGCGAGCAATACCTTGACAGGAGCAACGGAGCGGTACAATGGAGCGCGGCGATTCACGAAGCCGCAAGGTCGGCACGCACCCCTGTGCTCGAAAACCATCAGGATTCGAGGAACAGAATTGGAATTTGCAACGCATCAACATTTTACGGCAACAGCTTTTCGCCCGGCCTTCGCAGCGTGAACGTGGGCGGGGGCGTCAATTTTTTGGGCGGGGGCATTTTCAGGCTCGTTCGATTCCTCGGCAGACAGGGAGTTGGAAGCCTGGTTCTTGGTAATGTCCAGCGCGTTCTCCAATTCCTGCTGGCGAAGGACGAGGGACTGCAACTTGGACTCGTGCTCGAATGACTGGCCGATCTTGCTTTCCAATTCGCGGCTGTTTTTCTCCGACTCCGACAAGTTCCGCTGCCAACCCTGCAATCTCTCCTCCATATTTTGGGCGGTGTATTCCACCGAGCGAATCGTCCCCAAGGGCGTGTCCGACACATTGGCGACGTAGTGATTCCTGCCCTTGAGCACGATTTCGACCCGTTCCATGAACGTCGGACGGGCGCAGATTTGGAAGCCCGCGAACAAGCCGATGGGCTGTTCCTGCGTGCCGCCCGCCGCCCGGTGGGCAATTCGGTTTATGAGTTCCCCGGCGATGGCGCGGTCCTTGTAGTTGCTTTTTGCAATTTCAATTTCAAAAGCGTCCCCGCGCGTGTCCTTGCGGACGGCCATGTCGAGTTTCAAATTCTCGATGCGTTGCGTGAGGACTGGAATTTCCTCCTTGAGATGGCGGGCTTGGGAACGAATCCGATATTGGGCTTCGCCGTGTTGCGAGCGTAAGCGCGTCAGCCGGGTAATTTCGGCATCCACCGAAGCTTTCTCAATAACCAGAGGGTTGCCGGAAGCGATTGCTTTGACTTCGGCATACGTCAGCGCCCTCGAATCAATGTCCTCGATGTGCCGAATATGAGTGTCACCCGTCATTACCTGATGAATGAACTTTGCCTTGGTTTCAAGCGTCTGCCACATGTACGCATCAAAACTGCCTTCGGTCACGTAGCGGCAGACCTGCACGGTCTGGTTGAGATTGCCCTGACGCAAGATTCTGCCCTCGCGCTGCTCGACATCCGCCGGTCGCCACGGCGCGTCCAAATGATGGAGGGCGACCAACCGCTCCTGAATATTTGTGCCCGACCCCATTTTCTGAGTGCTCCCCATGAGCACGCGAACTTTCCCGGAACGGACTTCCTTGAACAAAACATGCTTCTGTACGTCGCTGTCATAATCCTGAATGAACGCGATTTGCTCGGCGGGAATGCCGCGCTGCACCAGTTTTTCCTTCAGGTCTTCGTAAGCCGAAAACTGCCGCCGGAGTTTGGAGGGCGTGGACAAATCGCAGAAGACGAGTTGGGAACATTGCAGTTCGGTGGTGTCTTTCCAGATTTGAAAGATTTTATCTGCGGCCAGATTGATTTTGCTGTCGGGATGATCCGG
>Ga0073928_10009177_pt1 | contig 12122 bp, 10 predicted proteins | sample PaiPotPPA55metaG_FD_76969 | JGI IMG/M metagenome (GOLD analysis project Ga0073928, IMG submission 76969) | Iron sulfur acid spring bacterial and archeal communities from Banff, Canada, to study Microbial Dark Matter (Phase II) - Paint Pots PPA... ...
CCCGCAATTCTGGAATGTGCTCAAAGGCCAAATGAGCCTCGTGGGGCCGCGCCCGGAACGCCCTGAGTTGATTCGGAACTTTAAGCACGAGATCCCGCATTATAACGCTCGCCATACGGTGAAACCGGGCATCACTGGCTGGGCTCAAGTGAACGGTCTTCGTGGCGACACCGATCTGGCTCAGCGGATCAGTCATGATCTTTATTATGTCGAGCACTGGAACTTGCTCTTCGATTTGCAAATGATGTTCCTAACATTCTTCAAAAACAAAAACGCCCATTGATTTGCCTTCATCTATGTGGCCTGGAGCATAGCCCATAGGCCGCCGTTGACAGCCTCGCACTGGGCGAGGGTAAGCCGAGCACCCTTAAACATCTCGTGGATCTAACAGCCCACGAAAGACATTTGATAGATTATTAATCCGAACCGAAAGGCCGCGACCAAGGGCGGCAGCATGTCTGGAATTTGTGAAATGCGAATAACTAATTAGCCATTCAAAACAGCCTAGCCATGCTTCTAACTGCTTCTGAAATATCGCGCGAACAGCCGGGTGACTGGTGGTTCTGCCTGAAGGCCCAGCCCAAACGGGAACATATCGCGGCGGCCTGCCTGCGTCAGAACTCCGAAGTGGAGGTTTTTTGTCCGCGCGTGCGCTTCCGAAGGCATACAAATCGTGGGCCAGTCTGGTTCGTAGAGTCCATGTTTCCAGGGTACCTTTTTGCTCGATTCGATTACGCGACTCTCCATCGGCGAGTCAGACAGGGACCTGGCGTCAGCGGCTTCGTGCAATTTGGGGATTACCTCGCCCTTTTGCCTGATGAGCTAATCAGCGAAATCAAAGCCCGCATGGGTAAAGATGAACTTGTGGAAATCAACCAAGGATTGGAGCCGGGACAAAATGTCCAGATTACCCAAGGCCCATTCCAAGGTTTGGAGGCATTGGTCACTCGGATCATCGCCGCCAGAGACCGTGTCGAAATTTTGATCGAATGGATGGGCCGCAGTATCCGCGCGGAAGCCAGCGTTGCTGACATGGTGCCGCTGACCGGGCCGAAGTCGTAGCCAATTTCCGATTTTCAAGGCGGCCGCTCAAAAATCCGAGCCGACATCTCGTTGGATACCAACATACATTAACCGCCGAGAGGATGATAAAAACCACGTATGCCTTTAAGTGAAGAACTCATAATGCCCGACCCCAAATCATTCGCGGCTGGCATCAGGAGAGCCGAGTCAATGCACGAACTTTTGATCGAACCTGGCCGCACAGAGAAGAACTACTGGGGCGACCTCTGGCGATACCGGGAGCTTTTCTACATTCTCTCCTGGCGAGATATTTGCGTCCGCTACAAACAAACCGCCATCGGCGTATTGTGGGCGTTACTTCGCCCCTTTCTTGCCATGGTCATATTTACGGTTGTGTTTGGTCGGATCGCCAAGTTGCCTTCCAATGGTATCCCTTATCCAATACTGGTTTTCGCGGCAATGTTGCCCTGGCAATTTTTTGCCAACTCGCTCTCGGAAGCCAGCAATAGTCTGGTCGCCAATACCAACCTCATATCGAAAGTTTATTTCCCGCGTCTGATCATTCCAGCCGGAGCAGTCATCACCAGCCTTGTGGATCTGGTGATCTCAGCCGCGCTGCTCGGGCTCCTGATGATTTGGTTTCGGTTCATGCCCGACTGGCGACTGCTCACTCTTCCTTTGTTCACGCTGATGGCCTTTCTAGCTGCACTCGGTCCGGGCTTGTTTCTCACTGCTCTCAACGTCAAATATCGCGATTTCCGTTATGTAATCCCGTTTATCGTGCAATTCGGACTATTCATCTCGCCGGTTGGTTTCAGCACCGAAGTTATACCAGAGAATTGGCGCCTGATCTACTCCTTGAATCCCATCGTTGGAGTCATCGATGGTTTTCGCTGGGCCATCTGCCGCGGTGAATCCCAGATCTATGTTCCGGGCTTTATCCTCTCGCTGATTGTTATCGCTTTTTTATTCTGGCTCGGAGTTTGGTACTTCCGCAAAACGGAGAAGGGCTTTGCAGATGTCATTTGAATCGGCCGGAACGCAATATTTATCCGAACATCCCGTGCAGTGTGATGTCAATTGTCCGCCCAAAACATTGTTTGGTTGATAGTCTCTCTCAATAGGTAACATTTCATGTCATCAGACACCATGATTTCTGTCGAAAATGTCGGCAAGCTCTATACCTTAAGGCACAAGAGGAGCGGCGAGCGTTACACCACGCTTCGCGATGTAATTAGCCGTGGGGTCGTCGGCTCATTTCGTGCATTTTCTGCTAAATTACGAAGCCGCGGCGGCTCAGGCGCTACATCGACTCACGGCTCCGACTTGGTGCCTTCCGCCAACTCTGCAGAGGACTTTTGGGCCGTCAAAGATGTCACCTTCAAAGTTAATCAGGGAGATGTGGTCGGCATTATCGGTCGGAATGGCGCTGGCAAATCCACCCTCTTGAAAATTTTAAGCAGGATCACCGAGCCGACTGTAGGTAGGATCCGAATTAAGGGTCGGGTGGCTAGTTTGCTTGAGGTAGGTACCGGGTTTCACGCGGAATTAACTGGACGCGAGAACATTTTTTTGAATGGTGCGATCCTCGGGATGAGCCGTGCGGAGATCAAGGCCAAGTTTGACGAGATCGTCGCGTTCGCGGCGGTTGAGCAGTTCCTCGATACTCCCGTGAAACGCTACAGCAGCGGAATGTACGTGCGGCTCGCCTTTGCGGTCGCAGCCCACCTGGAGCCTCAAATATTGATTGTGGATGAAGTGCTCGCTGTAGGAGATTCGGAATTTCAGAAAAAGTGTCTCGGCAAGATACGCGAGGTGGCGACCGGTGGTCGCACCATCTTATTCGTCAGCCATAATATGCAGGCTGTGTCGGCCCTTTGTAATCGAGGAATGTTACTTCGTGCGGGTTCGCTGCAGTATACTGGGAGTACGAAAGAAGCGATCGACATGTACATGTCCAGTTTTTCTAAGGCGAACGGCCAGGATGATAGTCCAGATCGCAGATTCGGCACTGGCGACTATCGTTACACGCTAGCAAGTCCGGCCCGACAATTCTTTGGGGGGGCGGATGAAAAAGCTATCAACTTTGAAATTGAACGTCGTGGGAAGCTGGTGGGAAGGATGTGGGTGTGCGCCCGGATAGTCGATTCAAGCGGGGTAACCGTTGCGCAATGTGACTCACGTCTGGTTGGGTTCTGGGTAGAGGATTGCCCACGGATTAGCGGACAGTTGCGCTTTACCACGCCGTGGTTAAAGCCTGGGAGTTATCGCGTCGACCTTTCTGTCGGCGCTCCTTGGACCATGGACTATTGGGAAGGTGCCTGTTTGCTGACGATATCTCCGGTTCTACCATTCTCGAATTCGGCGGTCCCAGATGCCTCAGCGCACGGATTGGTCTTTGCCGACTTCTCCTGGGAGGCAGCAGAAGCGAAAAAAGAGCTCATATTCAGCGCGATTCAAGCTAACGAGAATGGCGACGTGCCCAAAATTGGGCACTCGGCATTGGAGGTGTAAAGATTTGGACGACGCTCTGGGCGAAGATTCCATGACTGACACTTTGTTCGATCTATCATTGGTGATTTGTACCCGCAATCGCGCTGCCCAGCTGGCTCAAACTCTAAAGAGAGTTTTGGCGATGCAATCACAACTAAAATGGGAACTGGTTGTGGTGGACAATGGATCGACGGATAGGACGAGTGCCGTTGTAGCGGAATTTGCCGCAGCCTGTGATCGCCCTGTGCAAATGATCATTAAACAGGGTCGGGGTGTCGCCTGCGCGAAAAATGCCGGTTGGCAATCGACCAGATCTGGCATCGTCGTTTGTATCGACGACGACTGTTATCCGGAAGAGGATTATCTCGATTCAATATTCGAGTGTTTCTCAAAGGATCCAAAACTTGGTTTTCTGGGAGGGCGGATTTTGTTGCATGATCCAACGGACCGCAGAATTACGATACAGGAATCTTTGGAGTCTCTCTTTTTTTCGCCAGGCAGTTTCATTCGACCTGGTGTTATTCAGGGTGCAAACGTCGCCTACCGGCGGGCCGCTATTAACGAGGTGTGTGGCTTCGATCCATGGTTTGGAGCTGGAGCACTCTACAGCGGGGACGAAACGGAATTGATCGCGAGAATCTCGGCAGCGGGATGGAACGGTGGGTACGATCCCAAACCAGTTGTCTATCACCATCACGGACGAAAGACCGCAAACGATGAGTGGCGTCTTATGCGGTGGTATGACCGCGGTCGTGGAGCGTACTACGCAAAGTGCATGCTCAATAGAGAAATGCGGAAGGTCTATGTTAAGAATTGGCTTCTCACACGGCAGCACCACTCATGGAAAACGACGGCCCTGGAGATTGTGGCGGGTCTTGATTACGTCGCTCGGGCTTGTATGGCCGGTCGTTCATTGAACGGATAGGGAAAGAATCGTTCCGCCTCCTATATGAGCCTCAGACTCGATGCATTAGGGATCGGTATTACGACGAGAGATCGCTGGGACGATCTTGCGGTAACCCTGTCTGCGTTGAGGATGAAAGGATACGAGGAGGTAGAGACCATTGTAATCGATGACGGGTCTAAACAGCCGTTGCCGAAGGCTCTCCGCGTCGCCTTCCCGAGAGTCCGTTTTGAAAGGGTGGATCACTCTCTCGGACTAGTGGTTCAGCGAAATCGTTTAGCACAGATGCTGAGTTCAACTTATTACTTTAGCCTGGACGACGACTCTTTCCCTGTGGCCGGTGACATCAGCGATGCCGTCATTTGGCTTGAAAATCACCCGACCGTAGCCGCTCTGGCATTGCATATCCTGCCGAGGGATGAAGCTATTCCAAGCGCTGAAACGCTTGGGGAGCCATTCCCTGTGCAGTATTTTATCGGCTGCGGGCATCTCCTGCGACGGAGGCAGTTTCTCGAGCTGGGCGGTTACCTTGACCGGTTACATTATTACGCAGAGGAAATTGATTTCTGCCTTAATGCTTTACTGCAAGGCTTCAGCATCTATGCCTACCCGGGAGTGGTCATCCGCCATAATCGGACGTCGGTAGCGCGAAATTCGGCCAAAGCGTCCCGTTATTACATCCGTAACCAAGTGTTAGTCGGGCTACTCTATTTCCCATTTCCCTTCTCCTTTCTCCGTGCCATTAACTGTTTGCTTCTCATCAAGGAGCCAGAGTGGAATCCTCATCCGGGTAGCCTGATGCTGGGATGGCTAGAGGCTTTTGTGTGTACCATCAGTTGGTTGAAACTGCGCCGCCGAATGTCCCTGGCCCAGTTTCGAGCTTGGAAAGCTCTTCCAAAGCCTCGGCACTGAAACGAATCAACGCGTTCACTAACTCAATGAAAGGCCTTCCATTTTGGTTCATGCCACTCTGGTGCATCGTGATGCCGGTGACCTCATTTGTGCTCATCCCGTCCATCCAAGGAACGATACCCGCCTATATGCTGGCCTTTGCTTCGGCCTTCTTTGTGGTATTAAGTCGCGACGCCGATGACTCAAGCATCCAGCGAAGCCGTTATCTCACTATGCTACTCCTGGTGGCTGGGATCTGGGTGCTGCTATTGTCCGGCAGCCAATTGGGACACCTCCTCTCGAACCGGCACGACTTTGGCGAAATGTACCTGATCGATTCCGAGGACACCACGGTGGTGTTCCGCAAGGGTCTTTTCACCCAGTCTATCTATCTGGCTGCCTGCGTTTGCATCGCCCTGTTCTTTCGCTTCTTTTTTCGCGAGGAGTGGATGCGCTATGTTCTTTGGGGAGGGTGGTTACTGGCTATTTACGGTATATATGAATGGCTTTTCTTTCTGATATTCAAGCACCCTGGCGATTTTATTGTGAATCGAGCCTACGGAGACCACACGGCGAGCTGGTCGCAGGCAATCCAGGTAGGACCTTTAAACCTGTTGCGCATAAAATCCACGTTTGGAGAGCCCTCCTGGTTTTCCGCGGGGGTCATCCCCTATATATTTCTTGCATTGCAATACAAGCGGAAATGGCTCTCGGCAGCGCTTCTCTTTTGTATCGTTTTCTCAACCTCCAGCTCGGCATTCGCAGCATTTCCAGTTGCTTTACTTCTTCATAGTTTCTTTCAACGAAAACTGAGCGTGTCAATTGCCGTGGTCATTCTTCTCTTCGCCGCAGCCTTTGCGACCTTGTATTTCGTATTTCCCGACACCTATGACGGAATGTTTACCTCAAAGTTAAGTGGGGAAAACGCCTCCGGCCAAGGTCGGCAGGACAGCGCCCAAGCGATGCGCGATACGGCAGCAACGTTCACGTTGATGAATCGTCTTTTTGGAATCGGTTTTGGTTACTATTATGGAGGGGTGTTTTTTGCCGTTCTGGTAAATACCGGCTGGATCGGCATGATCGTGTACTGTTACGCGTTTCTAAAGCCCGTAATATGCTTACAACCAGACGATGCAGGTCTTGGTCTTAAAGTAGGAGTCGCCACGCTTTTCTTCCTTTTCTACATTTCCGTGTCGGAGCTTTTTTTGCCCACGACTTGGATGTTTCTGGGTCTGGCTTACTGGCGACTTGATCAGCAAAGGCAGGAGAAAAAGGCGATCCAATTTGGATCCATACGGACTCCCGTTCCGGCGGGATAAACATGAATTGCGAATGGAAATTCCTCACACAGCCATTATAATTGCGACGAAAAATCGCCCTAACATTCTGGCGGAAACGCTGCGATCCGTCGGGCGACAGCTCCAGGGTGGAAATCGTATTTATGTTAGCGTCAGTTCCCTCGAAGACGCGCCGGACGGCGACTTTGCCGAAGGGGTAATCGTGCTCGTCGGACCACCCGGAGGAAGCGCGCAGCGCAATACTGCCATCCGCCAAGTGCCTCCCGATGTGGAATACATTGCGTTTTTCGATGACGATATCGAGCTTCACCCCTCTTACCTAGAGCACGCCGTTAGCTTCCTCGAAAGGCACCCTGATGTAGTGGCTATTTCCGGCATTATGATTGCCGACGGCAACATTTCTCGGGAGGCGGCGCGCGCTCTCCTTGACCAGGACACGACCTGGATGAGCGATCCTTCCCTGCGGGACCATGGGCCTCATCATATTCTCTATGCCTGCAATGCGGTCATCCGAGCCGGACCTTTGCGGGAAACGATGTTCGACGAAAACCTGCCGCTTTACAGTTATGGCGAAGACTATGATCTATCCCTGCGCCTCAAGAGATTCGGTCGGGTCGGGCGCCTCTCCAACGCCGTTGGTGTCCATTTGCAGACTCAGACCGCGCGTGTTTCCGGCAAACGATACGGTTACGCGGTCGTCGCTAACAACTGGTATTTTATCCAAAAAGGTGTCTCACACATTGCCGCCCCTTGGAGTTATGTCCGTTTCGTTGTGATCGTCTTAAAGCGACTCTATATGAATTTCAGGAGCGCCCTCTCCGGCCAAGTCCAACGAGATCCATGGGGTCAGCTTCAAGGGAATCTGCTTGCGCTGGCAGACATCATTTTCGGACGATCTTCTCCAAACCGAATCCTTGATCTTTAGTTGGCCACTTTTGGACCACAGATGAGATTGAAACCGTGTGTTAACTTACGCACACTCGGATACCACATCACGGGCGTGCAGAGGTATCTGCTCGGCCTTTTGCGTCACCTGCCAACAACGTTGGATTCAGTCAAGCCGTCACAGGCATTGCAGGGGATAAAAGGTCATCTTTGGGAGCAACTTTACCTACCTACTCAGCTTCAGCACCGGCTCCTGTGGAGTCCCGGCAATACCGGTCCTATTGGAGTGAGCCGGCAAGTCTTAACTGTGCATGACGCTGCGAGTCTGGACCATCCTGAATGGTTTGATCGCAAGTTCGCCCTATGGTACGCTGCAATGCTGCCGCGTCTAATTCGCAAAGTACGCGCGATCATCACTGTTTCTCATTTTTCAAAGGAACGGATCATTAACCTCACTGGTGTGGAGCCAGAGCGCGTTAACGTTATATACAATGGAGTTGACAAGCGCTTTCAGGTTGCAGAACCGGATACTGCTAAACGCGTTAAAACAGATTTTGGCCTGACATCGCCGTACATACTGTTCGTCGGTTCAATCGAGCCTCGAAAGAATCTAAAAATGCTTCTCGAGGCGTGGCGGTTGGGCGGTTTTGCTGGGGCAACACTGGCAGTCGTCGGAGCAGGCGGCCATCTGTTCCCAAAATTGCAGTTCGATTCTATACCAGACGGCGTCCGCTTGCTTGGGCCGGTGGGCGACGACATGCTACCAGCTCTTTACTCTGGCGCCGCTGGATTTGTCTATCCATCTGTCTATGAAGGGTTCGGCCTCCCTCCACTCGAGGCCATGGCCTCTGGCTGCCCAGTTGCCGTATCCGATATTCCCGCGCATCGGGAGATATGTGGTAAAACAGCTACGTATTTTGACCCGTTCATTCCGGAAGATATTTCTACCAAGTTGGAATGGCTCTTAAAGCTCGATGATGCATCGCGCGCGTCGCTGGTGAAACAGGGATTGCAGCGTGCAGCTCTCTATAACTGGGAAAGCGCTGCGGCAGAAACGTGGCGCATCCTTAGCCTTGCGGCCGTCGGTTGAAGGCGGCGGCGCTGCCGCAGGCATCGCTCTCAAAGCAGAGTTATCGAACGAATAGATCATCGGCGCTTAATCTACGGTTCACAACGCTCTTAGGATCCGCAACATATGCGAGTGGCAATAGTTCATCATTGGTTTATATCCCTGGCTGGCGGAGAACGTGTGGTCGACACCATCGCAAGTATTTTTCCGACCGCTGATGTATTTACGCTTTTCCTTGATAAGGAGAAACTTCCGCCTGCATTACGCGATCATAAAATCATCACCTCTTTCCTAGACAAAACCCCAACCGCGCGAAGAGCACATCGCCACTTTTTACCATTCTATCCGCTGGCAGTTGAAATGCTAAATCTGAGCGGCTATGACCTTGTCATCAGCTCCGATAGCGGACCGATGAAAGGAGTTCTTACTGATCCCGATTCGACGCACGTTTGCTATTGTCATTCTCCGATGCGTTACCTCTGGGATGGACACTCGGCATACCTTCGCAGCATGTCTCCGCTGGTTAAAGGAATTTTCGGCCTCGCTTCTCATTACGTGCGGAACTGGGACTATTCTGCAGCACAAAGAGTGGATCACTTTATTGCCAATTCCCACTATGTAGCTGGACGCATTAGGAAGTATTACCGGCGAGAGAGCACCATCATTCATCCGCCAATCAATACTTCACAAAGCTTTCTGGCCGACGAACATGAAGGTTACTACTTAGCTGTAGGACGACTAGTCCCATATAAGCGTACGGATATTTTAATAGACGCCTGTTCCAAGCTTGGAAGAAAATTGGTAATCGTGGGCGACGGACCCCAGATGAAGCGACTGAAAAGGATTTCCCCTAAGAATATCGAGTTTTTAGGAGAGGTTGATGAAGCGCAATTAGGAAATGTCTATGCTCGATGCCGCGCTCTCCTGTTCGCCGCGGACGAAGATTTCGGGATGGTCCCATTGGAAGCGCAATCCTATGGCCGGCCGGTGATCGCGTTCGGGAAAGGAGGATCTCTTGAAACTGTTATTGGCACCTATACCCCGGCTCGTGAAAAGAAATCGGAAGAAGATATTGGCTTTACTGGCGTCTTTTTCCGAGAGCAAACCGTCAATTCGCTAGCGAATGCAATTCTTTCATTCGAGTCCTGCGAGGAGATATTCTTACCGGAGCGTATCCAATCGCATGCGCGCAGGTTTGACACCTCGATTTTTATTGATCGGATGCGCAACTACCTAAGTTCTGTAATGAACAGACCGTCAAATTCTGAGAATTTAGGTTCTCCCGAACCGTACAATTTCTCTGACGATACTTTTACTCCTGAGGTCGTCGACCAACTACCTTAAAGTAAGGCGCCTACGGAGATGAAAGAGCCTGAGAACCCAAAGAAGGTCATCGTCTATAGAAAGGAACTCCTCCGGCTAACAGATACTTTTGTTAAGGCTCAGGTTCGGTCCTATCAACGATGGCAAGCGGTGCTGTTCGGTGAGAGGATATGGCCGGGCGGGCTTTCTTTGGAGGGAATCGAGAGCCACACCTTGATCGATGGTCCATCGACTCTGATGAAGCGAATTTTCGCCAAGGCGCGCCAAGCGACTGGAGTGGCGCCAGCCTCAGTCATGCGCAAGTTCGAAGCAGTGGGTGCCAATCTCATCCATGCGCACTTCGGGCACGACGGGATTCTTGCGTTGCCCTATGCGCGGAAACTGAATGTCCCCTTGGTGGTCACCCTGCATGGATATGATGTAAACATACGGAAGGAATGCTACCGATCTGGTGGCCACGGGTTTCAGCAGAGAAGATATCCGGATCAATTTTCCGTAATGGTACGGCAGCGAAATGTTTATTTTATTGCTGTCTCAAACGTTCTTCGCCAGGCCGCTATCGATTATGGTGTGCCGAAGGACCGCATTGTGGTGTGTTATACCGGAGTCGATGTTCGGCAATTTCAGCCGGGTCCGAAACCAATACCGGAGAGGCCTCGCCGAATTGTTTTTGTCGGACGTCTCGTTGAGATGAAGGGGTGCGCGTATCTCATTGAAGCATTTCGAGAAATTGCTCGCTGCATCCCTGATGCGGAACTTGTGGTTCTCGGTGATGGACCGTTGAGAGGTAATTTGGAAGCATTGGCCAGGAAACTGAATGTGCAGGTCGAATTTCTGGGCGCAGTAACGCAGGATGTCGTCAAACAGAACTTGGACGAGGCCCGTGTTTTCTGTTTGCCCAGCATTACCGCTTCGAACGGAAACTTTGAGTCTTTTGGAATGGTCCTGCTTGAAGCCCAGGCATGCGGCGTGCCGGTGGTGACGTCGGCCCTAGGAGGAGTGGAGGGCCTTACCGACGGCGTCACCGGATTCACGTTTGCAGAAAAAGACGTCAGGACGTTGGCCCGACGGGTATGCGATATCCTCGGAAATAATGAACTGGCATTGCGCATGTCAGACGCGGGACCGAGGCACGTTCGGCAACATTTTGATATTATGAGATGCACGACGAAAATCGAGGACCTCTATGATGATATCCTTTCGATTCCTCACCAGCACTACTGGAATGGGCAACTGGCGTAAACGGGATCGGAGTGTCGTAATCCTATTAATTCTTGCAACCTGTAGGGTCGCAAGGACTATCTCCCCCTTTTCAAGCTTCGTGTTGTCTCTCTAGTTCGTCCTAATGAAAAAATTGGCCAATTATCTCATTTTCATTTCCGTAGGTATATCAAGAGGTGCGAGAACCGGAGACCCTTTCAGCTTTATCGCTGGAGAGATTAAAGCGAAAATACGGCGCTATCGGAACAAGAATAAAATCGAGGAGATGCGCCGGACATTCGATACGGCCCGGCCTTCCGATTACGTCTATGACATATCGCCGATCAAGCTGGACAAGTTGCATGTTTTTTCTTTGTGTCATGGTGGAGCAACTCCCGAGCAAAAGCTCTCAATCTTATCTTTTTTTCGTCATGTTGGCACCCCAGCCAAATGGAATATTGTTTCCGACGGATCTATCAGTGAATCGCAGGCGCAAAGCTTGCGCTCCATTCATCCATCAATAGATGTTTTGGATTGGCGCACATTCCTCTGCGAGGAAAATAGAGTTTGTTTTGAGACATTATCCAAGTACACAGTTTATGCTAAAAAATTTGCCCTAATGTCCAATCTGCCTGATCTGGGAGCTGTCGTTTACGTGGATACCGACATCGTTTTTTTCGAGGGAGCTCAACACTTCAGAGAACTCCTAAACAATCTCGGTGGAAAATCTTACTATCAAAAGGATTTGCTCGGCTGCCTGGACGCTTCGTTTCTGACGAAAACTGAGCTGGAAGCGCCACCCCTTAATGCTGGTTTTGTGATACAAGGAAGGAGGCTCGATTGGTCTGTGCCCATCGCCAGGCTCAATAAAACGTTGTCACAATTAACGCCATTGCAGACCATCGGTGATTTGGGAATGCTCGAACAATCAGCATCTCACCTGGCTCACTATTTGGCTGATAGCATACCATTGGGTGAAAAATATGCTCTTCAGCTTTCAGACAGATTCGATCAGGAAGATCGCTTTTCGGGGCCA
>Ga0073928_10009178_pt1 | contig 12121 bp, 9 predicted proteins | sample PaiPotPPA55metaG_FD_76969 | JGI IMG/M metagenome (GOLD analysis project Ga0073928, IMG submission 76969) | Iron sulfur acid spring bacterial and archeal communities from Banff, Canada, to study Microbial Dark Matter (Phase II) - Paint Pots PPA... ...
AGCACCGCGGGCGGGGTGGTGCTTTGTGACGTGAGGCGGTCGACGAGGGAGCGTTAGGCCGAGCTGACTCCTATCGTCTACACCAGGTGCCAAGTACTATCGATCGCACCGGGCGATTGGCTGTTCATGACGGTGCCGCCGTTCATATCCCAGACTGTCAACGCTCCTGAATCATTCTGCAGCAGCAGATCGCACCGGCCATCGCCATTGAAGTCGCCAGTACCTCGGATATGCCAGTCTGAACCAATGGCACCCGGCGATTGGCTATTGACGACCTGGCCGCCATTCATGTCCCAAAAGGTCATCGCTCCAGAGTCGTTTTGGAGGAGAACACCGTCTCGGCCGTCACCATAGAAGTCGCCTATCTCGCGGATGTGCCAGTCATTGCCGATCATGCCGGGCGATTGGCTGTTGACAACCTGCCCACCCTTCATGTCCCAGAACGCGAGCTGTCCTGCATCGTTTTGCAGCAGAATACCGCTTCGACCATCGCCGTAAAAATCACCCGCTCCACGGATATGCCAATCTGGACCGATGGCCCCCGGTGATTGGCTGGTCATCACTTGCCCGCCATTCATGTCCCACACGGTCAGGCCACCGGCATCGTTCTGCAGTAAGACACCCGTCCTGCCGTCGCCATAGAAATCGCCTGTCGCCCGGATGTGCCAATCAGCGGCGATCATTCCGGGAGACTGGCTGTTCAGGACCTGACCACCACTCGTCATCCAAACGTCCAGCTGGCCGTTGTCGTTCTGCAACAGGACATCGCCGGTGTTACCATCGCCATTGAAGTCGCCGGTGCCGCGAACGTGCCAGCCAGCACCGGGTGACCCAGGGGTCTGGCTGTCGACAACAGCGCCGCCGTTCATGTTCCAGACGACGATCTGTCCGTTGTCGTTCTGCAACAGGATGTCGTCCCGACCGACGCCGTATGCGTCGCCAAATCTGACAAAGAGAGGGTCGGTATCAAGCCCGACCAGCGTTTTGCCTTGAGGATCGGCACTCAGTTTGAAGTCGGTCGAGGAATGTTTTCCCGCGAATTGCAAGGCGGCGAGCGTCGCCGAGCCCGCGCGCAGGCTCAACGCGCCGGAATTCGAGGTGGTCTGCTGCCAGAACAGATTGATCGATGGGTCGTATGAAACAAACGACAGATCGACTTTATCGTGCAGCTCGAAGTCGTAAATGATTCCGTTGAATCCATTCGCGGAATCCAGCTTTAAAACACCATTGCCGGGGGCGGGGGGATTTGAAGTTAAATACCCGAACAGCGAGAAATACACGTCGCCGGTAATCGAACCGCCGGCGGCCACTTCCAATGTTCCAGCAGCGATCCCAGTTGTCGCCGCCGTATTCCCGGTCCTTCCGTACGTATTCGTTCCGGTAAGGATCGTCGTGCCCGTCCCAAGCTGGTTGAAGTCCCCAGCACCAGAGATGACCCCATTAAGGGTGAATGTGTCGGCGCGATCGATAGCCAACGTGCCTCCGGAGAGAACCACGTTGCCGGCGATCGAGCCGGTAAAACCGCCATTGCCGAGCTGCAACACACCAGGTTGGATCTGGGTACCGCCAGTATAAGTGCCGGTTCCGGTGAAGATTGTAGCAGATGCGAGCTGTTGGACGCCGCCGGTTCCAGAGATGTTACTGGAAAACGTGTGAACGCCGCCTCCGGCCCAGTTCAGCGCAAAGGTCGCGTTGTCGGTAATGCCGACCGTGATGTCGCCCTGCTGCAATTCGAAAATGCCGGCGCCGATCGTCATTCCGCCGGCACAGGAGATTGTGCCGCCGATCATGGCGGTTCTGCCGCTGCCGATATAATCAACGGAGCCGGTACCGGTCAGATCGCCGCTATACGTCCCGTAATCGGGATGATCTACGATGAGGAGTGCGTCATCCTCGATGTTCCCTGAGAGACGGGATTCTCCGGCACCGCCATCGCCGTCCTGGAGGATGCCGTTGACGACCTTGAACCCACCGCCGAGACCGTAGGCGAAGTGGCTCGCCAAGGTCAGCTGCCCGGTACCGACCTTGATCAATGAACTGCGGTCGTTCATGAAAGATCCGGTCATCACGCCACTGAACTCTGTCGACAGGTTGTTGCTGCCGATGGTCAGCTGTATGTCGTCGAATGCGAAAGCCCCGGTCCCTTCAATTGACCCAGCGGTTATTGCTCGGACTTGCAACGGGAAGGGAGGACCGTGGTTTGCGAAGCCAATGTTGTTGTTGTTGATCAAGCGGGCCTGGCCCGGTGTGCCGTCATCGAACGCAACGCCGCCGGCCGGTCCCGAGTTGACGATGATGGTAGCGTCGCCGGCGGAACTGCCGTCAAAGAATTGAAGGGGTATGTCAAACGGAAAGGCAGCAGGTGTGACCGCGAAGGTCGGCGCATTTGACGAATTGTCGAGGATACCGGGCCCGACAAGGTCTAACTCCTTCCCGGTGTTCAGCGTAAAGGAGTACGCTGGCGCACCTGCGTTGAATTGAAACGCGCCGACCTGGGCCGCGGCCGAGAACGTCAAATTGGTTATTGTCGAGGCATCGAAGACCGCGGTGTCATTGGCACCCGGCACCGTGCCCGTGTACCAGTTAGCGGCAGTGTTGAAGTCGCTCGAACCAGGATTGGCCAGCCAGATAATTACTGCCATGAGGCACCTGAACGCTTAATAAATTCGGCTAGCGTACCGAAGCGTCCTCTTTCGGTTAAGGAAATTGAGGCTCAAGCCGAGAAAAAACCTCATTCGAGTCATTTGTCTCAACGCGGATGGCGTTTTTGGGTCCGCTTGAACCGTCTAACCGAGGTAAGCTGGGTGACCGGTATCGGCACTGAGAGCCGAAGCTCATATTTGGGATCGGCGGCTTCCGGTTTCGACCCACTGCGGACCTTCGCGGCCGTTGATCGCGTCGTCCCACGTGGTCCGCAAACGCGTTTTCGCATCTGCGCCGCTAAACTGTGTCCGCAACCGTACGGCTGGATCGGCTCGCGAGCTTGGCGATGCTACCGTTCCCCTCCAGCTGTAGGAGCGCGGATGGTGAGTTCGCCTTCCCTTACCGGGAAGAAACGGCCTCCGGACCGCTGTGACGCCCGTTCTGTAAGGCGTTGCAAATGAACCGCCAAGATGAATGGGGCGAGGCAAATCAGGAAAAGCCCCCATACAAAATTGTCGAACATGACCAATTCGTTTGCTAGAACGAGCCAGTTCGGCAACCACGCGGCCAATGCGCAGAAGCACGCCGCACCAGCAAGTTCGCACAGCAGTCTGACGGAATGAACATGACGCGCTGTTAACCATCCGAGTATCACCAGTGCTAAGCTCGCCACCAGCGCATGCCAGCCGCCGAGGCCCGCGAATAGCGAGCGGTACATTGTCGCTTCGCTGCGTAAGATGAGCAGCGGTTTGATCACCAGGAATGTTTTAAGCACAAAACCCGGATCGCGCGACAGGATTTCCAAAAATGCAGCTTTTGAAAACGTCTCATACGCAACTCGTGTCGGGTTACCGTCCAGTTGCAAATACTGCCGCTGTTGATCGGCCGGCAGCTTGGCAATTGCTAGACGCGCGGCCGTAAGGGGAATCTGATCGCTTGCGGCACCATTCATTGAGGCGCTGTATTTGGTCTGCCAATCGGGGTTGTACTCTAGAGACTGCAGAACGCCGTCCCAGAACGTGTGGCACGGAACATCGCGCTCTAAGGCATAAAACGGATGGTAGGAGTAACTGGCGGCGAGGTTAGCTGCACCGACTACAGCACATGTCGTCACAAGCACCAAGAACGATCGGGGTGAACGCCAATCGCCTAGACGCAGCTTCGAACCACGTCCCCGCCAGATCGTCGCCGTCGTCGAAAGCGTCCAAAGCAGCAGCGGGATCGAGATGGTCCACACAACCGCAAAGCGGAGGTGCGTCGCGAAGGCAATAATCGCCGTTTGCAGCGCCAGCACCACGTAACCCGCTATGGTCATCTGGTGATCTGGTTGCAGCCACGTGACGATGATGTGTAGCAACGGAATTGCGGCAATCGTTCCGAGAAACCGCGGATCCTTGATGTCGATTCCCGGGAGGAAGCCGAATTCGGCCGGCATTGTGAAATTAAACATCGAGGAGCAGACCGAGAAATAGAGGGCTATCGTCATCAAGGCGGCCGCGACCATCGCCGCCGGGTTTCGGCCATGACGGACCGCGAACAGGACCAGGGTGCAGACGACAAGAATGAAATAGGTAAAGGTCAATCCTCGAATGTTGATCCCGAAAATCAAAAAAGCGAGGACGGTATAAGTGCTCATTCCCGCGTCCTCGCCGTTAAACCCGATCAGATTGACATAGTGACCGGACGCATCCCGAAGGGATGTCGAGGGGGCGCAGATGATAGACTTCGCTTGGTCGAGCGTGCGCTGGAGCCGTTTCTTGTTGAGCAGATTTTCACCGTACGTATCGTCGAATGTGTCGGCGAAGCGCGGGTTACCGTTGAACCCCCCAATCCTCAGAAAATTGTCAAGCCGGTTGTCAATGACGGCTCCGCCAACTCCGCATCTCACTCTTGTCAGCGCGGCCCCAACACCTTGCAAAGTCCGACCCCAGCCGTGCTGAGTCAAAGTCCCAACGAGATCCCGCTCGAACGCTATGCCGAGCATAGCCGCAAGCATGCAGACGCCGACCGCCAGTGCGATGTGGCCAGCGCGCCGGCGCGGTGAACCGGCGAGCAAATGTTGAGCGAAGGCATCCGAAGCGACGCGTGGAACCCTGATCACCATACCCTCTGGTCAGCGGATGTGGAGAGCGGAGAGATAGACGCTTGCAAATCACGGAAATGAGTAAACTCCGGTTGATCAAAACGGCCAATGGTATAGGTCCGGATATACCAAATCGCCGGGGCCCATATGTCGTTATGACGCTTCATCACAAGCCGAGCCTATCGAATTCAGCGGCTACCGCTGGATCATGAAATCGGGTGATCGGCTCGGGCCCACCGCGAAAGCCAAGGGTCTGCTGTGGGTCCGAAATCGGTAACCCAGCTACGCGCTCGGGAATGCCCGCTCTCGGCGCATTCTCGTCCTACAGCCGAACCGTATCGAATGGCGTCTTCTGTCAACAGCGGTCATTCGCTCTAGTGCGGCTATCACCGACTGAGCGGTGGTCCATGACCACGAGCAAAGGGAGCGCTACGTCCAATAACCAATTGTTATCGGCTGATCGACGAATTTGACTGATGTGGAACCCGTCAATGCGGGCCAAAGCGGCCGTCATCGCAAACGGCTACCCGAGCCGCTCCCCCGGTTAGATCCAGGTATGCAACCAGAAACTGACGATCGGGTCCGGCCCGAGAGTCACGTACGTCGCCGATAAATTAAGCTCACTTGGTCAGGGTAAATGTGACTGTGCCGTCACTGTCAACCCGGCTAAACATTACCGGGATTTGGTAGTCATCAATCCACACTTGGTATCTCTCTCGGCCGTCTGCGGTATCGACCTGGTATCGGTGTACTCGCAGCAGAGCGCCATCGATCGCGACAGAGGTCTGCTCGCCGCCGGTAGTAACAACCCGCGTAACTGCGCCGGTGTCAGTCATAAAGATGATGTTGTCTCCCTTGGAGAAGCCTGCGGACCAGGGATCGGATGTCCGGATCGTCGTCGGCACATTAACGCTGCCGCTGGGGCGGTAAGACGAAAATGGTCGCCTTCCACCCTGCCATCCAATTCAAATGAGTTACCATTTTCCACGGTAATGCCATGAAAATAGACAAGCTTATTTCCGACTTGGCGTTCGACACGCGATATATCTTGGCGATAAACAGTAATACCGAGAAGTGACACTTTGACGTGTGCTTCTGTAGTAATGGTTCTTGTCTCGCCTACCTTGTCGACAGCGCTGTTATAGACTCCAATATCGCCGTATGGCGCCATGTTGATGCGATAGGTAAACCGCTGCTCAAAGGCGATTGCCGAAGCACTGCCCATTGCGAGTACGCACGTCGTCAAGGCAGCATGGAGGGTTGGTGAGCGGAGGGAAGCCAAGGCCATGCTCGCGACCTTCCTCAGCCCTGTGTCAATTGCTCGCTGACGTCCACAACCGCCTCTGCAAATTCGGATCACGGGACGCCGCGCTCGATGCCGCTGGCGCACACCGCTCGAAATATAGTCCGGATGTGCCAGCGACCAGCGGGGAACAGGCTAGAAAAACCGGCGTGGCCGCGCCCTGCTCCGGCGTAAGAATGAACTGCTTTGCCAATATCCAGAGTGGCTTGAAAAGCCGCACCGGCCCCGTGGAGGCATCGAACTGGAGTATGTTGGTTGCCACATAGCCGGGGTGCACCGCATTGATGGTTACATCGCTGCTGCGGAGACGGCGCGCCAACTCACAGACGGTCAGAAGGTTTGCGAGCTTGGCGTTTGCATAAGCCCGCATCCCGATACCGTACGGATAGTGACGCTGCATCTGTATGTCTTCGAGGTCAATTTTGCCTTTTTCATGTGCGTCGGAATTGACGTTGATGATCCGCGCCTTGCCTGCTGCTCTAAAGTTATCGAGCAGAAGGTTCGTCAAGAGAAATGGCGCGAGGTGATTAACGGCGAGGCTCATTTCTATACCCTCGAAGCTCTCGACCCGTCTCGGAAACATTGCTCCCGCGTTATTGATAAGAACGTGTAGATGCTTGTATTTCGTATTTAGTATTTCGGCAAGACAACGCACGTCTCTCTGAGACGACAGGTCACAAATCAATAAATCGATCGTTCTATTGCCGGTCTTTTCACTAAGTTCCCGGACGACATCTTCGCCCTTTGCGCGACCCTGCAGACAAGACCGACGACGGCGCCTCGCCGCGCAAGGGCGAGAGCGGTTGCCTTGCCAATCCCCGAGCTTGCCCCAGTCACCACGCATATTTTGCCACTCATAGCATTGGAATGATGCGGCACCTCCGGTGCGCGGAAACCGGCCCCGGGCAAGACGACCTACGTGGCCGGAATTGGGACTAGCGGATACGCAGGACCAAGTTGGCGAAGCGCGGCCCGGAAATAATTGCCGCTCGGAGCGCCCCCTTCGACTGCGGCGATCCGGGTGAGGTCCATCCATGGCACGGCAGGATTTCGATGATGCGTGAGATGCAAATGGTGATTCATTACCAGCACCCCTAGCAACTGAGGCAGCGCGTAATTACGGGCACGTTCCGGTTCGCCCGGCGGGACGTCATGATGAGGGGCATTATCGGCGAGCGAATGCCACACTCCACGCAGGCACATAGAGGCCAAGAGCATCGGCCACCACACGCCGTATAGCCAAGCGCTTGCTCCGTAAAGCGCCAGCGTCAACACAAATTCGCGCCGCGTCCGCCGCCGCTTGCTGGCGTTTTTCGTGAGCGAGACAAACAAACGTCGTACTTCAGCATCGCCGTCCTCTCGTATGGGAACGACGTTAGCCATAATACGGGCCGCCCAGAGTACGGGAAGGAAAGCGAGCAACGGAGACGCGAGCAACTCTAAGTACACTCCGCCCAGAAGCCGCCCGCGATAGCGTAGCCATGCGAGCGCATATATGCCGCTTCCGTCATGTACGTCGGCTCGATCGTAAGCGTGCCGAGAATACCGGTGGTGAACGAGGTGGCAGAACCGTGTCGCGTCGAAGGGTAGCCAGTGGACGACGGAGAGCACTCTCGCCCAGAAATCGCCGCCGCGATGTTTGAGCAACAGGCGTGAATGGATTCCTTCATGAATGAGACCCCAATGCAGCGGTTGAAGAAGAGTGATGGGTATCAGAAGTAATGCGATTGGAAAACCAAAGGCGTATAATAACGACGGCATAACGAACAGCTGAAACAGCGTGCCACCAAGTACGACGCACATGAAAAAAATATTTAAACCCTTGGAAGACACCGGCTGATCGGACGGTTGGTAAGTAATTGGCACAGCAGGTCCTGGGAATACCCCTGGCGAATCCGGGCTGATGGTTTCGATTTGCGGCATGTTCCCCCCGTGCCGACCCGCCAGTTTAGGCGTTGCGCAGCATCTCGATTTAACCCAATCCCCGATTTGGCCAACGGGCACCAGCGTGGTTCGGCAGCGTCGAGAGACTTGAGCTGCTACGGAGCCCGCCGCGGCCGAAACGACCGGCTGACTACTCTATGCACTGTGTCAACGAGATAAGTCACCTAAATGGCTGTCCTCTCGCCCCCTGAAACCCATCTAGGGTCGCATCAGGCAATGACTGAAATGGGGCAGCCTGACCATTCTTCGTACGCGAGCTGACGTCGCATTCGCGCCGTTAGCAGACCATCCGGCTGGGTCGATATAGCGACTGAGTTCGACCACCCTTTGCGGTCATTGCCGGCTTATAGCAGCGTAGGCGGCGGGGTGAAGCCGCCGAACTCGCGCTCGATGAGCCCGGCAAAGGCAATCGTGGTGCGGTCTTCGAGATAGCCGCCGATGATCTGCACGCCGACCGGCAAGCCGCCCCCGGTGCGGCCGATCGGCATCGTCGTCGCCGGGAAGCCGTTCAAAGTCGCGATTCCGGCCCATACGCTCTGATCGTTGTAGGGCACCATCGTGCCGTCGATATCGAGCTTGCGGGCGAATTGCGGCGAATGATCGTGCGGAAACGCCACGGTCGGCATTGGCGGAGAGAGCAGCACGTCGATCTCCTGGAACAGCGCCTGCCAGCGTGCCCGCAAGCCGTTACGGATCCGGCTCTGGCGGATCCAGTCGGGATGGCTGATCGTTAGCCCGCGCAGCTGTTCGGCGGCGAGGCTATGGTCATCGGGCGCGAGGACCTTGATGCCTGCCTCGAGGCGTTGCTGCTGTTCAGGCGTGAGATCGGCGCTGAAAAATGCCGAGAGCAGCAGCCGGTAAACCCGGCTTGTTTGCGCGAGGTCGGGCAGCTTCGGGCTGTCGCGCAGCACCTGGCAGCCAGCCTCGCCGAGCTTGTCGGCGAGGGCGTTGAGCGGCCCGCGGACGTTGGCGGCAGTTGGGCACAGCGGATGTTGGTCGATGATCAGGACGCGGAAATCTGCAAGCCGGTCACGCCGCGGCGGCGGCAGCACGAGCTTGTAGCCGGTCCCGTCGGTCAACTCGTCGGGTCCGGCGACGACCGACAACTCGAGAGCGAGATCGGCGGCGCTGCGCGCCATCGGACCGATCACCGCGAGATCCCCCCGCACCGGGATTGCCGGCGTCCGCGGCGGCAGGGAGCCGCGCTGCGGCACCAGATCGAGGCTCGGCTTGTGCGAGAAGATGCCGCAGAAATGTGCCGGCGCGCGCAACGAGCCGCCGATGTCGGAACCGAATTCGAGCGGCACGAAGCCCGCGGCAAGCGCGGCTGCGCTACCTCCCGAGGACCCGCCCGGCGAGCGCGACAGGTCCCACGGATTGTTGGTGGTGCCGTAGACCTCGTTGTAGCTCTGCCAGTCGCGTAGGTTCAGCGGCACGTTCGTCTTGCCGAGGATGACGGCGCCGGCGGCTTTGAGGCGCTGAACCGCGAGCGCATCGACCTCGGCCTTCCAGTCCTTGAATTTCGGGTCGCCCCAGGTGGTCGGCAGGCCGGCGATACCCAATTGCTCCTTAACCGTCATCGGCAGGCCGAGCAGTGGGCGGCGCTCGCCTTTGGCGAGAGCGGCGTCGGCAGCATCGGCGGCCGCGCGCGCCCGCTCGAAATCGCGCACGACGACGGCGTTGATCGTCCCATCGAGCGCCTCGATCCGCGAGATCGCGCCATCCACCAGCTCGCGAGAGGAAACCTGCCGATCGGCGAGCGCTCTCGCCAGATCAGCGGCCGTGCGGTAGGCGAGTCCCTCCGAAACGCTGCCCACGTCACGCCCGGTCGCAGCAACCGGCAACAATGCGGCTGCGCCCGTCGCCGCGATACCCGTCATCAATGACCGTCGACTTGGTTGGACTAGCATCGACTCCTCCCTGTCCGGGGCCAGCATTGCGCGACGCGCGTGCCTGCTTCTTATGGTTTCAGTCTATTTCCGAAGAAGCGTCAGCACCAGCCGACGAACCAATGCCGGATCGTCGCTGCGCTACACCTGGCGACGCGGTTGTGCTATTCGCTCACCTCAAACGCCTCCTGAAGCTCGATCGGTTGCGATTACGCGGCCCGAACGGCGCCCACGACGAGTTCCACCTTGCGGCTACGGCCCAAAACCTCAGGAAGCTGGCGAAGTTGATCCCGGTGCCAGCGCCGATCGAAGCGACCTGAGGAGACGCGGCGCTCACCGGCATGGCCGTGATCGCCAATCCATGCCGCCGCGATTACTTCAAATCAGACTTCTTCAACGGTATATCGCCCCTGAGCGGACCATCGAGCCTAACCAGCGGGATGGTCGGGTCCGTGGGGAAGCGGACATTCGCGCCTTCTGCACACAGGGAGCCCACCGCATGCGCGACTGCGCGATCATACGAGGCCGCCGATTTTCCGCGAGATCGACAGACCCGCTGGGGATCATTAATCGTGGCCGTGACTGCGAATTCGGTGAGAGGCCGATACCTGGAATTGTTATGAGCTGGCGGCAAGCCTCGATGCTCTGACTATCTGCTTCCCCGTTAATCGCCACGACCGCGGCGAGCACGACGGTACGAGCTGAGTATGTTGTTCGCAGTCGCGGCCGCGCTCGACCTCCAACTGACCGAAGATAACCCTGGTCGTGCTTGACCGCGCGTTCCAGCCGCCCAAGTGTCGCAGCGCGCATGGCAGACTCGTCGAGCATTCGGCGGATGCCCATGCTTGCCAGCGCTAGGCGGCGCATGTTTCGATACATCGGCAAGACGTGACGGTGGCTGCGTCACTGTCGGGGGTACACCTACACCCCTCCACCTCTCGCTATAGACACGAGAAAACGTTGAAAAACCTGTCAATTGCGCTTGCCATCATTGGCTTCATGTTGGGTACGCTGCTGGTTGGCTGGTACGGTTTCGGCGCTATTGTGACCGTTATGCTTTCGGTTGGCGGAGATGGCTTCGCACTGTTTTGCGTTTGGCAACTTCTGACGATAGTCGCTCTTGGAGTCGGTTGGCGCGTCGTTGCGCCTTTGAATAGCACGCGCCACTTTATGCCATTCGTCTGGGGGCGACTGGTCCGTGACTCTGCCGGTAGTTGTCTACCATTCTCGGTGGTTGGCGGCTTCGTACTGGGTGTTCGAGCCGCGACGTTGCACGGCATCTCATGGTCCGTCGCCACCCTCTCGATGGTTGTTGACCTCACCGCCGAGTTCCTAGCCGAAATCGCGTTTGCCGTCGCGGGACTCCTCATCCTATTCACTCGCTCAGCGGACCCATCCTCAACCAAGCCGATACTGGTCGGTCTGGCTCTAGCATTCGTTGCTGGCGGCCTGGTCCTTCGATTGCACAAGGGGATAGTACCGCTCCTTGTTCGCTTTGGGCGCAAAATCCTGGGCGATTGGTTCGCGCACCGCGGCGACCATGAAGCGACCTCAGAGCATGAACTGGCCGTGATGTACGGGCACACCGGCCGTATGGCGCTTGGTACTGCCATCCACTTGGTCGGCTGGCTTTGCAAGGGTATCGGGAATTGGATTGCCTTCCGGCTTTTGGGATCAGATATAGACCTATTGGGGGCTCTGGCGATCGAGGCGCTGCTGCACGCGCTGCTCATTCCTGCCTTTGTGGTTCCGGGCTATGCCGGGGTGCAAGAGGCCGGGTATGCTGGGATTGGCACTTTGTTTGGCATTCCTCCGGAGATCTCGCTTGGCGTGTCTCTGCTGCGACGCGCGCGGGACATTGCTATAGGCACTCCAGTCCTCCTGATTTGGCAATTGATCGAAATGCGTCGCTTGCGTAATCCAAAGCTACTCCCAGTTAAAATCACCGGTGTCGTGTCTCCACGTCGTGATGATTAGAGAACCTTTTCTCACCGGCGATGACGCTTCCCATGACACTTAACCGTCACGGGTAAAATCCCTTCGGGGAGCGTGTGGGAGATAGGGCGGTTCCTGCGAGCGAAGCTTCCCCTCGAGCCTCGGGTACCACGGGCAGCGGTTAACTTGTGGCCCCGCCATACAACCTCGCTGCTCCAATAGCTCGCGATCGTTTCGACAACCGACAAGGCGTCGCGCAACGGAAGAAGCCAATACGGCGCGGCGAACGCGTGGCGTCCGAGCTTAGGAAGAAGGGCCCGGTCG
>Ga0073928_10009180_pt1 | contig 12113 bp, 12 predicted proteins | sample PaiPotPPA55metaG_FD_76969 | JGI IMG/M metagenome (GOLD analysis project Ga0073928, IMG submission 76969) | Iron sulfur acid spring bacterial and archeal communities from Banff, Canada, to study Microbial Dark Matter (Phase II) - Paint Pots PPA... ...
AAACGCGGCGAGCCAAAGCGACCAAACCAATAACCCCTCTAAGAATGAGGTGAGGAATGAGGCGGGGCTGGATGTAAGTCACCACGCCCGCATCTCTCAGAGGGGCGGGGAGAAGCTTTTTTTCTTGACATCCTTTTTCATAGGATAGGTGTAATGCGTGGTCCGAACGAGCAACGACATGTCCGCATCGTTGCGCGGCAAGTAGTAAACCGGCGGATATCCCTTCTCCTCCAGCCGAAGCGCTTGCGTCGATTCGGCGACTACCCGCCCGGCGACCGTTACACGCACCTTTCCCTCGGCCGGAGAAATTGTGATGGGATGGTCAGGCCCAGGGATTCTGATCTCCTTGCCTTGGCTCGACTTGGTATGCATTGCGCTCCTCACGTCATCACTCATAGTTTCGAACCTCCATCGACCGGAATACTCGCTCCCGTGACCCAGCGCGCCGCGTCCGACGCCAGAAACGCGACCACGTCCGCTACATCTTCCGGTTTGCCGATTCGCTTGAGTGCTTGCATCCCGAGAGTAACCTCGCGACCTGCTTCACTTTTAGTGAAGTTCGACATGTCCGTGTCGATCACACCAGGCGCGACTGCGTTTACGCGGATCCCTTGGGGCCCGAGAATGGCCGCCCAGTTCTTGACCAGAGTCTCCAATGCTCCTTTGGTCGAGGCGTAGGCAAGGATCGAGGGGCTGTCCACGCCGGGATTGCCAACTACGGCGTGGGACCCGAGAGAAGAGATTACGATGATGTTCGAGCCTTCACGTAGAACGGGCAGTAGTTGCTGCACAAGGAAGAACGGACTCCGCACATTCGTGGCAAAGAGATTGTCAAAATCCTCTACCGTATAATCCGCGAGGCGTGCCGCCTTACCGATTCCGGCGTTGAGCACAAGCACATCCAATCGCTGGCCGACGATCGAACGAACTTCCTTCGCCAGCAGTGTTGCCCCTTCTGGAGTTCCCAAATCCGCCCGGATCGCATCCGCGCGACCGCCTTTCGTTTGGATCGCGGCGACGAGAGACTCCGCGTCCTGTACGGAACGGCCATAGTGAACTAGGACGTGTGCCCCGGCCTCAGCAAGCGCCAGCGCCGTTGCGCGGCCAATTCCTCTTGATGCGCCCGTCACTAAAACAGTTTTGTCACGAAAGGCAGTCATTTCTCATACCTCCGATTCGAACCAACAAGTTCTTCTGTCATGTACTATGTCCAGCCCTGGGATTCAATCCGCAGCGTAAGGCGTTTTGAACGATGCTGTCCTACAGGCGCTGGACAAACTCAATTACAGCCTGGTTGACCTCCTGGGCTCGCTCCTGCTGGGTCCAATGACCGCAACCTGGCAGCAGGAGAGTTCCCCGGAGCTGCGGTACAAACTTCGACAGGTTGGCGATGACTTTTTCCATCCCACGAAAGGCCAAAACCAGATCGCGGTCCCCGGCGATGTACAGCGCCGGGACTTTCACCTGCGTTCCAGACACAGGCGCTAAGAGTTCCCAGTTTCGGTCCATGTTGCGGTACCAGTTCAGCCCCCCACGAAATCCCGTGCGCGCAAATTCGCTTACGTAGAAATCCACGTCCGCTTCGGTGAGCCAATGAGGCAACGACGACGGATTCGTCAAGCGCGAGAGAAAGCCACCTCGGCGCGGCACCATATCGATTTCGCGGCCGTCCCTTGCACCCCCGCCCCGGCCTTCCCCTGAAGCCGAGTAGAGGAAGCTGCGAAGGCTCAGACGGACATCGCACTCTAACTCCGCCTCGGCGACGCCTGGGGATTGGAAGTACAGCTGAAAGAACTGCGCGTCCTCGGTCTGGGGCATAATGCTGGTAGGACGAACGGGTGATCGCGGTATGAACGGCACGCTCAAACCGATCACGCCGCGAAAGCGATCGGGCCGCAAAAGCGCGGCGTACCACGCGACGGGGGCGCCCCAATCGTGTCCGACGATCACCGCTGTCTCTGTTCCTAAAGCATCGAGCAGACCGACCATGTCGCCAACATGATGGAGCAGCGTGTACCGATCGAGTTGTTCTGGGCGATCCGTCTGCCCGTAGCCTCGCATATCTGGCGCGATGGCATGGAACCCAGCTTCTGCAACCGCACGCAACTGATGGCGCCACGAATACCATGATTCGGGAAAACCGTGACACAGCATCACCAGGGGCCCCGCTCCGCTCTCGGCGATGTGCATACGGATGCCATTCGTTTCGACGGTGCGATGTTCTATTTCGCTCACTGTACTTCCGCGATGGTTCATCGCACTACCTCCTCTGATCTCTGGCTACGCAAACTTTGGGCATCGGATAAATCATCGGCTCAGCCGTCACACATTGCTCATATCACTTCGTTAGATTGCGATGCCCGCTCGCAGTAGCGCTCTTGAGACATACTTTGTTAGGCTGGCATCGATGCCTCCGAAGCATGAGAGTTAGAGATGGAATTACGACACCTGCGTTATTTCGTTGCGGTCGCCGAAACCGAGAGCCTGACTCTGGCAGCAAAGTCTAAATTGCACACTTCGCAGCCTTCGCTCAGTCGCCAGATCCGGGACCTTGAGGAAGAAATTGGCGCCCAACTCATGAAGCGAACGGCTCGCGGCGTCGAGCTGACACCGGCGGGTCGAGCCTTTCTCGATCATGCGCGCGGAGTTCTATTGCAGGTTGACGCGGCGGCCGAATCTGCGCGCCGGGCCGTTCATCCCGCCAAGCCCTGTTTCTCAATGGGCTTTCTGACTGGACACGAATTGACGTGGATGCCAGAAGCCTTGCGGATCTTGCGCGACGAGCTGCCTAACATCGACGTGATGATATCGAGTCAATCCTCCCCGCTGCTTGCGGACGGCCTTTCGAAAGGAAAAATCGATGCAGCTTTTCTTCGACGGGAAAAAGGAGTGCCAGGGTTGGCGTTCCGTCTTCTTGCGAAGGAGCCTTTGATGGTGATCTTGCCTAGTGACCACCATCTTGCTGCTCTCAAAGCCATCAGTCCGAGGGATTTAGCAGGCGAGACATTCGTGGCCGTGTCCGACACGGCTCCTGTGCTGCGTAAGATCATCGAAAATTACTTGAAGCGGTCCGGAGTCAATATCACGCCAACTCACGAGGCGGACCATGTCACCATGGGCATGTCCTTAATCGTGTCGGCGCGCGGCGTAGGGCTGTTACCGGCTTACGCACAGAACTTTCTGTTTCCGTCCGTAACCAGTCGGCCTCTGAAAGGAGTTGCGCCAACCGTCGATCTGGTTCTTGGCTACAGAAAGTCGAACCAGTCTCCCATCCTGAAGCTTTTCCTTTCGAGATTGGACGAGTTGGTGGCGCGCGTCTCGAAGAAGGCGCAGTGAAGCGCCATCTCTATCTCTAGTTTCCTTCTCCGACCCTGACTTCCCCCGTACGCTTGAAGGCATCGAGTCTTTTTCGCTGTTGTGGATTAAGCACATCGTCGATCCGTCGCTGGAGACGGGAGTTGGCCTTCATTAACTGCTCAAGGAGCCGAGTTTGCGTTGCTGCGAGGCTTTGGGCAACGCCTTCGTTGTCATTGCTCTGACTCTGCCGAACCGCGACACCCAGCTCTGCGCTAATGGTTCGTAGTTCAAGCATCAAGGGTTCTGTTTTCGGTCGTTCCCGGTCCATCAGCCTCTGGATGGATCTAACTTGGGTCGGGTTCAGTTCCAAGTATTCGATCAATGACGGATTTAGCTGCAAAGAGGAAAATGGCATTGCGACCACCACCATGTCTGCACTGAGGGATGGGGCAGGCTCTGGCGCAGCCGGCGTTCGGGCGATATCCGACTCTAGCATTGCGTGCAATGCACTGAAGAGTTGAAATTGCATCGTCGCAACCTGGTATCGCTCACCGCTGACGTATTCCCCCTGCTCTCTGGTGATTTGTCCCGCTCCCACTGCATTCGAAATAGCTCCCAGATCTATCGACAATCGCTCTGCAATGGACGCCATTGCCAATTCGTAATCTCGAAGCACATCGCGCGGCCCGCGGGGGATCGCAACCAGATGTGGCTGGACATGAGCGTTTTCCGCTGAGGCGACCACGATCGCTACATGCGGCGGTTCGTCGTCGGGAAGCTTACGTGGTACAGCGCTGAATGCTGGCTGCGATACGGTAACCATGCTAAGCATGAAGGCAACAATTATCTCGGATTTCATGATGCGGGTTCCTAATTCCTGTCCTACTTCATTCAGCCGTAAGTGCAGGTTCCATGCCTAAACGGGCAATGCGGAGAATCATGTTCAAGTGCTTGACAGGCAAAATGTTCTGAGATGTGAATAGATACCGGTGTTGAATCGGTGTCGTCGATTCCGGCAGATTTTCGCCAGTTGACGATTGACTACGACACCGCCCCGGGATGCTCAGTTTTGATTCTTGGCTTTGGTTAGCCGGCGCAGGATGAATTCCTGAGCCAGATTGGCGGCGGCTCGTTGTCCAGTGTCAATAAAGAAATTACTCAGAAACAGCCCGACGCCGCGATTCGAGGGCGGGTAGTAGGCATTCGAGAGAGCGGCCGCGGCCAGATCGCCGCCCATGGTCGAATAGTTCGGCTGCCACCGACCGTTGTCTCCTTTGCAGACGAATGGGCTGGAGAGCGCATGTAGGGTGCGAGACTTATTTGTGCCTGTCCCTTGGTAGAAGTAGCGCGGGTCCTGGTGCAGAAGCGATGGCAGGATGGCGCCACCGATCATGATGTCGCTAAAGCCGTCCGCATAGGCGGCGCCATAGCGCTCAGCGTAACCGATCATTCCCTGGCGGTAGTTGGGCGTGTCTCCTGCCTGATTGGCAGCGGCAAACACAGCTACGCCGGCCAGGGTCACGGGGTCGAATGCAACCTTGGCGGCGAGATGGAACTTCATCTTCGCCGTGAGCGGTGCGGCGTTTGCATCATACTGCACAAGAAAGTTGGGGATAAAACCGAAGATGCGCTGCTGCTCCTCCACCTTGAGCTGCTCGGTGGCGATCTCCTTTTGAGAAGCGGCCGGAGAAGCGACAGTGATGGTGGTGAGTGCTTCTGCGATGTGGAGTTTGCTGCCCGTCAGAATTGCGTACTGGCCGGGCTTGAGAATGATAACCGGCGAGCCCCAGTTTGAAAATCCCTCGGCGCTGATTGTGACCTGATAGGTCCCCGGCTCGATATCGGTGAATTGAAAGGATCCGTTCTCGCTCGACATGATCGTGCGGGGAGGGCTGAGAGTGGGGCCTTGCAAAACGACGGTTGCGCCCGGAACGGGGTCGTTGTTCACATCGATTGCAGTGCCGACAATAATTGCCGGCTGCGGCCTGGGCGCATCGGGCAGCAGAGTCGACTGCTCCTGAGCCTTAGACGCCCTCGATCCGCATAGGCAGAGCAAGAGTGCAAAAACCCGCCACTTCATTCCGTGCTCTCCGTTAAATGACCACAATTTCAACATGACTCTTCCGATAACAAACTTGTCAAAAGGCAACTGGATGGCCAAAGCGAAGCGCTATGGGTGCCTCGTAAGTCGCCGGATCTAATGAAACTGAGACGATCTGGGCAGGGTGGTGTCGACAAGTGTCAAAGGCATCCGTCGACATTTCGTCAAGAAATGTTAAGGGCTATGTCTAGGCGGCCGTGAGTTCGGGCAAGGATTAAGAACGTGAGCCGAGCCAGGAGGGAGTTGCCAAGCCGTCCCATCAAAGATTTTTATTTTAGCAACGCACTGAAAGAAAAGAGCTTAGATCAAGTGACGGGATCTTCGATCCGCGCGAAAACGTGAGCCCAGCGATTCGCAGACCTAAGGAGCGCTTTCCACTTTGTACCCCCAACATACCTCAAGTATGGACTTCACTACACGATCTTCCTGACATGACGTTTGGCATTTTTCTTGCATCTCTGTCTGCCGGCAATGCCGACGGTCCGCCTAATGGAGGAACCGCATAATGCAAACCTTGCCCGAGGTGATTTTGCAATGGCCACAGCTGCAAGATTCCGCATCGATGTAGCGATCCACGATCTTCTAATGAATTCAACCCAGCGCCCGCCGGCGCCGGCCGAAGCCATGGGGCTAACCCTCCCGGAACCAGTCTTTCCGCAATTCCCGGAACGCCTGAATGATCCGGGCCCGGAGACACCACCCGAGAAGCGAAACTGGGGAGTAGGCGATGTCTACCGCTATTCACGCGGATGGCTAGGTCCCTACGTCCGCTCCCGAGTTTTGCCGGGCGAGTTCCATCCCATCACTGCCTATTTATTCGTCGAGTACAAGTGCAATCTCGACTGCTGGTACTGCTGGTCCTACAACAATAAGGTCAAAGGGATGACTGAAGATGTGGCCCGGCGCTCGATCGACTGGCTGCACGACAATGGTTGTCGCGTGCTGGCACTGATGGGTGGCGAGCCTCTGCTGCGACCGGAATTCATCCATAAGGTTGTCTACTACGCCGCCAAGAAAGGCTTCTGGGTATATATCGCCACCAATGGGCGTTTGCTACGCCCCGACGTTGCAGACCGCCTGGGCGATGCCGGCGTAGCTGTTTTCAACTTTGCGCTGGACTCCTGGGATCTGCAGCCGAGCCTGCCCAAAGCTTTCGTTCCCTCGGAGAAAAATCTGGAACACATCCTGCGCAAGCAGTATGCGCATCGCTATCTGGTCTTCTTCAACATCAACATCTGCCGCAATAATATGGAGGACGTCAGAAAGCTCACCGAATACGCTCACGATCATCGCATTGCTACGGACTATCACATTAACGAAACTCCGATGCTAGAACAGGACGACCACTTCAAGCATCTCTACGACAATCCAACCTACATCCGCCCGGAAGACTGGCGCGAGATCGATTCTCTGGTGGATTGGCTGATTGAAAAAAATAAGTCCGGCTATCAGATGGTGAACTCAGTACAACGTCTGCAAGAGATCAAGGCTTTTGTGCGCATGTCTTCGGGACTCGATCTGCAGGAGTATGGATGGAACGGAGATGGCACGAAGGGAAATGGACACCAGAAAGAACTGCTAGCCTCGATGCCCGGGATTGTGCAAGAGGAAAACGGTGAATTGCATTTTGCGGAATGGAACTGCCGGGCGGGCCAGAACAATGTCATCATCCGCACGGACGGTACCGTCGCTCCCTGTTTCCCGATGTATGGAGCAACCTTCGACTGGGGAAACATCGATCAGCCGAAATTCGATCAGGGCCAGCTATCCGCCATGAAGTCAACCTGCCAGCAACATTGTTTCTCGACCTTGAACCACAACCTGGCGTACTGCTACAACGACTCCCGGGTGATCAAGTGGCTTTGGACCAACGCCAAAAACAGATTCCAAGGCGGTGTGCGCAGTTTCGAGGATTAAAAAGGAGAGGCCATCGTGCGAGGAAGAAACACGACAACGCCAAACGCGAAGATCAGGCTGTTTTTTGTTGACGCCGCATTTCTAGCGATGACAACGTTCGTCGTGGGCGCGCACGCGCAGCTGAGCCAGGGGAGCCAAACCGATCTTACAACCACGCTCGAACCTTTACGACCCGGCGTCACTGCGAGCCAGATCTTCGATGAGTTACTTGCCCACAACGCCCTTCGCGCCGCGACCCTCGTGAACTATGACGCCTTCAGGACCTATCAAGTGGTGGACCTGAAGGGTAAGGTACATGCTGAGGAGATTGGGCAGATGGAGTACCGGGCGCCGGACCAGAAGAAGTTTGTGGTCACGTCCGAAAAAGGGTCGGCCCTGGTTCGTCGTTTGGCGCTTAATGCCTTAATCGCCAGCGAAATCGAAACCACGGCGGGTAAGCAACATCACGATAGCGCCATCTCGCCCACAAACTACACTCTTGACCTGCTTGGGGAGCAACAGGTTGGACCCTACCACTGCTTTGTCGCGCAGGCGATTCCCAAACGGAGCGACAAGTATCTGTTCGAAGGCAAGGTATGGATTGATGCCGAAGATTACGCGGTTGTCCGGATTGAAGGGCATCCCGCGAAGAAGCTTTCTTTCTGGATAGAACGGGCCGACTTTGTGCGTCAGTACCAGAAGATCGACAGTTTCTGGCTCCCCCAGAGGGATGTGACGTTTGTTCAGGTCCGACTCTATGGCAAGAAGGCCCTGACGATCGATCACCGGGATTACAGCGTAAACAGTTTGGGCGGCAACGACGAGTCGGCTGCGGGAGCGCCACGTTTTTGATGATCGTTTCGAGCACAACTCGACGCGGCGGTGCAGGCATAGCGTTGCGATAAGAAAGGAGGCCGGAGTGGTAAACGCGCAAGCGCAGCTCAATAGGGCCAGCTCGATGTCTAGAGAAGGAAAATACCGGCGCGAAATAGTCTCCTTCGGCAAGATGTTGCATCAGCGCGGGTATGTGGCCGCAACGGATGGCAACCTCTCCGTGCGCCTCGATGAGCAGCGCATTCTGGCGACCCCGACGGCGATGAGCAAGGGCTGGCTTCGCCCGGCCGACATGGTGATTGTCGATCCCGCGGGCCGGCAGGTCGCGGGCCGCCGTCACGTTTCCAGCGAAATCTCGATGCACTTACTGATCTACAAGTTGCGTCCCGATGTGCGCGGGATTGTGCATGCCCATCCCTGCACGGCAACTGGCTTTGCTGCCGCCGGCATGGCACTGAATCAGCCCTTGGTTTGCGAAGTGGTGATCGGCCTCGGCTCGATTCCACTGGCCAGGTATGGGACGCCGGGGACATCAGAGGTATGTGAGTCGCTGGAGCCGTTGATTCCGCAGTATGACGCTATCCTTATGTCGAATCATGGCGTCGTGACCTATGCAGACACGCTGCATCACGCCTACATGAAGATGGAGACGGTCGAGCACTTTGCCCGAATCGCGCTGGTGACGCACGGTCTGGGCCGGCAGCGGCCACTCGGCCAACAAGACTTGGAAAAGCTCCTGCTTGTGCGAAGTAAGTATGAAGGCCATCACTCCGGCGCGGCGATGCCACTGGCAGCTACTTCCCGGTTTCCTGCAGGAAACCATCGGGGGAAGGCAAAAGGTCTCGCCCCAGCCAGCACGGCTAGAGTCGAAAACGGAGAGTTAGGGTGGAAGGAACTAGCGGGCGGAGGTTAATCACTCATGCAGTCGAAATACCGCCCAGGATTATCTCTGGGTGAGCTGTTTGCCGCTTGGGGTAGCATCCTGAGCGGCCGGGCTCCCATGCTGTCCATCGAGATCACGCGCGAATGTCCGCTGAGTTGCCCGGGTTGTTACGCGTATGGCGATTCGCATTTGGGGACCGGACCTACATTGCGCGAGCTCTCCGACTTGCGCGGAGAAGCGTTGGTCGAGGGCGTGCTTGCACTGGTCAGAAAACATAAGCCCTTGCATGTTTCGCTGGTCGGAGGCGAGCCGTTGGTCCGGCATCGCGAGCTCAGCCGCATCCTGCCGGAACTCAGTCGCCAGGGAGTATTCACGCTGGTGGTGACCAGCGGAGTGATTCCGATTCCAGCGGAGTGGATGCAACTGCGGCGTTGCCGGGTCGCTGTCTCCGTGGACGGACTACCCGAACACCACGCTGAACGTCGCAAGCCGGCGACTTACGCGCGCATCCTGCAGAACATCCGCGATCGCCAAATCAACGTTCACTGGACAATCACCGCTCCCATGCTAAAGCGGCTGGGCTATCTGGAAGAATACGTCGCATTCTGGCACTCGCGGCCGGAAGTCAACCGCATTTGGGTCAGCCTTTACAGTCCGCAAGTGGGTGAGCACAGCGCGGAGATGCTGAGTCCCGACGAACGCCGGCGCATCGGCAGCGAACTTCCCGGTTTGCACCAAGCCTATCCCAAGCTGTTGATGAGTCCTGGAATCGCAGAGGCGTTTGTGACACCTCCCCGAAGTCCCGAAGAATGTCTGTTCTCGAAAATGTCCACGAACTACTCGGCTGACTTAACCACTCGGGTGGAACCTTGCATTTTCGGCGGCACGCCGGACTGCAACCAGTGTGGGTGCGTGATTTCAAGCGGCTTGCACCGAGCACAAAAAGTGCGGGTAGCGGGACCGCTAAAAGTCGGACACCTGGTCCGCGGTTCGATGGCCATCGGTTCACTGCGCAACCGGCTGCGCTCAAAGTCGGCAGATCCGTCACGATGGAACCGCCATCCCGCGCAACAGCCGAGCCCCGGCCTGGTACAGATCGGCCTGGATGACGCGGCGTCGATTGATGTCGCACAGCGACCGTCGCCTTGAGCTCATAAACCTCAACCGCCGGGTAAGGCCACTTTCCTCGATCCTATCGATGTGGGATGCGGTAGGGTAGCCAAACGCGATAAACTCTGTACAGGAAAGAACCATGACAGACGATCAGAGAAACCAACCGACGAACCACGCGCATCCCGGAGACATCACCCGCCGCGACTTTGCGGCCCTCTTGGTGGGTGCAGGCCTGGCCGCGACGGTACAGCCGGCCGCGGCAACGGGCCTTGAAGTGGTGGAAACCGACGTCGAAATCAAGACTCCGGATGGAACTTGCGACGCCGCATTCATTCGTCCGAAAGCCGGTTCCCATCCGGGAGTATTGATCTGGCCCGACGCATTCGGCTTGCGTCCCTCGATGCGCGCCATGGCCAGGCGTATTGCCGCTGAGGGCGACGGATATTCCGTTCTCGTGCCTAATCCTTTTTACCGCGTGTCTAAAGCTCCTTTCACGGATGCCTCCACTTTCAACTTCCAGAATGCCGACGATATGGCGAAGCTCCGGCCGCTGATGGCGTCGGTAAACGCGCCCGGCAACGCCGAAAAAGATGCCGCCGCTTACGTTGCCTTCCTCGATGCGCAAAAAGAAGTGAACAAGGCAAAGAAGATTGGAACCCAGGGTTACTGCATGGGCGGGGCGCTGGTGCTGAGGACCGCTGCGTCCCTGCCCGATCGCATTGGCGCGGGCGCGTCGTTTCACGGCGGAGGCCTGGTGACCGACAAACCCGATAGCCCGCATCTGCTCGCCCCGAAGATCAAAGCTCGTATGTATTTCGGGATCGCGTCAAACGACGACGAGCGTCAGCCGGATGCCAAAGATAAGCTGAAGGAGGCCTTTGCAGCCGCCAAGGTTTCCGCGGAAATCGAAGTGTATTCAGCCCTGCATGGCTGGTGCGTGTCAGATATGCCCGTCCGCGACGGCGTGCCCATCTATAACAAGGCCGAAGCCGAGCGTGCCTGGGCGAAACTCGTCGCCTTATATAAAGTTGCCCTGGCGTAGCCGACACCCGATCCAGCGACCGGCGAATAACGTATGATGCGCCCGATCAATCCTGCAACTGGCTGTGCTGCTCATAGGCCTCGGTCGCAAAGCACAAAGCGCGATCAAAAAACTGGTCGAGCAGCCGCAGCAATTCCATTTCGCCATAAATTTCGACCGGGCCGCGTCTGAAGCCCTGCCGCTCCAGAAATTCCCAGAGATGTTCCTTAGTCACAACCATTGCCCAGCAGAAGTCGGAAAGAGCGACGCCTTGGGAGGCGCGGCGCTCACCGAGTTCAAGATAACGCCGCTCGATGTCGTAGGCCGTCTTGGCGAGCAGCCACTCGCTAAGGTGCAGCAAGACTTCCTCGATTTGTCGCTGCAATTCCGCGGCTGGGACTTTACGCAGGTCGACAGTGCGCGGGGACGCTAGGAGTTTCGTGACCAGTTCGGCCGCAAGTTCGTTGGCATGACGTTCAATCACGCGAACCAATGTTAAAGCGATCATGTCGTCCTACTCACTTGATCCGATGAAAGCTCTCGAGAATCAGAGGACGGCAAAGGTCGCTGCGAAGATTGTCGCGGGTCGTGACTTCTCGATGGTCGCGGCTTGTTGATCATCTTCAATATATGGTCGATGACGGCGCCATCGCGAAGACGTAGTTGCCAATGAGGGGCGAGGCGGTCGAGTAGTTTGGATTCCGGCTGGGGGGGTGTCTTGGGATTGCTGATTGGCTCGCTCTCCAGGGCCAACAGGTCGCTTGTTAAATCGGGGTTTTCGTCCAGATGAAGAATTCTCATATTTACGACTGGACTTACCGTGAGTGTCATTGCTTACTTTCGCAAGATTTTCCAGCCCCTCCTAAGACCAAAGTGTTTGGCGGGGCGCACGCTGCGCCTTGGCCGCCCTGCGAAGCGGAGCAGGGCCGTGTTTAGAAAGCAACGCAATGCGCGCCCCACATTCAAGG
>Ga0073928_10009183_pt1 | contig 12111 bp, 8 predicted proteins | sample PaiPotPPA55metaG_FD_76969 | JGI IMG/M metagenome (GOLD analysis project Ga0073928, IMG submission 76969) | Iron sulfur acid spring bacterial and archeal communities from Banff, Canada, to study Microbial Dark Matter (Phase II) - Paint Pots PPA... ...
ACCGACAGCAGCGAACGCGCCTCAAGCTGACGAGGACCGCTCACCGCGCGCGGAGGATGAGAGCAGCCCGGCGCGAGTGCAATGATTCCGACTTCCGGTTTTGACACTTTTCGGACATGGCGCAATGTCCGGATTGAGTCTGCTATGCGGCCCCAAGCGGACGTCACCGACCGCTCTGAATTTGCGGGTTCACGCCCTAAACCACTGCGTTTCGCGCGATCGTCTCGCGATAGAATGATGCGCTTAGCTTTGGCGTGCGATGCTGCGTGTTGAAATCGACCCGATAGAGCCCGAAGCGTTTTTCAAAGCCATCCGACCATTCAAAATTGTCCATCAAGCTCCACAGGAAGTACCCAAGCACGGGCACACCCTCGGATGTCGCGCGCCGCAGTTGCGTCAAATAGCTGCGCAAGTACATGATCCGATCCACATCGTAAACATGGCCTTCTGCGGCAGGCTCGTCTGTCGCCGACGTTCCGTTCTCGGTGATGTAAATCGACTTCACGTTCCAAAGCTTCGCCACATGGCGCGGCGCCCAATACATCGCCTCGGGGCCGATTTTGAGCCAGTTCGATTCCATGTGCGGAAACGATGCGGGAAACGGCGTCAGGGCAAAGCCATTTTCGTTATCGGCCGCCACCACGTAGTGATGCGGCATGTAGACATTGAGCCCGACAAAATCGATCGGCGACGAAATGACGGCTAGCTCTTCGGCGGTGTAATTCGGGGCATTCTTGCCGGCATAGGCCAGAAAGGCATCCGTGTATTTTCCTTCCAGCATCACGGTCAGGTAGCCGGCATTGAGTTCGCGCGTGGCGATTTCCGCCGCACGTATGTTCGCAGGCGTTTCGACGGCGGGTACACAGATGACGATGTTCTCGGCCGGACCGACCCTGGTTTCCGCGCGCCCATGCGCCCGGATCGCCTGCACCGCAAGTCCGTGCCCCAGCGCGACATTGTGGCGAACCTGGTTCAGCGCCGGTTGCGCTAACGTCAGGCCCGGGGCGTCGATGCCGGCACCGTAGCCGAGATCAACGAGCCTCGAGGACTCGTTGATCGTGAAGAAATGTTTCACCCGATCACTCAGGCGCGCGGCTACATAACCGGCATACTCGCCAAACGCCTTGGCGGTGTCCCGGCACATCCAGCCGCCGAGGCGATCCTGAAGCGCCTGGGGCAAATCCCAGTGATACATCGTCGCAAACGGCTCGATGCCATTGGCCAGGAGTTCATCGACAAGCCGATGGTAGAAATCGAGGCCGTTTGGGTTTGGCGCACCGGTGCCTTCCGGGAAAACACGCGGCCAGCCAATCGAAAAGCGATAGGCCTTCACCCCCAGCGCCTTCATCAATTGTACGTCATCCTTGTACAGGTGATAACTGTCATTGGCGACGTCGGCGTTGCTGCGATCGGCGATTTTGCCGGGTATGTGGGCGTAACGATCCCAGATCGATGGACCTCGTCCGTCTTCGTTGACGGCGCCTTCGATCTGATAGGCTGATGTTGCCGTTCCCCATAGAAAGCCGCTCGGGAAGCTGGCAGCGAGGCTCCGGTCCGGCAGCCTGTTTTCGCCGCCCGAGACGACCTGACTGGATTCGGCGGCTTTGGTCGATATTCCGAGCGCCGACCATCCTGCAATTCTGGCAAAATGACGCCGAGAAAGTCTGTTGAACAACATCACGTCACTTGTTGGGGTCGAGACAAATTTGCTATCAGAATACAGTCTACCCGTGGCACGCAGCCGTGCCTCTGCATTCCGACCTAACTGTGCGGACCGCTTGACCATATTCGACAAGCTTTCCGGAGGACAGAACCAATTGCCTTTCGCGCGCCGCTGGCGCTTCTCCTGATATCCCTGAGCGTTATTGGCGCGGTCTGGTGGTGGTTGGCCACGCCGGTCATGCTGGCCCGTGCGCCGATCGATCCCGCCGCGAAACTGGATTGCGTATCCTATGCGCCGTTCCGGAACGACCAGACTCCGCTGAATCCGAACCTGATCGTCAGCCCGGAACAGATCGAGGAGGACCTCGTCGATATCGCCAAGATTTCTCAATGTGTCCGCACCTATTCGGTCGACAACGGATTGGACAAGGTGCCCGAACTCGCCTCCAAGGTCGGACTGAAAGTTCTGCTCGGCGTTTGGATCGGAAACGGTCGCCTGAAGAACGCCCTCCTGATCGACACCGCGATATCGCTGGCCCGGGATTATCCCGGCGTGATCAAGGCGATCATCGTCGGCAACGAGGTGCTGTTGCATGGGGACATGACCCCGTCCGACCTTCGCGAGCTCATACGCTCGGTCAAGGCGCGCGTGAAGGTTCCGGTGACTTACGCCGATGTTTGGGAATACTGGTTGCGCTACCGGGAAGTCGCTGAGGATGTCGATTTCGTTACGATTCACGTCCTGCCCTATTGGGAAGACTTTCCGGTCCGCGCCGAAGGCGCGGCCGCGCATGTGGCGGCCATTCAGAAGCGGGTGGCGCTTGCCTTTCCCGGCAAGGAAATCCTGGTCGGCGAGACCGGCTGGCCAAGCATGGGGCGGATGCGTGAAGGAGCACTTCCGTCACGGACCGACCAGGCCCGCGTGATCTCGGAGATTCTGGATATCGCAAAGCGCGAGAACTTTCACGTCAACCTCATCGAGGCCTACGACGCGCCGTGGAAGCGTCAGTGGGAAGGAACCGTCGGCGGCAATTGGGGCTTGTTCGACGGGAAGTATCGCAAGCTGAAATACCCGCCCGGTGTCGCCATCAGCAACTATCCGTTCTGGAAGCTGCAGATGGGCAGCGGCATGATATTGGCTGTCTCGGTGTTCGCTGCGGCCTGGTTGACCTTGCGACGCCGGCCCTGGACGCCCCGGCTGGCCTCCTGGGTCGCCGTCGGGATGTCCGCGACCATGGCCGGAGTCCTGCTGGGGATGGCCGCCCAAAAGGTATATTATGAAAGCTACGGTTTCGGTGGCTGGCTCGGATGGGGTTCGCTGCTGGCGGCCGCGATTGCGTCACCCCTGTTGTGCGCCAACGCCTTGATGTCGGGGCGGAGCTTGCCGACATTTCTGCAACTGATCGGCCCGCGCGAAGGCAGAACCCTCTCCTTGGCAACGATGCTTCTGGGGTTGGCCCTGATCGTGACCACGCTGATCGCTGGCGAAACCGCGCTGGGCTTCTTGTTCGATCCGCGTTGGCGGGATTTCCCGTTCGCCGGCCTCACCATGGCATCGCTGCCGTTTTGGACACTGACCCTGCTCAATCGTCCAAAATCAGGCACGCGCCCGGTCGCCGAGGCGGTGTTCGCGTCCCTTTTCGCCGCTACGGCGGTTTATACCACCTTCAACGAGGGAGCCGACAACTGGCAGGCCTTGTGGACCGCCGCCGCGTATCTGTTGCTCGGCGCCACGCTGTGGCAGGCGCGCAGCGTTGCCGTTGCAGGAATAACATCGACTATTCCAGCCGACGTTTCGAAAGTCGGCTTATCCGGGGAAACGGACAGCGTTCAATCCGATCGTTATCGCCTGAGGTCCGGAGCCGATGCCGCCGGCTAGACCAGTAGAGCGTTTTCCAGCGAAGTGGGCCCGGTTCGCGTCAAGAAAACGCCTCTACCGCAGTGGTTCGGATTGAACGGATCGCAGTTTCCGGGCGAGCCGTTCCGGGAGCCTGAACGCCGGGTCGAACCCCAGGTCGCGCCGGGTCTTCGCGCTCGATACAACCCCGTCATCCTCGGCGATGTTGTAGACCGCGGCACCCTTGCTCACCGCCAGCAGTGCGGCCTGCGCGGCGGCATCCACATGGACCGACGGAGACTTCGGCGCAACCTCGTACCAGGTCCCCGGCCCGTAGAAATAACCATAGCGCAGCGCAACGCCTGTGATGCCGGAGATTTGAAGAACCTCCCGCTCGAGCGCCACAATACCTTGCACGGTCAACTGGCGTACACCCTCAGCTGCGACGTCGAGCTGATCGTCTTCAACACGCGCGCCGTCGCCGGGCGCATAGGCAAACGCGATGCTCTGGGCAACGACACGACGCACCCCGGCCATTTTCGCGGCCTGCATCAGGTTTCGCGTGCCCTCGATACGCAGCCGGCGGTTGGCCTCCTGCGCTGCCGGATACCCGGGCGTACCCGGCGCACCAGTCAGGTCGGTAAGCTGATGGACAATGACATCGGGCCGCATTGTTGCGACCGCGTGTGCCAGCGCATCGGGATCAAATACGTCGACCACGACGGGCGTCACGCCGAGCGCACGGAGCATCGGACCCTTTGCCGGCCTGCGTGTGGTGCCGACAATCTCGTGCTTCGCATCACCCAACAGGGCCGCGAGCCGCAGCCCGATCACACCGGTCGCGCCTGCAAGGAAGATTCTCTTGTTCCGATCCGGCAGGATTCGCTACTCGGCGTTCTTCAGCCGCTCCAGCGCTTCAAGTATCTTGGCCTTTCGCGCCACCGCCGCCTCGCGCTTTTCCTTTTCCTCTTCGACGATCTCGTCCGGCGCGTTGGCGACAAACTTCTCGTTGGCAAGCTTGGCATCGACGCGCCTGATATCGGCGTCGGCCTTGGCGAGGTCCTTGTCGAGCCGGGCTTTTTCCGCCGAAAAATCGATCACGCCTTTGAGCGGCAAGGCCGCGACCTCGCCGCGCACCAATAGCTGCACCGAGCCTTCCGGCGCGCGGTCGGCGAAGGAGATGTCGGCGAGCCGGGCCATCCGTTTGACGACGTCGTTCCAGCGTTGCGCACGCCCTTTGGTCTCAGCGGACGCGGCGGCCAGCACCAGCGGCGTCAGCGTCGCCGGCGGAATGTTCATTTCGGCGCGTACCGAGCGGATCGCGGTGACGAGATCGACCACCCAGCCGATCTCGGCCTCGGCGGCTTCATCGGTGAATTCGGCCGTCTCGAAGCCAAGCCAGATCGGCGGCAGCAACGGATCGGGGCTGGTGGTTGACATCAGGGCCAGTTGCTCCGGCGTCAACGCGCTGGCCTTGCGCGACCACGGCGCCAGCGCCAACAGGCCGTCGCGCCTGGCCGTCACCGTCCACAGCTCCTCGGTGATGAAGGGCATGAAGGGGTGCAGCAATTTGAGAATTTCGTCGCGCGCCCACGCCACCATCGCGCGGGTCTCGGACTTCGCGTCAGCCTCCTCGCCCGTCAGCACGGGTTTTGCCAATTCGAGGTACCAGTCGCAATAGACGTTCCAGACGAAACGATAGATCGCGCCCGCGGCATCGTTGAAGCGATAGGCTTCGATCGCCTCGGTGACCTCGCGGGTGGCGCGCGCGGTCTCGTGCGCGATCCAGCGGTTCAGCGTCTGCTTTGCCTTGGTCGGATCGAATCCGGCGGGCAGCTCGCAGGCGTTCATCTCGGCAAAGCGACAGGCGTTCCACAGCTTGGTTGCGAAGTTGCGATAGCCCTCGACGCGCTGCGGCGCGAGCTTGATGTCACGGCCCTGCGCCGCCATTGCCGCAAGCGTGAAGCGCAGCGCGTCGGCGCCGTAATCGTCGATCAGATGCAGGGGATCGATGACGTTGCCTTTCGACTTCGACATCTTCGCGCCCTTCTCGTCGCGAACGAGGGCGTGGATATAAACGGTCGGGAACGGAACCTGCTTCATGAAATGCAGGCCCATCATCATCATCCGGGCGACCCAGAAGAAGATGATGTCAAAGCCGGTGACGAGGACGTCGGTCGGATAATAGCGCTTCACGTCGGTGTCATCGTCGGGCCAGCCCAGCGTCGAGAACGGCCACAGCGCCGAGGAAAACCAGGTGTCGAGCACGTCCTCGTCGCGGGTGATGAACCCGGCACGCTTGTTGCGATCGAGCGCCATCTCCCGCCCCTGCTCCGGCGTGATGACTTCCTGTTCGACATAATAGCCGAGCGCGTTGCCGACGGCTTCCTCTTCGGTCTCGGCGACGAACACCTTGCCGTCCGGCCCATACCATGCCGGAATCTGATGTCCCCACCAGAGCTGGCGGGAGATGCACCAGGGCTGGATGTTCTCCATCCATTCGAAATAGGTCTTTTCCCAGTTTTTCGGCACAAAGGTCGTTGCACCCGAGCGCACCGCTGCGATAGCCGGCTGCGCCATGGTCTTGGCATCGACGTACCACTGGTCGGTCAGATAGGGCTCGATCACGGCGCCGGAACGATCGCCATGCGGCACCATGTGGGTATTCGGCTCGATCCGCTCCAGAAAACCAAAGTCCTCAAGACGCGCCACGATCTGCTTGCGCGCGGCGAAACGATCGGCCCCGTGCAACTCTTCGGCAAGCTGCATGGCGCCTTCCGGCAATCCGCGCAGGTAATCTTCGTTGCCGACGAGCGTGAGCGCGCCCTCCTGGTCGAGCACGCTGATCTGCGGCAGATTGTGCCGCCGGCCGACCTCGAAGTCGTTGAAATCATGCGCCGGCGTCACCTTGACGGCGCCCGAGCCCTTTTCCGGATCGGAATATTCGTCGGCGACGATCGGAATCTTGCGTCCAACCAGCGGCAGGATCACGTGCTTGCCGACCAGATGCGCGTAGCGTTCATCGTCGGGGTTCACCGCGACCGCGCTGTCGCCGAGCATCGTCTCCGGCCGCGTGGTGGCGACCACGATGAAGGTTGCGGGATCGTCGGGATTGAAGGTTTTGCCTTCCAGCGGGTAGCGCAGGTACCAGAGGCTGCCCTTGACCTCGGTCTGCTGCACCTCGAGATCGGAAATCGCCGTCAACAGCTTCGGATCCCAATTGACCAGCCGCTTGTCTTTGTAGATCAGCCCCTGGCGATGCAGCTCGACGAAAACTTTCACCACGGCCCGCGACAGGCCCTCATCCATGGTGAAGCGCTCGCGCGACCAGTCGCAGGAGGCGCCAAGCCGCTTCAGCTGATTAATGATGACGCCGCCGCTCTCGGCCTTCCATTGCCAGACCCGTTCGAGAAACTTTTCGCGGCCGAGCTCGCGCCGGCCCGGCTGCTGCCGCTCCATCAATTGCCGCTCGACCACCATCTGGGTCGCGATCCCGGCGTGATCGGTGCCGGGCTGCCACAGCACGTCGCGCCCGCGCATCCGCTCGAAGCGGCACAGGATGTCCTGCAAGGTGTTGTTGAGCGCATGCCCCATATGCAGCGAACCCGTCACGTTGGGCGGGGGAATCACGATCGTGAACGGCCTCGCATCGCGCCGCTCCGGTCGCCCGGCGCTGAACGCGCGGCTGTCCTCCCAGATCAGGGACATGCGGGCTTCGATATCGGCAGGCTGGTAGTTTTTCTCGATCATGGCGATGCAATCGGGGATGTTGGGGGCGTTGGTGATTGATTCAACCGGAGTTGAACCAGATTCCAGCGCGATCTTTTTGTTGGCGCGAGATCTTTCGGAAAACCGGTTTCCGCTTTTTCCGGATCGTGCCCTAGAAAGCCGCCGGCGCACGCCGAGTCAACACGGCAAGTCAGACCGAAAGCCCGGATAAGGCCCCAAGATAAGGCCCGGTGGGTGGCTCAATCGGGGCAGCCAAGGTCCCCGAGGACCGGTGCATCAGCGGCCGCGCGAGACCCGCTCGATTTCCGCCTTGACGATGCGCTCCACAAGGCCGGGCAAATTATCGTCGAGCCAGGATTTCAGCATCGGCCGCAACATCTCCTTGACGAGATCTTCCAGCGTCCGCGCGTTGTTGCTGAGCACCGTGTGGGCGAGGCTGTTGAAGGCGGATTCGACCGCCGACACCGTCGAGCGCGACAGAATTTGCGCAGGCGCCACGGGGCTTTCGGCGGGAGGCGGTTCGAACGCGGGCTGCCGGGGCGCCGCTTTGGCAGCGGCGCCTTCGGTAAACTCGAGATCATCGGTCGGGTCGACCCTCCTGAACGAGGGCGGCGGCGGTTCCGGCAGCGCCATCTCGTCGGTCAGCTCCAGCACGTCGCCGTCAGGCAAAGGCGGCCGGATCTCCTCCGCGGTGGTCCCCTCATCGAGGCCGTTCAGCAATGCATCGATATCGTCCTGGCTGTTGGATACCGCGGGCGCAGGCGGTGCCGGGGGCGGCGCGGGCGCGACCGGCGTCGCAGCCTTCGCCGCGGCCGCCTGCGCCGCGGGAATGACCGACGGAGGAATGTCATTCATCACGGGCGCCTTCGCTGGCGGGGGCGCCGCAGGTTTTTCCGCCTTGGCGGGAGCCGCAGGGCTGGAGGGCTTCTCGGCGGCCGCCGGCTTTGCTTCGTCGTCGGCAATGATACGCCGGATCGACGCCAGGATTTCCTCCATCGAGGGCTCTTGGACCTTCGCAGGCTGCGTCATCTCCGATTCCACCTCATCAACGCCCTCGTAAGCGTTTTACACCAACCAACACAGGATTTGCCGGTTCCAGATATGCAGGCTCGGATTTTCGCCGCACAAGCCCGACTTGTCCCCAGATCAAACGCCGCCTCGCTCGTCGCGCGCATTCTGTCCCTGCCGGGCACCGAAGCGCCGCGGCCCCAAGGGTTCCGAATGCAGTGCGAATCGCTCTCCTGCCTCAGGGAACGGTACGTCAGGGCAACTCATGATTGCAAGCAACGCCACGGCGCTTGATTCGCCGAACCGGCTTCAACCCAAAGCGAGGCGGTGCGGCGAACGGATCATACGCCGATTGTGCGTTTTCCGACGTCGTCCGTCATTTCACCAACGCGACGACAGCCGCCATCAGCGGCCGTCGGGAGTGCGAACACCGAACCAGCTGTCGCGCACCTGTTGGTAATGCACGCTCGGGTCATAGATGTTGGTCGAAAGATTCATCACCTGCGGCGAGAGCCGTCCCACCGCGCTCAAGACCGCATAGGATGCAACCACGCGATCGTGCTGCGCCGTGACCAGCGCGACGCGGGCGTTGACCAGCGCCTGCTGGGCGTTGAGCACGTCGAGCGTGGTTCGCTGTCCGGCCTTGGCCTCTTCGCGCACGCCGTTGAGCGCGATTTCCGATGCGGTGACCTGCGACTGGGCCGACGCCACCTGGGCCTTGCCCGCCACCAATTGCCCCCAGGCCGTGACGGTGTTGGCGCGAGTCTGGTCGCGGGTCTGTTCGAGCACCAGACGCTGTTGCGCCAGCGTTTCCTTCGACTGGCGGATCAGCGAGTACTCGGCACCGCCCTGGAATATGGGAACCGAGACCTGCGCGATCGCCGAGGCGCCGAAGGACCGAAAGACCTGCAGGCTCTGCTCATAGGCCTGCTGCACCGACGCCTGCATCGTCACCGTCGGCAGCAGCGCGCCCTCGTTCACCTTGACCTGGAGAAAGTTGACGTCGATGCCGTACATCGCCGCCGTTACATTCGGATTTTCGATCAGGCTGAGCTCTACCGCGCCGGGCAGCGTTCCCGGCAGGAAGCGATCGACCGGCGAACCCGGCGCGAGGGCTTCCGGTTCATTGCCGATGATGCGGCGGAAATTCGCCTTGGTGGTCACCAGGGTGGCTTCGGCGGCCAGCAGCTGCGTCTTGCCGGCGGCGAGCTGCGCTTCCGACTGGGCGACGTCGGTGCGGGTCACTTCGCCGACATTGAAACGGTCGCGGGTCTGCTTGAGCGTTTGTTCGAGAACGCGGACGTTGCTGCGCTGAACCTCGACGATGGCGGCATCACGCAGATAGTCCATGTAGATGGTGGCGGCGGCGAGCAGGATCGTCTGTTCGAGGACGCGCAGACCTTCACGGGCGCCGGAAACCTGACTCTCCGCGGCGCGCGTCTTGTTGCCGGTTTGATTGCCGTTATAGAGCGTCTGGGTAATGGTGAGGCCGGCGCTGCGCGGTGGGTCGGTACCGTGCACCTCCGACCTGACGATCTGGGTCGACGAGCCCCCGAAGGTGGAATTCGTATCCGTATATTGATAACCGGCGCTCGCCGTGAGCGCGACCTTCGGACGGTAACCCGACAACGCCTGCGGCACGTTCTCGTCGGTCGCCCTGACGGTTGCGCGCTGCGCATTGAGTTGCGGGTTGTTTTGATAGGCGCGCACCAGCGCAGCCTCGATCGTGTCGGCCAAGACCGGCGCCGGGCGGCACACAAACACTAATAGAAGCACCGCGGCCGCGGCTCCGGTAACGAGCTTCACCCCATTCATCCCCGATATTCCATTCAAGCCTTGGCCGGTTCACGCGCCCTTGAACCGGGTTGTCATGTTATTCCAAACAGATATCCTGCCCCACCTTATTCCCGGCGCAACAGCTAAGGAACCCCCCGAGACGCAGGACGGTGGGAAACTCCCGACATGGGGCATCCGGGCCACACCTTTGATTTCGGGTGCATTTGCAGGCCGGGGACTAGAAAACAAACGCCGGAGGCCGCTCAAACCCTGGCAAAATCGGGATTGCGGCATCGAAAAGGGCCCGATTCCCGAAATCGTCATGTGACCGCGTCACGATCACGGCCCGCTGCGGCTGGGTCATGGCAAAGACTCCGACCAGGCGGCCGCCTTCCTTGAGTTGCCGGTAGAGCCTATCGGGCACAATTTCGGTCGCTCCATTGAGGATGATCACGTCGTAGGGCGCATTTTCCGAATCACCTTCGGCGACCGCGGCGGCCTTGACCGTGACATTGCCGATGCCGAGTTCGGCGAACACGTCCCTCGCCTTCGCCGCCAGCGACGGGTCGCATTCCGTAGCCACCACATGTCGAGCCAATTTTGCAACCAGGGCAGCCAGATAACCGGACGCACAGCCGACGACCAATACTGCGTCGGTGTCCCTGATATCTGCAGCTTGCAGCATCTTCGCGATCACTACAGGCTTGATCAGGAAGCGCTTGGCCGGCCCGCCTTCGCCGACATCCAGATCGAGGTCGAGATAGGCCAGCGCACGCTGATTTTGGGGAACAAATGCTTCGCGGGGCACGGTGCGCATCGCATCGATAATCCCGACATCGGTAACGTCGCTGGGACGCACCTGACTGTCGACCATTTTCTGGCGCGCGGTCGAAAAACCGGACATAGCAGGACCTCAGGAGAGAGCGGGCGCTGCCGCTGGAAGTAGCGAGAACGCCGTCATCTTTGATACAGGCCTCGTCAAAAGGCAACTCAGCTGCGGCAGAGCCCAAGACCTTCGATCCGCCGAGTCGGCTGTGACACTGCAAGCCCGAAACATGCTCTATTCGATGGTGACAGCGAGGCGCGCTATCAGTTTCGCAACTTCGTTCAACTTCTCGGTATCGTGATCCACGAGGGCCTGCGCCAGACGAACCAGGCATTCGTCGTCACTCATCGGGGGGATGTCCCCGGGAACAATCGACTGCACCGGCCGTATGAGATTGATCACGACGTCTGGCATTGAACCCCTCTGTCAAATCCGGCGATAACCAGCCTCCCCGGCGAATGAGTCTTTTTAGCGCTCGATTCGGGGCGTTATGGCCTCCGCTGATCGCCCCGGCGAACCGTCCGACCGCGATCCTGCTTCCCTCCAAAAGTGCAACGATTCGCTGCGGCGCCGGTGATCTGTTTCCCGATCGATGTTGCGCCGGAGAGGGCTATTTCGTCCTTTGCAAGGCTCGGAGGCTTTGTTATACGCTGCGGCGTGCGAACCCTTGGTTTCGCCTATTCCTCGGTAGCTCAGCGGTAGAGCATTCGACTGTTAATCGAATGGTCGCTGGTTCGAATCCAGCCCGGGGAGCCAGCGACCTTATTGCCCGCACCCTCCCTTTCCCCTCCCGTCCCCCCTCTATCCTTAGAAACCATTGCGTTGCAGAGGTTTCTCACCTTCGTCCGGGCAGGTATATGCTCACCGTGGTACACCATGGCACCTGACACCACACGGAATCAGGGGGTATTTTGAGGGTATTGGGCCTCCATCGGCAGAAAATTTAGAGGGTATTTCGCTTGCGTCCTGGACTCGCTTGCTGTCTGATTCCCTTAATTGGCACCGGGACCGATCATGAAATTTCACCACGCGCTCACAGACGCCAAGTTGCGCAGCGTCAAGAAAGACGCCGAGTTGCGCCGCGAGACGCCGGCCCCGAAAGATGACAAGTGGGCCGATGGCGAGGGGCTGTATCTGCTGGTGAAGGCCAACGGCGCAATGTACTGGCGGTATAACTATAAGGTGAACGGCAGCGCGAAGACGATGGCGCTCGGAACCTATCCCGACATTACGTTGAAGGCCGCGCGAGAACTGCACTCCGCCGCCCGCGCCA
>Ga0073928_10009184_pt1 | contig 12110 bp, 5 predicted proteins | sample PaiPotPPA55metaG_FD_76969 | JGI IMG/M metagenome (GOLD analysis project Ga0073928, IMG submission 76969) | Iron sulfur acid spring bacterial and archeal communities from Banff, Canada, to study Microbial Dark Matter (Phase II) - Paint Pots PPA... ...
AACCCGACCAGCATCACCAGCCCGACCTGGCAGAACACGTCATTCTGCAATCCGCGAATCCACTGCGCGCCCAGGGCTCCCAGCAGCGCCATCGGCACCGCCAGCAATACAATGAACGGCAAAACAAAGCTTTCATACTGCGCCGAGAGCGTAAGATAAACCACCAGCGTGCCAAGCCCAAACAGAATGAGCGAGGTCCCGCCCGCCGCCAGCTCTTCAAGCGATAACCCCGTCCAGCTGTAGGAAAATCCCTGCGGCATTTTCGCGGCCAACTGTTCCATGGCCGCGATCGACTGCCCAGAACTGTACCCCGGCGCCGGCGATCCATCGATCTCCGCCGACCGGAACAGGTTGTAGTGGCTGATCACCTGCGGCGTGGTTGTTTGGGTAACGCTGATCAGGTTATCCAGCGGCACCATTGCCCCCCCGTCAGAGCGCACGTAGAACTGCTTCATGTTTTGCGCTTCCGCACGGAATTGCTTGTCCGCCTGCACGTACACCCGGTACGACCGGTTGTTGAAGTCGAAGTCGTTTACGTATGAGGAACCCATGTACACGCTGAGCGTGTCCGTAATTTGTGACAGCGGCACGTGCAGGCTCTTTGCCTTCTCGCGGTCAATGGTTACTAGATATTGTGGATCATTCGCAGTGAAGGAAGTGAACAGCCGCGTCAGATCCTTGCGCTGTGCCGCTTGTTGCATCAGCGCTTGCGACGCTCCCGCCAGTTCTTCGAGCTTGTGCGCGGCCTGATCCTGCACTACAAACTGGAACCCGCCAAACTGTCCCAGACCTTGAATCGGCGGAGGCAATGTCGGAAACACAATCGCTCCCGAAACTCCAAACATCCGCGGCCGAATGCGATTGAGAATCGCCGACGCGCTGTGGGCGTCGCCTTTGCGTTGCGAATACGGCCTCAACGGAACGAAAATAATTCCCTGATTCGCGGCCGCCCCGGCAAAACTGAAGCCGGCTACCGAAAAAGTTCCTTCTGCTTCGGGCACATCCGCGAGCAACGCAGAAACCTGCTTCCCAATCGCCTTCGTATATTCTAGCGACGCCCCCGACGGCGCCTGGATCACGACGATGAAGTAGCCCTGATCTTCGTCAGGCACGAACCCAGTCGGCACGCGCACGAACACAAAATAAGTGAGCCCCAGGCCGGCGAAAAACACCAACGCCATCACCAGCTTGTATTGCAGCACGTGATGCAGCAGGCCACGGTACCCGCGGGTGACGGCAACGACGCCGTCGTCAAACTTTTGCAGCCACCACCACTTTTGCCGGTGGGAGTCGCGCAAAAGTATCGCCCCCAGCACGGGAGCGAGGGTGAGCGCGTTGAAGGCGGAAATGGCAATCGAAAATGCGATAGTCAGCGCAAACTGGCGAAACAGAATGCCGGTCGTCCCGGGAAAAAACGCAACCGGCACAAACACGGCCACCAGCACGAGCGAGGTGGCGATGACGGCGCTGGTAATCTCGGCGGTGGCCGCCGCCGCCGCTTTGTGGGAGTCGTGTTCGCCCTCAGAGATATGGCGCTCAATGTTTTCTATGACGACGATCGCGTCGTCGACGACCAGGCCAGTGGCGAGCGTGATGCCGAACAACGTCAGCGTGTTCACGGAGAAGCCGAGTAACTTCACAAAGACGAAGGTGCCGATAAGCGAAACCGGAGTGGCGATAAAGTGAATCATGGTCGTCCGCCAGTCGCCGAGGAAGATAAAGATCACCAGGATGACCAGCAGGATCGCTGAACCGACCGTGAATACAACGTCGCGGATCGACTCACTCACCGCATCGGTGGTGTCGAACGCAACCTTGTAATGCATGCCGGGAGGGAAGCTCTTCGACAATCGGTTCAACTCGGCAATCGCTCTGCGGTCTACGTCGAGCGCGTTTGCCGTTGAGAGCTGGGTAACTCCAAGTCCAACCGCATCTTGCCCGTTGAATTGCAGATCGTTGGCGTAGCTCTCCGCGCCCAGTTCCGCATGGCCAACGTCTTTCAACCGGACCAGCGTTCCGTCGGAATTTGTCTTGAGAATGATGTTGTCGAACTGCGCCGGCTCGCTCAACCGGCCCACTGCCCGCACGCTGACCTGGTACTGCTGCCCAAGGACCGAGGGCTGCTGTCCGACCTGCCCGGCCGCGACTTCCACGTTCTGCTCCGAAAGCGCATTCACCACGTCGGGTGCGGTGAGCCCGCGTCCCGCCATCCGCACCGGATCCAGCCACAGCCGCATCGAGTACTTACGCTCGCCGAAGATAATCACATCCGCGACGCCCGGAATGCGCTTCAGCGAATCCCGCACGTACACATCGAGATAGTTGCTCACGAACAGGGTCGAATATTTGTCTTTGTCCGCGAACACGGCCGCGCCAAACACGAAGTTCTGCGAGGTCTTGGCCGTCGTGATGCCGACGGCCTTGACCGCGCTCGGAAGCCGCCCCTGCGCCGTGTTCACGCGGTTCTGAATGTCAACCGTGGCCAGGTCCGGATCGCGGTTCAGATCGAAGGTGGCGATGACGCTGCTGGTTCCGTCGTTGCCGCTGGTGGAAGTGATGTACTTCATCCCCTCGGCGCCGTTGATCTGCTGCTCGATGGGGATCGTGACCGCGCTCTCCACCGTCTGCGCGCTGGCCCCAATGTAGACGCTGGTAACGCCTACCTGCGGCGGCGCCAGATTCGGAAACTGCGAGATCGGCAGCGTCGGTATCACCGCCGCGCCCGCCAGAACAATCAGCAGCGCGCAAACCGCGGCAAATACCGGACGCTTAATAAAGAAGGCGACAAACATGAGAAATCCCGTGTGCAGCTCTCGCTGCTCAATGATGAATTACAACTGTGTTGGAAACGGTTTCCGGCTTCCGCTATCCGGCTTCCGGTACCTCGCCCCACGATGCACTTGCAAGGACTGACATCAATGCTTGATCGTCAGAAACGGGAGCCCGCACCCGAGATCCGGCAGCCGATCTCAGCTCTGCGGAATCACCGGCGCTCCGTCCAGCAGAAACTGCGTCCCGGAAACAATTACCTTATCCCCGGCCTTGATGCCGCCCTGCACCTCATAGTCGTTGCCGACCGTCTGCCCGATGGTCAGCGGTTTTTGCCGGGCTACAAATGAGCCGCCATTCTGGGCCTCGGCCACGAACGCAAAATACTGCCCCCCCAGCCGCGAGACCGCGAGGATCGGAACCTGCGGATTCTTGTGCGTTCCCCACACCACCCGCGCCCGAATAAACTGCGACTGCCTCAGCGCATCGTTCCCGTTGGCGATGCGCGCCTTCACCAGTACGGTCTGCGTCGTGTTATCGACCTGCGGAGAAATAAAGCTGACCCTCGAATTCGCCAGCACCTTGCCCTCGCTGTCGAGTACCTGCACTGGCAAATTCATCTTCAGCTGCGAAGAATGCTCGATCGGTACATAGACGTACGCCTCAAGGCTTCCCGGCTGATCGATCGTGGTTAACTGCGTCGCCGTGGTCACGCGGTCCCCCACGTGGATGGGGATATCTCCCACAATACCGCTGCGCAGCGCGACTACCTTGTAGTAATGCAGCTGCACCTGCTGCTCATTCACCTGGGCATCGAGCGATTCCATCTGCGCTTGGGCCGCTTCATAGTTCGACTTCGCCTGGTCCATGTCCTGCTTGCTCACCACGCCCGCGGCAGAAAGTCCCTCGGCGCGTTCGTACTGCTTCTTCGCCCAGCTCAGATTCGCTTCTTGTGCCGCCCGCGCACTCTCCTGGCTTTTTACCGTGGCCTGCTGCTTCAGGGGATCGATCTCGATCAAGGGACTGCCGGCCTCCACTCGCTCGCCCGAGTGCACCAGGATTTGCGTGATTTGCCCCTCCACCTGCGGCATGATCACGGCTGAGTCGCGCGACTTTACCGTGGCGACGTATTCGGACGCGTCGTTGACCGGTACCGCCTGCGCCTCCAGTACCTTCACCGGCATGGCGCCGGGTCCACCTGCATGAGGATTCTGGGCCGCATTGCCGGAGCACCCCGTCGGGATCGCGCCTGCGGCTAAACTTGCTATCAGCAAGCTTCTCGCTGCCAATTCATGAAAGTTGTTTGCCATAAGTCGAAGCCAATTGCTTCTCTACTGTAACTCGAACCGGGTCGACGTGGATGGATCGAGCCAGAATCGAGCCCGATTTTTTCATTGGAGGCTGGGTCCGGGTTCGATCTCGGCTGCGCCGTTCACTGCGGAATCCGCTTTCCCTCCCCGATCATCCTCCCCAAAATCTCCTTCAGGATCTTCGCCGCGACCGTCGCCGTCACTCCCCTAGCGTCCTCGACCGGGTTGTACTCGACCAGGTCAGCACCGACGATTTCTCCCGCAATCGCATGCAAATGCGCAATCGCCTCTCGCACCGACATTCCACCGGGTTCACGATGCGAGACTCCGGGAGCGAACGCCGGATCCAGCACATCCATATCGAACGTGATGTACACCGGCCCCACCGCCTTCAATCTGTCTAAGGCCCCCAGTGATCGCATCTCGACCACATCAACGCCAAACCTTTCGGCCTGCTCCCGCTGATGCCGGTTGATGGTGCGAATCCCCACCTGCACCAGCCGCTTGGCTAGGTCTTCTTCCATGATCCGCGCAAACGGACAAGCATGCGACAGCCGGTTCCCCTCGAACTCGTCATATAAATCCGGATGCGCATCAAAATGAAAAATCGTCAGCTCCGGATAGCGCCGCGCAAATGCCTTCACAATGGGATACGTAATCGAATGATCTCCCCCCAACGAAACCGGACGCTTCCCCTGCGCGAGCAACGCGCCCACTTCAGCCTCGATCGCCGCGAATGCATCCTGATCGGAAAACGTCAGGTCCCCAGCATCCGCATACACCCCGGCAACTCCTAAATCTACGCCGCTCTCCGACCACGAATTCGACGCATTGCAGCGCAGCGCCTCCCGGATTTTCGGAGGCGCCTCTCCCGCACCGCGCAAGTAGGAAGAGTAAGCGTCAAAAGGGATTCCCAACAGGGTTGGCAAACCTGGCTTTCTCGCCGTCATTGAGCGTCCCGGCGCGCTGAGTTCTGAACTCTCATCGTTCCCTATTCCCTATTTTGAAGTCCTGCTGAAAAGCCCTACATCAAACACTCTAGAAGATTTGGCACGCTGTGCGAAATCTGTAACCTCAGCTTTACATTCGCCTCGCCCCCGACAGTGTTTTCAGTCGGATGGCTTCGTGCAGGCAAACCACACAACTAAAAAGATGTGGATTTATTTTAATCTGCAATTCATCTGCGCTTTACCTTTCCGTAACAGTCACCCCGTTACCTTCACCTGAGCAGTTCTCTCAGGAGGAATACTCATGTCAGCACCAGGTTTCCTGGCGCACGCCAGGCAGCACCTCGCCGTTGCCACTAGCCTCGTCGCACTGATCGCGAATCTGGGGACGCCGCTTCCCGTTTCCGCTCAAGATGCCGCCCAGGAGCCCACCGCTACTCCCATCAAGCACGTGATCGTCATCATCGGCGAGAACCGTACTTTCGACCACGTTTTCGCCACCTACCAGCCGGCCAGTGGAGAAACCGTCTCGAACCTGTTGTCCAAAGGGATTGTCAATACGGATGGCACACCCGGTCCCAACTTCTCGTTGGCCAGCCAGTCCGCTGCCTCCGACACCAGCGCGGACGGCTATAAACTGAGCCCTCCCGGCAACGTTGCCTACCCCGTGCTGCCCCCGGTTCTTGCTGGCGGCTACACCACCGCGCCGTTCCCCGATGTAGCGACCGCCAAGCTATATGAATATGGTTTGCCAGAGAGCTATTACGTTTACCTCACCACCGGTGGCACTGGACTGAACCACGGCGACGTCGACACTCGTATCCCCAACGCAACCACTCTGCCCTCCGGCCCATTCCAGCTAACTTCGAAAACCCACCCCTACGATGTCTACGACAACAGCCCGGTCCACCGCTTCTACCAGATGTGGCAGCAGGGCGACTGCAGCACGGCCAGGGCTACCGCGGCGAATCCCAGCGGATGCGCCGCCGACCTGTTTCCCTGGGTCGAAACCACCATCGGCGCCGGCTCCAACGGTCTGACCCAGTCTCCCCTCTTCAACGACACGACCACTCGAGAAGGCTCAACCGCCATGGGCTTCTACAACGTGTTGCAAGGCGATGCGCCTTACTTGAAGTTTCTCGCCGACCACTACGCGATGAGTGACAACTACCATCAAGCAGTGCTGGGCGGCACGGGGGCCAACCATGTCATGCTCGGTACCGGCGATGCGATCTGGTTTGCCAGTGCCAACGGAGAACCGGCTCAGCCGCCGCACAACGAGCTCGTTGCCGCTGGAAGTCCCAACGCCGGCATCGTCGACGAGATTGAAAATCCAAACCCCCAGGACGGCACCAATAACTGGTATACGGAAGATGGCTACGGCGGCGGATCCTTCGGTTCGCCTTCCTACGGCGGTGGAACCTACACCAATTGTTCCGACCTCAGCCAGCCCGGCGTCGAAGAGATCACCAGCTACCTGGGCGCACTCTCTTCGCCCATCAGCCCCAACTGCGAGCCGGGTCATTTCTACCTCCTGAATAACTACAATCCCGGATACTACGGGGACGGCAGCAACGCATACCTTGATATCGGCAACCCCGCCCAAACTGTCTTCACGATTCCTCCGTCGCCCCTGCGCACCATCGGAGATTCTCTAAATGAAAAGCACATCACCTGGGCCTACTTCGGCGACCAGTGGAACGCCTACCTTGCCAATCCCAATAACAATTACGTCACTCCCGATAACACCTACTGCAATATCTGCAACCCCTTCCAGTACGCGACCTCGATCATGACGAGCCCAACCCGCAAGAGTCACCTGCTGGACACCCTCAATCTGTATCGCCGCATTCGGGAAGGTCAATTGCCGGCGGTTTCACTGGTGAAGCCAGACGGCTGGCTCGATGGCCACCCCTCTTCTTCGAAGCTCGATTTGTTCGAAGGCTTCGTCAAAAAGATTGTGGATATGGTGCAGGCGAATCAGGATTTGTGGGCCAGCACTGCGATCATCGTCACCTTTGACGAAGGCGGCGGCTACTACGACTCCGGCTATGTTCAGCCTCTGGACTACTTTGGAGACGGCACCCGAATCCCCGCCATCGTAGTCTCTCCCTTCACCAAGGCCGGACACGTCTCGCACGTATACGCAGACCACGCTTCGGTATTGAAGTTCATCGAAGCGAACTGGCGAGTGGCGCCGGTCACGACTCGCAGCCGTGACAACTTCCCCAATCCCGTCACCAGCTCAACCAATCCCTACGTTCCGTTGAACAGCCCAGCCCTTGGCGATCTGATGGACCTGTTCGACTTCGGCCGCCACAACAAATAACCGTAGTTCGCAAAGTCAGTCAGAAATAAACGCAGCGGATGTCCCCGGTCCTCCGGGACATCCGCTGTAAACTGTGCTGCGTACCCCACCCCAGGCAAACGTGCCGGGTCTTTTCTCGGGCTATAATCCCGCGCCAAATGGGGTTCTCCGAGCCGCCTGCCGCTTGTGATGCGGACGCGGCGGGATCGGGTACGACTCGCCAAACTTCAGGCGCCTGGCGAATCCTGCGCAGGAGTCCGCTCATCCTTTATCCTAGTACCTGCATCCTTATGACCGCGAAATCCAAAGCTTCCAATGGCGGATCCCACGCCGCCGTCCTCGAAAACCACGGATCCAATCCCGAACGCGAGCGCGTGTTCAATGCCTACCGCCAGTTCGGATATCTCGAGGGCGACCTCGACCCCCTCGGCTTCCTCCGTCCTCGCGAGACGCCCGAACTCGATCGCGAGGGCGAGTATGCCCGTGAGGCTCGCGAAATCTACTCCAGCACCATTGGCGTGGAGATCAATCACATCTACGCCCCGGAACGCCGCCGCTGGATCTTTGAGCGCATGGAATCTGAACCGCCGCAGCAAGATCAGCAACGCATTCTCGACCTGCTCATCCGCGCCGATATCTTCGAGCAAGTCATGCAGCAGCGTTATCTCGGCAGCAAGCGCTTCTCGCTCGAAGGCGTCACCGCCCTGATCCCTCTCGTCGACGAAGTTCTCGACTCGGGCGCCCGGCTCGGCGCTACCGAACTCGTCATGGGCATGAGTCATCGCGGCCGCCTCAACGTGATCGCTCACGTGGCCCGGCGTGATCCCCAGGAAATCTTTGCCGGATTCGAAGACGTCGATCCCCGCAGCGTTCTCGGTTCCGGGGACGTGAAATACCACATGGGTGCCACTGGCGAGTACACCACGCGGAGTGGCAACAAAGTCCACATCCACCTCGTCTCCAATCCCAGCCACCTTGAAGCCGTCGACCCCGTCACGGTCGGTCGTACCCGCGCCAAGCAGGACCGTACCGGCGAAGGCGGACGTGAAAAATTTCTTCCGCTGCTCGTCCACGGCGACGCCGCATTTGCTGGACAAGGCATCCTCGCCGAGACCATGAACTACGCCGACCTTCCCGGCTACACCGTCGGCGGCACCATCCACGTCGTGGTCAACAATCTGCTCGGCTTCACTACCAGCTACACCGAAGAGCACTCCACCCGCTTCGCCGCTTGCATTGCGCGCCGCCAGTCGATCCCCATCTTTCACGTCAACGGCGAAGACGTCGATGCGGTCGTCCGTGTCGCCCGCCTCGCCACCGAATATCGCTACAAGTTCGGCACCGACGTAGTCATCGATCTCATCGGCTATCGCCGCCACGGCCACAGCGAGGTCGACGATCCCACCATCACCCAGCCTCTTCTCTACAAAAAGATCAAAGAGCATCCGCCGCTCTGGGAAATCTACGCCGATGACATCGGCGCCTCCGACGCGCAGTCCGAGGCCGCCACCATCAAGGCCGAATTCGAAGCCGCACAGAAAAAAGCGGGCAGCATCAAGCAGAAGCCGCTGATGCGCGATCTTCCCCAGTACTGGAACAACTACTACGGTGGCCTCTACAAGCCCGAATTCGAAGTCGAAACCGGACTCTCATCCGGGGAATTATCGGAACTCACCCAGCGCTTGACCACGTATCCCGACGGCTTCCACATCCATCCCAAGGTAAAAAAGCTGCTCGAACAGCGCGCGGAAATGGGTGCCGGCAAGCGCGCCGTCGACTACGGCATGGCGGAAGCCCTCGCGTTTGCGAGCCTGGTGAAATCCGGCACGCACGTCCGCCTGAGCGGACAAGACACCCGCCGCGGCACCTTCAACCAGCGCCATTCCGCCCTCATCGATATCGAAAACGAAAACGAATTCGTCCCCCTGGAAAACATTGCCCCCGATCAGGCACGCTGTGAAATCTACAACTCCACTCTTTCCGAAGCCGGAGTTCTCGGCTTCGAATACGGCTACAGCCGGGACTACCCCGAATCGCTCGTCCTCTGGGAAGCTCAGTTCGGCGACTTCGTCAACGTTGCCCAAGCCATCATCGACCAGTTCATCAGCGCCGGCGAGGCCAAGTGGAACCTGCTCTCCGGCGTCGTCCTGCTCCTGCCCCACGGCTACGAAGGCCAGGGACCGGAACATTCCAGCGCCCGCATCGAGCGCTTCCTTCAACTCGCTGCCAAGCACAACATCCAGATCGCGCAACCTTCTAACGCCGCACAGTATTTCCATCTGCTGCGCCGCCAGGCCCTGCGCCACTGGCGCAAGCCTCTGGTCGTCTTCACTCCCAAGAGCATGCTTCGCCATCCCGACGCGAGCTCGCCCATCGAGGACTTCACCCACAAGAATTTCCTAAACGTCATCCCCGACACCGAAGTCGGCGAAGCCGACCGCATCCTGATCTGCACCGGAAAAATCGGCCACGAACTTCAGGCCGAACGCAAGAAAAGAAAAGACACCAGCACCGCAATCGTATTCCTGGAGCAGCTCTACCCGTTCCCCGAGCAGGAGGTTGCCGCCGAATTCGACCGCCACGGAAAAGACGCCGACGTCGTCTGGGTGCAGGAAGAGCCCGCGAACATGGGGGCGCTGTTCAATATGCTCCCCCGCCTGAAACACATCGCCGGAGACCGCCCCGTGCTGAGCGTAAAACGCAGCTCCGGCGCCAGCCCCGCGACCGGCAGCACCAAAGCCCACGAAGTCGAACAAAAAACCCTGCTGACGTTAGCCTTCACCACGAAGTGATACTTGGCCTTCACTGCAACCCATAGGGGAGAGCCGCCCGCGGTCGTCCCGCCGAGCCAAGCTCGGCGCTGGGTGCGTGAGCGGGAGTTCCGACCCTACCCGGGTCTTTCCGTAACTGGCTTGCCCTCCGACCCCGGCAGCATTGCCTTCGCTCCTTCGGCAAGTAACTCCTCCCAACCTCCGTACGCATAAATTGTCGGCGCGCGATTCTGCATCAGCCCGCCGATATCCGCAGTCGGCCCATAATTGCTATGGACATCCCGTCCCAACATGCGCAGCATCGCCATCAACTGTCCGCGGTGATGAGAAGTGTGCGTCATGCGTCGCACCATCACCCATGCCCGCGACCGCAGCACCTCAAAGAAATTCACCTCAGCCTCCCACCATGCCTCGTCCTTCGACTGAAGCGCCGCCAGTCGCGCTCCGCTGTCCTCCGCGTATCGCTTCATGAACTCCAGACGCGTTTCCGAAGACGGCAGTGGCGGTGCCCCCACATCAATCCCCAGCAGGTTCCGAAACCACAAATCCTCGCTCACACACTGATGCACCATCTGTTCCAACACGCTTCGTCCTCGCGGATCGCCAGCGCGCGGCCGCACCCGCAAATCCTCGTCGCGGAATTCGCTCCACACGCTGACCACCTTCACTCGCTCGCTTGTGTATGTCTCCACCAGAAATGCGTAGCTCATAAGCAGAAAATGTTATCTCATTTTCCGAAACTCTCGCGGGGGTATCGGGCGCGGGCGCCCGGCCTGCGTACGCTACCCCCAGTGTTACTCTTTCTGTGACCCATGCCCCGCCGCCCCCAACCCCTCCGCATCGCCATCGACACCGGAGGCACCTTCACCGACTGCGTCTGGCGAGATCGCGGCTGCCTCCGCATGCTCAAAGTCTTTTCGACCCCCGCCGATCCCTCCCAAGCCATCGTCGAAGCCCTGCAGAAAATCGCTCCTCATGGCGAATTCATACTCCTCCATGGCACCACAGTCGGTACCAACACGCTGCTGGAGCGCAAAGGCGCCCGCACCGCTCTCGTCACCACAGCCGGCTTCGAAGACGCCATCGAAATCGGACGCCAGGCTCGCCCCAAGCTTTACGACTTTTTCTTCGATCGCATCGAGCCGCTGGTTCCGAAGGATCTCCGCTTCGGCATCAATGAACGCACGGCCAGTGACGGCGAAATCCTTACCGAACCCACGCCGGATGAATTGCGCGCCCTCGTCGGACAAGTCTCGGCGGCAAAACCTCAATCCATCGCGATCACATTGCTCTTTTCGTTCGCAAATTCAAAAAACGAAGTAGCCGTCGCGGACTCACTGAAGCCCCTGGGGGTCCCGCTCTCGATCTCCCACCATATCCTTCCCGAATTCCGCGAATACGAACGCGCCTCCACAGTCGTCATCAACGCCTACCTGCAACCGGTAATGCAACGTTACCTGGAAAATCTGGAAATGAGATCTCTAGCCATGAGCCGGCCCCGTGGGGCCGCGTCCGCCTCCCCCACGCAGGTTAGCGCCCCGAGCCTCCGAGCGAAGAAGTCAGGAGAACAGAGCATCGGAGCAGTGAACCTCGAGGGGGAGGAGTCAAGAGCGGAGAGCCTCAGTTCCGCAAGCCTTAGGGTCGAGCAGCGCTTCAGCGCCGCGCTAGCAAACCCAAAGAAGGTGAGGGCTTTCGCCCCCGAGGGAGTTACTCACCCCAGCGCTCGCATCTTCGTGATGCAATCCTCCGGCGGCATCACCGCGCTCTCCACCGCTGCTCGTGAGCCGGTCCGCACCGTCCTCTCCGGTCCCGCCGGAGGAGTGGTCGGAGCCGCCGCTGTCGCCCGCGCCAGCGGTTTCGACCGCATCATCGCCTTCGATATGGGAGGGACGTCCACCGACGTCTCGCTAGTCGAGGGCTCCATCACCACCGCCGCCGACGCCCAGATCGCGGGCCTGCCTGTCGGCGTCCCGATGCTCGATATCCACACCGTTGGCGCCGGCGG
>Ga0073928_10009185_pt1 | contig 12110 bp, 8 predicted proteins | sample PaiPotPPA55metaG_FD_76969 | JGI IMG/M metagenome (GOLD analysis project Ga0073928, IMG submission 76969) | Iron sulfur acid spring bacterial and archeal communities from Banff, Canada, to study Microbial Dark Matter (Phase II) - Paint Pots PPA... ...
CACTTCGCCTACCAGATGGACCTCGCCGTCCGGCGCATCGGCACCACCATGGCCAACCTGGTGCGCTCGACCGCGTATCAGCTCCTGCGCGCAGCGGTACGCGTCTCGAACTGGTCGCACCGGCAGGTCGTCATCATGGCCCGGCGGATCGGCGCAACCGCGCGGTGCGCGGCGAGGATTCTGCGGGACGCGGCCGTCACCTGGTGCGCGGCTGTCCGGCACACCATCAGGGTGTTGGTCGTGCCGATCGCTGCCGTCGCCGTCGCGGTGGGCCTGATCACATCGGCCGGGCACGACCTGCTGAAGTACCTGGTCTCCGGCGGTCTGGCGAACCTCGGCGGCGGCGTCCTTTACGTCACCCTGCTCGCCGCGTGCACCTGTGTCGCGTGGTCGGCCCTGTGTAGCGAACCGCTCGACAGAGCCCTGCACTCTGCGGCGCACAACGCGTCGCGCACCCTCGAGCAGCTGATCGTCCTGACCGGGGTCGGTGGCCTGGTGGTGGGACTGCCGGGGACGTTTGGGCACGGTCGCATCCACATCGGCGTGCTGACCACGACGCTTGACGTGCTCATCACCTGCTTTGCCGCCTACTCGTACCGCCGTGATCGGCAGCGCGGCGTGCCCCCGGCCGACCCGGCCGATCTGACTTCCTCAGTGGGCGGAGCCGATCGTGGGTAGAACCGTCGGCATCGACCTGGGCACGAGCCAATCGGCGGTGGCGTGCGTCAACCTGCTGGGCAGGCCGGAGATCCTGCGCAACCCGCGCGGCGAGCGGACCACCCCTTCGATCGTGCTCTTCCAAGAGTCCGGCCCGCTTGTGGGCTCGTCGGCGCGCAGGACCGCGTCGGTCGTCGGATCGGACGCGGTGCGGCACGTCAAGCAGTTCCTCGGGGACGCGGACTGGCACTTCGACACCGCGGACGGCCGGTCGTACCGCGCGGAGGAGATCGCGGCCCTCATGCTGCTCCAGCTGCGCCGGACGCCGAGCGGGTGCTCGGGGAATCGGTCACCGAAGCGGTGATCACCGTCCCCGCCCACTTCGACACCCGACAGCGGCGGGCCACGATGGACGCCGGGCACCGTGCGGGATTGGCAGTGCGCCGGTTGCTGGACGAGCCGATAGCCGCCGCGCTCAGCCACGGATACGACGGGCGCGGCGGCTACACGCTCGTGTTCGATCTCGGCGGAGCCGGCTGCGGGGTGACCGCGCTGCGGGTCGGACCGGGCGAGTTCGATGTGCTTGCGGTCGCGGGCGGCCGCGGCCCCGGCGGGGTGGACTGGGACGACGAACTCGTGGGTCTGCTCCGACGGAAGTTCCTCGAGACGGGCGGCGTGCCGCAGCTCGACGACGTGAGCCTCGAGGCGGCCCTCAGGGCGCAGGCCGAACGGGCCAGGCATCGGCTCTCCCGTGTCGATCGGGCGTCGGTCCGGTTCCGCGGCAGCGCCGGCCCGCATTCGGTTGCCGTGACCAGGGCCGAGTTCGAGCGCGCCACGGCGCGCCTGGTCGAGTGCAGCCGGGCCCGGGTCGAGTCGGTGATGCGGGAGTCGGGCCTCACCTGGATCGACGTGGATCAACTGCTCGTCGTCGGAGGAGCGACGCGGATGCCCATGGTGCGCCGGATGCTGGAGGGGATGTCCGGACTCCAGGTGGCCACATCGACTCGGCCGGAAGAGGAGATCGCGCTCGGCGCGGCGATTCAGGCGCACCTGATCGAGGCCGACGGCCGCGGCTGCGCGGCGAAGTGGACTCCCCTGCTCTCGCGGCCGCCGTCCGGCTCGGTGCGACCGGGCGGGCCGGACGATCCGGTTCGACTGCGGTTGTCCGAGGCCGACCTGCCACGGCGCACCTGCCGAAAACGCGGCGCTGTGCCCGTGCTGCGGCGGAAGGGGCCGTTCTGCGGTGCGGCTCGGCGGCTCCCGGCGTCCGGAGCAGTTCGCAGCGCCGTGACGATAGCGCGGCTCGAGTCGCTGCGACCCGATTCACCCGGCGGCCTCATGCGCGGAATCGAGTCCCTGCTCGGCGTCGGTGGCTTCCGCAGGATCGAGCGTCACAACACCCGCTCCGTCGGGTTCGTGACCGAGGCCACTGATATCCCACTGTTCGTCAAGGCGGAGTACGGCGAGTGCTCCGCGACGCATCGGGAGGCCGACTGGTACTCGAGGGTAGCGCGGCGACTGCCGCGTTCGACGGCCTACATCGCGTCGGTGTGTGGCCGGAACCACGCCGTCGTCGTGCTGCGATATCTGGGTGATGCGGCGACACTCGACGAGTCGGCGGCTCGTGGCGCGGTCGACGCCGGGCAGACCCTCGCGGTCGTGCGCCGAATGCTTGAACTGGACGAGAGGCTCCTGCTCAGCAGCGGCACGGTTCGGATCGACCCGGCCAAGGCAGACGTCTTCACCATTCGTCATCTGCGTCGCCGTTCGGCCTCGCTGCGCTTCGGTTTCCTGCGACGGCTGATCCTCGACGATGGACTCGAGGTCGACGGGGCCTGGCTGCCGAGCCCTGACCGCTGCCTCGCCGTGATCGACGCCCTTCCCGCACTCCATCGCTATCTCACCCCGACTCGATATGGCCAGATCCACGGCGATCTGCACGGCGGCAACATCCTGCTCAGTGCGGCCGAGGTGTGCCTGATCGACCCGAACGGCAGTCCGTTGCTGCCGCGCTCCTATGACGACGGGAAGATCCTGCACTCGCTGCAGGGAGGATACGGAGCGATCATGTCGGGCGCCTACGAGCTCGAATCCCTCGGCAACCGCCGTATCCGCCTTGCGGTAAGGATCCCGGCGTCGTACCGCGAAGCCGCCGACGCGTGGATCCGAACACTGAGCGACCGGCGCTACGCCCAGGCGTTGTACGCGGAGGCCATGCACTTCGTCGCGATGCTGCCGCACTACGCGGCGGAACCCGAGGAGACCACCGTGCTTTATCTCACCGCCTGCCGCGTCTTCCAGCAGCTTTTCGCAGTCCTTTCCGTCTCCGCGCCGAGGGGTTGACTTATATGCCGGGCCGAGGTTCGAGCTGGCGAGTGATGCTCGGTTTCTGGGATGGAGGCCGCGGTCATGTGACTCGGACGATCCTGCTCGCCCGGGCCGCGCGCGAGCGAGGAGCACGCGTCGGAATCGTCACATCGCGGAAGTTCGCGGCGGACTTGAGGGCCGCCGACGCCGCCGACGAGTACTTCCTCATCGAGAACAGGCCGACGATGAGCAGGCGCGGGTATCCGATGCCGGTGTACTCCCATGCGCATCGTCACGCGCAGCGTCTACGTGGTCTGGGCTTCGGCGATTGGCGGTGGGTACTCGACACCACCCGGCGCGAAATCGAGGCCATCCGCGCCTTCCAGCCCGACGTGATCGTCAACGACTATCGGGACACCATCCGCTCGGCAGCCCAAGTGGTCGGCGTGCCGGTGGTCGGGATCACCCACGCCACCGGGAACACCGGCGGAGCCGTCATGGGCTCGTGGTCGCCCGCACCGAGCGACGCGGTCCTGCCGGACTGCCGCGACAGCTTCAACCGAGCGCGCGAAATCCTCGGTCTGCCGCCGATCGACGACGAACGCTTCATGTTCGAGGGCGATATCAGTCTCGTGCCGAGCACACCCGAACTGGACCCGCTTCCGCACGGCGCGAACGACACGCGGTTCGTCGGACTCATCGGTGCCCCCAAGGCAGAGGTTGAGCCGACGCGCACGCTGAGCGGCGGCCGATTCAACGTGTACAGCTATGTCGGCGAGCCGACGAGGCCGTCATTCGACTTCGAACGCCTGCTCGACCAGGTGGTCGCCGAGCTGCCCGACGTCGGCTTCTTCATCGTCGGAGACGTGGACGGGTACCGGGGCGAAGCGATTCGTCGCCGTCGGACCGAGGGCTCCGTCGTCCTCGAGCGCTTTCTTCCGGCGGCGCAGGCGATCGCCGACAGCGCGGCCGTCCTGTGCCACGGCGGGAACAGCACGGTCATGCTGGCCCTGACGCTGGGCAAGCCGGTGATCTGCATCGGTCCGTATCACAGCGACTGCGCGGCGGCGTTTCGCGCGGTCGAGTCGGCGGGCGCGGGAATCCGGCTCGGTCACTCCAGCGGTCCGTTCGAGCGCCGGGCCGCGCCGGATCTCGGCGAGGGCGTGGAGATCTTCGGCCACTGGCACTCCGAACTGACCGCGCAGCACTTACGCGACGCGATCACTGCTGTCACGGCCGACGACAGCTACGCCTTCCATGCCCGCCGCCTCGGCCGCGACCTGCTCGCGTACGGCGATGCGGACCACCTTCTCGACATTCTCCGGGGGCACTGAGATGCCGACGACGCACGGCGGTGAGCCTCGCGGTCCCCGCCTCTTCCTCGACACCGGCGACCTGCCGACGGTGCGCGAGTACGCCGCTCTAGTCGACGGAGTCACCACTACCCCTACGATCCTACGCCGCGACGGAGCCGCTCCGGAGGCCTTCGCGGCCGCGGTGCGCGGCGAGTTCCCCGACCTCGAGTTGCACCTCGAAGCCCTCGGCGACGACGAGGAGTCCACCATGCGCCGGGCGTACGAGCTCTGCGACCGCCCGTGGTTCGCCGCCGATCGGGTCGTGTTCAAGGTACCGATGACCCTCCACGGCCTGCGGGCGGCGGATCGACTCCGGCTTGAGGCGCCGCAGATTCGGCTCAACATCCACATGATCTTCTCCCGCGCCCAGGCGTTGTTCGCCCTGCGAGCGGCGCCCTCCTACATAGCGCCGCTCGTCGGCAGGTACGCGGACTGGCTCGTCCGCCGCCCCGAGCGCGAGGACACGCCCTTCGCTCTGCTTGCCGACATCATGGCGGCGAAGCGGGACACGGCCAGCGACAGCCGTGTCCTCGCCTCGTCGATCCGCAGCCCGCACCATTTCGTCGAATGCGCGAGTCTCGGCGTGGACGCGGTGACCCTCCCGCCCGCGGTGCTCGCGCAGTGTCTCCGGCACGAGCTGACCGACGACGGCATCGGGCAGTTCCGCAGGGACGAACTGTGAGCGCCCGACGCGCCGGCCCCGTCATTCTCGGCGGCGGAGTCACCGGCCTGGCCGCCGGCTTGGCCTCCCGCGCCCCGGTGCTCGAGGCCGCGGATTCGCCCGGCGGCATCTGTCGCTCGTACTACCTGAGCCCGGGAGAATCGAGGAGGACGGCCTCCCGCTCCGCCGTGGGTGACGAGTACAGGTTCGAGATCGGCGGCGGTCACTGGATCTTCGGCGGCGACGCAGACACGCTGGACTTCCTCGGGCACATCGCGCCCCTGCGAACCTACAGCCGCCGGGCTGCGGTCTACTTCTCCGCCGAACGACTCGTCGTGCCGTATCCGCTGCAGAACAACCTGCACGCCTTCGGCGCGCGACGGGCGGCGGCGTTGGCACGCGACGTGCTCGCCGACCGCCCGGACACGACCACGGCGACGATGAGCCAATGGCTGGAGCACACCTTCGGCCCGCGGCTTTCGAACCTCTTCTTCCATCCCTTCCATGCGCGCTACACCGCCGGGCTGTGGTCTGCGATCGCGCCGCAGGACGCGTCGAAGTCTGCGATCGATCGAGACCTGGTGATCTCCGGGGCGACCGTGGCGACGCCGACCGTCGGGTACAACGCGGTCTTCCGCTATCCGCGGCGAGGACTCGGAGCGCTCACCAGCGGTCTGGCCGAGCGCGCCCGGGTCCAGTACGGCAGGCGGGTGGTCCACATCGACCCCGAGCACAAGATCGTCGACTGCGCCGACGGCAGTGCGACGTCTTACGGCGTCCTTCTCTCGACGCTTCCACTCAACCGGATGATGCGGCTCACCGGCCTGGACTCGGGCGTCCCGGCGGATCCGTCGACCTCCGTCCTCGTCGTCAACATCGGCGCGGTGCGCGGCCCGCAGATGCCGCAGGAGCACTGGCTCTACACGCCGGACAGTAGGAGCGGATTTCACCGCGTCGGCTGCTACAGCAACGTCGACGCGAGTTTTCTGCCGCCGCGGCGCGTGGACGACGCGGTGAGTCTCTATGTCGAGTACGCGTTTCGCGAGGGCTCGACGCCTGCCGACCGCGAGATCGACCGGATCGTGGCGGAATGTATCAATGAGCTGCGAGCCTGGCGGTGGATCGGCCAGGTCCACGTCGTGGATCCCACCTTCGTCGAGGTGGGCTACACCTGGTCGTGGCCCGGATCCGACTGGGTTCCGCGGTCCCTGATGTTGCTGTCCGAACGCGGCATCCACCAGATCGGCCGGTACGGGCGCTGGTCGTTCCAGGGGATCGCCCAATCCGTCGCCGAGGGGCTGAAGGCAGGCCATGCGGTCAAGTGCGATCACTGACATCCGTCGGGTGCTCAGCGGAGGCTTCTCTCTCATACGGAGGACACGACGTGCCGGAATCGCCCTCACTCGCGAGATCGATCGACGAGGCGGTGGAATGGCTCGCCCGAGACGTGCCGTTCCTGGCCGTGGCCGGTGCGGGGTTGTCGATCCCCGGCCCCGCGTGCGCGCCGAGCGTGCCTCTGGTGCTGCAGACGACCATCGAAGTGCTCTCCGAATCCGCCGCGCCGCTGTTGGGACCCGGCGGGCTCGGTGATCTCGGATTCCGCGAGCGCCTCTTGCCGGAATCCTGTTACGGAGCGATCGCCTCGTCGGTCGGCAAGGCGGAGCACCTGCGATTGTGGGAGTCGTACGGGTGGGTGGGAGCGACCGTGGGAGCGCCCCGGCCGAACGCCGGGCATCATGTGCTGATCGAGCGGGCGGCGCGGTACGGCACGCCCGTGTTGACGACGAACTTCGATCTCTTCCTCGAGAGCGCGGCAGTGGCTCAGGGGCTTGAGCCGCTGGTCTGTCTGCCCCGGGCCGGCGGGTCGTTCGGGGCTGAAGCCGCGAGCGCGGGACAGGTCGCGGTCTGGAAGCTGCACGGCACGGCCGAGAAGGCGAGTTCGTTGCGCAGCCAGCCCGCCGACCTGGTGCGCAGCTCGTACAGCGCGCTTCGGAGGGTGATCGGACCCGATGTCGCGCGGCTCTTGATCGTCGGCTACAGCGGCCGTGACTTCGACGTCTTCCCCTCGCTTCGCGCGCTGGCGGAGGGAAGGGAGACCCTATGGGTGGACTTGACCTTCGGCTCCGCGCACCGCGCGCACACGCTGCCCGGCTGCTTGAAGTGCGAGGCGAGTTTCGAGGAGGTGGCGCGCCGATTCACAGCCGGTCGCGACACCGCGCACAGGCGGGCGTTCAGCGGGTTCGAGCTTGACTCCGATCCGAGTACACAGGACGCCGTGCGGGCGGAGTTCCGAGACAGGGTGCGCGAGGCCGTGCGCCGATGCGTGGACGACGTCGTCGAACACGATCCCGAGCGGGCGCGTCTCGCCCTGGCGGTCACCCTGAACACCGCGGCCGACTTCCCGCAGGTCGTCTCGCTCGTCAGGGCTGCGGGCGGCCTCGTCGCCGCGGACCCCCGCACCTTGCTGGCGCTGCACTTCGCGCTGGACTCCATGGACCGGTTCCGCTCCGCGGAGGTCGTCGCGCGGATGGCCCTGCGCCGTGCCCTGGCCGCCCGGAATGCGCTGCTCCTCGGCCGCGCCGAACTCGCCGGATGCTACAGCCGGCTGCGCAGGTTTTACAGCACATTCACGGATCCTCAGGTGCGCTCGGCGTACGACGGCGGCAGGCGGACGCTGTTCGGCTTCATGCGCGCAGCGTTCGACGCCGCGCTGTTTCTACCGCTGTTCGTGTACGCGCGCGTACTCATCAGCCGTGGCGGTGAGAGCTTGCGCCGCTACGACGCGCTGGCGTTTGCGTCGGAGTATGTCGAGCACCTCATCCGCGTCGCCGCGGCGACGCGGCGCATCATCGTGCGCCTCCCGCGGCCGGTCGCCGCGGTGATCGATCGTAGGATGTGGGCGGGGCTCAGGAAGACGGCCCAGCGCGTCGGCTACATGCGCGGGGTGCTGAACACGGCGAAGTACCAGGCGCGACTAGACCAGAGTCTCGACGCGATCTTCGGGTCGCAGGTCGTGGGAGATCTGGTAGCCAGCGCCATCGCCGCGCGCGATGCGGCGCTGCACTGCCTTGCCGCGGCGGACGACGTCGGGCTCGATGCGCACGCGCGCGAGGAGTTGCTCGTACAGGCGGAGGCCTATCTGTGGGAATCGATTGAAGACGCCTGGAAGTGCGGGAACCCGACCTTGATCCTGAAAGATCTGCTCATCCTGCGTGACCACGGCTTCGATGTGCCTTTGCCCGGCAGCGACATCGCGGACTTGTGCAGAAGCCTGGAGGGAGAGGCCGACCGCGCCGCGATCGACTTCCTGACTTCCACCCTGGCGACCTGATGCGGCCGCCGTCGGTCGTTGCCTTCATCGCCGCGAAGGAGCAGCCGTGACCGAGATCGTGCACGTCATCGTCCTCGCGGGCGGCAGCGGCGCGCGCCTGTGGCCACTGAGTCGACAGGACAACCCCAAATACCTCGGCGACTTCGGCCACGGTCGAACGCTCTTGGCCGAGACCCTCCGCCGGGCCACGGCCATCACCGATCGCACCAGGATCACGATCGTCACCGGGCGGCACCACGCCTCGCGGGTCCGAACCGTAGCCCACAGCGAGGGGATCTCCTCAATTCTCGTCGAGCCGCGACCGCGCGGCACCGCCGCCGCCATCGCCGCCGCGACACGTCTCGCGGGTGCGCGCGATGGGTCGGCGGTCGTGGTCGTACTGCCCGCGGACCATGACGTAGGTGACCTTCGAGCGTGGACGGACTCGGTCGGCGAGGCGGTGGCCACGGCCGAACGTGGTGGCCTGGTATGCCTGGGCGTTCGTCCCTTGGCGCCGCTCACGGCCTTCGGGTACATCAACGCCCCCGATGCCTCCTCGCCCGACGCGCCACGCGCTGCCCTCGCGTTCGTCGAGAAGCCCGACGCGGCTCGGGCCACGGCATTTCTGCATGACGGCGGCTACTTCTGGAACACGGGTATCTCGGTGTGGCGCTGCGACAGCTTCGCCGGCCTGATGCGTCTGCACGCACCCGCGGTTCAGCACGCGGTGGAGGCGGCGACGACTCCGGGAACCGACGTGCTCGACGCCGTCGAATGGCCACGGGCGCCGTACGCGGCGATCGAATCCGTTCTGCTGGAACCAGCGGCGGCGCAGGGCGCGGTCACTCTGGTGCCCGCCCGCTTCACCTGGGCGGACCTCGGGAGTTGGGATGTGGTCGCGAGCCGTGGGATAGCGGTCTCCACGCGCCCGCGTGTCCACGAACTCGATGCGCACAATTGTCACGTCATTGACTTGGTACGTCAGGTCGGGCGGCGCTACGCGCTTCTCGGTGTGGACGACTTGATCCTCGTCGACAGCGGCGACGTCCTGCTCATCACCCACCGGAACCGGGCCCAGGACGTAAGAAAACTCGTCGAAGAGCTCCGCACACGCGGCTGGGAGGACCTGCTGTGATGAAGACCTCGATCTCTTGCACCCACCGGACGAGAGCCGGCACCACCTTCTTAGCGCTCGACCGCGGTTCGTTGCAGACCATGCGCCGGCACGCCCTCGCCGCGCAGCCTCCTGCGACCGGCTCCGGTCGCCGCGCCGAACTGCTGTTTCACGAAGACGCCGTCGAACGTCCGAAGGGCGTGCTGTTCTGGACCGGGGCGGGGATATCCGTCCCGGGCCCCAGTGCGCTGCCGACCGGCTTGGAGTTGACCGAACGCGCCTTCGCGTCCTTTTTCGAACCCGACGCATTGGCCACGGTCCTCGGATACCACGCTCGGGCGGGCTGGCTCACCAGAGAACTCTGCGACCCGGAAGCACTGCGCTCGGCCCGGCTGCCGCGCCTCGAGACCGTCCTCGGCGTGGCCGAACGGCGCTTCGCCAAGGAGACCGCCGAGATTCTCAGCGACGTCATCGACGCCCAGCCGAACTGGTACCACGGATTCTTCGCGCACCACCTCGTCGCGGGCGGGCGTCACATCACCGCCAACTTCGACACGTGCATTGAGAAGGCTTGCGCACACCTTCTCGGCGGGCGACCACGCGCCCACCCGCGGGCAGGCCGATGCGCGCCCGCGTCGGCGCCGCGTGCGGTGATCGAACACTTCCATCACCACCTCGACGCGTCGACCACAGCCGGCGAACTCGGCTCGACCCTCGCGCGGATCCAAGGAGGCCTCGACGAGGATCTGCGTGATAGGATCCTGCGTTCGGTCGAGGCCTCGCGTGCCGTCGTGTTCGTCGGCTACAGCGGGAGCGACTTCTTCGACGTCGACGTGGCGTTCGCCGAACTTCGGCCCGGCGCTCTGGACGGGAAGACCGTCTACTGGATCGCTCACAGCGCGCGCTGCGAATGCCACGAGATCGAGCCGGAGCCCGAGGCGTGTCCGCCGCTCGCTGTGCATCTGCGGAACGCCGGTGCGCGCGTGCGATTCCTGTGTGGGCCGACCGAACAGTTCCTCGAAGCCCTTGCCCGCAAGTGGGCTCTCGCCGTCGGCGCGCCGAGGGCCGCGCCGCGCCGCGTGGTCGCCCTGGCCGCCGCGGTGGCCCCGGGCGCGCGCCGCGCAGCCACGTTGGAGCTCTACCGCGAACTCGGCCTGCCCGCGGAAGTCGATCGTATGCTGCGGCAAGCCGAATTCGATCCCGCGGCCGCCCCCGCCTTGCGGCGTGCGGATCTCTGGCAGGCGCGCTCCGAGGCCATGTGGGAGCAGGGCCGCTGGAATCAACTCCGGCGGATGTGGCGGACCATCCCGGTCGGCGAGGTCGATCCGCTGATGCGCGCAGAACGAATCGGCGCCTGCCTCTGGGTGCAGGGCCGCCTCGTGCCTGCCCACCTGTGGCTGAGCCGTCAATGGCGGCGCGCCGAGCGCGAGTACGGTCCGGAGCGGGCGTGGCCGCTCGCCGAGACCCTCGCGCGCGTCATCGAGCACATGGGACGCATTCCCGGTCTCCGGCACTACGCGCGCCTCAGCGCGCGCCGCACGGCGGCGAGACTCGGCGAACCCGAGCAGCGCAGCGGCGTCCACGTCTACCGCCGCCATCAGGACCTGCAGACCAGTCTCGCCGCGCTGGCCGACGGCCGCGAACGCGTGCCGGGCAGCGCGACAACCTCTCAGCAGTGGTTCGCCGAAGCCGGCTCGGTACTGGCCAGCGTCTCCTACTCCCATCGGGCGCTGCGCGACCTTCGAGCAGCGGGCGGCTTGTCCGCCCCCGGTGCTCTAGAGAGCGCATACCGAGCGCACTTCCACACCGCTGCGGCGATTGGCACGATAGCCGGGGCCTGGCGTACCGTGCTGCTGCCCGACGCTGATCGGGTCTTCACCTCTAGCGAACTGCTCGCCTCCGTGTTCGCACTCCAATACGGCACTGTCCAGCGGTTTCGCATCCTGGCCAGGTACGCCGCCAAGAGACTCTGGCGCTTGGCCCGGGAGAGGCGGAAACCTTGAGAGGATCGGCAACAGTGCGTGGTGCAGTCGTGGTCGCGCAGCGGGGCCGGACTGGTTTGGCGGATCGTGATTCGCCGTGCTGACCGGCTGTCTTACGGTGCCCTTGCGGCGGGACATGGCCGATCGCAGCCCCTTGGCTGGGGACGAGCCGGGGACCACACGTCGTGCGCGATCATCAACGAACTGCGGAAGTGCGCCTGCGAGGCGCCGCATTCAGAACACGCACACCGCACCTGACGTGCAGGAACGCTTCCCTTTGCGACTGGGGGTCAATGGGTCGCAGGTTCAAATCCTGTCAGCTCAACCGAGAAGTCACAGGTCAGAGGCTCAATCCGATCAGTGACAGGTCTAGCTGTCTTTACGTTGAGGACCACGGCGTCGGACATATGGCAGGGGCCTGTTTTGGCGCCCACGGCCGCAGCCCGAGCTGTCTGCGCCCTCGTGTCTGCGCCCTCGTGTCTGCGCCCCGCGTGGACCTTGATGCTGTAGGCCACTGATAGATCGACCAGCAGCACATCACGCGGCCGGCTCATGTAGCGGTCGTGGACGCGAGCCGGGTATGAGCCGCACGTTTTGTGTCCGTCTGGCTGATCGTCGCGCTCGCCACGACCGCACAGATCCACACCCCACCCGAGCTTCAGGGACGGGTGAACGCCGCCTGGACGATGGCCATACTCACCCCGCAAACACTCTCCATCGCGGC
>Ga0073928_10009186_pt1 | contig 12110 bp, 14 predicted proteins | sample PaiPotPPA55metaG_FD_76969 | JGI IMG/M metagenome (GOLD analysis project Ga0073928, IMG submission 76969) | Iron sulfur acid spring bacterial and archeal communities from Banff, Canada, to study Microbial Dark Matter (Phase II) - Paint Pots PPA... ...
AATTTTTCTCCTTCGCTGCGACGCGTTTCTTTTTTCTTTCACGCGAAATTTCTCTGCGTCAGCACCGAATTAATTAGGGTGCCGCACCTTAATTGTGGCACGTAAAAACACGCCGAAAGTTGGAACAACCGCGCGCGGTGGTAGTTCGCGTAAAAGTTATCTACGTAGGGGGGCAAGACGTCCCCCATTGCTCGCCACGTTACCGTTCCCTTACGCCTGCATTCGAAAAATCAACTGATTTCGTGAATACAGCCTTTAATGTGAAGCGATTGAAATTTACCCAAGCCAAGGCCGTCGAAATTCAGGTAACGATTTTTTGGGTACCGCGGGCTGCAACATGAAGCTCGATTTTGAGACAGGTTTTCAACTCGATTTGATGCGCAAATTTGGAGCAACTTGGCTCAGTTCCATTTTGTCCTAGATATGAGCGTTTTTGAATACGGCTAAGTTGCGACCTTTCTTAACTGGGGTTGGCCTTCTCCTACCTGCGCCAAAACCTGATAACGGGTTGCAGTCCGTTGCTGGACTTTGATAGATTGCAAAACTGTGAGGCGAGCACTGATTGCGGTTGTCTTCTTGGTGTCCATCGGGTGCCAGATGGACAGGAAGTTTGCGAGGCTTCAAACAGGTATGACTAAATCGGATGTCGTCGGCATTCTCGGTAAACCCGACGCAGACAAAATCGATAATGGTTCGGAAACCCTCCGATGGAACGCTGGTAATCACTACGTTGAACTGAAAAACGGACGAGTTACCGAATACGGTGCCGGGAACGAATAAATATGGCGAGAGCCGAGCCGAGACGGATCGAACCAATGTGGCTGACGGTGATCGTGTCGATTTCCACGCTCGGACTTGCAGTTGCTACGATTTGGTTAGTTTGGGAGTCACGACAGGCATCGTATCGACAACTCGGTGTCGAAACTTGGATGCATTTCGAGGAACGGTGGGATTCAGCAGAAATGAAGAAGGCCCGATATGATTTGGCCGCAGCCCTTGAACCGTCGTACGACCCATCAAAGGCTGACGATATTCCCGAAGAGGTGATGGATTTCTTCGAGTCAATCGGCTCCGTCTGGAGCGAAGGGCTGATGAATTCGAAGCTCGCAGAAATGTCTTTCAGTTACGAGGCGGCAGGCTGGTGGGAGGCTTGCGAGCCTTACGTGTCGGACCAGCGACAAAAAAAAGACGACAAGACCATATACGACAAGTTCGAGCGATTTGGTAAAGCGATGGAGGCAAAGTATGGAAAGGGGGAACTTTCCAACTTCTTGAAAGAGCAAGAGGCCCCGACAAAACCAGATCAGTCCCCGACGCCAGCGGCGCGATAATTCTTTAGAATTGTTGTTCACTCCGTCCCGTTCGGTGCGTCAAATTAGTTTCGGCGGAAGCCCCATCAGTAGCGCTTCCACTTGACCTTGCTGATTGATCTGCAATCGGCAACATAATAGGGCATACTGGCGTATGAAATGGGCCAATTTGCTTAACACCAACCGGCCCCGCCCGTCGACGATGGACCCTGATCATCGTGCTGAATTCGAGCGCGATTTCGATCGCTCTATTTTCTCAACTCCGGTCAAGCGTCTTCAAGACAAAGCACAGGTTTTTCCGCTTGACCCACACGACGCAGTGCGAACGCGATTAACACATTCGCTGGAGGTTTCCGCCGTAGCGCGAGGGCTGGCAATTTCGGTCGGTAAATGGTTGCTCAACAAAAAAGACATTAAACCGGGAACCGAGCGACAGATCGAGGCGATTGCCGGTACATGCGGAATCATTCACGACTTAGGCAATCCACCGTTTGGTCATGTGGGGGAGGAAGCAATTCGTGAATGGTTTGAAAAGAGGATCGGAATTGAAACGTTGCGAAAACAATTCGCAGGAGATGAGCAGCGCGTTCAAGACTTGATGAAGTTCGAAGGAAATTCGCAAACCTTGCGACTGGTTTCGAAACTCCAGATTTTGGCCGATTTTAACGGACTCAATCTAACGTTTGGAACGTTGTCAACCGCACGAAAGTATATCGCCAGAGCCGACGAAGCTGATAAGCAGCATGTCGATCACGGAAAATCGAAGCCCGGGTTCTTTGCGTCTGAGAACAAATTGATTGAGCGGGTCGAGCAAGAAACCGGCACCGCTGGCGTTCGTAATCCCATTACTTACCTCGTCGAGGCAGCCGACGACATGGTGTATCGCGTTGCCGACATCGAAGACGGCATTAAAAAAGGAATAGTGACTTGGAAGCAAATAGATGACGCGCTTCGCGGCACAGACGTAGATGACAAGAGCGCTAAGGCGGTATTCGACATGAAAGATCGAATCTTAAAGCCCGCTGTTACCAAAGATTTGCCAGACGACGTCCATGGTGCCGCGTTCCGAACCGCGGCGATCGGTGTATTGGTCCCAGACGCTGTCGATACTTTCAAAAAACATTATGACGATATCATGATGGGAAAGTACACGGGTGAGCTCGTGCTGGGTGGTAACCATCAAAGCTTGATTCGATTATTCAAAAAGCTTGGACACACGGTGATTTATTGCACCCCGCCGAATCTGAAGCTCGAATTGATGGGCCGAAAGATCATTCAGGATTTAATGGATTTGTTCTGGGACGGCGCATCATATTTGCCAACAAAAGGCACGATCAAAACCGATAGTTACAAGGGCAGAATCGCAGCACTCTTTTCTCGCAATTACCGAGACGTGTTTCGCAACTCCGTCGAGACGCAGCCGGAGGTACCCGAACTTTACCACCGGTATCAACTCGTAACGGATTACGTCTGCGGAATGACGGACACTTTTGCCAGGCGACTTCATCGCGAGCTGACCAATGCCTAAGTTAAAACTCGAGAAACAAAAGGCAGTACTGCGCGATCGTATTGGTAGATTTTTTGCGAATAAAGCACGCGAACGGCTGCGTCTATTAGAAGCCTTAAATACGCTTAAAGGATTTGCTGGCCCTGCGTTCCTTTTCGGTGGCGTACTAAGAGACTTGATGCTTTACGGACCGTCCCTTGCGCCGCGGGATGTCGATGTGGTTGTGAGCACCATTGATCTTAAAGACGTAACGGCAGTTTTCTCTGAAAATCTGACGCACACCAACCGATTTGGCGGATTGCATCTAAGAATTGAGGGATGGCACTTTGACATCTGGCCGCTTTCTAGGACGTGGGCTTTTTGCGAGAAGTTCGTCGTGCCGATTACATTTGAATCGTTACCGAAGACCACATTTCTAAATATCGAAGCAGTCGCGGCGAGGCTGGATGTCGAAAATGGACAATACCGGGAGATTTTTTCGCACGGTTTCTTTGAGTCAATTTCGTCACGAACAATCGAAATTAATTCCGAGCCGAATCCATACCCTGCTTTATGCGTATTGCGCTCTCTTATGATGGCAGCTCGCTTGGAGTTTGCGATCGGTCCAAAACTCGCAGACTATATTTTAACGTACTCGAAAGAGTTGGGCCTAGAGGCGTTAATGCAGACACAGTGGGAGCATTATGGACGAGTCGTTTATCAGAGACATCATCTGAAGTTGTGGCTTGCAGCAGTGGCAAAGCAACTGGCGACCTCCAACCGTCGGCGCGTTAAATTGCCTACCCACAATCGACAACTAGCCTTCTTTTATGACGGCGATGTCCCTACACATCTGCCGTTACGAGCACCTCGGAAGAGAAAGCTAAGGGGATTAGCGTGGCGATAGAAACTCCCGTGGCCATTCGGGCAAAGCAGTCCGTGGCCAGAGACCATCTGTTCGTAAGCTACGCGCAGGAAGACCGAGCATTAGCTGAATGGCTTACCAGGAAACTTACTGCGGGCGGATATCGAATATGGTGCGACCGCTTCTCGCTGCTTGCCGGTGAATCGTATCCAACAGAAATCGATACTGCGATAAAGGAACGAACTTTTCGCGTGTTAGCGATCCTATCACAAGCTTCAATTCAAAAGCCTAATCCGCTTAAAGAACGTACCCTCGCCCTAAACCTAGGTCAGCAGCGTAACGAGAATTTTCTCATTCCCCTTAATGTAAACCTTAACTCGACGCAGCTCGATTGGATGACAAGCGATTTGAATTACATCTCGTTTTCGAATTGGGCGGACGGCTACGCAGCTCTGATTGAAACGCTGCAAAGAATGAATACTCCGCGTCCATTAGAGCAACAGGGTGCGAGCGCAGCAATCGAAACGTTCACAGCGCACACTCCAATCCGTAACCAGCCTGAACTGCTCTACACAAATTGCTTGCCGTTTGCAAAGATTCCTCAAGTCCTGCGCGCATTCTCCACGAACAGAGCCGTAACGCGAAATGAGTTTGCCACTTCACCCGTATTCAGAAGAGCGTATCGAGTAAATGCTAGGACATATTTCAGTTTCGACCGAGCGTTGACGGGCATTGCAAGAGATGTCTTTTGCACGAACGCAGGTCAATGGCTATGGGATCAAAATGCCGAGGTTTTGGGTATTCCCTCGATCAATGTCGTCTCGTCCCTCCTAATCAAGAGCTTTTTTGAAACGTGCATACGAAAAGGCTTACAAGAAACACCCGACTTCAAATCCATTTTCTTTCCTGGCGGCCTTCTAAAAGACAATAAAATTTACTTCACGGGATTTAATGGCAAGACTTGGCTCTTGGTCGTTGGGCAGCGAATCTTCCGAAAGCTGGAAGGTCAACACGAAATATGTATTCATCATCTCGCGTTCCGGGCTCGAATCCGTAGAAACCTATTTTCGCACTTTGTTCTTCAAATCAAGGCTGGACTGCATTTGACAGACTTAAGCGGTGCCACTTTTAAAGCACGGACCGCGAACTCCAGACGCAAGAAAATTGCGAAAAACTGGTGGAACGACAAATGGCTTAATCGCCATTTGGCCATATGCCAATTCCTTAATGAGAAGGGAGGCGTTTGTTTTCTCGGTGGTGCCAGCGACGATTCGCGAATAATCCTCTCAACCAATCTAATAACTGCAGAAGCTGATGTTGGAATTGACGAAGAACAATTGGGCGTTGACTTGGATGAATTTGGCGTCGCCGGTGAGGAATCTGAAATTCTTGAAGCGGATGACGAAACGGAAGGTGAATCTGAAGAATGACTAATGCAGTCAAGATATTCCCAGAACCACCGCTCGAGTTTCGTTACGCTCAGCGTCTGATACATCCTCAGGATGGCTTATCCATCTTTGGTCCTTATGACACTGACGCACCCTCACATCCAACTAGCATTACATACGGTGCGCTGGGTTCTCCCGAAGGGATCGAACGGTTATGTCGATGGTCAAAGACGTTTTCAGGCCCGATCATTAATACCCGATCGATAGACGAGAATTTGTGGCCCGCGTTTCCAGGATTTGAAGCTGCGACAGGGTCGAAATGGTCAACGTCACCAAGCTGGTCATTTGAAATTAATCGGGACGCAATATTGTTTGCTTCAAGAGAACGCGATGCTTACAAACGCGCCTACGCGCTGGTTAACTACTACTTGGAAGGATTTCGCATTGCGAAGAATCGTGACGAAAATTTCGGGGTATTGATATGCGTCATTCCTGATGAAGTGTGGCAGAACTGCCGACCAGAATCGGTAGTGCTGAATCCCGTTGGGCCGCGACTTTCCAAAACTGATCGGAGACTAAGGATGGGCGGACAAACTGAACTCTTCGATGACTTTGAGCCTGAAACATATCACTACTCGGTAGATTTTCGGCGACAGTTGAAAGCACGAGCGATGGAGTTTGGTCTGCCGATTCAACTTGTTCTTGAATCGACGTTAACGCTGGACACCGATTTATCTGAGCAATCGCGCAAACTCACTCCGTCATCAGACCGTGCGTGGAATCTTGCAACGACAATCTACTATAAGGCCGGAGGTAAACCGTGGCGCTTATCAACAGCGCGAAAGGGTGTCTGCTACATCGGAATTGCGTTTCGTAAGGCAGATCAGGACTTGCTGAGCACGACAGCGTGCTGCGCTGCGCAGATGTTTTTAGACTCAGGCGACGGCCTTGTGTTCTTGGGCGAGTATGGGCCCTGGTATTCGCCGCGCCATGGGGATTTTCATCTAACCCGCCCAGCTGCGCGAACTCTATTGCAGGGAGTTCTTAAAACATACTCCGACATGTACGGCAAGCCGTTAACTGAGATATTTCTTCATTCGCGGTCATCTATTAATGATGAGGAATTTGCGGGGTACAATGAAGCGTGTCCGCAAGGCGTTAAACTGATTGGTGTTCGAGTTCGGCTTGAGAAATCGGGACTTAAGTTATATCGGCCAGGTAAATGGCCTGTAATTAGAGGTACGTTCTTACCAACGTCCTCGACCGGTGGCTACCTTTGGGCTTCGGGCTTCAAGCCAAGACTCCGTACATATGACGGATGGGAAGTCCCGGTTCCATTACGAATCGATGTACAGCACGGGGATGCGGGGATCGAGCAAGTGGCTCAAGACATTTTCGGCCTGACTAAACTCAACTACAATAGTTCCCGACTTGGCGATTCCGAACCTGTAACAGTTTTGTTTTCAAACGCGGTCGGAGAAATACTTGTTTCGAACCCGCTGGCCGAGAAGCGTCTGCCAAGTTTCAAGTTTTACATCTAGGCGAAATCTCACCGCTTGACGCACTGCAAAAAATGCAGTCGAATTGCGACACGTCCCTGTAGCACAACGCAAGCAGGCGCTCTTTGTAAGTTGTTGATTTTCAGTGGTTAGGCTATCGGAGATAGTGTCTCCCTCCCTCACCGTTGCGTTTTTCATCCGATGTTGGAACGTTGGATGCGATGAAAATTGATGTCTTTGCCGTCGGTTCGAATCCCAGCGAAAGCTCGATCTAGCACAAATCCTAGCACAACCGGCCACATCCGCGTCGGCGTCGTAGGTGGTGAGCCTTAGACGCGCCAGACTTACACTAGTGACGGATCAAGGGCACAATCATAAATGATTGCATTTACGCGGGATTCGGGGAGCTAAGAGCTGCCGATCCAAATCCCCAACGAGAAATACTAACACTCCCCGACAATCACTTGAAACGCGGCAAGATCGTTTAGTCAAGATGATCAGGGTCGTTCGAATATCATTTGGTATGCCGGAGTCCTCATATTGGCGTCCCGGCACGGGAATGATCCGGTTGGACGCGAGCAGCTGTGGGCAATAAATCGCGTAGCTCTTGCCCCGCCCCCTTCGTCGCCAGCATACAAGCATGGCCATTCTCGGTCCAGCTTGCTGTGATCCAATCGCCCTTTCTGGCGAACTGGGGCTGCTTAGGAGGTGCATTCTTCAGCGTCGACGCATCGGTGACAACGAGATGAACCAAGCCGCCATCGCGCTTCTTGAAACAAATTATTGAGACGGGGTTTCCAGCCGACGAGATCGTTTTGCAACCTAGCGTCGGAAGGCTTTGCAGGGCTGCAGGAATAACTTCCACGGTCGGCTTATGCTGCGCTTGAAGCCACTGCTGCAATTCATTGCTGTCCGCTGCCTTGTGGTCGAATGGTTCCCGGCCGGGGACGAATGTTGAAAGAACGGCGAGAGCGTCACTCTGCCATCGATCGCCATGTGACTGGCGTGTCCAAACGCTGTTAATTACGGCAAAAAGAAGCAGACTCGCAGCGATTGCAAGAAGGACCGGACGCCTTCCCCAAAAACGGCGCCGGCTGATTTTGGCACCGGCCAAGATGTTGGCGCGGAGATCTCGCGGGATGGGAATCGAACAAATTGCGTTCGTGGTTGCCATGTCCAACATACGCTGTTCGGCGAACCACGCCCCCAGGTCTGGATCGCGATCGACCTGTTCTAAAGCGGCCGCAAAGGCCGCACCGCAAGCGTCTTCTCCGCCTGGTCGGTATGCACTTAGTATAAATTTCGCTTCTTGATTATTCACTTTCGCCCTTCCTTGCTGTGCCCTCATTTTGAAATGGAGATATTTCGATTATGCGCCTGTCGGCTTCGCTTTGTTGGTCGGACAGTGCTTTCCGTAGCTGTCCTTTGCCGCGCGAGAGCCGGGACATGACGGTCCCGACAGGGACATTCAAGACTTCCGCAATCTCGTTATAGGAGAATTGCTTTAGATAGAACAATGTCAGCGGAGCGCGATAGTTCTCATCAAGTCTACCGAGCGCTTCGAGTGCTGATGCAGCATCGATCTTTTCGGCCGCCACCGGGACATCGACCGCCTCCTCGGGAGCCTCATCAAGCGCAACCTTCGGGAACCGAGTTTCGTGTTTCCTGCCTCCCAGGAACTCTCGGTAGAGTGTGGTAAAAAGCCATGATTTAGCCTTCCCCGCATCTCTCAGATCGCGGCCTTTTTCGGCCCAGATGTAGAAGGTTTGTTGAGTTAAATCCGCGGCGTCCATTTCGTTCTTGGCCAAACTGTAAGCAAATCGGTAAAGCGCCGCGTAATGGGCGTCAACGAGTTGCTCGAATTCGAGTCCCGGCACACTTGTATGAGTCCTAGAGCGACAAGATATTCCCAGCGGTGCTTCATGGTGCTCCCATCGCCTTTGTCGTGCTCCCACCGAAGTAAAGTCTCGCCATTGCCTGTACGATTGCGAAAGCGGCACTGGCGGCGTCAGCGATGGTTCGCTTGAATGTCGATCTCCGCGATCTCCGCGTGCGAGGTCGCACTGGAACCTCTCTTATTCTAAGCCGCGCCTCCACCGCTCGGATCTGCATTACTACATTCCATCCCGAACCGTGATGGCGCATCCCGATCGCATCCAATGCTTCGCGTCGAACCAGGCGCAGAGTTCCAAACGCGGTGAAGCGGACCCCCCAGCCACGCTGAACCAGCCCACTCAGAATCCAATTCCCGAAACGCTGCACATCCAATCGTGCGCCATCCCACGCGATGCGGTTACCTATGACCAAGTCAGCATGTTCTGTCTCGGCCAACAACGCGTCCAAATTACTTGGATCATCAGTGCCGTCACTATTGCAGAATAAAATCCAAGCGATCCCGTGAGGAATCTCGTCCAAGCCGCTTGGGCAGCTCCGTCCGAATCCACATAGCTGCTCACGGGCCACCTCCGCACCGGCAGCGCGCGCACGAAGTGCGGTTGAATCCACGCTGCCGGTGTCGATGACCCGAATATATTTAAAACCTCGGTCGCGCAACTCACTCACGACACGAAAGATCGTCTTCTCCTTATTCGCCGCCGGTATTACGACTAGGCAGGAATCGTAGAACGGCCGGACTGGGCCAGCAGCTACTTTAATCGGTCTCGCATTCATACTAGTGCGACTCCCCAATGCCTCCCGCTATTCCCGCTCACGAGAACTTGTCACCGAGCTGACTAGGTTCGGAAGGAACCAATCTCTTCCAACGACTTTCGCGAGATGTTCGGAACCATTGCCGCGTCGGCCGGGTGACCGACCACGAGGAGCAAGAACGGTTTCTCGTGCTGGGGTCGTCCGAGAATGCGATTCAAGAAACCCATCGGGCTAGGCGTGTGAGTTAGTGACGTCAAGCCGCATGAATGAACGGCGGTAACCAGCACACCTGTTGCGATACCAACTGATTCAATTGCGTAGTACGTCTTGCTTCGTGTGCCATCCGCCAGGATTCGGTACGGCTGAACGAAAATCGCGATGAGCCAAGGTGCCGTCTCCAGAAAAGGCTTGTTCGAATCCGTGCCAAGCGGGGCTAACGCCGCCAGCCATTCTTTTGGGGCACGATTCGTATAAAATTCTTGCTCTTCGATCTCGGCCGCGACGCGAATCTCGCGCTTTACGTCGGGATTGCTGATCGCGACGAAATGCCAGGGCTGCAAGTTTGCGCCGTTTGGTGCTGTCCCCGCTGAGCGAATGCATTGTTCAATGACCTCCCGCGGGACCGGCCGATCGGAAAAGTCGCGGATTGTGCGCCGCTGTCGCATCCTTTGGTAAAAGGCGGTGGCATTCGCTAACAGCTCTTGATCGGAAGCTTTGCACCGTTTCGGTGCCGGTACGAACGAAGGAAATTCCATCTGGTCATTGTAACGAGCGCGCGGTGATTATCACCACGCGCCTTTACACTTGAGCATATCAGATCCGCGTTCTGTCACAGCTTAACGCCATCTGCTGTAGAGGTTGATCGCTTAATCTAATAACCCATCGTTTCTCGCCATAGCGATCGATGCGGAATGGCCGCAGCTGCTGCAGGCGCGAGGCGTAGCCCGAGTTTCGACAACGCCTCACGCTCATCGGCCGCGCCATGCAAATCGCGAATCCAAATTACGGCATCGACCGCTCCTTTTGCCAGAGCCTCGTTAATTGTGCCACACGTGTCTCGCATTCCCGCGCTAAGCAGTATCTTTCGAGTTCCAAGTTCCAATGTCATATTTTTGTCCTTCTTCCAATAAATGTGAGCGCCGATGATCCGGCTTATTCCCCCGGGGTAGTGACGGCTTCGCCCCGCCAAACCCACGGGAACAACATGTGAATTCGTTTGTGGCGGAATAAACTCAGCGCTCTGGGCTCTTGATTAGAAGACCAACGAACAAACCACACAGATTTATGATCAACGAATCCGACAATTCCGCGCCTGACCTAACGAAACGCCCACCACGCAGTCCGCGCTGCCGTCTCGGCGGCTACGCCATCTTGCCGCGTATGCTTGACAAGGGTCGCGCCGAAATTGCAGGCACCAACGGCGAGTTCAACTACAACTGCCCGCTCGATCAGCACATAATCAACTTTCTCGGCTTCGATCCGGAAGCTCTGCACGAACAACTCGCAGCCAGCAAAGGTGATGGCGAAATTCTTGAGTGGATAAATTCCAACGCGAAGCACAAGCGCTCGCCGTGGGAAATTGAGCAATGGAGCGACTTTCAGCAAAGACGCGGACCCGATAGCGACGCGGAAACGCTAAGTTTTTTTGAGGAGCTTCTCAGCAAATTCTCGAAAACACGCGAGGATATTAAGACGTGGGCCGATCTGCTCGATCTTGATGACCACGTCACGTTCGGAGGTAAGGCCTAATTACCTGTTTACGGCCGCCTCCAAGGCGATGAAGGTATAAGCCGTGCCCGTCGACGCCGCCACCGTTAACCGCGTCGCAGTCATCACTGGAGTTGGACCCGGGCTCGGAGCCGCGCTCGCCCGACGGTTTGCCCGTGACGGTTTCTCGCTGGCGTTGATTGCGCGCTCGCGACATTTCATTGACCAGCTCGCGCAGGAGCTACCCTCCGCGCTGCCGGTGACGGCGGACGTCAGTAAGCCTGCGGACATCGCTTCCGCCATTAAAGAAATGCGGAAGGAACTCGGCGTAATTGGAGTGTTGATTCACAACGCGAGTTCCGCGGGTGGCAACGGAGTGATTGACACAACTCCTGAACAGTTCGAGCAATCGTGGCGCGTGACAGCTCTTGGCGCGTTCATCTGCGCACGCGAAACCGCGCCCGATATGATCGAAGCTGGCGCCGGAGTGATGCTTTTTACCGGCGCGACCTCGAGCGTCCGCGGCGGCGGTTGGCTCGCTTTTAGCAGCGCCAAATTTGCTTTGCGCGGCTTCGTGCAGTCCGCCGCGCGCGAGTTGTGGCCGAAAGGTATTCATGTCGCCCATGTCCTGGTCGATGGCATCATCGCTTCGGACCAAACCGACCGCGCTGCTAGCGATAAAACTCGCACTCACCTTACTCCAGACGAAATCGCAGAAACGTATTGGTACCTCGCTAATCAACCGCGATCCGCTTGGACATCGGAACTCGATCTACGGCCGAACGGAGAAGAATTTTTCACCTGAACCTAACCAGCGTCAGTTTCGTAGGAATAAAATTACGATTCGAGGTCTCAACTTAACAGAATAGGAAGAAGAACACCGAGCCCTAAGGCAAAGAACCAGAGCGCAGGAGCTGGTGTGCCGATTGGCCGCTGTCGACGCGCTTCGTGTGCAGCAAAGCGCGGATCGAGCCGCATCCAATCCTGATGACGACGTTCGAGTAAGAGATAAACGGAAGCCGTGACTGCCCCATAAAGAAGGTGACCGAGCAGTGACGAAAGAGCACCTGCAGCAGCGGCGGCAGTCCACGTGAACGAAGCACCCAGCCAGATCGGGAACAATGTTAGTGTGCCGATGAACCACCACGTGATTCCGTAAAGCATGCCCCAACCGATCGCAGCGCCCCAATCGGGCGATTCGCGTTC
>Ga0073928_10009187_pt1 | contig 12104 bp, 8 predicted proteins | sample PaiPotPPA55metaG_FD_76969 | JGI IMG/M metagenome (GOLD analysis project Ga0073928, IMG submission 76969) | Iron sulfur acid spring bacterial and archeal communities from Banff, Canada, to study Microbial Dark Matter (Phase II) - Paint Pots PPA... ...
ACCTTCAAAGCCACCAAGTTTGTCCAGCACAATCGCGACGGTCTTAGCCAGGCAGACAAATTACTGAATGACGAAAGAAGGCAAAAAATGATGGCGGAAAATATCAGGAGACGCGAATTTATCGGCGGACTGGCGGCCATGTCCGTGGCGGCCAACGTTCCCGCTGCTCGTGGAGAAAGCAGCAACGGAGAGATGCCTTACCGCACGCTGGGAAAAACGGGCGTCAAGGTTTCGGCCATCGGCCTTGGCGGATTTCATCTGGGACAATCACACCTCGAAGAGCCGGACGCCATCAAGATTTTTCATTCCGCAATCGACCGCGGAATAAATTTTTCGGACAATTCCTGGGATTACAACCAGGGCGTAAGCGAGAAGCGCGTGGGGAAAACCCTGAAAAATGGTTACCGCGATAAAGTTTTTGTGATGACCAAGTTTGACGGGCGCACCAAAGGTTCCGCGCTGAAACAACTGGATGAATCGCTACAACGCCTGGAACTGGATCACGTCGACTTGTGGCAGTTTCATGAAAACATCCGGCTCGAAGATCCGGACAGGTTTTTTGCCGAAGGTGGCGCGGTGGAAGCCATGCTGGAAGCCAAGAAAGCAGGGAAGATCCGCTTCATGGGTTTCACCGGACACAAAGATCCCAGTGTGCATTTGCGTATGCTGGAGCTCGCCGACAAGCACGGCTTTACTTTCGACACCGCGCAAATGCCGCTGAACGTGATGGACGCGCATTTCCGCAGCTTTGGCAAGGAAGTGCTGCCCGTTTTGGTGAAGAAGCAGATGGGCGTCCTGGGCATGAAGCCCATGGGTAGTGGCAACGTCTTGAAAGCCAAAGTAGTCACGCCTCTCGAATGCCTGCAGTACGCGTTGAGCTTGCCGACTTCGGTGGTCATTACCGGAGTGGATAGCATGCCGATTCTGGATCAGGCATTTGAGGCCGCGAAAACCTACTCTTCGCTTAGCAAAGCCGATATTGAAGGAATTTTGAAAAAGACCGTCACCGTCGCGGCGGACGGCGAATATGAACCTTTTAAGACCACGCCCATATTTGATTCCACTGCGGCGCACCCGGAATGGCTGGGCTACGCGGGGCAAGCCTGATCTAATTTTTTACTTAATCAGCATAGCCCTGTGACACGCTCAGAATAGGTTGCTCACTGACTTTCACACTACAGTAAAAATTAGCGCTGCGTACAGAGCTTGAGGGATACGCGATCTTGCTGCCGAGCAGCAATACTCTTGCGGATGCCGGGGGTACTAGTCTACCATTAGGCCCAATTGTTGACGCGCGTCGCACGGCTCCCTCGCGAAATTTAAATGAGTGCAATTCGCGGCGGCGATCAACAACAGCTTTCTCACGGGTGTGTGGGCCAGTAGTCGGCGGGGTGCCGTCACCGCCTTTAATAATTCAACGCCAGGTTGTACCCGGCATTTTAAAGCATCGCATCATACGCAAAGTGGCGAATTTAGGGGGAAACATGATGTCCAAGTGGTGTCTAACCGTAATGGTAAGCGTGCTTCTGGCGCTTCCGAGTTTTGCAAAGCACAAAAACAGCGGTGTGGACGATAACGTTCCAGCGGCCACCGATGATGCCAGCAATGCCGTGAATGTCGCGCCGGCACCGGATTTCTTCGCTATGCCTGCGATGCCTAGGCCGACACCTTTTCCAGGGCCGGCGGCTGCACCCGAGGAAGCGCCTGGGCGACTGGTGCCACGATACGAAGTGGCCGCGATGTATCAATACGTTAATTTCATGCCGGGCGCCCCGTTCCATAATTTCAACAACCACGGAGCCACAGGTTCCTTCACCGTGAACGCTAACCGGTGGCTTGGGCTAACCTTGGAAGTCGGCGGGACCTTCTTCACACGATTTGATTCTTCGGTGTCGAACCTCAGTGGCGGCCTCCAGGGCGTGCAGAACACTTTTCTTTTTGGTCCGCGCCTGAACATCCGAAAGTTTGATCACTTTGTGCCTTTCCTTGAGTTCCTCATTGGGGCTGGCCACGCGGACGTGGAGACCAACGGGACTGGCGGGCAGTTCTCTTTTGCGTTGCAAACCGGCGGCGGCATAGATGTCGTCTTGACGAAGAATGTCGCCTGGCGGTTTGTCCAACTTGATTACCTTATGACCAACTACTCCGGCCCGTTCCTTGGAGCCGATGCCCGGCAAAATAATTTTCGGGCCGCCACGGGCCTGGTGATTCGCTGGGGATTTCCTAACCCGCCACCACCTCCCAATCATCCTCCGGTCGCGTCTTGCTCGGCTAATCCGACCTCGGTCTACGCCGGTTCCGGTGACAGTGTGGCCATACACGTAACCGCTAGCGATCCCGACAACGACCCCCTCACCTACAGCTACACCGCCACCGGCGGAACTGTGGAAGGAACGGGCCCGGACGCTCGCTTCAACACTAGCGGACTCAACGAAGCAAATTACACCGTCAACGCCAAAGTTGACGACGGCCGGGGTGGAACCGCCACCTGCTCCGCGGACGTAAAGGTCGAACCGCGGCCCAACCGTCCACCCACCATTTCCTGTTCCACCGACCGCACCCCAATTCAGGCCGGTGAACGCACGGGAATAACCGCCACCGCCAGCGATCCGGATAATGATCCGCTGACCTATAGCTACAGCGCTTCGGGCGGTCAGGTAACCGGTAACGGACCGAAAGCCGAATTTGACTCCACTGGTTTGTCGGCGGGCAGCTATACCGTGAAATGTTCGGTTAGCGACGGCCGCGGAGGCAACGCCGATGCGTCAACCACCGTCGATGTGCAGCAACCGCCACCACCTCCACAGGCTACTAAAGTTGGCGACTGCAGCTACGGCAAGCCCGGCAGTTCGCGTGTAGACAACGTCTGCAAGCGCGTGCTCGATGACGTGGCCCTGCGCCTGAAGAACGACCCGAACGCTAAGCTGGTGATTACCGGCTATGCGGACTCCCATGAACCGCGTGCGGCCAAACTCGCCGATACGCGCGCCGATCTCGCCAGAAAATTCCTGGGCGAGAAGGGCATCGACGCATCGCGCATCACCACCCGCACAGGTACGGCTTCCAAGGAGAAAGGCGCGGAGAAAGAAAATCGCCGCGTGGAGTTCATCTTCGTGCCGGAAGGTGCAACCTACTAAACTCATAATCTGCCGACGACGCCGCTTCCGGTGTCGTCGGTTCAACCTCTAAAGCGGGTCTTCCCTGAAAAGGCCCGTTTTTTTTCGGCGCCCGGTAACGGACCTTGAAAATGGCCTGCGTAAAAATAGAAAAATTGGACGGACGGAAAATTCCCACAACGGGTGGGCGAATCAAGCCATAACACCGGAAAGGTTCTCGCGATTTCGTTTTGGGATTCCATTATCGACATGGGATAAAGTTCCACTTTTTCTTCGCCTCATTAGCTCGTAACTAACTGATTTTGCGAGACTAGTCTACCCACATAGTTGGTCTTAGCGATGCAATAGCAGACCCCGACAGCCTGCGTACATTTTATTCCGGTGGTTCGAAAAGTTTAGAAATTGGCTCCCGGGATGAATGGGCACGGCATGAATCTTTGCCCGATCTCGGGCCGGGAGATCCTGGGTCAGAAAATGAAAATGTGGAGAAAAAAAACGAAGGCTTCGGCGATTAGCGCTGCTTGCGCGGCCGGGCAAGAACTGTCGCTCCACAAACTGCTGCGAAAAACCTTATACCAGCTAGCAAGCGATGGTCGCACCGATCGAGTCGGTGTGTGGTTGGAGGCTGCGGACACCGAAAGAGCGGAAGCGTCGAGCAGTCCCGGCACAGGAGCATTTCGCGGAATTGTTTGGGATCGCCAATTTCAAAATATACCGCTGGAATGGCAGCGACTTTCAGCCGAACCGCCACTACCTCACGAACGCCCTGGCGGTCTACGCCCCTGTTGTAGTCATGGGTACCGCCGAGCGTGAAACCTGTCTGAAAGCCTTGATCGCCGCGGGAGTCGCCGATTACGTTCCCCGCTCCGAGGGTTGCATGAGTGACGCCTTGGATTTGCTGGAAAATCGGCTCGCTCGTCGTCAGCGAATCTCGGAAAGTCTCCCTGCAAAAGTAGCCCAGGAGTGGTCCAAAGATTTCGCCGAGGTGTTGCGCCATGAATTAAACAATCTTTTAACCGGTATTCTGGGTAACGCGGAACTCCTGCTCGCGGAAATCGCCCGTAAAAAGGACGGAAAGCTCCCACATGGCGGGCTCGAGCGGGTCGAGACTAGCGCTGCGCTGGCCATGCGCATGCGCGAAACGGTAAGCCAGTTGAGTCACCAATGGGAAACCAGAAACGACCCCGTGCAACAAAACCTGAGCGCGTCCAAAAATTTGGCTCGCGCGATTCACCTCGTGCCACGCAGACTTTTTATAGCGGCCGGCTTTGCCCGGTGACTACCCATCGCAGTGCTCAATCATCAGGAGCGGAATAGCACCGATTCGCGGTGAAACATTCTTACCGCGATAAATATGGCGGCGCCCCCGTACACGCAGGTGGACAAAAAGATCAATGCTATGGCGTTCCAGTGATAGGTTCCGGTAATCAAATCCTTGCACAGCAGACTCACGTTCAAAATGGGCACCAGTGACAATTGTGGCGTGAGCTCTACTCCTGGTAGCATGGCCGCAATGGCCGGAACCACCACCACAATCATGAGCGGCGAGATGTAGCTTTGCGCTTCTTTGTAGCTCTTGGCGAATAGCGCGATGGTAAACAAACCCGCCGAAAACATCACCGCCAGCGGCAAGGCCATCAGAAAAACAGAAAGAACCGCGCCAAGACCTATCTTGATGTGTAACGCCGGGCCCGACGACTGCTGCTGAAAGTGTTGGAACACCCAAGAAGAAACGCCCATCGAAGTAACAGACAGCGCGGCTGTAACCAGCGAAGCTGTCAACACCACCAGAAACTTGCCAAAGACCAGGTGCGTTCGCGAGATGGGGCTGGACAGAATGGTCTCCATCGTGGCGCGTTCTTTTTCGCCGGCCGTAAGGTCCATGGCCGGATACATCGCCCCAGTGAGACACATGATGATCACCAGATAAGAAATAATTCCGCCAACGGTTTCTCCCGCGACCTTTTCCTCTGACACCACGTTTTGCTGCTTGATGTCGAAAGGTTTGAGCAAGCTCGCCGGCAGTTTCTGCGCCGTCAGCCGATCACGCGCCAAACTGTCGCGGTAATCGCTGAAAAATTCTTGAATGCGTTTCGCGGCCGTCGTGGATTTCAGATCTCCCGAATACATATAAATTTTCACTGGCGGGTAGTTAGTACCCGCGCCACTCTCTAAACCGGGAGGAATTTCCACGGCGGCGCGAATCTTTTTATTGGAAATGAGCTCCACGTAGTTGGCCGGCTTCGATACCACGATTAAATTCTTGCTTTTTACCAGCTCACTCACGATATCGGGAGAGTCATTTCCACCCAGGATCATAATTCTTGCAGGTTCCCGGTCGGCTTGTATGATCAGGCCGGCAATGACAAAACCTATCCCCACGGTGAGTATCGGAAACAGCAGGATGGGAACGAGAATGGTGGAGATCAGCGTGCGCCGGTCGCGTACCGCTTCCAGCAACTCTTTGCGATAGACGATCCCGATATTCCGCGCGGACATTCTCAGGAAACCTCCGCGGTCACGTGCGCCGCAGTGTGCGGGGCTACGTGCGCTGTAACGTGCGCGGTTACGATTTTCACAAAAATTTCTTCCAGATCTTTTTCCTCATACTTTTCGCGCAATTGCCTGGGCGTACCCTCCGCGAGCAGCGATCCGTTGTGAATAATCCCGATCACGTCGCAAAGTTTGTCAACTTCACTCATGACGTGAGTGGACAGAATCACCGTTTTGCCCGCTTGGCGGCATTCCCGAATGAACGCCACGATCGTGCGCGCAGCCATAATATCCAGGCCCAGAGTAGGCTCATCAAAAATCATCACTGGAGGGTCATGAACGAGCGTCCGGGCGATAGAAGTTTTTTGTTTCATGCCCGTGGAAAGCTTGTCGCACCGCCGGTCGCGGAAAAAATTCATATCCAGGCGATCGAAAATGTCATCGATGCGCTTTTTTAGCGTAGCTTCGTCCAGGCCATTGAGGCGGCCAAAATATTCCACCATTTCCTGCGCGGTAAGCCGAGGATAAAGGGCCGTCGCGGTGGAGAGAAAACCAACGCTGGAGCGAACTTTTTCCGGATGTGTGACGATGTCATGCCCGAAAACCAATGCGGTCCCGTCGGTAGGCTCGAGGATGGTGGCGAGCATGCGCAGGGTGGTCGTTTTACCCGCCCCATTGGCCCCCAGCAATCCGTAAATGCTGCCAGGCTCGCAGGTAAAACTGACATTTTCCACCGCGCAGATCTGTCCGCGTTTTTTGTCGCGGAAGCGCTTGGACAAACTACGGGCTTCAATCATCGCCACGGCCTCGCGTATCAGGGAAGGTCTTCGAAGATCCAGTGTACTACGCGGGGAGAATTACAAAGTTATCCGGCCGCGCCGTATTCCAGAAAAATTGTCCGATTTGCAAACCGGGCGGTAGTCATGCGCACGGCAGACAACTCGTCCTGCCCAGTGGTAGATAGCGCTAGATAGCCTCGGGACTGGCGGCTGCATCTAATTCCAAGGCCCCCATTTTGAGCTAGGTTTAATGTGTCCGTAAGGCAATCCTGCTGTCACCGTTATGGAGAAAAATACAAGCCCCTTGCTAGAATGGAGTATTCTGCCGTGTCATCCATCACTACGACTCAACAGGCGACCAGCTGAATGCCTTCGGCGCAAAGTGAAGCAGCAGCCTGGCGGGTAAATCATAAAGAATTGGGCGAAACGCGATGAACAGGAAAAATGGATCAGCGTAAGCTGCGCAATCGGATATTGCTATTTCTGGCGCTCGCCGGGATTGTGGCTTACGTATTGGTGCGTCTCAGCGGCCGCGAACCGGTGGCGAAAATTGCCGCCGTCACTCCCGTGCGAGACAACCTGGTTTCCTCCATTTCCAGCAATGGAAAAGTTGAACCCATTTCCCCGTTCGTTATGCGCGCCCCGCTGGATACTTTTGTCGAGAAAGTGACCGGAGTCGAGGGCCAACCGGTCAAGAAGGGTCAGCTCTTAGTGGAATTGAATGTCAGAGATGCGCGGGCGCAGCTTGACGATGCGGAAGCCAGGTTGCTGCGCGCGCAAGATGAGTTGCGCGTAGCGCAAAGCGGCGGCAAACCTGACGAAGCCGCCCGCGTTGCCGCTGATCTCGCAAAAGTTCAGGGAGATCGCGACCGCCTCCTCAGAAATCATGATGCCCTGCAACGCCTCATCGGCCAGCAAGCCGCTACACGCGAGGAGTTGGCTGCTAACGACTTGGCGCTAAATAACGCGCAGGCCGAAGTGAAAAGACTTTCGGCCGCCAAACAAGAGTTTGAGCACGGAGTCAAACTCGACGCCGGGCGCACCGCTTTACAGGTACAGCAAATTCAGAGTGAGATCGCCTCCCTGAAAGCCAAGGTGGCCAGCGCGCGTGTCACTGCTCCTGCAGACGGAACGTTGTACTCGCTGCCTGTAAAGACCGGCGACTATGTGAAGACCGGCGATCTCCTGGCGGAAATGGCCGACTTGCATCGCGTGCGCGTGCGCGCCTTTGTCGATGAACCGGAGCTCGGTGGGCTAGTGCCCAATGAGCCGGTCAAGATTACCTGGGATGCGCTGCAAAATCGCACCTGGACCGGAAGAACAGAAGTCATTCCCAAGCAGGTCGTGCCGCATGGTGGAACACGCAGTGTCGGCGAATTGCTGTGTGCGGTGGATAACCAGAAGTTGGAATTGCTGCCTAATATTAATGTCGACGTAAAAATCCACTCCAACGAGCGAACCAATGTGCTAACCGTGCCACGCGCCGCAGTGGATGCCGAGAGCGGCCATAAATATGTGTTTGTGGTCACTAAAAGTGCGCTTGGTAAATCTCGCTTGGCGCGGCGGGAACTTCAGTTAGGCATTGCCGATTCGACAAATTTTGAAGTCATCAGCGGATTGCAGGAAAACGAAATGGTGGCATTGCCCGGAGATGCCGTGTTGCACGACGGGATGGCCGTAAAGATTGTGAATACCGATGCCGCGTATGTGCGAGGCCATTCGGATGGCCGCTAGGTTCAGGGTTGCGCTCGCCGCGGTTGTCCTTGCGCTGGCAAGTTGTGTATCGCTGGCTAGTGCTCAGCCGCCGGAAGACCGCCCTTTGGAAGCGCAGGGTGCCCCACCCTCGATTTTCAGGCTGGGTCCGGAAGTTTCCTCAGTTGATGCGCAAGCCTTGGAAAATGGGGCTTTGGAAGCCGGCCGGCGCGCTTACGAACTGAGTGATTACGAAAAAGCCGTTAAGATTCTGCAGGACGCTGCCGCGAAAAATCCCCGCAATGGAGAGGTTCTCTTACTCCTGGCTAAAAGTCACTTCGAGTTGCGACAGTATGACGCCGCTGTTGCGAATGCTGAAAGAGCCGTCGCTGTTGCGCCTGAAAATTCCGTATACCACGAATGGCTGGGCAGGTCGCTCGGAGAAAAAGCTTCTAAGAGTTCGTGGTTTTCGGCGTTGTCGTTGGCCAGGAAAGCACAGCAAGAGTTTGAGGTCGCCGTTCGACTGAACCAGAAAAACTATTCCGCGTTTCAAGCCCTCATAGAATTTGATTGCGCCGCTCCCGGCATCGCCGGCGGCGGAGAAGATAAAGCTCTGCCAAAAATCGAACAGTTAGCCGCTTTGGACGAAGCCGAGGGCCATTACGCGGCAGGGAATTGCCGGCGGCAAAAAAAAGATTACTTCGTCGCCGACGCGGAATTCGACAAAGCTCTGCTCACCGCCAAATCGCCGGACTTGATTTTTGATATTGGGGATTATGCGATGAAGCGCAATCAACCGGGGCGCTTACTGGCGGTTGTAGATGCGGGCCAGAAGGCTTCGCCCACCGATGTGAGAGCGAAATTTTATCGCGCGGCTGCCTTGATCCTGCAAAAGCAAAAACCAGATGAGGCCGAATCGCTACTCCGGGAATATTTGAATACTGCGCCGAGGCGCACCGGCTATCCGCGCCCGGCCCTGGCGCACGATTGGCTGGGGCGCCTGTTTGAAAATCAAAACGATCGTGACGCGGCCGCCAGGGAGTATGCCACCAGCTTGCACGTCGATCCCAAAGACAAAACCGCGCAGGAAGCGCTGCGACGTCTCGGGAAGGCCTGACCATGCATCTGCGTGAAACGGTGTCGGTCGCCATCGATGCATTACGCAGCAATAAATTGCGCGCAGCGCTGACCTCCCTCGGTGTAATTATCGGAAGCGCGTCCATCGTGCTGGTGGTTACCGTGGCCTTGACCAGCAAAAAATTCGTAATCTCGCAAATCGAGGGCGTCGGTTCGAATCTCGTGTGGGCGGAAATGGTGCATGCACCAGGCAGATCTCAACCGCTTAGCCACGAAATCACCATGGACGATATGCGCGCGATGAGAGCCCAGCCGGGTGTGCTTGAGGTAGCGGGAACGCGCGAACTGCCCATGGCCGTGGTGGTAAGCGGAGTTGAACGGCCCGTGAATTTAATTGGAGTAACGCAAGGTTTCCAGACCATCCGGCGGCTGATTATTTATCGCGGACGTTATTTCGATTCTGAGGATATGGAGACGCGCGGGAAAGTGTGCCTTATCACCAAGGAATTGTCCGAGCGCGTTTTCGGATTGGAAAATCCCATCGGTCGTCCGATTCGCATGGGTGAATTGACGTTCACAGTCATCGGAGTTTTCCGCGAGCGTGTCGCCACCTTCGGACTCTCAGAAATTCAAAAAGAATCGGTGATAATCCCGCTGGGTTTGATGAAATACTACACCGGCGAAGATGTTTTGCGGGTGTTGTATGCGCAGGCCCTGAGCCCCGAAGCCGTGCCCAACGTCGAACGCGAAATGACCCAGTTGTTAAAAAGCAGGCATCCTCTGGATGCGGAATACGACGTGCAAACGCTCGTGGCCATCTTGGGTGCGGCGCGGACCATCTCGCTGGCCTTAACAGTTGTGCTGTTGGTCATTGCCGCCATCGCGCTCTTAATCAGCGGCATTGGCATCATGAACATCATGCTCGTGACCGTTAAAGAGCGTACCCGCGAAATCGGTATTCGCAAGGCCATTGGCGCGGCCTACAAAGAAATTCTCTATCAATTCTTGATCGAAGCGTTTTTGATCAGCGGTGGCGGCGCCGTGTTGGGAATTTTGATCGGCTTGGCCATCCCGGTAAGCATTCAGCCACTGATACCTGGAAATTTGCGAGTTCCTATTTCACCCACCAGCGTGATTGTCGCGTTTGTGGTGTCGTGCTCCACGGGACTTTTCTTCGGATATTTGCCGGCCAGCCAGGCCGCTAAACTACAGCCAATCGAATCGTTACGGTATGAGTGACGGCCTGTGATTGAAAAAAGGGTCATTAGGAAAGCTTTGTGCCAACGAGGTGCGAATGTGACTCGACGAAATCGTCTGCCTAAGCGTGCCGGCACCGCGATTCGGATATGCGCGATTGTCGCACTGGGGGTTTTTGGAGTTGCTGTCTGCTACGCACAAAGCGCGGCTATCGAAAGAACTACGTTGGCGATCAGCGGCACGCAGCAAACTGTGGACGATCCCGCGCGACAATCAACACCAACCCAAAATATTCCCGCCCTTACGCTCCGACGCGCCATTGAGCTCGCGCTCCAAAATAGTACGGACCTCCAATTGGCAAAAATTCAAGCGCGATTGTCCGATCATTCCGCGCTCATCACCAAAGCGGAGTTCATGCCGAATTTGTATGCCGGTTCGGGCGCGGGATATACCAAGGGAATTCCTGAAACGCCCGGTGGCAGAGCCCCAGCTATTTTTGATGTGACCTACACGCAGCAAGTGTTGAACGAGCCTTTACGCGGCCAGGCCAAAGAGCTTCAGGAGGAGGCCAAAAAGCAGAAAATTGCTCTCGAAGAAGTACGAGATAGCGTAATCGTGCGTACCGCGATGGCCTTCCTCGAACTCGGCAAAGTGCGCCACTCGCTGGAGCTGTTGCGAGCGGAACAGGAAAGCGCCGAGAAGATTTTGCAAGTGACAGCGGGCAGACAAACCGAAGGATTTGAATTGTCCATCGAAGTCACCCGCGCCCAGCTCACTAAAGCCCAGGTAGTACAACGGATTCTGCAGTTGGAGGGCCGGCAAGATGAACTGGAAGTATTTCTTCGCGCGCAAATTGGCCTTCCACAGGATTCGCCGATTGAGGTTTTGCCCGAAGACCTGCCCGGACAAGCGGAACAAGAGGGCGCAAATCTAGTGGCCATGGCCCTGCAGGATAACACCAGTGTGCGGCTCGCCGAATCGGATGTGCGCGCCAAGGAATTCCGCTTGAAAGGTGAGAAACGCGGTTATTTCCCGACCTTGGAGCTCGTGAGCATTTACAGCTTGCTCGGCAGATTCAACAATTACGATCAATTCTTCAAGACCTTCCAAAGAAACAATTTCAACGCCGGTGTTCAGGTGCAAATGCCCCTCTTCAGCGCGAAGACCAAAGCCAATATCGGTCTCGCGGACGTAAATCTGGAAGCATCGAAGGCCAGCTTAAGCAATAAAAAAATCGAGGTTACCGCCGATGTACGACAGAAAACGCGAAGCGTGCGAGAAAAAGATGCCGCAAAAGAAGTTGCACGGCTCGAATTGCAATTGGCGCAGCAAGACGTTGCGGTATTTCAATCGCAATACGCTGAAGGAAAATTAAATCTCCGCGAAGTGGAAAAGGCGCGCCTCACCGAGAACGAGCGTTGGATGGCGTATCTGGATGCCAACTTCGCGCGGCAACAGGCCCAACTGGAGTTATTGCGCGTGGCCGGGCAGCTTAACAAAGTCTGGCAGTAAGAAAAAAAAGTGTGCCAATAAGAAAAATCAGTATGCCTAAGCTGCCAGCGAGAAAATTGCGTTCCAAATCGAAACCCAACAGCAAAGCGGAACTCCTGAACAGTGAACATTTTAAATTTCTCTCAGACGCCCTTCGGAGCTTGAACGAAGGTTTCCAGAACCTCCCTGAATGTAAAAACGACGCCCCGGGCGACGATCGGCTTGCCAAGGTTCTCACCGCAACCGCGGAACGTCTGCG
>Ga0073928_10009188_pt1 | contig 12098 bp, 11 predicted proteins | sample PaiPotPPA55metaG_FD_76969 | JGI IMG/M metagenome (GOLD analysis project Ga0073928, IMG submission 76969) | Iron sulfur acid spring bacterial and archeal communities from Banff, Canada, to study Microbial Dark Matter (Phase II) - Paint Pots PPA... ...
CGTTTACGATGCGGCCCCATCGTGCAGCGGTCATCGCAGGCGCGGCGGCCAGGCAGCAGAGGAATGTGCCCGTCAAGTTCACATCGAGCACTTCACGCCAGAGGTCGCTGTCCATCGAGGTGAATGGCCGGCTCTTCGCAATCCCCGCATTGTTGACCAGGATGTCGACGTTGCCGAAGCGGCCGGCGGCGGCAGCGAACGCTTCGCGCACTGCAGCTTCGTCGGTGACGTTAGCGCAGACGCCTTGCACGTCGGCGCGCGAGCGCAACGCCTCGATCTGAGCATCGATGCGCTTGCGATCGCGACCGAGGAGCGTGAGGCGTGCGCCTTTCTCAGCCAGAGCGAGCGCGATTGCTGCGCCGATACCGCGGCCGGCGCCGGTGACGAGTGCATGTCTGCCCGCGAGTTCCGCGCTCATACGATCACCATCGCTGCGGCGGCCGCGGCCTGCTCGGCCGCGCGGCGCACGTTGCGCAGATATTGGTCGCGCCCAGGCAGATATTGCTTGGGCCAATCGGCCTCGTAGCCGAGTTGCGCGGCGGCGTGAAGGGACCAATAGGGGTCCGCGAGGTGCGGACGTGCCAGCGCACAGAGATCCGCGCGACCTGCGGCGATGATGCCGTTGACGTGGTCTGCTTCGAAGATGTTCCCTACGGCCATCGTCGCGATACCTACCTCGTTGCGGATGCGATCGGAAAACGGCGTTTGGAACATCCGGCCGTACACCGGCTGTGCGCGCCGCGATGTCTGTCCCGCCGAGACGTCGATGAGGTCCGCGCCGGCCGCACGAAAGGCGCGCGCGATTTCGACGGAGTCTTCACCGGTAATGCCGCCCTCGACCCAGTCGGTCGCCGAAATCCGCACCGATATCGGAAGATGCTGCGGCCAGACGGCGCGGACTGCGCCGAAGACCTCGAGCGGAAAACGCAGGCGGTTCTCGAGCGTGCCGCCGTACTCGTCGGTGCGCAGATTCGTTAGCGGCGTGATGAAGCTCGAGAGCAAGTAGCCGTGCGCGCAGTGCAACTCGAGCCAATCGAACCCGCACGCTGCGCCCATTTCCGTGGCCCGCACGAAATCGTCGCGAGCGCGGTCCATATCGGCCTGCGTCATCTCGCGCGGCGTCTGGTTGCGCGGGCCGTACGCGACGGCCGATGGCGCAACGAGCGGCCAGTTGTCGCCGAGCAGAGGCTCGTCGGGCTCCTCCCAACCCAGTTGGGTCGACCCTTTCGGACCCGCGTGCCCGAGCTGCAAGGCGATTTTCGCATTGGTTCGGTCGTGCACGAAGCGCACGATGCGCGCGTGCGCTGCGACGTGCTCGTCCTTGTACATGCCCGCGCAGCCCGGCGAGATGCGCGCATCGGCGGCGACGCACGTCATTTCGGTGAAGACGAGCGCGGCGCCGCCCTGGGCGCGCGCGCCGAGATGGACGAGGTGAAAGTCATCGGGCGTTCCGTCCACGGCGCTGTACATCGCCATCGGCGAGACGACGATGCGATTGGGTAGCACGACGTCGCGTAGGCGAAACGGCGTGAACATCGGCGGCACGGACCTGTTCGCGCCCGCGCGCCGCGCGATCCAGTCCTCGATGCGCGCGACGTAGCGTTCGTCGCGCACGCGCAGGTTCTCGTGACCGATGCGCTGCGAGCGCGTGAGGAGGCTATAGGCGAACTGCTCGGGCTCGAGCGCCGTATAGCGCGGCGCGCTCTCGAACCACTCCATGCTATTGCGCGCAGCGTTCTGCAAACGAAGCACCTCGATGCGCCGCTCCGTCTCATAGCGTTCGAAAGCGGCAGGGGTGCTGGGCTCCTGTGTTAGCGCCAGCGCGAGCGAAACCGCATCCTCCATCGCAAGCTTCGTTCCGGACCCAATCGAAAAGTGCGCGGTGTGGGCGGCGTCGCCGAGCAAAACGCGCTTGCCACTCGACCACCGCTTGTTCGAGATGAACGGAAAGCGAATCCACGGATTGGTGAGGTGTGCAGCGTTGCTCATGAGCTTGTGGCCGTCGAGATAGCGGGCAAACAACTGCTCGCAGAAGGCGATCGCTCGATCGGCCTCCATGCGGTCGAGACCCGCAGCCTGCCACGTTTCCTCGCGGCACTCGACGATCACGGTGCCGAGTTCGGGCTCGAACTGATACGCGTGGATCCAGAACCAGCCGTGCGGCGTCTGCGCGAACGCAAACGTGAAGGCGTCGAAGCGCTGGTGCGTTCCAAGCCAGATATAGCGGTTGAGGCGTAGGTCGACGGACGTGCCGAATGCGTCGCCGTGCAAGCGACGGATCGTGCTATTGGCGCCGTCGGCGATGACGATGACGTCGGCATCCTCGAAGACGCCGTCGTCCGTGACCTCGCTTTGGAAGCGCACGTCGACGCCGACCTGAGCGGCACGCTCCTGCAGAATGGCGAGGAGCCGCTTGCGAGCGAGGCCCGCGAACCCCTGGCCTCCGGCGCGCATCGTCGTTTCGCGATAGTGGATATCGATGTCGTCCCAGTGCACGAACGAGCGCTCGATCTCGGCGTAGGTCTGCGGATCGGCAGATTCGATGTTGCCCAGAGTTTGATCCGAGAACACCACGCCCCAGCCGAACGTGTCGTCCGGACGGTTGCGCTCGAAAACGACGACCTCCGCGGCCGGAAGCGCGCGCTTGAGGTTGATGGCAAAGAACAGCCCGGCGGGGCCTCCGCCGATGCAGACGACGCGCATGTGGCGCTCCGAGAATGAGAGATACTTGCTGCCTCAACTAGTTATGCATCAAGCATCGCCGCTCCCCCAGGCGCGCCTACTTCGAACGGATGCGATTGTTTTTCGGGTACATGGCGAAGCGGCCGCGCAGCCCCTTCTTTAGGCCGTACCATCCTTTCACCGGGTTATTGAGGGCGCGGCCCCACGCCTCGACCGACCCCTCGGCGGCCGGCTTTTGCTCGTCGGCGCTTCCGAGCGGCATCCAATCGCCGTGTGCTCTAAGCATGGCGTGCAGATCGTCGATGCAGCGCAGTTGATAGCGCAGCTGCGTCTTACCGACTTGCACGACGAGAGCCGGCGGTTCCAGGGTTAGGTCGCGCCACGCTTGATACTCTGACGTCCCCGAAGGCGTCTTCAAGCTCCATGGTGTCCCTGCTGTGCCGACGCCGCTACCTGGCTTGACCGACATCGTCAGATCCTCTCCGCGCGCATGGCGCCCTGTATGCCGTCATGAGAAACTATCGTAACCCCAATGTTACCAAACGTGCGAGTGGGAGTCAAAGCACAGAGCTGCGTGCCAGCGCGCCGAGGACCAAATCCCACGAGCGGTCGTATCCAGGTGCATTTCGGACAAAGGCGTCGGAGGTGGCAGCGCCGAGGCTGTGGGTCACCGTCAAGAGGGTCCCCTCACCGGCCGGTTCAAATCGAATCTCCACGAGCGTAGCATTCGCGCGATCGGTGCCGGGGTACCAGTCGAGCACCAAGCGCGCTCCTGGTTCAAAAACGCGCACTGCACCGAGCTCGACCTCGGAGCCGTCGCCGGCGCGTTCGAAAAAGCGTCCCGAGGGTTCCATGCGAATGATGCTGTTCGCATCGTCCGTGTGGCGCCGATCCGGCGGCCACCAGCGGCCGGCTTCCTCCGTGAACAACGCGAATGCGCGATCGGGATTGCACTCGAGGTGAACGACCTTCGTGATCATCGGCGCGCCAGCTCCTCGAGCCGAGAGAGGGCCACGCCCCAAAAGCTATCGATGTATTCCTGGACCGCGCGAAAGCCCTGGACGCGAACGGCATAGACGTTTTGCGCGCCTCGCCCTTGCGGCCTGACGAGACCGGCATCGTGCAGCACGCGCAGGTGTCGTGAGATCGCCGGCCGGCTGACGGCGAACCTGCGGGCCAACGTGCCTACGGGCAGCGGCGCCTTGCGCAACTCGTTGAGTATTTTCCGGCGGGTGGGGTTGCCCAGGGCATCGAGCGCATTCATGGTAACGTAAAGGTTACCATACTACCAGAGGGGAATGGCAAGGCCGCTACCGTCTGGGAGGCTCGAAAATGGATATTGTGCTCGTGCGCTACAAGACGCGCGCCGAAGCGGTGGATGAGAACGAGTCGTTGGTCCACGCCGTCTACGACGAGTTGCGCGCCACTGCGCCCGCGGGTTTCGACTATGGGACGTTCAAGGTCGCGGGCGACTCGACGTTCTTTCACTTGGCCATGATCGATACGCCGGACAACGCCAACCCGCTCCGCACCACGGATGCGTTCAAGCGCTTCCAGCACGGAATCAGGGAGCGGTGCGTGGAGCAGCCTGACCCAATGGACGTCGTCGCAATCGACGGGTATGGTGCTTTCCGAAAGCTCTCGGCTCGCTAAGCAGGACGGTTTTCGCGCTCGCGGCGACTACTCGACGACGGCTATCCCGCTTCCGGTCTCGACTTCCCCGATTTCCGCAGCGAGCGCACCGTTTTCCGTTAGCGCTGCGCGCAATGCATCGGCCTTCTCGGGGGACACTGAGATCAACAGGCCGCCGGAGGTCTGTGCGTCGGAGAACACGAGACGCACGGCTTCCGGTACGCCGCGGGCGAATTCGGTGAATGCTGCGTGCTCGCGCGCGTTGTTCTTCGTCCCGCCCGGCATGATGCCGACGGCGATGAGATCGAGCACTCGCGGAAAGATGGGAACGTGCGAGGCGGTGATGCGCAAGCGAACCTGCGACGCCCGCGCCATCTCCTGCGCGTGGCCGAGGAGGCCGTAACCGGTAACGTCGGTGGCGGCGTTCACGCCGATCGTGGTCATCGCCCGGGCTGCGCCGGCGTTGAGCGCGCACATCGAGGCGACGGCCTGCGCCATGGCATGCACCTCGATCGCGTCTTTCTTGAGCGCTGAGGCGAGGACGCCCGTGCCGATGGGTTTCGTCAAGTAGAGGACGTCGCCGGGCTTTGCGCCCGCATTCGTCACGATATGCTCCGGGTGGACGGTTCCGGTAACGGCGAGACCATACTTCGGCTCGTCGTCTTCGATGGTGTGGCCGCCGATGATCACGACGCCTGCCTCGCGCGCGGCGTCGGCCCCGCCCGCAAGGATCTGCGCCAGCACCTCTGCGCCGAGCGTCTCCATCGGGAACGCGGCGATGTTGAGTGCCGTGAGCGGCGTGGCGCCCATCGCGTAGATGTCGGAGAGGGCGTTAGCTGCAGCGATGCGCCCGAACTCGAACGGATCGTCGATGACGGGCGTGAAGAAATCGACCGACTGGACGAGTGCGACGTCGTCGCTTAGGCGGTAGACGCCGGCGTCATCGGACGTGCCGATACCGACGAGAACGTTTGGATCGGTAGGCTGAGGCAAGTGGCGCAGGACCTGCGCCAGGTCGGCGGCGCCGACTTTACTCGCTCAACCGCCGCCGGAGGTAAACGCGGTGAGGCGAACGCGCGCTTTGGACTGCATCTGCGCTCTCTACAACATAGGGCTAACGAATACTGCGTGGAACTGCTGCCCATGAAGAGCCTGCTGTTCATCCCGGGACCCGTCGCCGTTTCCGAGCCGGTCCTCGCCGCAATGGCGCGACCGATGATCAACCACCGCGGCCCGGAGTTCGCAAAGCTCCTCGGCAGCATCGTGCAGCGCATGCGCGGCGTCTACGGCACCGCGTCCGACGTCATCGTGCTCGGCGGTTCCGGAACGAGCGGCCTCGAGGCTGCGGTTGCATGCTCCTTCTCACCCGGCGACCGCGTGCTCGTCTGTCCAATCGGGGTGTTCGGGCGCCGCTTCGTCAACATCGCGCGCACCTACGGGCTCGACGTCGACGTGCTCGACACGCAGCCCGGTCACGCGATGGACCCGGTGGCGCTGTCTGCGCGTTTGCGCGAGGATCGCGAGCGGAAGTTCGCCGGCATCTTGCTGACGCACAACGAGACCTCAACCGGAGCGCAGAACGACATGGCGGCGCTCGCGCGCGCCGTCGGCGATCACCCTGCGACCGTTATCGTGGACGCGGTCAGCGGACTTGCTGCTTCGGAGTTCCGCATGGACGAGTGGGGCTTTGATCTCGTCGTTGCAGCCTCGCAAAAGGCCCTCGCGGCACCGCCCGGACTTGCAATGGTCGCGGTGAGCGCGCGCGGGTGGGAACGCATGGAACGCGCGAGCGCCCCGCGTTTCTATCTCGACTTGGCAAAGGCGCGCGAGTGGGCGAAGACCGGGGAGACGCCGTGGACGCCACCCGTTTCGGTCGCTTTCGCGCTCGACGTAGCACTCGACATCTACGACCGCACCGGTCCGGCCAACGTATGGGCGCGGCACGCACGGTACGCGCAAGCGCTTCGCGCCGCGGCTGGAGCGCTGGGTCTCGAGCTACTCTCCGTCCACGGCGCGCACTCGCCGACGGTGGTCGCGATCCGCGTTCCCGACGGCATCGAGGGCCCCGCCGTCGCACGCACCCTTCGCGAGAAGCACGGTGTCGTCATCGGCGGCGGTCAACAGGAACTCAAGGGCAAGATCTGGCGCTTCGGCACGATGGGTGCTATCTCGGAAGTCGATGTCATCGGCGCGCTCGGCGCCTTCGAACGCGCCCTCCGCGATCACGGCCACGTCAGTGCGCCCGGAGCCGCCACGACCGCTGCACTCGACGTTTTCGAACGCGCTGCCGACGAACGCACGCTCGTGTCAGCGCGCGCCTGAGTTTCCTGCCACGCCCTATGTGGAGGCGATGATCTCGTCGACCGGGATCGTGTCGTTTGGAAATGTGGCGCAGGCAATAAGGTCGCCGGGCCGCGCCTCGAGGCTCGTAGCGTAGCCGCCATCGTTCAAGTCTCGAAAGACACGCACGACGCCGTCGACAACGTCCACGAGCCATACCTCCGGAATGCCGGTCTCGGCGTACAGCGGGACCTTTACCTTTTGATCGAAGCGGCGGCTCGAGAAGCCAACCTCGATGAAAAGAAACGTGTCGGATGGTCCTGGCTCGCGACCCTCGTAGCCAGTAGGATCGAAGCGGAGCAGCGCAAACTCCGGCTCAGGCTCAGATTCATCGCTGACGATCACCGGGCACTGCACCTGCACGACGGCGCGCCCATTAAACCGGTCGGTCAGGAGACGGTTGAGCCGGTTGATCGCGGCACGATGCTGCGTCCCCATTGGCGGCATCGTGATCAACTCGCCGCGAATGAGTTCCACGCGCTCGTCCGGTTTAAAGACGCCCGCTTCGAACATGCGGTGGTAGTCGGCCACGCTGAGCAGCCGCGTCTTAACGTCCAAAGCCATTTCACTCACGCGCATCATCGCATCTCCAGTTTGCCATTTCGTGAGCGTCGGGTTTCGTCCCCTGACTGCCAACGAGTGCGAGGAGCGGCGACGACGTGGTGCTGCGGAAGCTCTGACTGCCGGGCGGAGCCATGGATGGCGGGAGCCCGGCAGCAGTGCAGCAGCAAAATCCGCCGGATGCGGATTTTGTAGCGGTTCCGCAGCAGCATGTCGTCGCCGCTACTCGCACGCTAGCAGAATCGTCATCAACGCCTACGCTAGACGCGGTGGCGGTCGAAGAGACTTGCGGAGAATGGGCGCACGAACCATGGGAGCGACGTGCGCATCTCGGAATCGAGTTGCGCGTTCGGCGTCGTGAGCGTCGCAACGAGAACTGAGCGATGGAGATCGGCGCGTAAGTCGGGCGAGAGCGGGAAGAAGAGGGCGATGTAGAGGATCGCCCACACGAGCACGGCGGCTTTGAGCGCGCCGACGCACGCGCCGAGCAGCGCGTTTGCGGTACCGATGAGTGGAAGCTTCGCGACGCGGCCGAGTGCCAGGCCGATCACGACGGTGATCGCATACGCAGCGAACGCGAAGAGCGACATCGCCACGACGTGCGCTGAGCCGGGGCCGAGGTGCGTCACCGCGGCGACCTGCGCGTCCCAGTCGCCTTGGTAGCGGAAGGCGGCAACGATCGCGACAACGAGAGCGATTGCGCCGGTGAGCTCGCTGACGAAACCGCGCTTGAGTCCTTTAAGGGCACCGATGATGAGGATAGCGCCGATGAGGATATCGGGCCAGGCTAGGGCACTCCAACTCATTCGCGGATGCGCGCACCGACGCGTTCGCGCAGTGATTTCACGATGATGGACATGTGGCCATCGACCTCGGCATCGGTGAGCGTTGCATCGTCGCGCTGAAACTTTACGCGCACGGCAATGCTCTTGGAGCCCTCGCCAATTTGCGGCCCGCGGTAGTCGTCGAAGGCGCGCACGCCCTTCACGACACCGTCGGTTGCGACGACGATCGCGTGCTCGATTTCGTGGACGGGAATCTCGCCGGCGACGATCAGGGCGATGTCGCGCTCCACCGCCGGATACTTCGAGGGTGCACGATACATCGGCACGGTGTAGCCTGGAATATCGTGGGTGCGAAGCGAGCCAATGTACACGGGCCGATCGATCCCGTATGCAGCGAGCAGCCGCGGGTCGGCGGCGCCGATCGTGGCGACGTCCTTTCCATCGACGACGAGCGACGCGCTCTTCCCAGGATGCAGGCCGGAGGACTCGGTCGTCACCGTATCGGCATCCCGTCCGCAAATCGCACGAACGATTGCGAGCGCTTCACCCTTGAACGTCAGGAACGGTGAATCGCGCCAGCCCGGCTCATCTACCGGTTGCGCCACGTACATCCACGCCGTCGTCGAGAACTCGAACGGGTCGCTTTCCGTGCGTTCGAAGACGTGTCCGACTTCGAAGAGGCGTAGGGGCGCCATCGAGGCGAACTTCTGCGCGAGCGATAGCAGCGCCGGAACCAGCGAGAAGCGCAAGTAGCGCTGATCTTCCGAGAGCGGGTTGAAGATCTCGACCGGTTCACCGCCAAGTACGATTCCGGACGTAACAAATCGTTCGTAGACGCTATGCGGCTGCAACGAAAGCGTGGCCACTTCGCGGTATCCGCCGTCGGCGAAGCAATGCGCGATGTGACGCTCGTGCAGATACTCCGAACTCGAAATCGCTTGCTCGTAGACGGGTGGGGATGCGGCGACGATGCGGTCGTACCCGGCGATGCGCGCAACCTCTTCGGCGACGTCCGCGAAGATCGTCACGTCGTTTCGCCAGTAGGGCGGCGTCACGACGAGATCTGAATCCGGATCGCCGAACTGAGCGCTCGCAGTTTCGAATCCGACCTCGAAGCCGAGGCTGCGCAACGAACGCGCCATCTCCGGTGGAGCGACGTCGATGCCGATGAGCGCGCAGACCCTCTGAGGCGAAACGACGATCGGTGCGCGCGGCGTAGGTTCGATTCCGACCGCGAGCGCTGGGTGCGCCGTTGCTCCTTCATTTACCAATAGGCCGGCGGCGCGGGCCGCCGCGACGTCAGCGAGTTCGGGCGCGAGACCGCGCTCATGACGAGACGATGCGTCGGTGCGTAGGCCGAGGGCGAGGCCGAGGCGACGAATGCGCGGTCCCGCAAACGTTGCGCTCTCGACGACGATTTCGCTCGTCGTATCGCCGACCTCGCTATCGGCAGCCCCACGCAGCCCCGCGATGCACTGCGCGCGCTCGGCGTCGGCAATGACGAGGGCCTGGGGTGTCAGCGTGCGGTCCTCGCCGTCGAGCGTCCGGATGACCTCGCGGTCGTGCGCGTCGCGCGCGACCAACCGAGCGCCGGCGAGCCGAGCGAAATCGTAGGCGTGCTGCGGTTGCCCGAGTTCGAGCATAACGAAGTTCAGAATGTCGACGACATTGTTGATCGGGCGCTGGCCGGCAAGCGCGAGGCGAAAACGAATCCAGGCCGGTGCCATCCTGACACGGACATTCGAAAAACGTTCCGCTACGAAGCGCCGGCAGTCCGGCGATTCGATCGAAACGCGCAGGTCGCCGGAAGAGGCATCTTGCGGTGCGGCGGTTGGGAGGTGCAAGCGCTCGATCGGGTCGCGGACGCCGGCCGAGAAGGCGGCGCCGAGTTCGCGTGCGACGCCGACCATCGACATGACGTCGACGCGGTTTGCCGTGATTTCGATTTCGAGCACGGGATCCAGGAGGCGGAAATGCTCGACGACGTCGGTTCCGGGCACGACGGAGTCGTCGAGCTGCAGAATCCCATCTTCGAACAGAGCCGGCTCGAAGCCCAACTCGTCCGCGCTGCAGAGCATGCCTTGCGACTCGAGTCCACGCATCGGCCGCAGCTCGATGAGGAGCGGCTTTCCGTCGCGCACCAGCTGCGCGCCGATGGTCGCTACGGGGACGGTTTGACCGACTGCGACGTTCGTCGCAGCGGTCGCGATCACGAGCGGCTGCGCTGCGCCGACGTCGACGTGGGAGACTTGCAGCCGGTCAGCGTTCGGGTGGGGCTCGAGTGCGACGATGCGCCCGGCAACCACCCCGCTAAGCTGCGGCCGGCGCTCGACCGATTCCACGGGAAAGCCGAGCATCGCCAAACGCTCGACGATCTCGTCGGTCGTTGCGCTCAGATCGACGTAATCGCGCAGCCATCCCAACGGGACCCTCATGCGAGTTGCTCCAGCACGGCGGGGTCGTTGTCGATGAAGACGCGGATGTCGTCCATCCCGTAGCGGGTGAAGGCGACGCGCTCGATCCCGACACCGAAGGCCCACCCCGCGACGACCTCCGGATCGTATCCGACTTCGCTCAGCACGCGTGGGTGCACCATGCCTGCGCCGCCCAATTCGATCCAACCCGACCCGCTGCACGTCCGACACCCCGAACCGCCGCAGGCCGGGCAGGTCGTATCGACCTCGGCGCTCGGCTCGGTGAACGGGAAGAACGAGGGGCGGAAACGCACCGCCTGCTGCGGCCCGAACAGGTCGCGGCACATGCCCGTTAGGGCACCCTTGAGATGTCCTAGGTGAATGCCGGGGGCGACGAGCAGCCCTTCGATCTGGTTAAACATGTAGAGGTGGCGCGCATCGAGTGCATCGCGCCGATAGACCTTGCCAGGTACGACGATGGCGACAGGGGGCGGATTCTTCTGCATCACGCGGATCTGCACGGGCGAGGTGTGCGAGCGCAGCACCAGGTCGGGTCGCAGATAGAACGAGTCCAGGCCCTCCCGCGCTGGGTGGTCCGGCGGGATGTTCAGGGCGTCGAAGTTGTTGTAGTCGCTCTCGATCTCGGGGCCGACCACGACGGCAAAGCCACGCCGCTCGAAATAGGCGAGCATGTCCTCCATCGTGCGCCGGACCGGATGGATCGATCCGGTGATCGGCGCAACTCCGGGATATGTCACATCGATCCGCTCGCCGAGGCGCGCATCGATCGCGCTGCGCTCGAGCTCCGAACGCCGCTGCACGAAAAGCGCCTCGTACGACTCGACGGCCTCGTTGATGATCTTGCCTGCTCCAGGCCGCTCCCCCGGAGGGAGCGCGCCGATGGTGCGCCGCACCGCGGTGATCTCTCCGCTGCGTCCCAGAAATCTGACGCGAACGTCTTCTATCGCATCGCTATCGTGCGACTCCGCGAGGGCAGCGCCTAAGCGCGAGCCCAGTGCCTCGAGTTGGTCGCCGAGCGACGGTTGCTGCGACAAGAAACCCTCCGTTCACACATTGGAAACAAACGCAGAACGCCCGGCCGATGTGGCCGGGCGCTCCCAATCGTTCGATCTATTCCGAGATATATTAGCTGGTTGCGGGACTCGCGTGGAGGCGTCGGTACATCAAGTATGCGCTGATCGATCCGGTGCTCGTAAACAGATTCCAGAAGAGGTCGGGAGTCAGCATCGGTACGCGGTATCCCTTCTCGTCGGCGTGTTAAGCCGTCATTCGTTGCCCGAAGACGAGGGGATTGTAACATAGTCTCAAGACGCCCGCCAAGTCTTGACAAATCAGGGTTTTTGGCGTGTTGACAAGGTACTTGACAGCTCGCTTCGGCGCTGTGCGAACTCGTATAAGACGATGCTTCCCGCGACGGCGGCATTGAGGCTGTCGCCCCGGCCATCCTGAGGAATCGCGACGGCCGCGTCCCAGTGTGAAAGCCACCTACGGGCGCCCCCTCGCTCGCTCCCAACCGCGATGACGACGCGCTCCGGAAACGCGAAGGTTCGTAACGGATTCCCAGACCGGTCGGCGGCAATGACGGTGTAGCCCATTTCGCGCGCCGCCTCGAAAAGGTCCGGGGCCTCGACGACGGCCAGCCGTTGACGAAAAATTGCTCCCA
>Ga0073928_10009191_pt1 | contig 12094 bp, 9 predicted proteins | sample PaiPotPPA55metaG_FD_76969 | JGI IMG/M metagenome (GOLD analysis project Ga0073928, IMG submission 76969) | Iron sulfur acid spring bacterial and archeal communities from Banff, Canada, to study Microbial Dark Matter (Phase II) - Paint Pots PPA... ...
AGCGAGGCGTTCGTGCTCGGCGAGAAGCTCGGCCTCTCGCATCAGGCCCTGTTCGACGTCGCCTCGGCTTCTTCCGGACAGTGCTGGTCGCTGACCAGCTATTGCCCGGTGCCGGGACCGGTGCCCGCAAGTCCGGCGAACAACGACTACAAGCCGGGCTTCGCCGCGGCTTTGATGCTGAAGGATCTGAAGCTTGCCCGCGAAGCCGCGCAATCGGTCAAAGCGAAAACCGCGCTCGGCGCGCAAGCAGCCGACATTTACGAGCACTTCGCGGAGCAAGGCCATAGCGGCGCGGATTTCTCCGCCATTATCAAGCTTGTTCGCGGGCAGTCGTAAGAGCAGTCGACGAGGCTGGCGCAGGTCAAGCTACTCACCTTCGTCATGCCCGCGCTTGTCGCGGGCATCCACGCCTTTCTTTTCAATCCAAGTCCAAGACGTGGATGGCCGGGACGTAGGCGAGCGAAGCGACGCCGTTCTTCGAACGGCTATGCCCGGCCATGACGTTGAGTGAGTGTTACTTCGCCGGATCGGTCGGCGACCACAGCTTGATCGGCGACGTCTTCTCGTAGGCCATGCCCTTCGGGTAGCTGATGGCTTCCATCTGCAAGCCCCATGGCGCGAGGAAATAGACGATGGTCTGGCCGGCCGCCGGACCTTCATTCACTGGGAACGGACCAAAGAAGGTCTTGACGCCTTTGCTGTCGAGATACTCCTTCGCCGCTTTCACGTCGTCGACATAGAACGCGATGTGATAGCCGCCGATGTCGCTGTTCTTCGGCGTCATATTTTTCTGGTCCGGCGAGGTGTATTGGAACAGCTCGATGTTGGAGCCATAGCCGCAGCGCACCAGCGTGATTTGATTGATCACCGCGCGCGGATTGACGTTGACGAGCTGGGTCATGAAATCGCCCTTCTCGTCGGCGAATGGGCCGAACGACATCGCTTCCTTGCAGCCCAGCACATTGACGAAGAAGGCAGTCGCCTCCTTGATGTCCGGCACTGTGATGCCGGTATGATCGTGTCCGCGCAGGCCGGGGACACCGTCGGCATGGGCAATGGGTGCGCTTGCCAGCATCGCGGCGCTGATCGCGGCGATGGCGATAGTACGGGTGTTTCCAAACACGTCTCTCTCCTCTGGTCGGGACTGGTTCAACCATCGCGCCGGGGCCGCCCGGTACCGACGGCGCGATATCTCTTTTTTGAGCATGATCTTTTCCGAAAACCGGCTGCCACTTTTCGGGATCATGCTCGGCTACGCCGTGACCGCGGCTTCCACCGCGGCGCCGCGCGTGAGCCATCCGGGATCGACCGACGGCAGCGGAATGGCGTCGATCAGCATGCGCGTGTAGGCCGCCGCCGGCGCCGCGAAAACGCGCTCGCACGGACCTTCCTCGACCACCCGGCCCTCGCGCATCACCACGACCCGCTGGCAGATCGAGCGGATCACGGAGAGGTCATGACTGATGAAAGCGAGCGCGAGATGCATTTCGCCGGTCAGCTCCTTGAGGAGCCGCAGCACCTGCGCCTGCGTCGAGACGTCGAGGCCGGAGACGATCTCGTCGGCGAGAACGAAATCCGGCCGCAACACCACGGCGCGCGCGATACCGACGCGCTGCCGTTGGCCGCCGGAAAGCTCGTACGAATAGCGGTCGATCGTCATCCGGGACAAGCCGACACGGTCGAGAACGCCGTACACCAGATCGAGGGCGTTGCGCCGGGTCTTGGCGAGACCGTGAAGCAGGACCGGCTCGATCAGGATGCGCCCGATCGTGTGCCGCGGATTGAGCGACGACATCGGGTCCTGAAAGATCATCTGCATGCGCCGGCGCAACGGCTGCCTTTGCCGCTCATCGAGGTCGGCAATGGCGGTGCCGTCGAAAACGATCGAGCCGCTCGCCGGCTTGACCAGACCGAGCAGCGCCCGTCCCAGCGTGGTCTTGCCGGAACCGGATTCACCGACAATGCCGACGGTCTCGCCTTTGCCGACGCGAATGTCGACGCCGTGCAAGACGGTGGCTGCCGGCTGTCCGCGCGCCAACAATCCGCGCGTCCGCCCGTAAGAAACGACAAGGCCATTGGCGACCAGGAGATCGTCAGCCATCGCGCGACTCCAGGAGGCTCACGTCGAAGGCGGAGATTTCGGCGCGGAGCGCCGAGATCACCTCGGGCGGCGTCGGTTCAAGTCCGGTATCGGGCCGGTCGTAGCGCGGATTGGCCGCGAGCAGCGCCTTGGTGTAGGCGTGGCGCGGCGTGGTAAGAACATCCGTCGTCGTTCCCTGCTCCACCACCTTGCCCATATAGAGCACCGTCACGCGATCGCAGATTTTCGCCACGACGCCGAGATCGTGCGAGACGAACAGCACGCTGGTGCCGTGGCGCTCCTGCAGCGCACGGATCAGCCGGAGAATTTGCTTCTGCACGGTGACGTCGAGCGCCGTCGTCGGCTCGTCGGCAATGACCAGCTTTGGTTCGAGGCCGAAGGCGGCAGCGATCAGAACGCGCTGGCGCATGCCGCCGGAAAGCTGGTGCGGATAACTGTTGAGCACGCGCTCCGGATCGCGGATTTGCACCTCTTCGAGCAGCGCGTGGGCGCGAACGCGCGCCTCCTTCGCCGACAGGCCGCGTTTCAAGCGCAGCCCGTCGGTCATCTGCACATCGATGCGCCGCGCCGGGTTGAGCGCGGTCGACGGATCCTGCGGGATGAGCGCGATGTCGCGGCCGAGCACGGCCCGCAGTCCGCTCGCCGACAGCGAAAGAAGATCAGTGCCCTCGAAGTCGATGCGTCCGCCCTTGATCTTCACTTGCGAAGGGATGATGCCAAGGATGGCCTTGGCGATAGTCGATTTTCCGGCGCCGCTCTCGCCGACAAGCCCGTGCACTTCGCCGGTATCGACGGCCAGCGAGACCCGGCGCAGCACCGGCTTGTTGCCGTCGCGCAGCGAAATCGCGCTCAACGTTTCGATGGTGAGCCTCGGGGTCGTCATCGGCGCAATACCGGATCGAGGCTGCGGGCCAGCCCGTCGCTAAGCTGTTTAAAGGCGACCACGGTCGCGAACAACGCCGCCAGCGGCGCCGCCAGCACCCACCACGCCTCATGCACGATCTTGCGGCCCTCGGCGATCATGCCGCCCCAGGTCGGCGTGTCCGACGAGACCGAAAGGCCGACGAAAGACAGGATCGCTTCGACGACGACGGCGATGCCCATTTCAAGGGTGAGGAGCGCGATCAGCACCGGCATGACGTTCGGAAGGATTTCGCGGAACAGGATCGCCGGGCGGGCGAAGCCGATGGTGCGCGCCGCGACCACGTAATCCATCTGCGCCTGCCCCATGGTCTCGGTGCGCACGACCCGGCAAAAGCGCGTCCAGTCGATGACGACAATGGCGGCGATCACCGAATGCAGCCCGGTGCCGAGCACGGCAACCAGCAGGATCGACAACAGGACCGGCGGGAACGCCATCCAGACATCGACCAGCCGCGAAATCACGACCTCGACCCAGCCGCCGAGAAATCCGGCCAACAGGCCGAGCAGCGAGCCGATCAAACAAGCAAGCCCGGCGGCGACGAAAGCGACGGTGAGCGAAATCCGTGCGCCGAAGATCACGCGCGAGAGCACATCGCGCCCGAGTCCGTCGGTCCCGAGCAGGAAGCCCGGCTCGGCATCGGGAAAGCCAGCCGGCGGCAACGTCCCGGCAAGAAGGTTTTGCGCCAGCGGATCCTGCGGCGCGATCAACGACGCGAAGATGGCGAGAACGATCAGCAGGAGGATGAACCCGCCGGCGAAGACGACTTTGGGATCGCGCGCCAGCCGGACCGCAATCGACGGCGGCGCCGGACCGGTGTCCGGCGCCGCACTTATCGATGTTGGTGACCAGTGTTCCACGTGTTTTCGGTGCGGCTCAGGCGTGCCGTAATCGTGGATTGAGCGCCGCAACCGAGAGATCGACCCCGATATTGATCAGGATGAAGATCAATCCGAACAGCAGGACCAAGCCTTGGATCAGCGGGAAGTCACGATTGATGACGGCATCGATCGCCAGATTGCCGATGCCGGGATAGGAGAAGATGCGTTCGACGATCACGGTGCCGCCGATCAGAAAGGTGAATTGAACGCCGGTGAGCGCGAGCGTCGGCCCGACCGCGTTGCGCAGCGCCTCCTGCAGCACCAGGCGAAGCTCGCGAAAGCCTTTGATCCGCGCCAGCAAGACATAGTCCTGCAGCATGGCTTCCTTCAGCGATTGCTTGAGCAGGCGCACGATCACGGCGGCAAGCGGCAGCGCCAGCGCCAGCGTCGGCATGGCCATGTGGCTCATGATGTCTGCCGCCACCGCAAAGCGGCCGGTCAGCACGCTTTCGGCCAGATAGAAGCGGGTCGTGAAGCCCTCCGCGAGCTCGGGATCGATGCGGCCGGTGAGCGGCAGGACGGGGATCGCCACGGCAAAGAGCAGAACCAGCGCCAATGCCCAGATGAAATCCGGCACGGCGAGCAGGATGCTGTTCAATCCGTCGATGATCGTTTCGCCAAACGTGCGCCGCATCAGGGTGCCGGCGATCGCGACGGCGCCGCCAAAAAGCACTGCGACAATGAGCGCCAGGATCGCGAGCTCGATCGTCGCCGGCAGCCGCGCGGCGAGCACCTCCGTCACATAGACATGCAGCGTGATCGAGGTGCCGAAATCGCCGGTGACGACGCCCTTGATCCAGATCCAGAACTGGGTGAGCAGCGGCGCATCGAGCCCGTAATGCGCCTTGAGCGCGGCGATGTCGGCCGGGCCGGCGCCCGGCGAGATCATCATCGCCACAGGATCGCCGGGCACGACGCGGAGCAGGACGAAGACCACGACCGCCACGCCCGCAAGCGTTAGCAGCGCCATAGCCACGCGATTGGCGACGACTGCAAGCAACATGAACGGTCCTTGACTGCCGCGTCGAAGGCTGACCGCGTCGATGGCCGCCGCGCCCCGGCGCGGCGGCGGACCGCTTCGACGTCAGTCTTAGGCCTTTGCGACCAGTGTCGCCGGCTGCAATGCGCCGGAGACGTTCGGGGTAACTTTGAGATCGGACTTGTAGAGGATGGGCTGCGCGTATTGCAGGAGCGGCAGCACATAAGCATTCTCGGCGATGTAGCGGTCCACGGCCTTCCAGCCCTGAATGCGCTTCGCTTCATCCTTTTCGCCCCAGAGCGGCCCGATCTTGGCGTCGAGATCGTCGGAGTGCCACGCCGAGTGCGGCGACTTCGAGAACATCGCGAAGCCGGTGGACGTGGTTGGATCGCCGATGGCGTTGCCCCAATTGTAGAACGCCGCCGGCGCCAGCTTGTGCGACATGCGCAGCTCGAAGTGCTTGGCGATCTCGTAGATCTCGATGTTGGCGTCGATGCCGACATTGCGCCACATGCCGACGATCGCCTGGATCATTTCGTAATCCTTCGGCTTGAAGCCGCGCGTCGTCTGGATGGTGAACTTGACCGGCTTCTCCTTCGAGAAGCCGCTGGCGGCCAGGAGCTTGGTCGCCATCGCCGGATCGTACGCCACCTTGATCGACGGATCGAAGGCTGCGTATTCTGGCGCCTCAAGCGTCGCGATCGGCACGCCGTAGCCGCGCAGCAGGCGCTTGATGATCGTGTCCTTGTCGACGGCGTGACACATCGCCAAGCGGACGTTCTTGTCGAGCATCGGCTCGATGCTGGTGATGAAGATCATGCCGATGTCGGAAATCGGCGTGCAGACGCCCTTCAGCCCGGCCTTGCTCTTGAGCCGGTCGTACTCCTCGTACGGCACTTCGAGGGTGACGTCCGACGATCCGCTTTCGATTTCGGCGACGCGGCTGGTGGCGTCCGGCACGAACTTGAACACGACGGTTTCGAATGCCGGCTTGCCGCCCCAATATTTCGGATTGGCTTTGAGCCGCAGATAGGCGTTGCCCTCATAGGCATCGACCATGTACGGGCCGGTGCCGATCGGCTTCTTCTCGAAGCCCGCCGCACCCACCTTCTCGAAATAGGCTTTCGGCAGCACGTAGCCGGTGAGGAACGCCATCCACTTGAAAAGCACCGGATCGTATTGCTTGACGTCGGCGGTGATGCGCTTGCCGTCGATCTTGAAATTGTCGATGCCGGCCCAGATGAACGACACTGGATTGCCGCCGTCCGGCTTGGCCTTGCGCTGGATCGACCACACGACGTCTTCGGGCGTGAAGGGTGTGCCGTCGTGCCAGACGACGCCTTCGCGCACGTCCATCCAGACCTTGCTCTTGTCGTCGTTCCAGCCCCAACCGGTGAGCAGGCCGGGCTCGAACGAGAGATTGGGCTTTTGCCCGATATATTGATCAAAGACGGAGCGGTAGATCGCCTGGATGGTCGGGTTGACCGATGACGGCCCGGTTTGCGGATCGAACGACGGCAAGTTGACGTTGTAGGCGATGTTGAGCGTGCCGCCGACGGCCGCGCTCGCAAAGCGCGAAGGCGCGATCAGCGTGCCGATGAGGCCGCCGCTCGCCGCGAGGGCCTGACGACGCGTGAGATTGAACATGTCTTGAAACTCCCCCATTTGACCGCCGCGGGCGGCAACTCGTTCGCTCGACTCTACGCTTTTGTGCATAGCCGGTCGGCATCGTAAGCAGAGATACTTTAAACCTAAAGCAACCGCCGGACAAGCTGACGCATTGGGCTTTTTTCCGCAATTTTAGGCACCATTTGCCAGATGCCGCGGCATGTCCGCCCGAGCGCCCCTTGGAGGCGCCGAAGCCGTTGCGAGGACTGTTGCAAGGACCGTTGCAAGACAATTGGGAAGGTTTAATAAGTATTCGAGCGGCCAGACTCGCTTGACCAGATTAGCTTGATCAGGCGGGCGTCGGCCTGGAGGCTTTCATGGCGGAACGCTCGTTCGCACGCGAAGTGCAGGATCTCAAACTCGGCGCAGGCGAGGAATTCCGCGGCGAGGGAATTCTCGCCATCACCAAAGCGCTGCTGCAATCCGGCGTGTCCTATGTGGGCGGCTATCAGGGCGCGCCGATTTCGCATCTGATGGACGTGCTGGCCGATGCCAAGGACGTGCTCGACGAGCTCGGCGTCCATTTCGAGAACTCGGCCTCCGAAGCGGCGGCGGCGGCAACGCTCGCGGCGTCGGTCATGTATCCCATTCGCGGCGCGGTGACGTTCAAGGCGCCGGTCGGCATCAATGTCGCCTCGGACGCGATCGCCAATCTCGCCTCCGGCGGCGTCAAGGGCGGTGCGCTGATCATCATCGGCGAGGATTACGGCGAGGGCTCCTCGATCATGCAGGAGCGGTCGCATCCGTTCGCCATGAAATCGCAAGTGTGGCTGCTTGATCCGCGGCCGAACCTGCCGACCATCGTCAAGGCGGTGGAAGACGGCTTCGAGCTGTCGGAGGCTTCGAACACGCCGGTGATGCTGGAAGTCCGCATCCGCGCCTGCCACGTTCACGGCCGCTTCATCGCCAAGGACAACAAGAAGCCCAGCTTCACGCTGCGCGAGGCCTTGGAAAATCCGCGGCGCGACAGCGAGCGTGTCGTGCTGCCGCCCGCCTCCTATCTGCACGAGCGGGAGAAGATCGAGCAGCGCTGGCCGGCCGCCGTGCGATTCATCAAGGAGCGCAAGCTCAACGAATTCTTCGGTCCTGAGACCGCCGACGTCGGCATTATCGTGCAGGGCGGCATGTACAATTCGGTGATGCGCGCGCTGCAGCAGCTCGGCCTCGCCGATGTCTATGGTGAGACGTCGGTGCCGATCTATTGTCTCAACGTCACCTACCCGCTCATCGACGACGAGGTCGCCGCCTTCGCCGCCACCAAGAAGGCCATCCTCATGGTCGAGGAGGGTCAACCCGAATTCATCGAGCAGGCGCTCAACACCATCCTGCGCCGCCGCGATATCCAGACAAAGATTGCCGGCAAAGACGTGCTGCCGATGGCCGGCGAATACACGCCACAGGTCGTCACCAAAGGCATCAAGGCGTTCCTGGAGCTTCACGGCAAGAGTCTTCTCGGCAATGCGCCGCCGCCGCCGGACGCTTCCGAAGTTCTCGCCGACCCGAAGGTCAAGGAGCTGGTGAAAATGCTGCCGCCGCGGCCGCCCAGCTTCTGCGTCGGCTGCCCGGAACGGCCGATCTTCGCCGCGATGAAGCTGGTCGAGCAGAAGCTCGGCCCGCATCAGATCGCCGGCGACATCGGCTGCCATCTGTTTGCCAGCCTGCCGCCGTTCAATATCGGCGGCACGACGATGGGCTATGGGCTCGGCCCCGCTTCGTCATCGGCCTTCAACGTCAAGGCCGACAAGAAGCCGATCTCGGTGATCGGCGACGGCGGCTTCTGGCACAACGGCCTCTCCACCAGCGTCGCCAACGCCGTCTACAACAAGCACGACGGCGTCATCATGGTCGTCGACAATTTCTATTCGGCGGCGACCGGCGGCCAGGACATCATGTCGTCGCGCGCCATCAATCCGGCGCGGGCGACCAACAACACCATCGTCGATGCGGTGAAGGGCGTCGGTGTCAAATGGGTGCGCCACATCGACCGCACCTACGATGTAGCCAAGATGCGCGAGACGCTGCGCGAAGCGCTAACGAGCAAAGAGAGCGGACCGAAGGTCATCGTCGCGTCGTCGGAATGCATGCTCAACAAGCAGCGCCGGGTGAAGCCGCTGTTCCAGAAGTCGGTGCGCGACGGGCAACGCATGGTGCGCGAGCGCTTCGGCGTCGACGAGGACGTGTGCACCGGCGATCACGCCTGTATCCGGCTCTCCGGCTGCCCATCGCTGTCGGTCAAGCACACCGACGATCCGCTCAAGGACGATCCGGTGGCGGCCATCGACAATAACTGCGTCGGCTGCGGCAATTGCGGCGAGGTGTCGGAGGCGGCGGTGCTCTGCCCTTCGTTCTACCGCGCCGACATTATTCATAATCCGACCTGGTTCGATCGCGTCATCTCCGGGCTGCGCCGGTCGGTGATCGGTTTCCTGCAGCGCCGTCGCGAGGCGAACCGTATCGTTTTCGCCGACTAACGTAGTAGGGTGACGAAGTTGGCCGATCATTCTGTCGTCATTGCGAGGAGCGAAGCGACGAAGCAATCCAGAATCGGCACCCTTGGATTGCTTCGCTACGCTCGCAATGACGAGTTGGAAGCATCATGAACGACCTTTCGGGCATTCCGACGCCGACGCGGTACACCACCGAGCGGCCGATTTGCGTCGCCGTGCTCGCCATGGGCGGCCAAGGCGGCGGCGTGCTGGCCGACTGGATCGTCGAGCTTGCCGAGTCGCAGGGCTGGTACGCGCAATCGACCTCGGTTCCCGGAGTCGCCCAGCGCACCGGCTCGACCCTTTATTATGTCGAGATGCTGCCGCCGAAGGGCGGCCGCGCGCCGGTCCTCTCCCTGATGCCGGCGCCGGGCGAAGTCGACGTGGTGCTCGCCGCCGAACTGGCCGAGGCCGGGCGCTCCATTTTACGCGGCCTGGTCACCCCCGACCGCTCGACGCTGATCGCCTCGACGCATCGTTTGTACTCGGTTGCCGAAAAGGAAAAACCCGGCGATTCCACCATCGATCCGAACGTGATCATGGAAGCGGCCGGCGTCGCGGCCAAGCGCGTCGTCGCCTTCGACATGGAAACGTTGGCGACCAAGAACAACAGCATGATCTCGGCTTGCCTGTTCGGCGCCTTGGCGGCCTCGAATACGTTGCCGTTCAAGCGCGACGCCTTCGAGGCGATCATCGGCGCCGGCGGCCGCGGCGTCGAAACAAGCCTCAAAGCTTTCCGCGCCGCGCACGATCAGGCGGCGCTGCCGCCAGCGGCGCCACGCCCGGTCGTCAAGCGGCCGGCCAAGCGCTTTGCGCCGTTACCGGCTTCCGCCGGACGCGCAGACCTCGACAAGCTTCTGGCGCGCATCCGCGAATATCCGGAGCCGCTGCACGCTATTCTTTATGCCGGCGTCAAGCACCTCACCGACTTCCAAGATCCGGCTTATGCGGGCGAGTATCTCGACCGCGTGGCCAAGCTCTACGAGGCGGACCGGAGGCATGGCGGCGCCGCGAAGGCTTACGCCTTCACCGCGGCCGCGGCGAAGTACGTCGCCGTGGCGATGACCTATGACGACGTGATCCGCGTCGCCGATCTAAAAACGCGAAGCAGCCGCTACGAGCGGGTGATGCGCGAGAACAGCGTCGGCGAAGGGCAGATCGTCTACACCACCGAATATATGCACCCCCGGCTTGAGGAAGTGGCCGGCACCATGCCGGCGCCGCTCGGGCGCTTTCTCGAATCAAGCCCGACATTGTTCGGCTGGGCGTTCCGCAAAGGCCGCCGCGTGCGCTCGGGAACGCTTCACTGGTTCCTCATGCTGTACGTGCTGGCGGCGTTCAAGCCGATCCGCCGCACGACGCTGCGCCACAAGCGCGAGATGGCGCACCTGGAAAAATGGCTTGCCGTCGCCGCCGGCCAGATCGCGCAGAACTACGATGTCGCCGTCGAGGTGCTCAACGCCCGCCGGCTGGTCAAGGGCTATTCCGACACCCACGCGCGCGGTGAGTCCAAATTCGACCGCATCATCGGCGCCGTGCCGCTGCTAACGCCGCGCGCCGACGGCGCCGATTGGATGCGCCGGCTGCGCGACGCCGCTTTGCTCGACGAGAACGGCATCGCGCTCGATGGCGCGCTGAAGACGATTTCGACGCTGTAAGAGTTCGGCCGGCGGATAATTATTGGCGGCAGCACGCGGGCGGGGCGTGTGGCGGCGCATGATCATTCACACGATCTTCGACATCGCCGCCTGGATCGCCGCCTTCGCCATGAGCGTGTTCGTGGCGCGTCGCCACTATCTCGACGCCGCCCCGCGCACGCCGATGCGCGATCCCGGATACTTCATCGCGCTCGGCCTCGGCGCCATCGCCGGCGCGCTACTGTTCGGCAGCTTCAACATGACGCTGGCCGGCATCTGGCGGATCGGGCATTCCATCGCCGGCGCCGTCGCCGGCGCGATCGTCGCGGTCGAAATCTTCAAATGGCCTGCCGGCATTCGCGGCTCGACCGGCGGGCAGTTCGTGGCGCCGCTGGCGATCGGCATCGCCGTCGGCCGCCTCAGCTGCTTCTTCGCCGGATTGCCGGATTACACCTATGGCACGGCGACCACGCTGCCTTGGGGGATCGACTTCGGCGACGGCGTCCGCCGGCATCCGGTGCAGCTTTATGAATCGGCCGCGATGATCTTGTTTCTCATCGTCTATTTACGCGCCATCGCGCGTGGCTCGCAGCTCTTTCTGCGCCAGGGCTTTTATCTTTTCGTCGGCTGGTACGCGCTGCAGCGGTTCGTATGGGAGTTTTTCAAGCCCTATCCGACGGTGATCGGCCCGTTTAACCTGTTCCACTGCGTCTGCGTCATTCTCTTCGGTTACAGTCTTTTCATGATGAGACAGCGCCATGAACTTCGTGCGGCCATCTAAGGATTATTCGTTCTACGGCCAGACCATGTCCTTGTGCGAGACGTGCCTGAAGCTCGTCCACGCCAAGGTCGTGATTGAAGGCGACAATGTCTTTTATCTCAAGCGTTGTCCGCGCCACGGCACGCAGAAGGCCTTGGTGTCGACGGACGCCGCCTATTTCAAAAGCTGCAAGGACTTTATCAAGCCCGGCGATCTGCCGCTGCATTATCAAAGCACCACCGAGCATGGCTGTCCGTGCGACTGCGGACTTTGTCCCGATCACGAGCAGCATAGCTGCCTGGCGCTGATCGAGATCAACGACGCCTGCAATCTCTCCTGTCCGGTGTGCTTCGCCGATTCCTCGCCGCAGCGGACGCGGCATCGCACCTTGGCCGAAGTGGATGCGATGCTGGAGACCCTGGTGGCGAGCGAGGGCAGCCCCGATCTGGTGCAGATCAGCGGCGGCGAGCCGACCATCCATCCGCAGATCATCGAAATCCTGCGACTGGCCAAATCGAAGCCGATCCGCCACATCATGCTCAACACCAACGGCATCCGCATCGCGACCGACAAAGCGTTCGTGGCGGAGCTCGCGGCGTTAAAGCCCGGCTTCGAAGTTTACCTTCAGTTCGATTCGCTGCGGCGCGAGGCGCTGGAAAA
>Ga0073928_10009192_pt1 | contig 12093 bp, 10 predicted proteins | sample PaiPotPPA55metaG_FD_76969 | JGI IMG/M metagenome (GOLD analysis project Ga0073928, IMG submission 76969) | Iron sulfur acid spring bacterial and archeal communities from Banff, Canada, to study Microbial Dark Matter (Phase II) - Paint Pots PPA... ...
TCGATCACCTCGTTTCGCATCAGCTCGGCAACCGGCGGCCTGCAATTCACGGGCCGCTTCGAACCGGTGGGGAGCCCGGCCGTCATGATCATGCTGAGACGTTCCTGACGGCACCCATTAGTCAGACAGGCTCCAAGATCCCGCTGTACCTCGCCTCCCGTCGAGATCTATACTCAGTGCTGGTGCATTCGCACGGACGGATTGAAATTTATGCAAATCGCAATGATCGGCTTGGGCCGGATGGGCGCCAACATGGCGCAGCGGCTGCTCCGCGGCGGTCACAAGGTGGTTGGTTACGATCCCGCTGACGCCGCACGTGCGGCGCTCGAGCAGAAGGGCGCGGAATCCGCGGCCTCGCTGCAACAGCTGGTCGGGAAACTCCAGGCTCCCCGCGTCATTTGGCTGATGGTGCCGGCCGGAGCGATCACCGACTCCACGATCACGAGCCTCACCCCTCTGCTGGCGGCGGGCGACACCATCATCGACGGCGGCAATTCGAACTATCGCGATACTCAGCGCCGTGCGGCGGCGGTGGCGCAGCGCCAGATTCACTATGTCGACTCCGGCACCAGCGGCGGCGTGTGGGGGCTCGCCGAGGGTTATAGCCTGATGATCGGCGGCGACGAGGCCGTGGTCGAACGATTGCGCCCGATTTTCGAGACCCTCGCGCCGGCGCCGGACCGCGGCTGGGGCCGAGTCGGGGCCGTCGGCTCCGGCCACTACACCAAGATGATCCACAACGGCATCGAGTACGGCCTGATGCAGGCCTACGCCGAAGGCTTTTCCATTCTGCAGCACAAGAGCGAGTTCAAGCTCGACTTGCACCAGATCGCCGAGATCTGGCGCTACGGAAGCGTGGTGCGTTCGTGGCTGTTGGATCTGACCTCCGATGCGCTGGAAAAAAACCCGACCTTGCACGGGATCGCCCCCTACGTAGCTGATTCTGGCGAGGGCCGCTGGACGGTGGCCGAAGCCATCGAATTGGGCGTGCCGGCATCGGTCATTACCCTGTCATTGCTCGAACGCCTGCGTTCCCGCGACGCCGATTCGTTCACCGACAAGCTGTTGTCGGCCATGCGCAACCAATTCGGCGGGCACGCGATCAAGGAGGAATGAGTCGCCCGGCGCGGCCGAAGACCGTTGGCTGGATCGGGAGCTTTACCGAACCGCGCACCGTGGCTCCGCCGAGCAGCTATTCCGGTTCGTGCAGCGCCCGCGCTGCAATAACGCCCGCGATCGGCAAGGCCGCGGTGGCGGCGGGTGACGGGGCATTGAGCACATGCACCATGCGCGGCGTGTCTGCAAACATGAAATCGTGCACCAGGGTACCGTCGGCGAGCACTGCCTGGGCGCGGATGCCGGCGGGATAGGGCTGCAGATCCTGCAGGTCAAGCTCCGGGCAGTACTTGCGGCATTGCTCCAAGTAGCGGTTCCGTAGCAACGAGCCGCTCAACTCGCCGAGGGTCGAGCGCCAGTGCTTGCGCACCACGCGCCAGAATCCCGGGAAACTCAATGTCTCGGCCGTATCCCGTAGATTGAATGAGAAGTGAGGGTAGCCTTCGCGCGCAAACCCGAGCACCGCGTTCGGTCCCACCGTCACGCGGCCGCTGATCATCCGGGTCAGGTGCACGCCGAGAAACGGCAGCTCGGGATCGGGTACGGGATAGATCAAGTGACGCACGATCTCCGACTTGGCCGTGGGCAGTTGAAAGTATTCGCCGCGGAACGGAATGATCCGTAGCTGCACATCGAGGCGCGCGGTGCGCGCCAGCCGGTCCGCCTGCAGGCCGGCGCACGCGATGAGCTGGCTGGCGCGAATGGGCTCGCCCTCGGACAGGACGACCTCCACTTCGGCGGATCGCTCGGCGATGCTGCGCACGCATGAGCGCAGCCGCACCTCGCCGCCGTGCTTGCGGATGTCCGCGGCCAGCGCCAGCGAGACGCGTCGGTAGTCGACGATGCCGGTGCTGGGCACCAACAGCGCCGCGAGTCCGGCGATGCGCGGCTCGAGCGTGATCAGATCCACGCCGGCGACCTCTTGCGTAGCGATTTCGTTGAGGTCGCAGCGCCTGCGCAAATCCGCGAGGCGTTGCACCTCGATAGGCGTGGTCGCAACGATCAGCTTGCCGCATTCCTCCATCGGAATGCCGTGCTCGGCGCAGAATTGCTTGGTTTGCAGATTCCCGGCGCGGCATAGGCGTGCTTTCAGGGAGCCCGGTGGGTAGTAGACACCGGCATGAATGACGCCGCTGTTGTGGCCGGTCTGATGAGTGGCAAGGTCTGCCTCCTTCTCGAGCAGCATCAGGCTCGCGCCGGGGCGGCGTCGCAGGATTTCACGAGCGGTTGCCAAGCCGACGATGCCACCGCCCACAACGCAAAAGTCATAACGCATGCATGCTCACCAGAACGATGCTCACCCCGTCGGGAGCTCGGCCTTGTGGCGGCTCACCGCGTCGCCATCGCCGCTCTTGAGTTCATTGAAGACGATGGTCGACACGATGGTCAATGCGCCGAGCGCCCACAGCGCGAGGTGAATGCCGCGGATCATTTGTGGTGCGCTGGCATGAAGGCGGTCGGGGATGAACAGGTTGGCGGCGAACGAGGCAGCGGCCACGCCGAAGCTGACCGCCATTTGCTGAACGGTGCTCGCGAGGGTGCTGGCGCCGCTGGCTTCGCGCTCGTTCACGTCGGCATACGCCAAGGTGTTCATGCTGGTGTATTGCAGCGACGTGAGGAATCCGTAGGTGAAAGCCATCAGCACGATCATCCATACCGGCGTGCCGGCGTCGATGGTCGCGAACAGAAAAATCATCAAGCCCAAGAAGACGGTGTTGGCGATCAATACGCGGCGGAAGCCGAATCTCTTCAAGATGTGCGGCATCGTGAGCTTCAGAGACATGGCGGCGAGGGCTTGCGGAAGAATGAGCAATCCGGATTGGATCGGTGAATAGCCCAGGCCGACCTGGTACAGGAGCGGCAAGAGAAATGGGATTCCACCGATCCCTAGGCGAGTGAATAAATTGCCGGCCACCACGACGCGGAAGCTGCGAATTCGCACCAGACTCAGGCGCAACAACGGATGCGGGGTGCGCATCGTATTGAGGCCGTAGGCTCCGAGCAGTGCGGCGGATATGGCCAGCAATCCCAACATCTCGCGTCCGCTCAAGGTGGTTTCACCGAATACTTCCAGCACATAGGACAGCAGTGAAATACCGGAGCCGAACAGCACCATCCCAACGATGTCGAGCGGATAGTTGCGCTTCTCACGGTAATTGGGCAGATGCCGGTGGACCAATACCAAGCCGCAGAGGCCAATGGGTATGTTGACGAAGAATATGACGCTCCAATGAAAATATCCGATGATCAGGCCGCCGAGGATCGGCCCGAGCATGGGGCCGATCAGACCCGGCATGGCGACGAAGCTCATGGCGGCGATGAGTTCGGATTTGGCAAAGGTGCGGACCATGGTGAGCCGACCCACGGGGAGCATCATCGCGCCGCCGCAGCCCTGCAGCACCCGGAAGGCCACCAGCCAATGGATGTCGGACGAGATGCCGCAGAGAAACGAGCCGAGGGTGAAGATACCGATCGCGGATGCAAATACTCGCCGCGTGCCGAAGCGATTGGCCATCCATCCGCTGATGGGAATGAATACGGCGAGACTCAGCGTGTAGGTCGCGAGCACGGCCTTCATGCTGAGCGGCGGCACCTTGAGCGCTTGCGCAATGGCGGGGACGGCGGTGTTCAGGATCGTCGTGTCCAACGATTCCATGAAAAAGCCGACCGCCACCAGCCACGGCAGAAGGCGCTTGGCTGTGTCGCTTAAGGTGACGGTGTCGCGCGCTTGCAAGGCGATTGAACGCTCAGCTTCAGTCGCCTGCGAGCGCCGCGTCCACGATGTGCTGCGCCTCGGCGATCAGCCGGTCCAAATGCCCGGCGTCATGAAAGCTCTCGGCGTAGATCTTGTAAATATCTTCGGTTCCCGACGGCCGCGCGGCGAACCAGCCGCCGCGCGAGGTGACCTTGACGCCGCCGATGGGTGCATTGTTCCCGGGAGCATGAGTCAGAATTTGATCGATGGGCTCGCCGGCAAGCTCCGTGATCCGCACTTGTTGGCGGTTGAGCTTGCCGAGCTTTTTCTTCTGCTCAGGGTTTGCCGGGGCGTCCACGCGATTGGCGTACACCGCGCCCAATTCCTGAGTCATGGTGCGGTACGCGTCGCCGGGATCCCGCCCGGTGCGCGCCGTGATCTCCGCCGACAGCAGCGCCGGCACCAGACCGTCCTTGTCGGTCGTCCAGACGGTACCGTCGAGCCGGCTGAATGAGGCGCCGGCGCTTTCCTCGCCGCCGAAACCGAGACTGCCGTCCATGAGCCCGCTCACGAACCATTTGAAGCCCACCGGGACCTCGTACAAGGTCCGGCCGAGCCTTAAGGCTACCCGATCGATCATGGCGCTGCTCACCGCAGTCTTGCCGACGGCCGCGTCCGCACGCCAGCGCGTTCGATGGCGAAACAAATAATCGATCGCAACCGCCAAGTAATGATTCGGCGGCATCAAGCCGCTGCCGGCGGTGACGATGCCGTGGCGATCGTGGTCGGTGTCGCAGGCAAAGGCGATGTCGAATCGATCCTTGAGGCCGATGAGACGCTGCATGGCATACGACGAGGAGGGGTCCATGCGAATTTTCCCGTCCCAATCCAGCGTCATGAAACGAAAGGTGGGATCAACCTCTTCATTGACCACCGTGAGATCGAGGCGGAAAGCTTCGGCGATGCGCGCCCAGTAGTGCACGCCCGCGCCGCCCAAGGGGTCGACGCCCATCCGGATGCGCGAGCCGCGTATCGCGTCCATGTCCAGAATGGCGCCGAGGTCGCCCACGTAGCTCTCGAGGTAATCGTGAGTGCGGGTGGTGGCGGCACGCCGCGCCGCGGCGAATCCCACTCTGTCGATCGCGCCGGCGCCCGATCGCAGGAGATCGTTGGCGCGGGATTCGATCCACTTCGTCACGTCCGTGTCCGCGGGTCCGCCATTCGGCGGGTTGTACTTGAAGCCGCCGCTGTCGGGAGGGTTGTGCGAGGGCGTTATCACGATGCCGTCCGCAAGACCCGTCTCGCGGCCGCGGTTATAGGTCAGGATGGCGTGCGACAAGGCCGGCGTCGGAGTGTATTCATCGCCGGGCGAGATCCTGACCTCGACGCCGTTGGCGGCCAGCACCTCGAGGGCGCTCGCGAACGCCGGCGCCGAGAGTGCGTGAGTGTCGAACCCGATGAACAGCGGACCGTTGATGTTCCGCTGCCGGCGATGCTCGCAGATGGCTTGACTGATCGAGAGCACGTGAAATTCGTTGAAACTCGAGTCGAAGGAGCTGCCGCGATGGCCGGAGGTGCCGAAGGCAACTTGCTGCGCGGCGATCGCAGGATCCGGCCGCTCGCTGTAATAGGCGGTAATGAGCCGCGGGATATCCACCAGCGACGCAGCCGGCGCGGCGTGGCCTGCGAGGGGATTGACCCGTGGCGTCAAGACGTGGCCAGTGCCGTGCTTTTCTCGGCGATGCGGCTCATGAGCTCCTTCCAGGACTTGACGAACGACTCCGCTCCCTCCAGTTGCAAGCGGGCGGCGAGCGCATCGATGTCGACACCGGCGTTTGCAAAGCGTGCCAGCACCTGTTCTGCGTCGCCGCCGTCCTTGGCCATCACGGACTTGAGGGTTCCGTTGGCGGCAAATGCCAGCAGTGTCTTTTCCGGCATGGTGTCGATGGTGTCGGGAGCCGCCAAGGCCTCGACGTACAGGCCGGCCGGAGCCTTGGGGTCTTTGGTCCCGGTGCTCGCCCAGAGCATGCGCTGCTTGCGCGCGCCGGCGGCTTCGAGATCGCGCCAGCGCTTGCTCGCCAGCAATTCGCAATGCGCGCGGTAGGCGCGCCCCGCAATGGCGATGCCCAGGCGATTGCGCAATTCTTCGGGCACCTTGTCGCTGACGGCCCGGTCCCAACGGCTCACGAACAGCGACGCGACCGAGCTCACGCGCGGATCGAGGCCTGCGGCGATCCGGCGCTCGATGCCGCGCAGGTAGGCCTCCGCTATGCGGACGTAGTGCTCGCGGGAGAATAACAGCGTCACATTGACCGGCACGCCGGCGAAAATTGCCGCTTCGATGGCGGGCACGCCGGCGGGGGTGCCGGGAATTTTTACATAGAGATTCGGCCGGTTCGCCTGTTTGTGAATGCGCAATGCGGCGTCGATCGTGGTCTTGGTATCGTTCGCCAGGAGGGGCGACACCTCCATGGAGACCCAGCCGTCGATTCCTTGAGTGCGGTCAAAGACAGGCCTGAACAGATCCGCGGCCCGCCGCAGATCCTCCAGCGCCAACTCGATGAACAGCTCTTCACCCCCGAGGCCGGACTGCGCCTTCTGGCGAATGCCGCTGTCGTACGCCGATGTATTGCCGATCGCCTCATCGAAAATAGTCGGGTTCGAGGTGAGGCCGGTGACGGACAGATCGTCGATGTAGCGGCGCAGCGTACCGTTGTCGAGAATCTCGCGCGTGATGTTGTCGAGCCAGAGGCTTTGCCCCAAATCGTGTAGGCGTTTCGTGACTTTCATCGGCATTCTCCGCGCCGGATACTCCGGCATTGATGCTGGGTAGAAGCGTCAGTCATGACATAGGAGGATGTCAAGGCCGCTCCTGGAAGTCGGATAAAGTGTGCTTCATAAGATCCCCGATGCGCTCGATAATCATATCGGGCGCCGGATCCGCGGAATTGGACTGCGCGGCGAGTGCATAGTGCCCCTGGCGCACGAATACGGTCGTCAGTCTATCCTTCAGCACGGATTTCATGGCCGCAAGCAGATTCGGCTTGTCGTCGACCATGACATAGTGCTTGGCCGGATAGCGCTGCTGCATATGGTCGAGCACGCGTTCCTTGTGCAGGTAGATCATGACGCGGCCACGGACCGCATCCCATATTCCGGAGCGTTGTATTTTGCGCGGTTGGAAAACGATGTCGCCGTCCGACAGCACCACCGGACGGCCCAGAGTGTTCAAGTGAGCCACCGCCTCGAGCGCGCGCGGGAACAGCCTTGCGGCAAAGGGGTATTCCAGCAGAAACTCCGACATGGCGAGCAAGTCCGGATGGTCGTCGAGTCCGGTTCGAAACGCCTGCAGGCTTGCCAAGTAATCGGCGAGCCCCAGCTGCTCGCGCAATCGGCCGAAGATGTCCCAATAGCGCGCACGTTCCGAGGCGCCGAACGCCTGTTCCAGCCGGTCGCCGAGATCCGCCGCAAAGCGGTCGTTGTCCAACAAGGTGTTGTCCACGTCCAGCAGAAAAATCACGTCTCCGGCGTTCAACACGGCAAGGATCTCTCGGTTACAGGATCATGCCAGGTGTCTCCGTCGTTCACGACGTCGATCGAGGCTCTGGGTCCCCAGGTGCCTGGTTCGTACTCCAGCACCGGGAGGGCCGCCGTCAACACGGGGTCCACTACCCGCCACGCCGCTTCCACGCAGGCATCCTGGGTAAAGAGCGAGGGATCGCCGCGAATGGCATCGCCCAGCAGGCGTTCATAAGGCGATTTCTCACTCTCGGAGTGGTGGCGGGCGATCAGTTCGACAGGCTCGCCGTGCATTTGTTCGCCGTTCCGCTTCACCAGCGCGCCCTCGCTGATCACCACCTCGGGACTCAGGCGCAGGCGGAAATAGTTTCGCGGCATGGTTTCATTGGGATCGAAGACGGACAGCGGCGGACGCTTCAGGGTAACCGTGACTTCCGTGGCGCTGATGGGCAGGGATTTCCCGGCGCGGATATAGAATGGGACGTCGGCCCAGCGCCAGGTGTCGATGTGCAGCTGCAGCGCGGCGAACGTCTCGATCTGCGAGTTCTTGGCCACGCCCGCTTCATCGCGATAGCCCTTGAACTGCCCACGCACGACTTCCTTCGGATCGAGCGGCCGCATCGCGCGGAACAAGCGCAGCTTCTCCGCCTGCATGGCCTCAGGTTCGTGACCGGTGGGAGGATCCATCGCCAGCAATGCGATGACTTGCAGCAAGTGGTTCTGCACTACATCGCGAATGGCGCCGACTTCCTCGTAGAAAGCGCCGCGGCCCTGCACCCCGAATTCCTCGGCCATGGTGATTTGTATGTCCTTGACATAGTGGCGATTCCAAATGGGCTCGAGAAAGGTGTTGGCGAAGCGGAAATACAGGAGATTCTGCACCGCCTCCTTGCCGAGATAGTGGTCGATTCGAAAAATGGACGATTCCGGGAACACCTGGTGCAGCGTGCGATCGAGCGATTGCGCCGACGCGAGATCGCGCCCGAAAGGCTTCTCGACGATGACCCGGGCATTGTCCGCGCACCCCGACTTGGCGAGGCCTTGCACGACGCTCGCAAACATGCTCGGGGGAATCGCGAGGTAGTGGATCGGCCGGGTCGCGGGGCCCAGTGCCTGTTTCAATTTCGTGTAAGTCGCGGGATCCGTGTAGTCGCCGTCCACATAGCGCAATTGCGCGGCGAGTTTGTCGAAGCAGCCGGACTCGAAGTCGCTGCCGTGTTCGATGCTGTCGCGGGCGCGTGCCCGGAGCTTGTCCAACGTCCAGCCCGCGCGCGCCATGCCGATGATCGGAATGTCGAGGCTGCTTCGCCCCGCCATGGCGTAGAGAGCAGGAAAGATTTTCTTGTAGGCCAGATCGCCCGTAGCACCGAAGAAAACGAAGGCATCGGAATTGAGTTGGGTCATTTAGCGTCTCGCCTCGAGTTCGCGCCGTAAGCGCTCTACCTCTTCCATCAGTTCAAGCGCCAGTGCGATGCCCGCGAGATTGATTTCAAGATCCCGCTCGAGACGCAGCGCCCGGCGCGCCCGGCGCAGAGCCGCGCCGGTAAAATGCCACTCAGCCGCATGGATTTCGACGACGTTCAGCACTCCTTCTTCGACGAATTCCACGATGTGCCGTTCGTCGACGGCGCACATGCGGCTCAAGTCCTTGACGGTAAGGAGTGCGGATTCCTCGAATATGGCGCCGGACAGCGCCTGATCTTCGGATGAAGTCATGATGGCTACACTCCCAGATTTGCGCGGGGATTGAAGGGCAGCGCCGCAGCCATGGCCGCGTAGGCGGCCGCGGCCTTGTCGTCGTTGGCGGGGGGCAGGGCAATTTGCAGGATGACGTAGAAGTCGCCGGGCGGGGAAGCCGGAATGCCCCGGCCCTTCAGCCGCAGCTTGGTCCCTGCGTGCGAGCCCGGGGGAATCTTCAAGTCCACGGTTCCGGTCGGCGTCGGCGTTTTCACCGTAGCACCCAGCGCCGCCTCCCACGGGGCGACCGGCAAGTCGAGATACAAATCGCGTCCATCGATTCTATACAGGGGATGCGGCTGAAATTCGACCTCGATGAACAAGTCGCCGGGCGTTGCCTCGCCGGGAAGGCGCGCGCCCTGGCCGGCCAGGCGGATATGCTGGCCCGGCATGATGCCCTTGGGCACCTGGACATTGAGCACTCGCTCTTTCGAGACCAGCCGGCCTTCGGCATCGATCTCCGGTACACGCAGGCTGAGCTGCCGGGTGCCGCCGTGCAGCGTGGCATCGAGATCGAGCAGCACTTTCGCATGATGATCTTCGCCGCGTCCCGGATGAAATCCGCCGCGCCGATTGTCTGCTCCCGCCCGTGCGCGTGCGCCGAACAGCGCCTCGAAGAAGTCGCTGTAGTCCGAATCGCGGGCGCCCGCTCCGCTGAACTCAAAGCCGGCGCCCCAATCCGGAGGCGGGCGAAAATCTTCCCCCGGGCGGGGCCCCTTTCCCAGCTGATCGTACGCGGCGCGTTTCTCGGGACTCTTGAGTACTTCGTAGGCCTCGCCGACCTCCTTGAAGCGGGCTTCGGCGTCCTTTTCCTTGCTGACGTCCGGGTGATATTTGCGGGCGAGCTTGCGGTAGGCCTGCTTGATCTGCGCCTCGGTGGCGTCGCGCGCCACACCCATGACCTTGTAGTAGTCCTTGAACTCCATTGTACCTGCCAATACGTGGCATCCGCCGCCAGCGCAGAAGAATACTATGCGTCGCGCAAGGCCGACCAATAATCCTATGTAGGCGCTTTCCTACGTTACAGATGGAAGACACGCGGAGATCGAAGTCAGGCGCTACAGCTGATAAGCGACGGTCAGGAGCAAGCCTTCACCGATGTCGCGCAATAGACTGGGGGCGCGGGAATCGAAGGGCTGCGCTTCGGGGATGAGGGCTTCAATCCAATTGGCCAGCCAATCGATTTCACGTGCTCCGTAGAAGACCACGGCGCATTCATAGTTGAGCAGCAGACTGCGCGAATCGAGATTGACCGACCCGGAAATGGCGAGCGAGTCGTCGAACACCACGGCCTTCGCGTGGTTCATGTGCGGCAGCAAATGAATTCTGGCGCCGGCAGCGCTGAGGGCGCGCAACGCGCGGTTGCGCGCGAAATCCGCCAGGCGATGGTTCGATACGACGGGAATGCATAAGTCGATTTTCACGCCGCGCCGCGCCGCCAGGCGCATCGCCGTTTCCAGACTTACGTCGGGGACGAAGTAGGGTGTCACGGCCAGCAATCGTTCGCGGACATGGAAACACGCGTCGATGAGCAGCGCATGCACGGTGTCTTCGGCCTGGTCCGGACCGCTGGGCAGAAACTGGGCCCGGCCGCCGGCGGGCGGCGGTGCGGAGGCGGCGATACCTGATGTGACGACGCCTGGCGTAACCGCGGCCGGCGCCGCGGCGCGCGCAGCGGGCCTGCCGCCGGCAGCGACCCAGTCGGCTTCGAATTGATACGCGGCAGCGGTCGCCACCGGTCCCTGCAAATCGAAGGACAAATCGCCCCACGGCGGTGCGCCCTTGAGGCCGGTGAAATATTCCGCGGCGAGGTTTCTGCCCCCCGCCCAGAGCTGCGCGCCGTCGGCGATGACCAATTTGCGATGATTGCGCAAGTTGCGCGGGCCCGGGGTCTTGCGCGCGAACAAAGGACTGAAAATCGCGGTCTGGACGCCGGCGAGGTTCAATTGGCGGAAACACGCTCGCGGCAATTGAATCGCGCCGACACCGTCGATGAGCAATCTCACCTGCACGCCGGACCGCGCGCGGTCGATCATGCGTTGCATCGCCTCTCGGCCGAACGCGTCGTTGCCGAGAATATAGGTGCAGATATCCAGGCGATCGATCGCATTCGACATGGTGGCGAACAAGGCGGCCGCGGATTCACTGCCGTCCTGATGCAGGCGAATCGAAGAGGGTGCGCACGGCGCCAGCCCGAAACTCTCGATGAGATCCTCGGCCCAGTGCGCGCAATGCGAACCAATCCCGGACCACAGCAGCACCTTGCGCGGCAATTTGCGCCGGCCGAACAGGAGATACGTGGGCAACGCGAAATAGGGCACCGCAATCATGCCCAGGACCCACGCGATGGCGATCGACGGCGGCCGGCGCTCGTGTTCCACGCGCGTGGTCAAAACATAGACGAGCACACTGATTGCAACGACCAGTGAATGAACGGTGATTCGGGGAAACCATGCGTTCACCGGCCGGCGCTCACTCGCGTTCCAGCCGGCGCAGCACGGCGGGCACCAGATCGGGGAGATCTTCGGCCAGCAGCCCGGGACCAAAGTCCGCGGCCGCCGCACCATGCAGCCAGACGCCGGCGGCCGCGGCCGGGAAGGCATCCATGCCCTGTGCAAGCAGACCCATAATCAATCCGCCGAGAACATCGCCGGAACCGGCGGTGGCCAGACTCGCGGGGGCATTGGAATTGACGATGGCTCGGCCGTCAGGAGCCGCAATGACCGTGTCCGCACCTTTCAACACGATGACCGCGCCGCTCTGCCGCGCGGCGGCTCGGGCGCGGCTCAGCTTGTCGCCTGGCGCCGCGAATACCCGCGCGAACTCGCCGTCATGCGGGGTCATGACGCAGGGTCCGCGGACTGCTCGCGTGAGCTCAGCCGCTCTCGAGGCAAAGACGCTGATCGCATCCGCATCGAGCAGCACGGGCCTTGCGGTCCTGAGGAGATCGATCGCAGTTTCGCGCGTGGCGTCATTGACCCCGGCGCCGGGCCCGATCAAGAACGCCGTGTACCGCGAGTCGGACA